>Ga0310690_10000339_pt1 | contig 104811 bp, 81 predicted proteins | sample AusTroGonzalo_MG_2_FD_207661 | JGI IMG/M metagenome (GOLD analysis project Ga0310690, IMG submission 207661) | Bovine rumen microbial communities from tropical cattle in Woodstock, Queensland, Australia - Gonzalo_04 (v2) (version 2) | ecosystem: Host-associated > Mammals > Digestive system >...
TGGTCCTATCGAATGGCAAGGAGGGAAGGTGTTTCTTGAAGCCAACCGATGTATTCCAAGAGGCTATCACACAAGAAGAAATGAAGAAAATGAAGTGGAAGATTATATCGGCGACAAATGGGTCAAACACGAAGACTTCTTTGCTGCCATCAAAGAAAAGGACGAGGAGTTCATGAAATTCTGATGGCATTGCTTAAAAAGAAAGTTGTAATGGAGCAGAAGCCGCTCCGCTGTTTTGCCTTTTTTTTGAATTTTTCGCCAAAAGTGTCAATATTTGCAGCGTAAAAAAAATTAACATACAAAGAACAATGAGGAAACAGACTAAAAATGTTGTTTATGATTCTCAGACCTTGAAAAAAGCCTTATTGGTTTTGCTGCAAGATGTCGAGAGTTTTGAGAAATTGTCGAAGTATTCGACAAGAATAAATATCTTTGATGTACTTAAAATCTCAAGGACGGAGATTCGACATAGCAATATGTTAGGTTGGTTGTTGGATCCGAACGAGAGTCATGGGCTTAAGGATGCCTTCCTGTATGGCGTATTGGCGAAGTTGTGTGATTCAATTTCGGATGACGACACAGTGGCTCAATTACTCACTTGTAACCTTTCGTCATTTAACATCTATAGGGAAAGGTACAACATTGACATTTTATTGGTGTCGTCAGAAGCCAAAATAGTCATTGCCATAGAGAATAAGATTGGTGCAAACGAACATACCTTTGGAAACACGAAGAATTCACAACTCAAAGTCTATTCCGATACCTTGACCAAACACTATGGTGACTACACTAAAATTATGGTTTACCTAACTCCCGATGGTGACGAACCAACTGAAGCGGATTGGGTTGTGATGGATTATCGTGATATCCATGATGTTTTAACAGCCGTGGTGATCAACAAGGAAAACGATTTGCCTGACGAAAGCAAAGTATTAATAAACAATTATATTGGGATCATAAATAAACAAATTATTATGGATAAAGACTTGGTTCAACTCTGCAATGACATTTACAGGAAGCACAAAATCGCTTTGGATTTGATATATGAGAATATCGACGACAGGACACTGCAGATTTCCAAAATTTGCCGAGAGGTGTTAAGTGAAATGGAAGGCGTTGAGGTTGACGAAAGAAGCACAAAAAGTGCGGTGAAATTCACAACGCGTATACTTCGTGAAACCTTTGACGACTTGGATGGGCTTTCGGAGGCGTTCTATCAGATACAAATCAGGGACAAAGGTGCATTGGTTTTGCTTGAAAGGGTTTTCCATAAGAAAAAAGAAGCTCAAATCCCAGATTATGGAAAAATCAACACCTTTATTTCGAAATCATCGGCCAAAATCACCAATGACAATTGGGAATGGAAGAGGGCATCTCGAAAGGACATGAAAAACGCAGATGAAAAAGAAGACGAGCAAATTAGAAGTTGGCTGTCAGAAGAAGTTGATAGAATAATCCAAGAAGAAGAAAAGTTGGTGGCGGAATAACGGAACAAAGTTTTTAAAGTCCCCAAAGCAACAAGAGGAGCGGCCCATAAAGCCGCTCCACCTTTTTTGCCTGTTTTTAAATTTTCCGACAAAAGTTACAATATTATGCTGTAAATGAAAAACAGCATCAATATGGGTACATTAATCTTTGCCATTGGAATAGGCGTTGTCTTGGGAATATTTGAGTATTTGGAGGACAAGAATGACTAGCTTTTGGGGCTTCAATAACCTTTTTGATATGATGCCGAGGTGTTTCCCAAGCCTCGTCATCTATAGCCTTCCCTAAAAGGGGAAGTTTACAGAAGAAATTGATAAAATGATAAAAGAAGAAGAAAAACTTGTGTCGGAATAATCATCGTCCGTGGATTCAAATCCTTCCTGATTCTCCCTGTCGGTGCAGAGAGCGTCGGGAAGGATTTTTAGAAATAGTATAAATTTTTTGCTTTTTTTCTTTTTAGCATACACTATCCCGAAAAAATCAACACAGAAAAAGTACACTTATCAAAAAATTATATTCATATCTTTGCCCCAAATTCCAAAATCATCAACAATGAAAAAACTATTCCTATTCCTTACCCTCGCCTTGGCTCTCACCGCCACCGCCCAGGAAAAGAAATTCTTCACACCGGCCGATGCCTCCTATAACAACCGCAGCCTCTATGCCTCACGTCCCACCCAACTGAAATGGGTCGGCGACCAGGACATCCTCATGAAGGTCGACGGCAAAAAAATCGTCACCATGATCCCGGGCAGCAAGAAAGAAACCACCTTCCTCACCCTCGACGAACTCAATGGTTTTGCCAATAAAGCTGGCATCGACAGCCTTCGCCGCATCCCCAATATCACCTGGCTCAACGACCAAAAAGCCTACTTCTATTCCATGGGTAAAGACGGCATGGCCCTCAACCGCCTCGATATCAAGAAAAAAACCATCGAACCGCTGACCACAGTGCCTCAAGGCGCCCAACACCAGACCATCTGCGAAAAAACCATGCGCATTGCCTATACCATCGACAACAACCTCTTCGTGGCCGATGGCGACAAGCAAATCCAAATCACCAACAACCCCGAAGGCGTGGTGGCCGGCCAGAGCGTCCACCGCAACGAGTTCGCCATCGACGGCGGCATCTTCTGGTCACCCGACGGCTCACAACTGGCCTACTACTCCATGGATGAACGCATGGTCACCGACTACCCGCTGGTCGACATTACCGAACGCATCGCCACCGCCAAACCCATCAAATACCCCATGGCCGGCATGACCAGCCATCAAGTCACCTTGCATGTCTACGACATGAAAACCGGCAACGATCTGACCATCAAGACCGGCGAGCCGGTGGAACAATACCTCACCGCCATCACCTGGAACCCCGACAACAAACGTATCTACATCGGCGTGCTCAACCGCGAACAGAACCACCTGAAATTCAACGAATACAGCACCGTCACCGGCGACTTCATCCAGACCATCTTCGAAGACCGCGACGACCAGTGGGTCGAGCCCCAAGGTCCCGCCTACTTCCTGCCCAACAACCCCGACCAGTTCATCTGGAAGGCCCAGCGCGACGGCTACTACCACCTCTATCTCTATACCATCAGCAAGCATGAAGCCCGTCAGCTCACCAAAGGCAGGTTCGTCATCACCGACTTCAACGGCTTCTCCAAGTACGGCGACAACATCTACTATCGCTCCACCGAGGTCAGCCCGCTCGAACGCCATTGCTACATGATGAACATCCGCAGTGGCAAGGTCACCAAGCTCACTCAGGAGCACGGCACCCACGACATTACCCCCTCAAAGAGCGGCAGGTACTTCATCGACACCTACACCAGCACCGAGGTGCCGCTCAACGTCGACCTGCAAAACGCCAGCGGCAGGTTCGTCGCCCGTCTGCATGAGGCCGAGGATCCGCTGAAAGACTATAACATCGGCATGACCATCTTTGGGTCCATTAAGGCCGAGGACGGACAGACCCTTTACACCCGACTCATCGAACCCTATGACTTCGACTCGTTGAAGCAATATCCTGTCATCGTTTACGTCTATGGTGGTCCCCATGCCCAGCTCATCACCGATACCTGGCTGGGTGGCGCAGGTATCTACCTCAACTACCTGGCACAGGAAGGCTTCCTCGTGTTCACCCTCGACAACCGTGGCTCAGCCGACCGTGGCGAGGCCTTCGAGCAGTGCATCCACCGCCAGTGCGGCCAACTCGAGATGCGCGACCAACTCAAAGGTATCGAATGGCTGAAGACCTTGTCTTACGTCGATCCTGACCGTATCGGCTGCGACGGCTGGAGCTATGGCGGCTTCATGTCGACTTCATTGAAGATCAACCACCCCGAAGTGTTCAAGGTGAGCGTGGCAGGCGGTCCTGTGCTCGATTGGAAATACTATGAGATCATGTACGGCGAGCGTTACATGGATACGCCTCAGGAGAACCCAGAAGGTTATGAACTCACCAGCTTGGAAAACAAGACCGACAAGCTGGAGGGCAAGCTCCTGATGATCCATTGCACCACCGACGATGTCGTGATGTGGCAGCATAGTTTGGTGTTCGTGGAGAACTGCATTCACGACGGGAAGCAGTTGGATTACTTCGTCTATCCCGGTCACGGTCACAATGTCCGTGGCAAGGATCGGGCGCATCTGATCACGAAGATCACGCAGTATTTCAAGGATAACCTTTAAACAAAAATCGGCGGCCGATCGGCCGCCGATTTCGTTTTTAATTCAGAGGAAACGCATAAGTATAACGGATGTAGAAATCGGTGAAAGCATCGTCTATCTTGTCGAGATCGATGGTGTTGAAACCTACGCTGAGGTTGTTGCCGAAGCAGCTTAACCCGATGCCTGCGCCAGTGTAGAATCCCTTTGCAGCCAAAGCTGGGCTGGAGCCGTAGGCGTTGATTTGGTTGGTGGGGATGGCGTAACCAATGCGAGCCTCCACATAGCATTTGGTACCCCAACCGGGAGTGCTTAGGCGGATGTTTCCATAAACGGGCACGGTATTAATATAGGAGTAGTTGTAGTGATTGTCGGTGCTGAACTTTGAGCCATAGAACTCGGTACCTAATCCAAGGCTTAAGATACGACCTGCTTGCACTTCGGCCATGGCTCCCACGCTGTAGTGTCGTGGCGTTTTGTGCCAAAAGAGTCCGATGGGGTCGCCAACGCCAAGTTCGCCGCCGATGTGAAGGCGGATCTCACCAATGTCGTTATAGGGATGGCTGGGTCTGGGGCGTGGTGCAGAGGTGGTATAGGTGCACTTTGATTTATACGTACGAGTGACGGTGCGACGTTGGGCACTTGCGGTAAGGCTTACCGCTATGACCAACACGAGAGATATCAAGAGCTTTTTCATGGTATGTTGTATTTAATGTTTGCTTTTGTGAGGATATACAAAGCATTATAAATACAAGAATCATACCATCTTTTTATTTGCCTATGGCGGCCAGGCGAGCCTTCAGGCTGCGTTGGATGCCTTTCGAGGAGAAAGTGGCTCCGCTGACGGCGTCAACCTCTTTGTTCAAGGCTTCTTCGACGGTCAGGCCGTTCCAAGAGTCGAGGAAACCGGCGTTGACGACGCGTTTCAGGAAGTTGGGCGTCTCGTCGTTGTCAAGGATGCGCACCTCGATGATCTTGCCTTTGGAATCCAATGCGATCTGCAACGGGGTGGGTCCGTTGAAACCGTTGATTTCATCTGAGTAAGGGGAGGATAGCAGCACAGTGCCGATCACTTTGCCGGAGGCGTTCTTCACAGCATAGGTGGCTGTCTCGGTCAACTCAACATAAGCGGCCTTCGGGAAAGCGGTCTGAAGCTCGGTTAGGGTTTCAATAGGGAGGTCTTTTTCGGTGGGGGTGTAGGTGGTGCATTGGGCAAACGAGAGGGTGGAGAGGGCAATGATCAGCCCTGCGAAGTAAAGCTTTGTTTTTTTCATGGCATTGAAATTTGATGCAAAAGTACTTTTTTTTTATTTTTGCGAAGTCAAAAAACACGATAACATGTTAATCATTGGTATTGCAGGCGGTTCGGGATCAGGCAAGACCACCGTCGTCAAAGAGCTTGTCAAGCAGTTGCCCAACAATTCGGTTTCAGTCATTTCACAGGATGCCTATTATTACGACAATGGGAATCTATCTCCCGAGGAAAAGCTTCATATCAACTTCGACCATCCCGATGCCATCGAGTGGAGCTTGATGATAGACCATCTGGATCGCTTGAAGAAAGGCGAGACCATCCCGATGCCGATCTATACCTATGTCACCTGCGCCCGTTCGGAGGAGGTGGTTCACGTGGAGCCAACAGAGGTGATCATCGTGGAAGGCATCTTGGTGCTGAATAGCGAAGAGTTGCGCAAACGCATGGATATCAAGGTGTTTGTGGATACCGACAGTGATGAGCGCTTGATGCGTATCATCCATCGTGACATCGCCGAGCGCGGTCGTACCTGGGAGGCGGTGCTGCGCCATTACCAAACCTTCGTGAAGCCGATGCACCAGCAGTTCATTGAGCCTACCAAGCGTTATGCCGACATCATCCTGCCGCAAGGCTCCAGCCCCGTGGTGGTCGATATCCTGGCTTCCAGGATCAAGATGAGCCTTTGAAAGCCGATGGACTATGTTTGATTAGTGATGTGTATTATTAATTATAAACGAAAAAATTTTTTATTGATTAAAATATTTGCGGTATATTAAAGTCCAAGCCAAAGTATCGTCCGCTTGGACAAAACTCCCGCCAACTTCTGAAAAACCCAAAACCGAAATTGTGAAAAGAGAGGTGTTCGATGGGGGAATTGAATTAACGCTTATTTCACAAACCTTCCTTCTTTCTTATTGCCATTGCTGTCGAATGCCTTTACCAAATAGAGGCCAGAGGCCAATTTAGAAACGTCGATCCGAATCTCTGATGCTCCTTTGGCAGTCGTGGTTTTTACAAGCTGCCCCTTGGTGTCATAAATCTTGATGCTGCTCATTCCCGCTGTCTCAATTGTGATGAACGACGAAGCGGGCACGGGATAAATATGTAAACTATCCCAGATGGCTGTCTTCTCGGCTACCGAAGTCGGCTCGAAATGGTCGTTGCCGTCGGTGAGCCAGTCCAGGCTGAAGTTGTAGAAGTAAGTCGAATAGCCCGAAGTGTTGTTGGGTTCCTCTTCCACATAAAGCCCGATGGTGCCGTCGGGAAGCGCGCAGAGCGAGGAATAGGCGGAGCTGTAAGGAACGATGTCCTTGCGTACAGGCCAGGTTTCGCCTTCGTCGTAGCTGACATACACCGAGACGTGGCTGCGTTGTGAGCCGTAAGGCACGGAGTGGAGCAGACGGTTGCGGTCGTGGCCTTGGTTGACGGAGGTGTAGCGGATCATGTCGCCGTTGCAAGCCGGAGCGGTAATGTCGTTCCAGGTGGAAGTGTTGGGCTGCCAGGTCTCGCCGCCGTCCTCGGAGATGTTGTACCAACGCTTACCGCCATGGCGGATGCTCATCAGGATGCGGCCATCGGTCAGCTCGGTGACCTTGGCCTCGTCGCCGCCTACCGAAGCACGACCCGAGACATGCCAGGTCAAGCCGTTGTCGTCGGAATAGACGGCGTAGTTGTTCAACGATTGTGCCGAGCCTTCGCGGATGGCGGCCACGAACATGATGCGTCCCGTGGAGGTGCGCAGGCCGTTGCCTGAGCCGAAGAATGAGGCTCGCCAAGTGGTTTGGTTGGGATAGATACATTCGTCACCGAAGATGAAACGGGTAATGTCCTCCGGCTCCGTCCAGGTCAGGCCGTTGTCGTAACTGTAAGACTTATAGGAGCGGATGGGGTTCGAAGGTGTGGAGTTCCATAGTCCGACGCCGCCCACAAATACTGCAATCAAGCCGTTTTCGTCGTTGCTCCAAGCCAAGGCGCAGTCGCCGAAGCCGTGGTTATAACCTGTTCCCAAGGCAATGGTGTAAGGCTCGCTCCAGGTGTGACCGCCGTCGGTACTGCGGTTGCAAACGATGTCGATGTCCTGCGGCAGGTCGCCTTCGTTGAACTTGCGCTTGTCGGTGACCGCCACGATGCTGCCGTCCTTGGCGGTGATGACTGCCGGAATGCGGTAGTTCATGGAGTTGTAATCGCCAGGTTGATAGATCAAGGTGTGGGCGAGCAGGATTTCGCGGCTGCCAGTGGGTGAGGGGCTGGACACTTCATAAGTCTGGCTGGGAGTGGAGATGCTTTTCAGCGAGGCATCGATGACGTTGCCTTCGGTGGCGAGGTTAGATACATGGCCGGTGATCCAAAGGTAGTTGGTGCCTGAAACCAAGTTGCCTTCCAAGGCACAAGTGATGTCTCCTGAAGCAGGTGTCACTTGGCCGATCAAGGTGGCGTTCTCAGGGTGACGGCAGTCGAAGTTGGCCGTGGTTCCTGTGGAATAGACCTTGATGGCTTCCAGGTCGCTCAAGTCGCTGGTGCCTTCGAGGTTGAGCACCAGGGATTGGAGGTCCTCTATGGCGTTGTCTCCGCCATAGGACACCGCCGCCTTGAGGATCACATCGTTGGCATTGCCTCGACCGGTCTTTTGCGTGTCTTGGGTGAGGGTGACATTCAAAATCTCGGCACCGCCAAAGGTGAAATTAATCAGCTCGCCGTTGTGTCCGTGGCCAGAAAGGTCGGCAAGTTGGTTGCCCGTGATGTTCGTTGTACAGAAGTCATAAGCGGCAAGCAGGTTGGCCTGCATCTCTACCGTGAGTTCAGCGAGGTCGTTATGATAATAATCGGTCATGATGTCCTGATAGGTCAGTGGCATGCCATAAAAACGCACATTACCAAAGGAGCCGTTGCAATAGTAGGTGGGCTGACCGTTGCTGTTACCTGCGCCGATGAACACGTCATGGGTGTTAGTGACCGCCCAGCTGTTCACGGGATTGGACCATTCCGTGTTGGTGTTCAAGTCGTGATAAATCCGAATCACGTTGTTGGGACGGTCCACCACCAGGGCGAAGTGCATCCATTCGCCGGCGGGTATGGTAACTCCTGTGTAAACGGAAAGGGCATGGCCACTTGAGGAAGTAGGGGTGTTGAGTCCCAGCGACTGTCCCGTATTGCCTGTGCCGAAGAACTCATATCCAGTGCGTTCCTCGCCGGCACTTTGCACGGCCATGTCGCGTTTGCACACATAGCGAGGCGACGAAGTGTAGGTCTCGTTGCGCACCCATCCCGTCAGGGTGAAGCTTTGGTCAGCGGCGATGTTGAAGTCGCTGTGATGCGGGATGCGCATATATTGGTCGGTGCCTTTGAAGGTGATGAAGTGTGCGGGTTGGGCTGAAACAACGCTCATGATCAGCACGAAGGCGAAGAAAGCAAGGAGTTTTTTCATAAGCGTAACGTGTTATTGCTGTGCAAACATACGAAATAATTCGCAGTTACACAACACGTTCGGTTACAATCCTCCATTCGCCGGGCATTAAATAACCCAGCGGGATGTTCCCGATTTGTACGCGAATAAGCCGTAGTGTTGGGAATCCGACGGCAGCGGTCATGTGTCGGACCTGACGGTTTTTGCCTTCGATCAAGGTGATTCGGATCCAGCTGGTGGGGATGTTGGCGCGATAGCGGATGGGAGGTACCCGTTCCCAGAGATTCTCGGGTGGGATGGCCATCTCGGCGCGACAAGGCTTGGTGCGGTAGCCCTTGATGACAACACCTTTGGATAGTTGCTTCAAGGCTTCAGGTGTGATCTGTCCGTCAACCTGCACAAGGTAGGTGCGCGGATGCTCAAACTTTGGATCCAACAGTTTCTTGATCAGCTTTCCTTCGTCGGAGAGCAGCAAAGCTCCTTCGCTGTCGTGGTCGAGCCGTCCGGCGGCATACACGCCTTTTGGGAACCCGAACTCGTCGAGTGCCCGATGTCCCGCTTCGGGAGTGAACTGGCTTAGCACGCCGTAAGGCTTGTTGAACAGGATAACCATCGTAAAAAAAGAAACCCTAACCTGAATAAGAACAAGTTAGGGGCGTTTTGTTGTCCAACCAGGATTCGAACCTAGACTAACTGATCCAGAGTCAGTTGTGCTGCCATTACACCATTGGACAATTGAATCGGCTGCAAAAATACACTTTTTTTATTTCATGCAAGAAAAAAATCGGTTTTTTTTCAGTTAAGAAAAATTTTCGTGTAAAAACTAAAAAATTAGTTGTAAGATTAAAATATTATGTATATTTGCAGCGTTATACAACCGAAATGAGAACGAAAAACGCCATAGTGATCCTTGCCTTAGCCCTGTTGATGCTTTCGTGCGCATCGCTCAGGAGCTATGATTATACGACGGAAAAGGTCAGCTTTGCGAACCAGAACCTGAAAAGAATCCCTTCATATATAAAAAGGTATAAGAACCTAAAGGAACTTGATCTCCAAAACAACCGCATCAAACATATTCCCGCTTGGGTCGCTTTGTTTGACAGTCTTAATGAAATCAATCTCAACAACAACCAATTGCGGCTAACGAGATCCGACATCCGCCATATTGCCAAGGTGGAACGTCTGCTGATGGTGAATAATGGTATCGAAAAACTGCCCGGCAATGTGGGCAAGTTGCAATGTAAGACCTGGGTGCTGATGCGCAACAAGCTGAGTTCGTTGCCAGAATCCTTCGGCGATCTGAAGCAAATCGGCAATGTCATTCTCTATGAAAACAACTTTGAATCCATTCCAGAATGTGTCGGACGGCTAAAGACCCTGAGGCAGATCGACTTCTATAAGAATCACATCAAGGAAATCCCTGAATTCATGGGCGGATTGGAGAATCTTGAACAAATCTATTTGTCATTCAACGAGATAGAACACATTCCAGATACATTGCGGAATCTGAAGAAGCTCAAGTACTTCTACATCCATCACAACAACTTGAAGTTCCTGCCTGAATGGATTGTTGAAATGGACTCCATACAGCGTTTTGGCGTGGGTTACAACAAATTGTTGGCGTTGCCTGATCTGGCCAAGATGAAGTCGCTGTATGAATTCGATTGCGAGCACAACCTGTTGGATGAATGTCCGTGGAGTTTGGTGGATAAACCTGGGATGGAAATTTTAGTCATCCGCGACAATTCTTTCAAGTTAACCCTTGAAGAAGAATTGCATTTGGATAGTTTGGGAGTTGTTTATTAATCGATTAATATTATTGAAAATGAAAGAGTTAACAAAAGCAGAGGAACAAGTGATGCAGGTGCTGTGGGGCATCGGTCAGGGGTTCGCCAATGAGATCATGGCGGCATTCCCGGAACCGAAGCCTGCTTATAACACAGTGCTGACCGTCATCAAGATCCTCGAAAACAAAGGTTTCGTGAAGCACGAGACCTTCTGCCGAGCCAACCGCTATAGTCCCACCATTAGCAAGGAGGAGTATTCCCAAAACTTTCTCGGCAGCGTGGTGGAGCGTTATTTCAACAATTCCTACCTCGACCTGGTGTCGGCCTTCGCCAAGAAGGAGAACTTCAGCCTTAAGGAGCTGGAATCCCTAAAGAAAATGATTGACGATGCCATTGAAACCGAAAAGAAGTAAGCCATGAACAACAGCGAATTCTTAACCACTAACCTACTGCCTGTCGCCATCAGCCTGATGGTGCTTTGGGTGGCTTACCGTCTGCTGTTCACCAATAGCAACAGGTTCCAGTTCAACCGTTATTATCTGTTGACGGCCATGCTGTTTTCACTGGCCTTGCCGCTGTTTGGCCTACTCGTGGGACAAAGCTCTCCCCAAATGATGGCTATTAAACAGAATATGTTTAATGGCACTATGCTCAACGAAATCACTATTTCTTATGGTGACTCATCAGTGACGACCTTGCCCGAAATAGTGATTGATGGTCCGGATAGGATGCATGTCACCCTATGGCAAGTGCTCATTGCTATTTATCTATTAGGTGTGGTGGTCACAGGCTTGCTTTTCCTCTTCAAGATGGGGAAACTGGTCGTCATGATCATCCGTTCGCCCAAACGCAAGATGGACGGCTACACCATGGTCTTCACGCACAAGGAGCATGGACCGTATTCCTTCTTCCGCTATGCCTTCTTCACTGATGAGCAGGTTGATCCCAATATCGTCCGCCACGAGTTGAGCCACATCGCCCATCGCCATTCATGGGACATCCTGATGGTTGAGCTGATGAAGATCTTCCAATGGTTCAACCCATTCATTTACTTTTATAAAAGAGAACTCCAGAGCCTTCACGAGTACATTGCCGACGATGACGTGGTGGCTACAGGAGCCGACAAGCGAAACTACATGATGCTGATCTTGCAGCAGTGCACGGCCGTCGATTTCAGCGACATGAGCAATAATTTCAGTTTAATCTTAACCAAAAAACGTATCAAGATGATCACAAGAAACGAAAAGGCCAAGCGTCTCTGGTGGAGACTGCTAGCCACGATACCGGTGCTGGCGGTGTTGCTGGTCGCTAACACCAAGGTGACGGCGCAAGAGAAAGCCGCCATTGACGACAACCCTAAGTTGACGATAGAAATGGGTGAATTCGAGATTTTTGATGATGACGGCACTCCTCTCCAATTCAAGGACACGGTGATTTACAACCCTGACGGCTCCTACATCAAGTGTGACGTTACTGACGCCTTCGATCCCATTTCGGGCGAGCCTTGTAGGAATATGACCATTACCACTTTCAATGCTGATGAAACCCCAAATAACAACTTCAATATTAAGGAAACGTACAGGCACGGTGACACTGTGGGTTACATGGTCGAGCCTTTCTCTATCTCCTTGGGCGAAGGTCATCAAACCAGAATCTCTTCAGACGACCTCAAGATAAAGATGGTTCCAAAATCTAACGACACCATCTACAACGTAGTTGAGGTGGCGCCGGAGTTTCCTGGTGGTATGGACAAAATGGCGAAGTATCTCTCCGAAAACATCAAATATCCCGAGGAAGCCAAGGAAAAAGGCATCAGCGGCAGGGTGTTTATCAGTTTCGTGATAGAGAAAGACGGCTCGGTGAACGAAGTCAAGGTGATGAGAAGCATCGGTGGCGGCTGTGATGACGAGGCGGTTCGTGTGGTGAAGGCCATGCCGAAATGGAAGCCTGGAATGCAAAAGGGGAAACCGGTCCGTGTGAACTATGTCCTTCCAATCCTCTTTAAATTTGACGATGATGGTGTCAAAGGCTTGAAAGGCACTTCGTGGGAAGGCACTGGAAAAGGCACCAAGGACAAAGTGAATTACACGATGCAGATGACCATGGAGATAGAAAGCGCCACCGCAGGTTACTTCGTGATGACCCTGACTTCTGAAAAGAAAGGCAAGACCAACACTGAATTTGAAGATGTCGGATTACCCTTCACCTATACCTTCGATGGCAAATCGACGGGTTCCATCAATCCCACCAACCCCGACGGTAGCGCCATGACAAAGGAAGCACAGCCTCCTTACGGTTTCACCCTCGATGAAAAGGGTAACATGATTGTCAACTTTTACGACATGAAGGAGGATATCGGCGTTGAGAAAATCGTTTTCAGCAAAACTAGCAAGTCGTCAAATCCTGTAAGAATGTCTGTTAGTTCGGAAAAGGAAAAGATTTACGATACCCCTGAGACGATGCCTGAGTATGTTGGCGGTATGGACGCCATGATCAAGTACCTGCAAGAGAACATCACTGTGCCTAAGAAATACCAGGACATGGACACCAAAGCGACGTACCGTGTCATGGTGAAGTTTGTGGTCGAAGCCGACGGTTCGGTGACCGAGGTTGAGACAGTAAAGCCTGAACCCTCCAAGCAAGACCTGAACGATGAGGCTGTCCGTGTGGTGAAGGGCATGCCGAAATGGAAACCTGGCACCATGGATGGCAAACCGGTCAGAGTGAAATACGTATTGCCGGTGACCTATAAGCTTGGTAAATGACGCTTCGTGGCAATTGATAAACTTAGCGGGGTACCCCAACGGCACTAAGAAACAAGTTTCTAAGGTGCCTTGTGGGGTACCCCGCTAAGCATAATTGTTACATCGTCTTGGCCCAAGTGTCCTTTAAGGCCACGGTTCGGTTGAAGACTAAATGTCCTGGCTTCGAATCCTTATCAACGGTGAAGTAGCCGATGCGTTGGAACTGGAAGTGATCCAAAGGCTTGGCGTTGGCAAGATATTTCTCCACATAGCATACAGGACGGACCTCCAATGAATCGGGGTTCATCATCTGCTTCATGGCTTCGAGCGAGCTGAGGCCTTGGTCTTGCAGGCGTGCCAGCTCGTCGCGAGGGTTCTCCACCTTCCAGAGACGGTCGTACATGCGCACTTCAGCCTCCAGACAATGGTCGCAGCTTACCCAGTGGATGGTGCCTTTCACCTTGCGGTTGGCACCGGGCATGCCACTCTTGGTGTCGGGGTCATATTCGGCATAGACTTCCACAACATTACCATCGGCATCCTTCTTGCAGCCGGTGCATTTCACGATGTAAGCGTTCTTGAGGCGAACCTCGTTGCCAGGCGTCATGCGGAAGTACTTCTTCGGAGCGTCTTCCATAAAGTCCTCCCTCTCGATCCACAGCTCGCGGCTGAACTCGATGGTGTGGCTGCCTGCGCTTTCGTCCTCGGGATTGTTGATGGCTTCCATCTCCTCCACCTGTCCCTCAGGATAGTTGGTGATGACGAGTTTCACGGGGTTCACCACAGCGGCCACGCGGGTGGCGGTGGCATTGAGATCCTCGCGGATGGCACTCTCCATCAGAGCAAAGTCGTTCAAGGCATCGTAGGTGGTGTAACCGATCTTGTCGATGAACTTGTGGATGCCGCCCGGGGTATAGCCACGGCGACGGAAGCCGCAGATCGTGGGCATGCGGGGATCGTCCCAACCGCTGACCAGGCCTTCGTTTACCAACACAAGTAGGTTACGCTTGCTCAGTAGGATATAGTTGAGGTTGAGCTTGTTGAACTCGGTCTGACGCGGACGGTTATCGTCCATGTTGTCGCCCTCGCCACGGATTTCCTTAAGCCAATCGATAAATAAGTCGTAGAGCGGGCGGTGCACCACGAACTCCAAGGTGCAGAGCGAATGGGTGACACCCTCAAAGTAGTCGCTTTGCCCGTGGGCGAAGTCGTACATCGGGTAGGCGTGCCACTTGGTGCCTGTGCGATGGTGTGGGGTATCGACCACACGATAGATGATCGGGTCGCGGAAGTGCATGTTCGGGTTGGCCATGTCAATCTTCGCTCTCAAAACCATCTTACCCTCGCCGATTTCACCGTTGTTCATCTTGTTGAACAGATCCAACGACTCTTCAATGGGGCGGTTGCGGTATGGGCTTTCCACGCCGGGCTGTGTAGGTGTGCCTTTCTGTGCGGCGATCTCCTCAGAGCTCTGCTCGTCGATATAGGCCTTACCTCTTTTAATTAATTCAATGGCAAAATCCCAGAGTTGCTGGAAGTAATCGGAGGCGTAGTATTCGTTACCCCACTGGTAGCCAAGCCATTGGATATCCTCTTTGATGGCATCGACATACTCCATGTTCTCCTTGGTGGGGTTGGTGTCGTCGAAGCGCAAGTTGCACACGCCGCCGTGTTGGGCAGCGATGCCGAAATCGAGGCAGATGGCCTTGGCATGGCCGATGTGGAGGTAACCGTTCGGCTCTGGGGGAAAGCGAGTTTGCACACGTCCACCGTTCTTGCCGTTACTGAGGTCTTCTTCCACTTTCGCTTCAATGAAATTGAGCGACTTCTTTTCTTCTTTTACTTCTTCTGGGTCTGTCATCTCTCTAAATTCTAAATTCTTAATTCTAAATTAATATGCCTTGTATTTGTCGCCAGTCTTTTCGATCAGGATGCGATAGTACTCGTCGCTGTACTTGGGGTGTTCGCTCTTGATGGGCGTATATTTTTGTCCCTTGACGGGTGGGACGGCGGTGTTCAGGTTGCCGTCCATGTATTTCATGAACAGTTGCTGGTAGAAGCTCTTCCAGGTGTTGCATAGTTCGTTGCCTTGTTCGCAGGAGAATTTGGTGAGTTCCTGGATTTGTGCTTCGTGTCCCTTGATGGTAGAGACGAAGTTGTCAATTTCTGGAACCACTCCGTTGACCCATTTTGTTTCTATTTCACGCTGTCTTTGACGAATTTCGGGATGGATATAGCTGTATTTGGTGTAAGCCCAGTTGCTCATCTGGTTGAAGATCCAGAAAGCCGAAGTTTCAGACCAAATGCTCATGGAGCCATTGCCTTCACGGTAGCTTTCGGGGATTTCGGTCATGCAGGTGTACATAGGACAATAGACGCAGTTGTCAGCATCGTCCACGCCAAACCAAATGATGCCGCCGATGGGCCAATCCAGATAGCCACGGCTTTGGGCCACAAAGCTGAAGCCGGTTTGCTGGGTGGCGGTGGTGCGCTCATGCACATAGTGTACCCCATCGACTTCCCAGTCCATCGGGCGCCAACGGTAGGGGCAGTGGAATGGACCGGCACCCACGTCTTTCGACATGTCGAGTTCGGTGCCCTCAAGGTGGTTGCGCATGAACTCCATCACGTCGAGCACGCTGAGTTGCTTTATAGGTTTCACCCAAAGGGGCATGCGGTTGGTCGGGAAGTTGTCGGGAGTCTGGCACATTCCTTCAACGTAAGGTTGGGCGCGTTGAATGTTGTGGCCAGTGGCATAGTCCCAGTATGCATCCATGTCTTCGGACACCTTGTCAAACATCGCCCACACGCGAAGGTCGCAGAAACGGGCACCATCGAAGGTAACGGGGTTGTAAACGTCTGAGAATGAGAACTTCTCATCTGGACCGTCGTATAGTTTCATCTCCTTGGCGAAGGTGATTACATCGTCGGCATAAACGCAGTCGATCTTGGGATTCTTGAACAGTTTGTCGATATCCTTGAAGGTGATGCTGGTCTTGTTTTTCTTGGCCAAGGGGAAGGTGGTGATGCGGGCTTGGTTGGCATGGCCGCTGACATAGCCGTCGGGGATGCGACGGGCTACCCACACTGCACCTTTGTGTTCCTTGCCTTTTCCGATCATTTCAAGGATCCAGCACTCTTCGGTGTCGCAGATGGAGAACGACTCGCCCTCGCTGACATAGCCGTACTTGGCCACCAGTTCGCCCATGCATTTGATGGCTTCGCGGGCGGTCTTGGTACGTTGCAGGGTGATGTAAATCAGGCTGCCGTAGTCGATGATGCCTTGGCCGTGCCATAGGCTCTCGATACCGCCGTAAGTGGTCTCGCCGATGGCGACCTGCCATTCGTTCATGTTGCCGACCACGTTGTAGGTATGGGCTATCTCAGGAATCTTTCCAAGATAAGCACCGCCATCCCAGTCATACACTTCACGCATCTCGCCGGGCTTATGGTCGGCCGCCGGATAATGGTACAGCTCGCCGTACAGCACGTGTGAGTCGGCAGCATAGGAAATCATGCAGGAACCGTCGGTGGAGGCTCCTTTGGTGATCAGGAAATTAGTGCAGGCGTTGGCTTTTCCGAAGGAAAACACAAGGGCCAAGGCCATCATTGCAGTAAGTAGTTTTTTCATGTTGAGTTGTTTGTTTATTTGTTTATTGTTGTGACAAAGTTAAGATATTTTTTGCTTTCTCGCGATCTTGGTGCAATTGGGTTTTCAGAGCCTCCAACCCGCTGAACTTGACCTCATCGCGGATGCGCTCAATGAACCACACTTTCAGGGTCTTACCATAAAGGTCGCCATTGAAGTCGAAGATGTTGACCTCAATGATGAAGTCACCATCGGCACGGTCGCCGATGGTGGGGCGCAAGCCGGTGTTGGCCATGGCATTGTAAGTCTTGCCGTCGATCACTGTCTGACAAGCGTAAACCCCAGGGTTATTGATCATCATGAACTCATTGGGAATATCGAGGTTTGCCGTCGGGAAGCCTATGGTGCGCCCAATCTCGTTGCCCTTGACCACGATGCCTTGCACCGAGTAGGGATAGCCTAACAGCTGGTTGGCGGCCTTTACGTTGCCTGACCATAGGAAATTCCGGATCTTGGTGGAGCTGACGGCCACCTCGTTGACATCCTGAGCCTCCACCTGAACGGTCTTGAAGCCATATTGTCGGCCAAGCTCATTGAGCATTTGGAAATCGCCCATGCGGTTCTTACCGAAGTGATGGTCGTATCCCACCACGATGATGGTAGGATGGATGGGTTCGATGATGTAGTCGCGGATGAACACGTCGGAAGGCGTGCTGGCAAACTCCTTGGTGAACGGGATGATCACGACATTGTCGATGCCGAATTCCTCGAATTTCTTCAGTTTTTCTTCCTGTGAGCAGATGAAACGCAGCGTTTCGGTGCCGATGGCCAGCACTTGACGGGGGTGTGGGTGGAAGGTGACCACCACGGTCTCGCCGTTGATCTCCTTGGCCAGACGGCGCATCTCCTTGAAGATGGCCTGATGGCCGAGATGCACACCATCGAAAGTGCCTATGGTGACCACGGCGTTCTTGATGTTACGGGCTTGTATGTTGTTGTTGATGATTTTCATAAAATGTTGTCGATGACATATTTGGCGATCTGTACGGCATTGGTGGCTGCTCCCTTGCGGATGTTGTCGCTGACCACCCAGAGGTTCAGGCCGTTTTCCACGCTGAAGTCGCGGCGGATCCTACCCACAAACACCTCATCTCTGTTGAAGGCATAGAGGGGCATGGGGTAGATGTTTTGGGCGGGGTCATCCTTCACCACTACGCCGGGCTGATGCTCCAACAATCGTCGCACCTCGTCCAACTCAAACGGCTTGTTGAACTCCACGTTGATGGCCTCGCTATGGCCTCCTGTGACGGGTACGCGCGTAGCCGTGGCAGTGATAGCGATATGGTCGTCACGCAGAATCTTGCGTGTTTCATTCACCAGTTTCTCTTCCTCGGTGGTGTAGCCATTTTCAACAAAGTCGCCGGCATGCGGGATGACGTTATAGTAGATCTGATGCGGATAGGCAGGGGGGAGTTGATGGATGCCATTAGGAGATGCGCCTGCACCTGGCATGGTGCTATATGCAGAGCGCCGAGCGTCTTCTTCCCGATTGAGTTGATATACCCCCTTCATGCCGCTGCCAGTAACGCTTTGGTAGGTGGCAATCACCAGACGTTTGATGTCGAAAGCCTTATGTAGCGGATGCAGGGCCAGCACCATTTGGATGGTAGAGCAGTTGGGGTTGGCGATGATGTGGGTGTCCTTGGTGATCACGTCGGCGTTGATTTCAGGCACCACCAGAGGAATGTCGGGATACATGCGCCAGGCAGAGCTGTTGTCGATGACGTAAGTGCCCTTGGCGGCAAAAAGCGGTGCGTATTGCTTCGAAGCGCTTGCTCCGGCCGAGAAAATGGCGATGTCAGGGCAGGCCTCAATGGCATCTTCCACCGAAACTACACGGTGTGTCTTTCCTTGAAAAACGATCTCCTTGCCTATGGATTTCTCTGATGCGGCAACGATCAGTTCATCGATCTTAATCTTTTGTTCATCAAGGACTTGGAGCATCTTTGACCCAACCAGTCCAGTGGCACCTACAACCGCGATTTTCATTTTTATTGGATTAATTTTCAACTTTTGTATCAAAACGGCTTCTCCGATAGTATATTTGCGGAGATTTTTTCTAATTTGCAAATATAGTAATAATATGAGAACGACACTGCTACTTTTTTTATTTCTGCCATTCTTGGCGATGGCACAGGTCTTTGACGACTTCACTGATGGCGACTTTACGGAAAATCCCACTTGGTTTGGGACGGGAACAAATTTCATGGTGAATAACAACCAACAGCTTCAATCAACTGGTACAGATACTGGTGAAGCATGGCTCGCCACCGTCATTGCGAAGCCTCGCAATGACGAATGGTGTTTCTGGATTAGGGAAGCCTTCAGCCCTTCAGGAAACAATTACGCCGAGGTGTGGCTGGCAGCCGACACCTCCGATCTGACTTTTGCCAACGGCTATTTCCTGCGTTTCGGATCCCCGGGAAGCCAAGATGCCATCGAGCTTTATCGAAAAGAAGGTGGCACGGAAACGCTCATCTGCAAAGGCATTGACGCCGCCATCGCTTCCTCGTTTAAAGTGGCGGTCAAGGTCAACCGTGATAGTGACGGCCATTGGACTGTGATGACAGATTTCGACAACGTCGGCAACTACGTCATGGAAGCCGAAGGTGATGACGACATCCTTCCTATCACTGGGTACTTTGGCTTTTATATCAAATTCACCTCGAGCAATGCCAAAAAGTTTTATTTCGATGACGTTTATGTCGGACCAAAGATCATTGACCTGGATCCGCCGGAGTTGCTGTCGCTCGAAACGCCAGATAGTCAACATATTCTACTCACTTTCAGCGAGTCATTGGCAGAGACGGATCTTGATCCGCAACACTACAGAGTGGTGGCGTCACGTCATTGCGAGGGAGGCAATGACGTACCCGACTCAGTTTGCTTTTACGAGAAGCCTTCTAAATTAATGCTGACCTTTACCGAACCCCTTTCTGAAAACACCAACCTTCAGCTGAAAATCACGGGAATCAGCGACTTGGCAGGCAATATCATGCCTGAAACCACATGGGACTTTTCCATTTATAAAGCCATCGAAAACGATGTGGTCATCAATGAAATCATGGCGGATCCCTCGCCGGTGGTGGGGTTGCCGGAATGGGAATACGTGGAGCTGTTCAATACCACGGCACTCTCCATCGACCTTAACGATTGGGTTTTGACCATAGGCACGACAAGCAAAACCTTGCCTCCCGTGCGCATAGATCCTTTGGGTTATCTCATTTTATGTAAGGACGATGCTGTATCGGAACTGTCTGAATATGGCCCGACCTGCGGTTTCTCAAGTTTTTCAATCGCCAATGCCGGAGCCACGCTGTGCCTAAGCTCGGCCGATGAAACAACGCTGTCGGAAGTGTCGTTCAACGACACTTGGTACCACGATTCAGAAAAGAAAGTTGGTGGCTGGTCGCTGGAACAGATCGACCCTTTCAACCCTTGCGCAGGAACGGCCAACTGGTCGGCTTCGGTGGATGTAGCGGGAGGCACTCCGGGTCGTGAGAATTCCATCAATGCACCGAATGTGTTGGCACCCAAGGTGGCACGGGTAAGCATGTTTGGCGATGACATGGTGATACTGTGGTTTGACCAACAGATGGATCGTGCGAGCCTGGCCGACCCATGTCATTACCGCATAGAGGAACTGGAAATCAACCCGATCGAGGTGACTTGCAATCCGATCAACGCCTCGTCGGTGGAAGTGCTGTTCGATTACCATTTTCAGGAAGGGGAGCTTTACACCATGCTGCTGAACGGCATGGAAAGCTGTAGCGGGAATCCCATTGAGACCGATACAAGGGTTCGTTTTGGCATACCCAATACTATCGCCGCAGGAGAGGTGCTCATCAACGAAATCTTGTTTGATCCTGTCAGTCCGGGTCCGGATTACGTGGAGCTATACAACCCGTCCGACAAGACCTTCGACCTGAGTGAGCTGAAGCTTGGTGTGATCAAGGAGAGCTTTCCCAATCCGGCTGACACAACGCTGAAAGCCATTGCCGAGGACAGCCGTTTGTTTCTTCCCCAAACCTACATCTTGCTATCGATGGATGCCTATACCGTAAGTCAACAATACGCTTGTGAGATTGCGGATTATGTTGACATGCCGTCGTTTCCGTCCTATCCCAATGCTGGAGGCGAGGCTGTGTTGATGAGTCGGCAAGGGGTGGTTGTCGATCAGATGGCGTTTTCTGAAAAGATGCATTATCCTTTGCTGAAGGAGACGAAAGGCGTTTCGCTTGAAAGGGTCTCATGGGAGGCGCCTTCCAACCAGCCTGACAACTGGCAATCGGCGGCAGAGGAGGTGCATTTTGGAACCCCAGGATATGCCAACTCGATGATGTATTGTGATACTGCAACAATTGAGGAAAAGGATTCCCCCATCCAAATTGAGCCTTCCATCTTTTCGCCTGACGGAGATGGATTCGATGACCATTGTGTGGTGGCTTATTCCTTTGAGGAAGCAGGTCGTACGATGAATGTCTATGTCTTTAACGCAGAGGGTCAGTTGGTGCGCCATCTGGTCAAGGGGGAGCTGATAGGATGGGAGGGCGGTTTCGTATGGAACGGCTTGGATGGCCGAGGCAACCGAGTGCCATTGGGCATCTATGTCGTGGTCACCGAGGTGTTTGACATGGATGGGGTGGTCAAGAAATACAAGAATGTCGTGGTAGTGGCGTCGCGATAGCTTACATGTCCATGTTTGACTGGACCATAAGTTCGTTGGTGTCGGGGTTGAAAGCCATCAGGTTGCCCATGCCGGTCTTGTTGGTGACAAAAACGCCGTTGTCAAGGGCAATGAAGTCGTGGCTCTTGGGGTTTTTGATGACGAAGTCGATGAAGCTATAGTCTTCAGGCAGGTGTCCGTGGATGATACGACGGCCTTTGGTCTTCTCGAAGTCCACCTTGAAGTCCCTGACCCAGATCATGCTTTGCTTGTCCTCGAACGGATCCTTGATTTTGAAGTTCATGCCGGCGTGAACCAAGATGTAGTTTTCGAGTTCAAAGTAGTAGTCGAGGTTCCTCATCCAATCGATGTACTTTTGGGGAATGTCGCGGGGGCGCTTGCCGTCGAAGCTCTTATAGGTCTCCTTGGCGCCTACGTTTTCCCAGGCTTTCTGGACGTCAGGCTTGAACAGGTGGAATTTTTGGTCGGCTTCCCAGGCTTTCACGCAGTAATCCTCATGGTTGCCTTTCAGGCAATGGATGTTCCATCCTCTTTCCTGCAGGTCCATGAGGTAGTCGAGAACGTCCTTGCTCGCCGGACCACGGTCGATGTAGTCGCCGAGGAAGAACAGCTCATCGTCGCGGGTGACTTTCAGCATGTTCTCCAGCAACGTCTTCAGGGTTCGGGCGCAGCCGTGTATATCAGGTATGATCCAACGGGTCATTTCTTGCCTTGGTTGGCGACGGCGGCCATCAGTGCGGCAACCTTTTCGGGATCGCCGAGGAAGAAGTCCTTCGTCAGGTTCATGTTGTCGTCGAACTCAAAGATATAGGGGATACCGGTTGGAATGTTGAAGGCGATGATCTCGTCGTTCGACATGCCTTTGAGCACCTTCACCACGCCACGAAGGCTGTTGCCGTGGGCTACCACCATCACTTGGTCGTGGTTTTCGAAAGCCTTCATGATGTTGTTCTCATAATAAGGCATTACACGTTCGATGGTGTCGCAGAGGGCCTCGGTAAGCGGGATCTGTTCGTCGGTAAGTTCGGCGTAGCGGGGATCCATGCGGGGGCTGTTGGGATCGTTCATCTCCAACGCTGGGGGACGCACGTCGAAGGCGCGACGCCATAGGCGCACCTGCTCGTCGCCGTACTTCTCGGCGGTGGCCTTCTTGTCGAGGCCTTGCAGCTTGCCGTACGACTTCTCGTTCAAGCGCCAGGTTTTGTAAACGGGCAGCCAATCCATATCCATCGCGTCCAGCACAAAGTTCAAAGTCTTGATGGCGCGTTTCAGATAGGAAGTGAAGCAAATCTCTGGCTTGTAGCCGTTTTCTTTCAGCACCTTGCCTGCTTCAATGGCTTCTTGGATGCCTTTTTCGGAGAGATCCACATTGGTCCAACCGGTAAACAGGTTGAGCTTGTTCCATTGGCTTTCGCCGTGACGAATCAAAATCAGTTTTTTCATAACTATTATCTTTTATCTCTTATCTATAAACTCTTCAGCCATTTCCATTGGAAGATCGCCATGTAGAACACCCCGACGGTAATCGCCGAATCGGCCAGATTAAAGATGGGTGGGAAAAAGCTCAGGCTAAACATATCGACCACTTTTCCTTGGAGCCATCCGGCATAATGGAAGATCTTGCCGTAAAACACACAATCCAGAATGTTGCCCAAGGCCCCTGCGGTGATCAACGCAATACCAAAGAGCACCCCGAACTTGGTGCCTTTTTTCGTGAGGCGGAACAACAAGTAAAACAGAGCGATAACGGCCAAAATCCTGAAGATGCTCAACAGGAGCTTCACGATGCCGCCACCTCCCATCAGGCCGAAGGCCATTCCGGCGTTCTCAATGAAGATCAGCTTGAACCAGTTGCCGATGAGGGGGATCTCCTGACCGATGGACATATGTGTCTTCACCCAGATTTTTAGGACTTGGTCCAAAATCAGGATGACGGCGATGATGATCAAAGAGGCGGCAAGGCCTTTACGTTTCGTTCGAGTCACTTCTTTTTCTTTTCCTTCATTTTGGCATCGAGGCAAATCGTGGTCGTGGGGACGCAACGCAGTCTCTCCTTGGGAATCAGCTTGCCCGTGGCGCGGCAAACGCCATAAGTTTTGTTTTCAATGCGCATCAAGGCGAACTCCAGGTTTTGGATGTATTTCTCAGTGCGTGCCGCCAATTTGGCATTCTCTTCCTTTTGTGATACCGAATAACCCTCTTCCAGGATCTTGAATGTGGGAGCGGTGTCGTTGGTGCTGTTTTCGCCACCGGCAATATTTTCGCTGAGCAACGCAAGGTTTTCGCGCGCCTGTTGAAGCTTTTGAAGGATCAACTCCTTGAATTCCTCAAGTTCCTCATCGGAGTATCTGATTGTTGATGTGGTTTTCTCGTCCATAGCTCAAAGTTTTAAGGAGTGGCTAAAATACGTTAAATTTTATTACGATGCAAGATTTTATCCAACTTTTTGGATTTTCATCCTGACGTTGACTTTGTCGGTCAGCTCGTCATACAACACTTCGCCGTCGAGATGGTCGGCCATCTGGATGGCATTGGCCAGGGTCTCGGTGCAAATGTAGTTGCCATAGCATTGGATGGCAGGCTCGAGCTTTTCGTTTTTCTCAATGCTGATCTCAATGCGGTCGGTGACCTCCAGTCCGGTGTTCTTGCGGAGGGTCTGCACGCGGTTGACAATCTCGCGGGCAAGGCCTTCGTTGAAGAGTTCTTCGGTGATGGTCATGTCGAGAGCCACGGTGAAGTTGTCCTGTGAGGTGACAGCCCAACCAGGGATGTCCTGGGTGGAGATCAAGGCGTCCTCGAGGGTCAGCTCCACATCAACGCCGTCCACGTCCAAGTGGGTGCCGTTGTTCTTCTCGTAGGCGTGAATCTCGTCCTGGCTCATGTTGGCAAAGTAGGTCTGGATTTGCTTCATCTGTTTGCCGTACTTCCTACCCAAGGTCTTGAAGTTGGGTTTCACGTTCTTCACCAGGATGTTGTTGTCAGGTGCCAGGAACTCGATGCCTTTGATGTTGACCTCGCTCATGATCAAGTGGGAGATCTTGTCGAGCTGGCTCTTCATCTCCTCGTTGTTGACGGGGATCATGATCTTCGACAGAGGTTGGCGCACACGGATGTTGGCTTTCTTACGCAGCGAGAGCACCAGCGATGAGATGAGCTGGGCGGCTTCCATGCGCTCCTCCAAAGCCTTGTCGATGAGGCTCTTGTCGGCCACGGGGAAGTCGGTGAGGTGCACCGAATCGGCGGCGTTTTTGCCGGTGGCGTTGTTGAGGTCGCGGTAGAGCTGTTCGCTGAAGAACGGTGCGATCGGTGAACTCAGGCGGGCGACGGTCTCCAGGCAGGTATATAGGGTTTGGTAAGCCGAGAGCTTGTCTTTGTCGTCGTCGCTGCGCCAGAAACGGCGGCGTGACAGACGCACATACCAGTTGCTGAGGTGGGCGTCCACAAACTCGGCGATGGCACGACCGGCGCGGGTGGGTTCATATTCACTGTAGGCTTGATCGACGGTAAGGATCAGTGAGTTAAGCTCGGAAAGGATCCAGCGGTCGATCTCCGGACGATTTTTGATGTCGATGTCTGCCTGACTGTAGTCGAAATGGTCGATGTTGGCATACAACGCGAAGAAGGCGTAGGTGTTGTAAAGCGTACCGAAGAACTTGCGGCGCACTTCATCAACGCCTTCCTCGTCAAACTTCAGGTTGTCCCAAGGCTGTGAGTTGGTGATCATGTACCAACGGACGGCATCGGCACCGTATTTTTCGATGGCACCGAACGGATCGACGGCGTTGCCAAGACGTTTGGACATCTTGTTGCCGTTCTTGTCAAGTACCAAGCCGTTGGAAATGACGTTCTTATAGGCCACGCTGTCGAAACACATCGTGGCGATGGCATGCAAGGTAAAGAACCAACCACGGGTCTGGTCAACGCCTTCGGCGATGAAATCTGCCGGGAAGGGGAGAGTTGGCAGTTGGCAGTTGGCAGTTAGCAGTTTACCATCCGCACTTTTCTTGCCCATGTAATGGTACTGGGCATACGGCATGGCGCCTGAGTCGAACCAAACGTCGATCAAGTCAGGCTCGCGGAACATCTTCTTGCCTGAGTTGGAGACTAAGATGACACCGTCGATGTAAGGACGGTGCAGGTCGAACTTGGTATAGTCCTCGCTGGCATAGGGATTAGAAGTCATGAAGCCAGCCTTGATGGATTTCTCAATCTCGTTGCGAAGCTCTTCGACACTGCCGATGCAGATCTCCTCCTTGCCGTCCTCAGTGCGCCAGATTGGGAGCGGAGTGCCCCAGTAGCGTGAACGGGAGAGGTTCCAGTCAACGAGGTTCTCAAGCCAGTTGCCGAAACGGCCACTACCTGTTGCTTCAGGCTTCCAGTTGATGGTCTTGTTGAGTTCGATCATGCGGTTCTTGAGGGCTGTGGTCTTGATGAACCAGCTGTCCAGAGGATAGTAGAGCACGGGTTTGTCGGTACGCCAGCAGTGCGGGTAGTTGTGAACGTGCTTCTCGCTCTTGAAGAGTTTGCCTTGTTCCTTGAGGAGCATGACGATATCCACATCGAGGCTCTTGTCCTTCTCGGTCTTGGTGGGGTCGTAGGCGTTTTTCACAAACTGTCCGGCGTAGGGACGATAGGCCTCCACGTCCATGCAATTCTTCACAAACTCAGGATCGAGGTCTTCGATGCGCCAGAACTTGCCGGTGCGATCGACCATCGGTTGGGGCTTGCCATCCTTGTCGATCATCTGGAGGGGCGGGATGCCTGCGGCGGCGGCGACGCGTTTGTCGTCGGCACCAAAGGTGGGTGCGATGTGGACGATGCCGGTACCGTCCTCGATGGTGACATAGTCGCCGGGGATGATGCGGAAAGCGCCCTCACCTGGGTTGACCCACGGGATCAAGGGTTCATATTCAATGCCCACAAGGTCGGTGCCCTTGCACTCACTGACAATCTCTGGAGCTTCCTTGAACATGGTGTCCACCAGGGCTTTAGCCATGATGATGAGGCAAGGCTCTTCGGTGCCGGGATGGACGGTTTTCAAGGTCACATAGTCGATGTTTGGACCCACGCAAAGTGCTGTGTTCGAAGGCAAGGTCCAAGGTGTGGTGGTCCAAGCGATGGCATAGGTGTTGTCCTTGCCTTTCAGCTTAAACAGTGCCACACAAGTCAAGTCTTTCACGTCGCGATAGCAGCCTGGCATGTTAAGCTCATGGGAGCTGAGGCCGGTGCCGGCAGCGGGCGAATAGGGCTGGATGGTGTAGCCCTTGTAAAGCAGACCTTTGTTGTATAAGTCTTTCAGGAGGAACCACAAGGTCTCGATGTAGTCGTTGGTGAAGGTGATGTAAGGATCGTCGAGATTGACCCAATAGCCCATCTTTCGGGTGAGGTCGTCCCACAGGTCCTTGTATTTCATCACTTCCTCGCGGCAGGCACGGTTGTAGTCGTCAACGCTGATCTTCTTGCCGATGTCTTCCTTGGTGATGCCGAGTTTCTTTTCTACGCCGAGTTCGACGGGCAAGCCGTGGGTATCCCAACCGGCCTTGCGGACGACGTGTTTGCCTTTCAGCGTCTGGTAGCGGCACACCACATCCTTGATGGAACGGGCCATCACATGGTGGATGCCAGGAACGCCATTGGCGCTCGGCGGACCTTCAAAAAACACGAAGGCGTTGTTTTTGTCGCGGTTATCCAAGCTCTTCTGGAAGGTGTCGTTCTCCTCCCAGTACTTGCGGATTTCATTAGCTGTCTCGGTGAGATTCAGCTGCTTATACTCTTTGTAGTTATTCTTCATCTTGCTGACTTGAATTGAAGCCGCAAAGATAAGGAATATTTGTATATCTGCTTATTAGTTTAGGTGTTTATTTGTTGTGATCCAAATTCAGCAGGATTCCACCGCCGTCGCCGGTCATGATTTCGGGCAGTTTGCCATCCCATTTTTGGATCCACTCGAGTTGCACGATCTTGGGGTTGCTGGAGACGGAGGCGCCTTTGATTTTCAAAGCCTCAGCCTCACCTTCGGCGTTGAGGATTTGGATGCCTTTTTCGATCTCGGCCTGCTTCTTCAGCTCTTCTTTCTGCTTGGTGACTTCCACCAAGGTGAGTGCCTTCTGTTCCTCAAGTTTCTTCTGGTTCAAGGCAGTCTCATAGTCGCTGTTGTAATACACCTCGCGGATGTCGATCTGTTCGAGGAAGAGGTGGTACGATTCAATGTCCTTCTTCATTTTTTCGAACACGATGGCCTGGATTTCCTCGCGGCTGGTGCTATACACTTGAATGGGGGTGTATTTGCTGGTGGTCAGGGCCAATGCTGACTTGAGTTTGGGCTTGATCACGTTTTCCTCAAGCCAATAGAAACGGCCGTTTTCCTTGCCGTCGGTCTCCGACACGTTGTCGTAGATCCACCATGCGTAGTCGGGATCGATACGCCAAGAGGCGCTGATGTCGAAACCCATCTTGATACCGTCGATGGTGGGGGTCCACACGGTTTCCGACTGGGTGGCATCGGCTTTGTAGGATTTGTAGTTCGGGTCGTTACGGCTTACATCAGTGCGTTTGGCGCAGGTGTAAACCTGTGCGGTCTTGTCCATGGTCTGAACTTCATACCACGGGAAAATCAGGTGCCAACCTGTGCTGTAGGTCTGGTGTTTCACGCCTGATGGGGTGATTACCACGCCACATTCCTGGGCGGGGATGATGGTGAGAAAACTGCTTACTCCAAGATAGATGGCGGGGATGAGCCATAACAAGATGTTGTTGGTCATCTTTTTGGTGTTTTTCCCCTTGGCTTGGTCGCTTTTGACGACGGTATTGTTGTAGAAAGCCGCAAAAAGGCTGTAGCAAATCAGGATGATTGCAATGATGTTCAAGTATTTCATATTTAAAGATTTAAGAATTCAAAGATTTAAAGATTTTTTTAACAGCCGATGGCTCTTGAAATCACGAGACGTAGGATCTCCGATGTGCCTTCGCCGATTTGTAGGATGCGCTGGTCGCGGTAGAAGCGTTCCATATCGAACTCCTTGAGCAAGCCATGACCACCCATCACTTGGACGGCGTTGTCACAGACTTCGGCGGCGACTTCGGAGCAATACAGCTTGGCCATGGCGGCCTCTTTTCCGAAGGGACGGTGCTGGTCCTTGAGCCAGCAGGCGTGGTAAAGCAGGTTTCTTGCCGCCTCGACCTTCACGGCCATGTCGGCTAGCTTGAAGGCCACGGCCTGGAACTTGCAGACGGGCTTGCCGAACTGCACACGTTTTTTGGAGTAGGCGAGGGCCATTTCGTAGGCGCCTTGGGCGCAGCCGAGACCCATGGCGGCGATGGAGAGTCGGCCTGAGTCGAGGGTGGCCAGCATCATGTGGGAGCCTTCCCCTGGCTCACCCAAAATGGCCTCCCTGGGCAGCCGCACATTGTCGAAGACGAGCTTGCCGGTGTTGGAGGCGCGCCACATCATCTTGTCGTCCATCGGCGTCTGGGTGAAGCCGTCAACGGTGTTCTCCACCAAAAGGGCGGTGAACTCGGGCTTGCCGTCTTTCTCGCCTGAGATGGCTTGCACGCTGGTGCCTAAGGTGATCGGTGTGGCACTATTGGTAATGAAGATCTTGGAGCCGTTGAGCACCCAGGTGTCGCCTTCGAGCTTGGCCGTGGTCTTGGTGCCACGCGAATCGCTGCCGGCATCCTCCTCGGTGAGGCCGAAGCCCCAGAGCTTGTCCTTGCACAGCTGGGGCAGGTACTTGCGCTTCTGCTCTTCGGTGCCATAGTCCTTGATGGGACCGATGCCCAACGAGTTGTCGGCGGCGATGGTGGCGGCGGTGCTGCCATCCACACGAGCCAGCTCTTCCACGGCAATGATATAGCTTAGATTGTCAAGCCCCTGGCCGCCGTATTCCTTCGGGACGGTCATGCCTAACAGTCCCAACTCACCCATCTTGAGGGTCAGTTCAGTGTCGAAATGCTGGTGCTCGTCGTTGTAACGGGCCACAGGCTTTACTTCCGCTTCCGCGAATTCACGCACCTTCTGGCGCAGGGCTTCCTGTTCTTTTGTGAGGTCGAAATTCATATCACTTTTATCTTTTATTATCTTTTAACTCAACTCAATAAGTTGCTTTTTATTGTCAACCATCTCGCCTTCTTCCACCAAGATCCTCTTGACTTTGGCTTTGGCCGTGGCCACGATGTTGTTTTCCATCTTCATGGCTTCCACCACGATCATCACGGTGCCTTTCTCGACCTCGTCGCCTTCCTTCACGTTGATCTTCACCACTTTGCCGGGCATGGGCGAGACCAAGGTGGACTTGTCGTTGGTCTCGTTTTTCCGTGAATAGTCCAAGGTGTCGTTGAGCTGGTCGGTACGGAAACAACTGAAGTTCAACCCGTGGAAGTTGACGATGGTTCGCTGCTCGTCGTTCACGGAGCAATACACCACCTCGGTTCGGCCGTTGAGCATGAGCTTCAGCTGGTGGCCTTCATGGGCGATATACTCTGCCGAAAAGGCTTTGCCATCCACCATGCCTTTGATTTTGCGGGCTTCGGCATCGGTGATGCTGATGGGCACCTGCCGACCTTCTACGTCCACCGTGATCTGCATGTGATATCGCCAATAGCCGATTTGTTCCCAAACGTTCTCGGCTTGGGCTTCGAAGTGTTTCTTTCCGAAATCGTAAGCCAAGAAAGCGATGGCTATATCGTTGACATTCAGATTATTGCGACTCTTATTCAGAGCTTTGAGCAATTCATCCTGATGTGTTTCACAGAATGAGGTGTCGATCTTGTTGTCCTCAAAGTCTTGGTTTTTGATGATCTCCCAAAGGTAAGCCTTGTTGGTGGTCAATCCTTGGATGATGAACTCTTTCAGTGCATGTTGTGCCGTCTCGATGGCGGCCTGACGGTCCTTGCCGTGGCAGATGAGCTTGGCGATCATGGGGTCGTAGGCCTCTGAGATGGTGCAGCATCCGTCAATGCTGCTATCCACGCGGGTGCCGCGCACCTGGGGCTCGTGATAGGCAGTGACCTTGCCGGGAGTAGGCAGGAAGCCATTCTCAGGATTCTCGGCATAGATACGCAACTCAATGGCATGACCTTGGGCTTGGATCATCTCTTGGGTCCAGCCCATCTCTTTGTTGCGGGCGATGCGTATCTGCTCCTCCACGATGTCGATGCCTGTGCGCATTTCGGTCACGGGATGCTCCACCTGGATGCGAGTGTTCATCTCCAGAAAGTAGAAGTTTTGGTCCTTATCGACGATAAACTCCACGGTGCCCGCGTTCTTATAGCCGATGGCCTTGCATAGCTTGACGGCGGTCTCCAGCAGCTGTTGCCGTTTGTCATCGTTGAGGGTTGGTGACGGCGACTCTTCGATGATTTTTTGATAGCGTCGCTGTATGGTACATTCGCGTTCGTACAGATGGATTACGTTGCCGTGATGGTCGGCCAGGATCTGGATCTCGATATGGCGCGGGTTTTGGATGTATTGCTCCACAAACACGGTGCCGTCGCCAAAATAATTGGCGGCCTCGCGTGAGGCTCGCTCCAATTCGTCCTTCAGGTCGTCCTTTCGGTTGACGATATGCATGCCTTTTCCACCGCCACCGGCTGCTGCCTTGATGAGTACGGGATAGGGCAGCGTGTCAGCTTGTGCCAAAATCTGGCACAAATCACCCGTGATGCCGAAGGTGACGGGGATGCCATGTTCGATGGCCAGCTGACGCGCTGCGATCTTGTTGCCCATCAGGCGCATGGTGTCGGCATCGGGACCGATGAAGACGAGGTTGTTCTGCTGGCAGGCTTCGGCGAACTCTGGGTTCTCCGAGAGGAAGCCGTAACCAGGATGGATGGCATCGGCACCGGCATCAAGGGCGGCGTCGATGATCTTCTGTATGTTGAGGTAAGTGTCCCTGAGGCTGCCGTTGCCAAGGGGATAGGCCTCATCGGCAAGACGGCGGTGCAACGCGTCGGCGTCGTTGTCGGCGAAGATGGCCACGCTCTCGATATGGAGCCGCCGCAAGGTGCGGATGATACGCACGGCGATCTCTCCACGGTTGGCAATCAGGACTTTATTGATTTTTCTTGCGTTCATTTTATTCTTCAAAACCCAGTACAAAAGTATGTAAAATTGCATAATTTTCTCAATTCTTTGCGGTTTTTTTTCAAATTTGCTTACCTTTGTCCTGTTTTCGAAAACTATTGACAAATGTGTTTGTTTGAAAAATCAAGCAAAAAACATCTGGCTTCAGAACGGCTGGCAGGCCAAGTCTGGGGTGCGCTGTTGAAGCGATGGTGGCTCGTTGCGGTGATGCTGATCCTGGTTTTGGTGCCATGGCTGCTTCCAGATGCGATTGGCGACATCAGGATGTTGGTCCATAAACCGTGGTACCTTCTGCTATTATTGACACTGTTCGTATGGTTGGCCATATCGATGTGCCGCACGCTGACCAATATTTTCAACCTCCGTAAGAAAGAGGCTGGCATCACATGGTGCCAGATATTGATCTTATTTGCTGTTGGCACATGGTTTTTAGGGTTCTTGGTCATTGCCAACATCCAAAAGGATTCCAGGTATTACCTGGCCATCGGCATCGCGGGATCGATGCTTGCATGGGTCTTCCAGGATACCATCAAGGGTGTGGTGGCCTTTATCCACCTGAGGCAACGTCACTTGCTGTGTATCGACGATTGGATACAGGTGCCAAAATACAACGTTGACGGCGAGGTGAAACGCGTAACCCTGACCACGGTGACCGTGTGCAACTGGGACACTACCATCTCGTCGGTTCCCACCAGCGCCCTCCATGCCGATTCTTTCATCAACCTTCAGAAAATGGTTGAAGGAAAGACCTATGGACGTCAGATGAGCAAGTCGTTTATTCTCGACACAAGTCGTTTTCATCCTCTTTCCGCAATCGAGGTTGAACAACTCAAGGCGTTGCATCGGGTGGACGAAAGGCTCTGGTGTCTCCCTGAAGATAAAATCAAGGAAGGGGTGCTCAATGCCACTTTATATCGTACCTATCTGTTCCATTGGTTAATGAACCATCCTTATGTTTCCCAACAGCCTTTCCTGTTGGTGCGCTGGAAAGATCAAATAGAATTTGGCCTGCCTATGGAGGTGTGTGCTTTCATCACCGATGGCAACATTTCTTCATTTGAATGGCAACAGTCGCTCATTGTGGAACATGTCGTGGAGTCGTTGGATTGGTTCGGTCTGCAATTGTATCAAAAGAAAACATATAAAAAGGAGGCTGTACAATGAATAACAAGCATAAACAGAGACAGTTGGAAAGCCCCTTTGAATATTTGAGGCGAAAAGACGGCAGCGTTTTTGAAACAGAGACCATCAACAATTGGTATAAGGCCAGGGCTTTTGTCTTGGACAAGCTCAAGGAGGTCGCCTTCGGAGTGGGATCCAAACAGCACCTTCATGTGGTGTTGACAGGTGATAGCCCACGGATGCTGGCTGTTGTCAGACAAATTGCACTCTCGGCGCATTACGTCAATTTCGACGAAGAAGCCCAGGATGGGATGAAAAACAGGACGGTGATCACCCTTGTGAGCCGACGTGCCACCATTATTGAGGAATTGCAGCAAGAGGAATACCTTTGCAACCTGCCAAAAATCTGTAAAATACAGATTAATGATTTAAAACCTGAGCGCACTGATTCCTATGTTGATATTGAACTGCACATTGTCGAGGCATGGAAGCCTGATGACAATGTATGTATCGTGATTTCGGAGGAAGAGGTGAATGTCTTTTTCGATTCGGAAGTGGCTGCTTCGGCATGCAAGATCGATACTCGCAAGGCGGTGCTCGCCAGCAGGATCTATAACCTTGGCATGTTGATCGACAATTTGCCCTATGAGGACGTCCATAACCCTCATCGTTATGCATTGGCATTGGATAGTTTCCAATACGATTTTTTGCGAAGAAAGATGGAACCGTTGGTTGACGATGCCCAGTGGAAAGGCAATCTGAACACCGTGAAGGGAGGCCTTTCAAATATCTTTTGTTCCGATTGTTTTGAAACTCGGGCTAAGGAAATGGCGTTATCCATGGGAGGCTTGGGAAGACGTGAGAATCCTTGGGAGCACTACGACGAGGCTCTTTCGAAGAGCGAGCACGCCCGTTGGGTGGCCGACAAGCTCATTATGGGTTATCGTCCCCTGAATGAGAGAGAGCGTTTCTGCGAGGAAGGCTTGTTTGGTAAAGAGAAATACCAATATCGCAAATGGCTGAAAAACAGTGCTCAAGATCCTGTTCATATTGATTTGTGTTCTTATCGTGACCTTCGCCGCATCGATCCCGAAAGCTTGAAATACGATAGTTTCCTGATGCTGAGCATCCCTTGGATCAAGGCTGCCAAGTAGGTTTCCGTTTCTCGAAAAAGGCGGCCATCCCTTCCTGACCGGCCTTGGAGATGCGTTGGTTGGCAATCAAGGTGGCGGTTTCGTGGAAGACCGAAGCGTTAGGGTCATTGGTGCCGGTAACCAAGCGGAGCAAATTCTTACATTCCGCGATGGCATCAGGCGAGGCATGCATGAAATGGTCGATGTACAACCGTTCCATAAAGACCAATTGCGATTCGTTGGTGACAACATTCACGAGACGGTAGTCCTTGGCCTCTTCAGCGGTGAAGACCCTGCCGGTGAGCATCAGCTCCTTGGCGGCGGTGCTGCCGATCTTCTGAACCACGAAAGGCGAGATGGTGGCTGGTGTGATACCCAATCGGACTTCCGAAAAAGCGAACTTGGTCACCTCCTCGGCGATGACGATGTCGGCGGCGGCAATGATGCCATTGGCGCCGCCGATGCAGGCTCCGTGGATCACCGCAATGACGGCCTTGTTGCAGAAATAGATGGCGCGGAACAGCTTCGAGAGCTGTTCGGCATCGGCTATGTTTTGCTCGTGGCTATAGCTTGCCATCTCTTTCATGTAGGCCAAATCGGCACCGGCGCAAAACGACTTGCCGTTGCCCTTCAGGATGATGACACGGATGTCGTCGCGGCTGTTTAACCAATCGAAGGCTTCGGTGAGCTCGCGGATCATCTCGGGATTCAACGCGTTGCGCACCTCGGGGCGGTCAAGGTTGACCCAAGCCATGCTTTCCCCTAATTGTATTTTGATCGTCTTGAAATCCATACCGCAAAAATCGGAAATTTTGTCATAAACCACCTCCGTTTCAGAAAAAATCTTTTCCTTTGCATAATATTTGACGTTGCATTTTGAAAACTGCATTTTATGGAAGACGAAAATTTCAGACAGGAACTGGAAGACCTTTTTAAATTATTCAAACGCCTCGTTGAAAAAGAATCGCTGGAGGAGATTCCAGGCGTGGATTCAAAACAGATCGAACAACTTAAGGCTTTCATGGCGCAATTCGATGATGTAAAGGACAAGCTCAAGGTTGAGATGGTCCATGTGGATCCGTTTACCAAGATGATGATTTCCAGCTTGGTGAAACAGCTTCGCGAACAATTGGGGGACGATATCGATGATATTGAAAGCATCCAAGAAGCCAACCGTGTGCCAATAGCGGAGCCTACAAGTATTGCTGATATCGATGAACGGCTGAAAAACCCCAATCTCACTGACGAGGAGATCGACGCCTTGCTTGACAAGCGCGCCCTGTTATCCAACAAATTGTGAAAAGAAATAAATCAAACTACCATGAAAAGAATATTGATCACTTTGGCAGCCCTGCTGCTCACCTCTGGTGCCTATGCACAGCTTATCGCGAACAAGACCGACAAGACGTTCACGATGGGGCTCGATTTCTTCAACGACTTCCAACTCAACACCCCTGACGACTGGGATGCCCGCTTGTTGAACCAAGGCTTCAGCTGCGCGTTGACCTATAATTTCCCTTTGGCCGAGAGCAAAAGCCATACCGTGAGCGTCGGGTTGGGCTATACGGGTCACAATTACTTCTCCAAAACCAAGATCGTTGATCCGTATGCCGAGACTTTCCAGCTTGTTCCGGTTGACTCCATTACTTCTGACTTCAAGCGCTATAAGGTGAATTGCAACTATATCGACATCCCCGTTGAGTTGCGTTTCCGCATCAAGAACGCATGGAAGATCGGCGTGGGTTTCAAGGTGGGTTTACTGGTGAATGCCAAGACCAAGTTTGTCGGCACAAACGACAACGACGTCAAAATCCATGAGAAGTATTGCTATATCAGCAATGTGGAAAGACTGGCCTATTCAGCCACTTTGCGCGTGGGTTACAAATGGGTGAGCCTCTTTGGCGCCATCCAGTTGAACCCGGTCTTCGAGGTCGGTCACGATGCGCCAAACATTTTGCCGGTTTCAGTGGGCGTGACCTTTGCCCCGTTCTGATTCCTCAATTCCCTTTGTGGATGATGGTGTAAGTCGCCGTGGCTTCCAAAACGGTGTTGAAATAGTGCAGAAAATAGCTGCCTACGTTGGGTTTCCAGCGGCATGGGACCACGGAGTTCATGAATCGTAAGTTGATTCCGAATCGATCGTTGATATCAAGTTGGAGACCGATGTTTCCCGTTACCGAAAAGAATGCCCATGAAGAGATGTCAAATCCGCCGTCGTGGTCGGCTTCCTGAACGTTTTTGAAGAGAAAATCGCCGCTCAATCCAAGTTCCAAGGTGGTGAAATCCAAGCGTTTCCCGTTGACACTCAGCTTCGAAAGGTTGTAACGGTACATGATGGGAAGCTCTACATAATGAAGCCTGACATTCATGGGCAACATGCCCGCTTCAATCTCTTTGTTGTCGGAATGTGCGCCAAAGAGGGAATATTTCAGTTCCAACTGCCAGGAACTTGGCCCATCGGTGGGGATGCGTCCGAAGATGCCGCCTGTCCAGCCAATCTGGTGGTAACCTGCATAGTTGTCGCCGTTGATCTGTGAAGCCACTACACCTGCCGTCAGTCCGCCGTCGAACGACTGGGCGTGACACCTGAGTGAAATCAATGAAAGGGTGATTGTAAATAACAGCGTAATGGTCTTTTTCATTCGATGGATGATTTATATTCGGAATACTTTTGGTTTACTTTCTTGACAAAAGCTTTGGTTTGTTTGGGGCAGTAATGCTCCACGTTATTGAACCATACATTGGGGTCGTGGCCGTTTTTTTGGGCGAGTTCGCGGTATGACATTACCCGGTTCATGCCAACGTTGTATGAAGCCAGTATGAAGTTGACCCGCTCAAGGCTGTCGGTGACCACTCCCGAAAGCTTGTTGTCGAGACGCACCAGTACCTTGCCGCCGGCTTCAAGTTGCTCCTCCACCGTCGATTGTTGGGTGATGCCATATTTTTTCATGGTACGGGGCATCAACTGCATGAGTCCAAAGGCTCCCTTTGAGTTGACCAGATAGGGCTTGAAATTCGATTCGTGGTATATGATGGAGGCGATCATTCGCCAATCCCAGCCGATCTTCTGCGCCTCAGTCTTGATGAGATGGTCGTATTCGCAGATGTTGGTCGTGGCTTGTTGGGCCTTTAATGCACCACAGCCAACCAGCAGCCCAAGGCAGATATATGTCAATCCAACGCGGAAAAAAGTCCTCATAACATCGTTTTTAGCCGTCAAAGATAAAAAACTTTTTTTTGTTCGCGTGAATTCCTTAAATTCGCATCCTATTTTATGTGTTATGGCCAAGAAACCCAAGATTCAAGATAACAACTTGCTTTATAATATTTTACGTCCGTTTGTTGACTTCAATGCACGTCGCTCGTATCGTCGTTTTGAGGTTCATGGACAGAAAAACTTGCCCAAGGATGGTGCTTTGATCTATGGCATCAACCACAGCAACACCTTGATGGATGCCTTGGTGGTGCTGGCTACCAGCCATCACAAGAAGGTGTTCATGGCGCGTGGCGACATCTTTGCCAACCCTAAGGTGGCCAAGATTTTACGCTTCACCCGAATCTTGCCCCTTTTTCGGATTCGCAATGGTGCTGCGGCGGTCCGAAGCAATACGGATTCGATTGAGCAGGCCGTGGATGTGGTGCACGACAAGGTGGGATTGTATCTGTTTCCCGAAGGGCGTCACCGCACCAAGCACTCCTTATTGCAGCTGAGCAAGGGAATCTTTCACATCGCCTTGGACTCGAATCGTGAGTTTGGCAAGGAACAGCCGATTTACCTTGTTCCCGTGGGTATCGAGTATGGCGACTATTTCCGCTACCGTTCCACCTGTATGGTCAACTTTGGCGAAGCCATCAACGTGACGGATTTCATCAACAACAGCACCGAGGAAAACGAAGCGGTGTTGATGAACCAGCTGCGCGAGATGCTTTGGGAACGGATCTCCAAACTAATCACGTTTATCCCCGATGATGAGGACTATGATGCCACGTGGGAGATCGTGAAGATGAAGAACGAGAAGCGTGCTGGAGGCTTGTACAGGAAGATGCTTCGCAATCGCGCTACGGTTGAGAAGATCCAAAACTATAAGGAACAGCATCCCGAGGAGGCAAAAGCCTTGTTTGAAAAGGTGCAAAAGTTTGCCGACCATCGTGTGAAAAACAAGATTTCAGTCACATCAACGGCGAAAAGGCGACCTTTGTTCAATTCGTTGTGGAAGCTGTTGGTTGCCATTGTCGGGCTGCCCTATTTCCTGGCTTCGACGGTGGTCAACGCCATCATTTGGGTTCCGACCATGATCCTCAAGTCGAAGATGAAAGACAAAGCTTGGGGCAACACGGTATGCTTTGGCGGGAAATTCCTACTGTCGCCCTTGGTCTTTATCGGTGGTACCATCGCTTTATTCTGCACCTTGCCTTGGTATTGGGCCTTAGGCGGCATGGTGGCGCTGTTCTTCTCCTATGACGTTTGGTTCGACTATAGGGAACTGGTCCGCAGGATGGTGTCGGATATCCGTTGGACCTTCAAGGGGAAACTTCGGAAAGAATACAAGGATCTAAAGCTAAATCACTTGTTTTAACTCGTCATTGCGAGCGAAGCGAAGCAATGACGATGGTCAGAAAATGTAATTGAACCCGACGAACACCTTGTTTTTGGTGCCGTCAAGTGAATTCAAAGCGCGACCCATATCCACCGCCAAAATCATGTTGCGGTTCATAATGAGTTTCAGACCGACACCGGCGCTGGTGTGAAGCGTCTCTTTTTCGCCGCTGTAATAATCGGAACCGGCAGCTATCAACTCATCTTCACGGTATTTTTGGAATACCATGCCTGCATCAAAGAATGGGGCCAAAGCCAGTTGCCAGTTTTGGTTGATGAACTGGAAATCGAGGAAATGCCAACGTAGTTCGGCGTTACCTAAGATAAAGCCGTCGCCAAGCACACCGTTACGGTTCACGCCACGCATGGTTACCACGCCGCCCAAGCCTTCGGTGTACATCTTTTGGAAGAAGGTGGTATTGATGTTGTTGATCATGTACCAAGGCGTATTGCCTGCGATTTTATGCTGTCCTCCCAAACGATAGGCGAAGGTGAGTCTGTCCTTGTAAACAGGGATATACTGGCGCCACAATAGGGTTTGTGTCAGGTAATTATAACCGTTACCATCAATGAAGTCGGAAGCACCGGTTATGGTATATTCTGCGTAAATGCCTTTGGAGGGGTCGCTGTTGTGGTCACGGCTGTCGTAAATCAAACCGAGGCGAAGCTGAGCGATGTTGCCGCCGTTGGCTTCATCGGCCTTGATGATATCATGGGCCACATAGTTTTCATAGAGGGTCGTCTGGCCTTCATAGCCTTCCAAGTTGATGCGATCAGTATTGATGTTGTAAAAGGCCAAACCTGCAACATAGTTCAAGTTGGGAACATCGAAAAACTTTCGTTGCATGGAACCTACGAAACGGAATTGGTTACGCTTGATGAAATGGTAGCCGTCTTTGTCGAATTCCGCATACGGGTTGACGGTGCTGGCCTCGTAGCCGTTGAAGCCGAAGAACTCAAACTTCTTGGCATAGTTGTAGGTGACATCGAAGAAAAGCTTGGTGTCTTTGATAAGATAAGGCATGTCGCTGTAGAAGCGAAACACGCCGGAACCTTTGGTGTAGCGCGAAACTTCCACATTGAACTTGTAGTTGTAACGGGGATAATTGGAACCGTCGCCGTAGTTGAAGATGTCAACGCAGGCTCCGTATTGGAAGCCCAAATCGGCATCATATCCCACCACGGGCAGAGGGCCGAAGTTCCAGCCTTTTTTGACGATTTCCTTTTTCTGTGCATAAGTGCCGCTGGCCAGCAGCAGGGCGATAATAACGAGTAAATACTTTTTCATAATTCAAGAATTTGGGACAAAGGTACGTAAATTATGGTATCTTTGCGCTCCAAAACAAAGAAAAATGAGTTTTGTCGAGATACTCATGATCGGCATCGGTCTCTCAATGGACGCTTTTTCGGTGTCAATTTGCAAGGGCTTGACTACCAAGCGGTTTTCATGGAAAATGGCGTTGACGTGCGGTTTGTGGTTTGGATTTTTCCAGGCTTTGATGCCGTTGATCGGATTTTTTCTTGGCTCGCAATTCGAGCAGTACATTACCTCGGTTGACCATTGGATTGCCTTCGGCTTGCTCTTTTTGATTGGCACGAATATGATCCGCGAAGCGACGAAGCAATCCACTGACGACGATAATGGATTGCTTCGCTCCGCTCGCAATGACGGACCCGTCGCCAGCCCTATTGGTTTCAGAACCATGTTACTATTGGCTGTCGCCACCAGCATCGATGCGTTGGCTGTCGGGATTTCCTTCGCCTGTATCCAAGTCAAGATTTGGTCATCGATATTGATCATAGGTTTGACCACTCTCCTTTTCTCCATCATCGGCGTGAAGATCGGCAATGCGTTCGGCTCAAAATTCGAGAAGTCGGCAGGGATTGTTGGAGGTATCATCCTGATACTCATTGGTTTGAAAATTCTTATGGAGCATCTTGGGGTGATCGCTTTTTGATGGTCAAGGCGTTTTGTTGAAAAAACGAATAAAGTTTTTCTTGCTTTTTTCGAAAAAACCGTATCTTTGCAGTCTGAAAGTTTCGGGATGTAGCGCAGCCCGGTAGCGCGCTTCGTTCGGGACGAAGAGGCCGCAAGTTCGAATCTTGTCATCCCGACTTTTTTTGAAAACGAGAGAGATTTTTTTATTTCATGCCTAACTTGTACATCATATCAGGCTGTAATGGCGCTGGTAAGACTACAGCATCGATGACGGTATTGCCTGAGACACTGCAATGCCGCGAGTTCGTCAATTGCGACGAGATAGCCAAGGGTCTTTCACCGCTCAATCCGGAGGGTGCTTTGTTGCCAGCCGCGAAACTCATGCTTTCTCGTATCAAAAAGCTTATCTCCGAAGATGCCGATTTCGCCATTGAGACCACTTTGGCCACCAAATCGTATCACGCTCTCGTTCAAAAAGCCCAGGAAAAGGGCTACAACACCCACCTTATTTATTTTTGGTTGCAGAGTCCCGAACTCGCCTTGAAGCGTGTCGCCGAAAGGGTGAAGAACGGCGGTCATAACGTTGAGGAGGCAGTCATCCGTCGCCGTTATGTCACCGGCATCCGCAACCTGTTCAAACTGTATTGCCCCGTGGTGAATTACTTCATTTTGATTGACAATTCCATCATGCCGCGTGAGGTTATCGCCGAGGGGAATCACGATGCGGTGAAGGTTTATAACGAAGAAAAATTTAAAATGATCAGACAATATGACAACAGTAAAAGTGAATGCTAAAAAAGACGAGGTTTCCCCATTGACCAAGCAGTTGATGTGCGGCCTCGACGTCTCGTTCCGACGCCTAGTGATCTTGCGTAGCCGCCATAACGGCACCATGTGCTTCTGCGACGAAAAAGGCAACATCTATACTGTTAAGGCAAAAGATGTGAAAACACTGATGGGTGCATAATTAGAAAACCCATTCTTCTTGATAAACCACGATTGGCAGGGATTCCTGTGGGTCGTGGTTTATTTTTTGTTGGCAAGTGTCTTTCATATCGAAATTATTTGTACTTTTGAAGGTTGGTGATTAAATATAGAACCCATGAAAAAAAGATTATTATTTGTTTTATTCACTCTTGTTGGTTTTGTCGGTTATTCCCAAACCGACGACCAGTATCCAGAAACCGACCCTGTTATCACCAACCGCATCAGCGAGTGGCAAGACCTGAAATTTGGATTCATGATGCACTGGGGCATGTACGCCCAATGGGAAGTGGTGGAGTCGTGGTCCATCTGCAACGAGCCGTGGATCAACCGAAATGGTGCCGATTATTATCAGTATAAGATTGATTATCAGAATCTTAATAAGACTTTCAATCCTAAGAATTTTGATCCCTCGAAGTGGGCTGAAGCCGCTAAGGATGCCGGGATGAAATATGTGGTCTTTACCACCAAACACCACGACGGCTTCTGCATGTTCGACACTAAGGAAACCAGCTATTCCACTACCGATCCGTCGTGCCCGTTCTCGTCAAATCCCAAGGCTGACATCACTGGCGAAGTGGTAAAAGCTTTCAGTGACAAAGGCTTCTGGACAGGCCTCTACTTCTCCAAACCCGACTGGCATTGCGACGACTACTGGGCGCACGAATGGGCAACCCCTGACCGTAACGTCAACTACGATCCTCAAGAAAAGCCTGAGCGTTTCCAAAAATACAAGGACTTCACCTATCGGCAAATCCGCGAACTTACGCATAACTATGGCGACATCGATATCCTTTGGCTCGACGGCGGCTGGGTGCGTCCCGAGTGGAGTGTGAATGAGGAAACACGTCCGTGGTTGGGTTGCCAAGGCTATATCCAAGACGTGGATATGCCCAAGATTGCAGCCATGGCTCGTGAAAACAACCCCGACCTGATCATCGTGGATCGCTCAGTAGGAGGGAAGTATGAGAACTATCAAACGCCTGAGCAGCAAGTGCCTGACAGCCTTTTGCCTTATCCTTGGGAGACCTGCATGTCAATGGGCAACTCTTGGTCGTACGTCTCCACCGATACTTACAAAAGCACCAATAAGCTTATCCACCTCTTGTGCGACATCGTATCCAAAGGCGGCAATTTCCTTTTGAATGTGGGTCCTGATGCCGACGGCAACCTGCCTGACACGGCCCTACTTCGCATGAAGGAGATCGGCGAGTGGATGAATGTCAATGGGGAGGCCATCTATGGCACACGTCCCATCTATCCCTTCACCTACGGCAAGTTCCGCTTCACCCAGAAAGGCAATAAGGTCTATGCCATCTTCCTCCTGGATGAGCAGGAAAGTCCCGTGCCGGATACCTATTGGTTCGAAGCTCCATTTAAGCTGAAGCTTGGAAAAATCAAGGTCTGGGGCAGCAAGAAAAAAGCCTCCCTTTGCAAGGAGGCTGATGGTCGTTACCGCATTGACTTCCCGAATGCGTTTGAAATGCCGCACGCGGTGGTATTTGAGCTGCGGCTCAAATAATTACCCCACCACGATATTCACGATCTTCTTCGGCACGTAGATCACTTTGCGGACCTGCTTGCCCTCGATCCATTTGGCGGACTCGGGGGCGGCCAGCACGGCGGCTTGCACCTCGTCGGCGGTCATCGTGACGGGCAACTCCATGTTGAAACGCATCTTGCCGTTGAAGCTGATGGGGTAGTTGAAGCTGTTCTCCACGGTCTTGCTCTCGTCATACACGGGGAACGTGGCGTTGACCACCGAGGTCTCGTGACCCAGCAGGTGCCACAGCTCTTCGGCGATGTGCGGGGCGTAAGGCGAGATCATCACGCACAGCGGCTCGAGGATCTCACGTTTGTTGCACTTGTGGTCGTTAAGCTCGTTGACGCAGATCATAAAGGCCGAGACCACCGTGTTGAACGAGATGCTTTCGATGCCTTCCTCCTCTTTCTTAATTAAGGTGTGCAGACTCTTCAGCTCGGGTGCCGTGGCAGGCTCGTCGCTGACACAGAACTCGTTGTTCTCGTTGTGGAACAGCCTCCAGAACTTGCGCAGGAAGCGGAAGGTGCCTTCGATGCCTTGGGTATCCCAGGGCTTGGATTGCTCGAGCGGTCCGAGGAACATTTCATAGAGACGCAGCGTGTCAGCACCATAGCGTTCCACGATGTCGTCGGGGTTCTGCACGTTGTACATCGACTTCGACATCTTTTCAACCTCGGCGCTGCAAACGAAGATATCGTTGCCGTCCTTGTCCTTTTCGAAGATGAATTGGGCATCCTTCAAGTCATCGCGCCATGCCTTAAATGCTTCAGTGTCAAGGATGTCGTTGTGAACGATGTTGATGTCCACGTGGATGGGATCACTGAATTGTTCGCGGTCTTCGATGTTTTTGGAGATGAAAACGGGTCCGCCATGGTAGGCCTCGCCTTCCACAAAGGTGGGAACTTCCTTGCCTGCAATGAGGTCCTTGATCTTTTGTTCCACCTTGTCGGTACCATTGAGGTAGTCGTTGACCACATCAACAATCGGTACCAAAAGGAGTTTATAGCCTTTGCTTGCGGCATATTCTTCCCAAGGCTCGGCCACTTTTTCGAGGGCACCCATGCGGTTGATCTCGATGAGGATGCCTTTCTCGGGGCAGAAGAAGTCGAAACGGCGACGGCCGTCCTTGAAGTCTTTCTCAAACTTCACGCCCAGACGGTTGTCCTTGATCATGTTCCATACACCATATTCGCAGAGTTTCTCCATGTTGGCACGATAGGCAAAGCTGGAGCGACCCTGGATCATGCCTTGGTTGATCATGCGTTGGAACGGCTCGTCCTTGCATGCCAAACCGATGTCGTAGAGGAACTTGCACCAGAAGCGGCTGTAGATCAGGTGGCCGGTGGCATGTTCGGCACCGCCGATGTATAGATCCACGTTTTGCCAATAGTCGTTGGCTTCGCGGCTGAAGTATTCCTTGTCGTTGTGCGGATCCTGATAGCGGTAATAGTAGCCGCTCGATCCGGCAAAGCCCGGCATGGTGTTGGTCTCGATAGGATAGCCCTCTTCGGTGACCCAATTCTTGGCACGGGCCAAGGGCGGCTCGCCCGTCTCGGTGGGCTTGTATTCGTCGATGGAAGGCAGCTCCAAAGGCAGTTTCGACTCGTCCATGGCGTAAGGCATGCCGTCCTTGTAGTAGATCGGGAACGGCTCGCCCCAGTAGCGCTGACGGCTGAAGATGGCGTCACGTAGGCGGTAGTTGGTCTTGCCGGTACCCACGCCGAGTTTTTCCAGTTCTTGGATCATACGCTCGATGGCCTTCTTCACGGTGAGACCGTTGAGGAAGCCCGAATTGACCAGTTCGCCGTCCTTGGCGTCGAAGCTCTCATCCCAGGTAGCGGGATCAGTAGGTTCGGTGCCGGGTTTCTTCACCACTTGGATAATCGGCAGGTTGAAGTGACGGGCGAAAGCGAAGTCGCGGCTGTCGTGGGCAGGCACGGCCATGATGGCACCGGTGCCGTAGCCCATCAGCACATAGTCGGCGATCCAGATGGGCAGCTTGGCACCCGTGATGGGGTTGATGCCATAGGCTCCTGTGAAGGCGCCACTCACCTTGCGAACCTCGGCCATGCGCTCGCGCTCGCTGCGGTTCTTGGTGCGGGTGATGTATTCCTCCACCTCGGCACGCTGCTCGGGGGTGGTGATTTCTGAAACCAGCTCGTGTTCAGGTGCCAGCACCATGAAAGTGGTGCCGAACAGGGTGTCGGCACGGGTGGTAAACACTTCCAAATCAATGTCTTTGCCCTCAACTTTGAAGATGACGGAGGCACCCATGGACTTGCCGATCCAGTTGCGTTGCACGTCCTTCACCGATTCGCTCCAGTCCACCGTCTCCAATCCTGTAAGCAGGCGGTCAGCGTAAGCGGTGATGCGGAGCAGCCATTGTTTCATCGACTTGCGCACCACGGGATAGCCGCCACGGACGGAGAGGCCGTCAACCACCTCGTCGTTGGCCAAAACAGTACCCAGTTTCGGGCACCAGTTTACCAAGGCTTCGGCTTGATAGGCGAGGCGGTAGTTCATCAGCACTTCCTGCTGTTCCTTCTCGCTCATGGCTTTCCACTCTTCTGCAGTGAAGCTCAGCGGCTTGCTTTCAGCCACATTGAGGCCTTCGGTGCCGTGTTCCTCAAAGCGGGCGATCAGCTTGCTGATGGGTTGGGCTTTCTGGCACTTGTTGCAGTAGTAGGAGTTGAACAGCTGGAGGAAGGTCCATTGCGTCCACTTGTAATATTTCGGGTCGCTGGTGCGTACCTCGCGGTCCCAGTCGTAGCAGAACCCGATCTTGTCCATCTGCTCGCGGTAGCGGTTGATGTTCTTCTCGGTGGTTACGGCTGGGTGGGTGCCGGTTTGGATGGCGTATTGCTCAGCGGGCAGACCGTAGGCGTCGTAGCCCATGGGGTGCAGCACGTTGAAGCCTTTCAGGCGTTTATATCTGGCATAGATATCAGAGGCGATATAGCCCAACGGGTGACCTACATGCAGTCCCGCTCCTGACGGATACGGGAACATGTCCAACACATAAAATTTGGGCTTATTGTAGTCAATGTCAACCTTATACACTTTTTGGTCGCGCCAATACTGCTGCCATTTTTTTTCGATTTCGGTAAAATTATAATCCATAATGAGCGTTTTTTCCAAAACAAACTGCAAAAATACAAATTTTAGTAACTTTGCACTATAAAAAAACTGTAAATGAACCTCTACACCAATAAGAAACGCTGGAAATGGGCACTCGCCATCGTGGCGCTGCTCATCGTGGGCGCATCGCTGTGGTACACCAACTTCCTCGTGAAGTCGATCGCCGAACAGGAGACCAACCAGGTGAAAATGTGGGCCGCGGCCATGGAGCAACATGCCGGCATGATGAAATCGACGGAGGAGTTCTTCAACAAGGTAAGCGAACAGGAACAGATGCGCGTGGAATTGCTGGCTCATGCCTATCGGCAGGTGCTTGACTTCTCCAGTAACGAAAACACGGGTATCTATTTGGAAATCATCAAGAACAATATCAGCATTCCTTTGGTGATCACCGACGACAAGGGAAATATCATTTTTACGAATAATCTTCCTGACAGTCAAAAAGATAAGAAATTCTTCGATAAGTCAATGAAGATGCAATACTCAAAGTTCCCTCCCATAAAAATCAACCCGGGCTTTGGGCAAATCCAATGGCTTTACTACAATGAATCCTTGATTTACACGGAGTTGAAGGCGGTGCTGGAAGAAATGATAGCCCATTTCCTCGAAGAGATCACGCTGAACTCCGTGGGTGCACCGGTCATCATCACCAACGAGTTGGAAGACCACATTCTGAGCTATGGCAACCTGGACTCCACGATGATGCGTGACACCAACTACGTGCGTCATCAGCTGGAGGTGATGCGCTCCGAAAACGACCCCCTGGAGATTGACTTCATGAATACCGGTAAGGCCAAGGTGTTTTATCGCACCTCCGATTTGGTGGAGCAGATGAAATACTATCCCATCCTGCAGTTTATCGTCATAGCATTATACCTGTTGATCGCATACTTGCTTTTCAGTTGGGCGCGCCGTTCGGAACAAAACCAGGTGTGGGCGGGCATGGCCAAGGAAACTGCGCATCAGCTTGGTACGCCGATCTCATCGCTGATGGGTTGGGTGGAGCTGCTGAAGATGCAAGAGGAGCCTTTTGCCGGAACCAATGAGATGGAGAAGGATATTGAGCGATTGCAGATTGTGACGGATCGCTTCTCAAAGATCGGCTCCATCCCCGTGTTGGAGCCAACTGACGTCATCCCGGTGATCAAGGATACGATGGATTATCTCCAGCATCGCTTTTCCAAGAAATTCGAGTTTGACATCCAACTGCCTACTGAGTCACTGATCCTTCCTTTGGTGCCTTCGCTGTTCCGCTGGGTGCTGGAGAACCTCACCAAGAACGCGGTGGATGCCATGGGCGATCATGGCAAAATCACCTTGACACTACAAGAAGGTCCCGATGAGGTGACCATTGACTTGAGCGACACGGGCAAAGGCATTTCGAAATCCCAGATCAAGCAGGTGTTTAAGCCGGGTTACACCAGCAAAAAACGTGGCTGGGGATTGGGGCTTTCGCTTGCCAAACGCATTGTCGAGGAGTATCACAAAGGAAAGATCTTCGTGAAGTCCTCAGTGGTGGGACAAGGAACGACGTTCAGGATTCAATTGAGGAAATGACGGCTTTCCATAAACCTTTTTATCTCTTCCGCATGCCGTCCTTTGATGATCACATGATGGTTGCCGATGGAATGTTGTAATAAATACGACCTTAGATCAACATTCAACGTAATTTGCGTGCGGCAGAAATGGTCGCTGTAAGGTGCCGCAACGGCTTGGGCTTCAGTCACAAAATAACGGTCCAAGCGAGGACCTCCCCATTTGAATATGGTGTAATCGGTCAATGGCAATGCACCTTGGATGGCTACGCCGATGGATGACTCAAAATGCGAACGGATGCTGATGTCGTCGCACATGGCCAATGGGATGGTGCAATGTGCGAGCATCGAGGTCTCGGAGGTGAGGTTGGAGGGATTGGCCATGAAGGCTTTTTCGCCGCATAAACGCTTGGCCAGCAGCATGCTCATCAAGGTTTGCATGTCGCCCTCGCAACCGGCCACAATGCCTTCGTCGTTGAGCAGAGCCAATGCCAAACAACTGGTTGTACCACAGGCTTTCACAATGTCGAAGCAACGGATGGTCATGGCATCGAGACGTTCCTCAAGGCAAATTTTCTTGATGGCGAGATAAGCCTTGGCGGCTTCCACCATGTCGGCGCAGGAAGGTTCCTTGACGGCTTTGGACCGTTTCACGATGGCCTGGGCTATTTTCACGGCATCGGTTTGCGGAATGGCTTTGATGCCGTCAATCAACCTTTGTAAGTCAATGTCGATGGTCTCCACGCCGAATTGTTCCAACACATAGTTGCGATCCACGCCGCTGGCGATGAGCCAGTCGGAGGGCTGGCCGAACAACCCGATACGCAATCCCTGTAGGGACGCAATGCATTGCGTCCCTACAATGCATTGCGTCCCCACCAAGGATGCGATGATTTCATCATTCGTCCCATGAATGATTTGTCCTTCCTTGCCTTGTCCTTCCAGCCAAGTAAGGATCTCCAATGCCGCTGCCAAGGAATTGTTTCGTCCGTCGGCGATCAGCTTGCCCGTGGAGGGCCTCAGGCGCTTGAAAAGGTTCTCAACACCGCCTGTGGCGATCATCACATAATCGGGTTGCTGTGGTAGAGACTTGGCGAGCCGCGTCTCTACAGGGGTTTCATCGCCGATGATGGTGATCGTGGCCTGACATTCTTTTTCAAGCCGTTGAAGCAACTCGTTGTATTCATTCCGAACGAAATCGTCGGTTTGAAACGAGGAGCGAAGAACGAAGAGGTTCATGGGAGATAAAAGATAAGAGTTGATTAATGGGATATGACGAAACGCAGGGTGGTTTCATTCACTTTGACGAAATACACGCCGTTGCCGTAGCCCGAAGTGTTGATGCGGAACTCGCTGCCGTTGGCCTCGAATTCGTCCATCTTTTGGCCGAGGGTGTTATAGATGCGTACTATGCCGAGATCATCACCCTTAAGGGTCAAGCTCTCATTGGCGGGGTTGGGGAAGACCGTAAAGGAATCGGCGTTTTCTTCGACCGACCAGGACCAGGGGAGATTTACCCCTGCAACGAAACTGGCATCGGGGAAGTTTCCAACCAAGGTGACGTCATCCCAAAAAATATCCTTTGAAACCGCGTCGCAATAAAGGCCCAATTCGATGGATTCACCTTGCGGAATGGTGAATTCCATCGGGCGAAGCGTGCTGAAAAAGCTTGTGCCATCTAAAGTGTAACACAAGAAGTAGCTGATAATAGTATCGACAACCGCATCTTGGGCAGTGTTGTTGTAAACGGTGATCCATGTCAGCTCCCTCCAATTCACTTCAATGGTATCCGTGCTGAAAGTCAGCGTTTCTTCATAGCAAGGATACTGCATATACCCTTCACCATTCATAGCCTCAACGATGTATTCCAGCGTCGGCGGATAGATGTCGCGATTGGCGAAAGTGTGGTCGGGACGGATGAGCATAATGGTAGGATAGTAGCCTACGGGAATGGCTTGGGCAATGGTGTTACCGCCTCCGTCGCGACTGATGGTGGGATAGTCCACTCCAAATTCTTCAACCCAGGCTTGACATTCAGCGTCGTGTCCGTTGGGGGTGATTTCCATGAAGAATACATCTTGATCGTTGCAGCCGTATAGATGGTAGGCTTCGGTCATGTCTCCCATGATGTTTTCGCTATACTCGTCGCCATAGAGGAAGAAGTTGATGAGTACGGCCTGGCCGTTGTCAAGGATGTCGTAAAGGTTGATCTCATTGCCGTCAAGGTCGGTACCAGTGAAGTCGGGTGCGATGTCTTCAACAGAGCAGTCGTGCTGTTGAAGTCCTTGGGCTTCCAAAGCGGAAATCACGGTTTGTGCAGAGGGTATGGGATAAAGGTCTTTGATGACAATCTCATGGTTGGGCATGATGAGGATCACCGTGGGGTAAGAAGTGATGCTATATTGGTTACAGATGCCACTGCCGCCCGCTACACCGCTGATCGTTGGGTATTCCACACCGTAGTTGTTCACCCAATTCAGGCAAGCTGCCTCGCTATCACCCGTGGCAATTTCCATATAAAACACGTCGTGCATGTTGCAGCCCATGGCAGTGTACGATTCCACAAGCTTCGGTACGGCTTGTTGGCATGGACTGCATGTGGTGAAGAAGAAATCAATCAGTACCGCTTGCCCGTTATCAAGGATGTCGAAAAGATTAATCTCGGTTCCATGAACGTCAGTGGCCGTGAAGTCAACGGCTTGGGTGAGGCTGGTTTGTGCTTTCAGCCCCAATCCCAGAATCAATGCTATCAAAAGGAGTAATGCTTTTTTCATAATGATCAAATTATTTTATCTTTTATCTCTTATCTTCAATTGTCCCTATAGTCTTTCTTCTTGGTCAGCTTCAAATCCTGCAATGCCTGTGCCTTCACGTTGATGGTGAAGTTCCAACTCTTGTAGTTGCCGATGGGGATCCAGTTGAACCTCATTTCCCAGCAGTGGAGGTCGCGATAGATGTCCAACGAGGTGTAGGAAAGTCCGTGGTTGGTGAAGTCCCAACCGGTGGAGAAGGTGACTTTCCATTTGGGCGAGAGGCTGACATCGCCGTTTACCGTCAGGGTTTGTACAATCTGGTTGGTGGCGATGCCCATGAAGGCGGCATAGGTCAGGTTGGAAGTGTGGCGTAGGTTGTAGCTGAACGTCAGCGACCAAGGCGTGTTCCAGTCGATGTACGACTTGGGGTTGCCCAAGATGTCGTCCAACTCGCCTTCGGTGACGAACTCACTTCCATAAGCCCTTCGCGTGATCTCGTCCTGGAAATCGGCGTTTTGGACATTCTTGTCCTTCAACTTCTTGATGTCGTTTTGGCTGAACGACCAACTGAGGCTGAAGTTCCAAGCCGAGTTGTTCTTGTGGAACAGCCTTTGGTTTTCGATGATCTCAAAGCGGTTGACACGGTGCCCCAGCGAGTCCATGACGTAGGGATCCCAAACGCTGGAGTAGGTCACATTGAGTTTCTTGAACAAAGTGGTGCGGGCGTTGACTGAGAGATAGGAGAAGTTCAGCGAATCCTGGGTGAGGTTGTAATTGCCTGAAAGTCCGAGCGATTCAAGCAGGACGACCTTTTTAACTCCCGTGATGGTGTCGGTCTTCGACGGTACCTTCATGTCAAGAGTGTTGTTGAAACTATAGGTGATTTGTCCGGATTTATTCTGCGAAGGCGTTCCGTACAGGGCGTTCATGAACATGTTGTAGGTTTGGAGTTCGCCGGCACCATCGACATAGGTGTCATAGACGTGCCATTTGGGATCGCTGAAGTCGGGACGGTAGCTAAAGCCGATGGTGGGGGTAAACACATGGCGGATGGCGCGGATGGGACCTCTTCGGAAGTTCACCATACCATAGACCTTGGTGGTGATGTTGGTCGAAAGGTTGAAATCGATAAGGTTGCGGAATCCCCTGATGGTGTCGGACACCAGTTGGTTTTCGACGGTATCCCAATCCTTCTCGATGCGGGTGAAATACATGTAGTCGTTGAAAGTGGCCGAGGTGGTCCAGGTGAAATGCTTGAACAGCTTGATCGGCATGTTGATGGGGATGGTATGCTTGATGCCGTTTTGGGTGTATTTTTGCATGTTGTTGAACCATCCCGACATGTTCTGGTACCAACCGCTGGGGAAGAGCAGGGTATCAATGCCGGAGATGTAGTTCTTGGCATTCATCGTATAGTTGATGTTGAGGTCCTTATACCACCGTTTTTTCCCGGGCTTGCCGAGTTTCTGAAGGGGATAGATGCGGTTGACGGTCATGGTCATCTCAGGGAGGGAGGCGGTGACCTGTTTGGTCAAGGTGTTTTGGCTGTGGCTGGCATTGAGGGTGAGATAGACCTTGCCGCCGAAGTTGGTTTGGTAGGCGACGCTACTGTTGAACGTGTTGCTCAGATACTCGTTTGAAGTGGTGGCGTTGTACTTGTTGAAGTTGGAGCTGATGATGTTGACATCGGCGGAAAAGCTGTGCCGTGGATGGGCCTTGGTGTCTTGCTTATGTGTCCATTTCACCTTGAAGTCGGTACTCTTGTTATAGTCGGCCGCACCCTCGTCGCCGATCTTGTTGACGGCAAAGCCAAGGGCGATGGAGCCGTTGTGCTTGTAGCGCTGGTTGTAACGGAAAGTGGGTTTGATGGCCCAGCTTCCACGGGTGTAAATGTCGCCCAAAACCTGCAAGTCGTAATGGTCGTTGATAGCCCAATAATAGCCGCCGTTCTCAAGGTAAAAGCCTCGGTTGTCGGATTCACCGTAGGAAGGGATGATGAGACCTGATTTCTGGCCTTTGGAATTGGGGAAGATGGCGAAAGGCAAGCCAATGGGTAGCGGAACGTCCATAATCGCAAGGTAAACGGGACCTGTGACGATCTTGTCGTTAGGGATGACCTTGGCTTTACCGAAGCGGAATTGGTAATGGGGATGCTCCTTGTGGTTGCAGGTGGTGAAGCCGCCCGACTTGATGTTGATGGTGTTGTCGTCCATCCGCTTGATCTTTTCGCCATGAAGATAGCCGCCGCTTTCCTCGGTCCAAACCTTTTGGATCACGCCTTTCTTGGTTTGGAAGTTATATGACATTTCCCTTGCGTCGAATTTGGTCTCACCTTGGGTGAACACGGGTGCGCCATGTATTTTTCCCGTTGAGTCGGCGATGCCTTTGGCGGTAACCACGTTGGTGTTCAAGTCGAATTCCAAGTAACTGGCTTCCAATACGATATCTTCATACTTCACCACGGCGTTGCCGTAATAGTAGATGATCTTCTTGTTCATGTCCTGAATCACCGAATCAACGGCGGTACGGGTCACCTTGACCTCGAAAGCCTTGTCGCTTTTCCGCTGGGGCAGCACGACCTTCTTTTCAGTGTTGAGCGAGTCGATCGGTTCCACGTCATTGCGAGCAGAGCGAAGCAATCCACTAAGACTGTCCGTGTAGATTGCTTCGTCGCTAACGCTCCTCGCAATGACGAGAGTGTCGCTTTTGTTCTCGCTCTCGGCAAGGGTGTCATTTCCGTTCTCGGTAATGATGTCACTGACCGATTGTTCGGTCACTGGCTCCAGCCAAAGGGTATCCGTCAAGGGTTTGTCGGCTTCCAAGGGTTCGTCTTTTACCATCTTGACATTCGTTTTGCACGCATTTGTGATGAAAACCAGCATGAACGACAAAAAAAATGCCGTCACCCATGAATAAATATGTTCTGATTTTCCCCTCAACTGATAAAAAACGATTATTTTTGTGCCAAAATTAGTAAATTTGGCTATGTCACAACGAAACAATTTGAAATTTGGTATTCTTTTGATGGCTTTTCTGCTGCCATTTACTTTGTTTGCCCAGCGCGGCGAGAAGATCACCACCGTTGTCATCGACCCGGGTCACGGCGGCAAGGACTCAGGTGCCTTGGGTGCCATCAGCAAGGAGAAGGACTTGAACCTGACCGTGGCTTTGTTGGCGGGCGACTACATCAAGAAAAACCTGCCTGACGTGAACGTGATCTATACCCGTGAACGTGACGTGTTTGTTTCGTTGAACGAACGAGCCATGATCGCCAACCGCAATAATGCCGACGTCTTCATCTCCATCCATTGCAACTCCACTGACAACAAGGCGGCATCGGTATCGGGAGCTGAGACCTTTGTGTTGGGTGAGCATAAGAACGCAGCCAACCTGGAAGTGGCCAAAAAGGAAAACTCCGCGATCCTCTATGAGGAAGATGCCAACGAACAGTACGGCGATTTCGACCTGAATAGCCCGGAAGCCTACATCGCCTTGTCGCTTTTCCAGAAGGAGTACCTCAACCAGAGCCTGCAGCTGGCGGCCAATGTCCAGGAACAGTTCTCGAAACGCGTGGGTCGCAACGACCGTGGCGTGCAGCAGGCAGGATTCCTCGTGCTGTGGAAGACGGCTATGCCAAGTATCCTCATTGAGTTGGGCTTCATCAGCAATGCCGCCGAAGAACGCTTCCTGGCTTCTGAATCGGGGCAGATCTATATGGCTTCGGCCATCTATCGGGCTTTCCGTGACTTCAAGGCCAGCTTCGAAGGTGAAAACTCCACCGCAAAAGTGGTGGTAACCGAAGAACCCAAGCCGACGGAAGAAAAGCCAGTGGTGGAGGAGAAACCAGTGGTTGAAGAAAAGCCAGTGGTGGAGGAGAAGCCGGTTGTTGAAGAGAAACCGATAGTCGAAGAAAAACCCGTCGAAGAGGTGAAACCGATTGAGGTAGTGAAACCCACTCCGGAGGTTAAGCCTGTGACGAAACAGGCCGTTGCCTTTAAGGTCCAGTTCATGATCAGCGAAACCAAGCTCTCAGCCAACGACAAGAGAATCGCCAACATCAAGGAGGTCGATTATTACGAATACAACGGCAGTTACCGCTATACATCAGGTAATTTCCAAGACAAGGCAAGTGCCTTTGCCCGTCAGAAAGAGGTGCAAAAATCAGGCTATCCCGACGCTTGGGTGGTTTGCTTCATCAATGGCGAACGCGTCAGTATGGCCGAAGCCGAAAAAGCCCTGGAAAACAACAAAAAGGGGAAATAAACCTTTTCGATTACAAAGCGGCGATCATTTCAATCTCCACCAAGGCCTTTTTGGGCAGCTCCTTGACGGCAAAAGCGGCACGTGCTGGGCAGGCTCCGCTGAAATATTTGCCGTAAACGGCGTTCATGTCGCCAAAATAGCTCATGTCGGCCAATAGGCAGGTTGACTTCACTACATTGTCGAAGGTACAACCGGCCTCGTTCAAGATGGCCTCAAGGTTTTTCATGCATTGCTCGGCTTGGGCAGTGATGCCCTCAGGCATGACGCCAGTGGCGGGATCGATGGGGAGTTGACCTGAGATGAACAACATGCCGTTGGCGGCAATGGCTTGGCTGTAAGGACCAATGGCACCGGGTGCTTTGGTGGTTGCAATGGCTTTTTTCATGGTAAGTGTTTTTTGTTGATATGTTTTTCTGGCAGCAAAAATACAAAAAATGTATCTTTGCAACATCATCCTCGTTTGTTATGGCTTTCAGAAAAATATTCAGGATATTGACCAACCGCTATGTGATCGCTACCATCGTGTTTGTGCTGGTGATTCTCTTTTTTGACCAGTTCAATCTGAAGACCCAGATTAACCTTCATCGCGAGAAGAAACAGCAAGAAGTTGAGATTCAACATCTTGAATCAGGAATCGCTGCATATAAGGACTCGTTGAGGATGGTGACGGAAGATCGTGAGGGGATGGAACGTATCGCCCGTGAGAAGTACTTTATGAAGCGCGACAACGAAGTGGTCTATAAAATTGAAACCCAAGAATGAAGTCGCTGCTATCCATCCTTCTTTGCCTTTTCCCGTTATGCCTCTTTTCTCAGCAGTTCACCGTGGCCGGCAAGGTCACCGATGCCCACAACAGACAGCCGTTGGCGTTTGTCAACATCGTGGTCAACGATGGCCAATATGGCGGGATGAGCGATATCAACGGCAAATATGAAATTACCGTCCAGGAATCGATCAACGTATTGAAGTTTTCCTGCCTGGGGTATGAAACGTTGGAAAAGGCGATTGAACCGGGAGCCAAACGGGTGAACGTCGCCTTGGTTCCCAAGGCATTTCAGCTCAACGAGGTTACGGTGGAGGCAGGCGAGAACCCCGCCCATCGCATCATCGACAGCGTGATGGCGCACCGAAAGGAGAACCATCCGAACTCCCTCGACTCCTACCGATACCATATCTATGACCAGATGGTGATCACCATTGACAGTAGCGATGTCAACGCCGTGCTGGATACCGCCCGTGAAACCAAGGCCTTGTCCATGTTCGACAGCCTGTTGAAACGCAGCGACCTCATGGTCATGGAAACGTTTTCGGAGGTGCTGTTCCGTTCGCCTGACCATCTGAGGCAAAACGTGTTGGGAACGAAGATGTCGGGATCCAAAGACGCCCAGGTGGTGTATCTTGCCAGTAAGATGCAAAGCACCAGCTTTTATGATGAGAACGTGAATATTGCTGGGACGGACTATGTCAACCCCATCAGCCGTAACAGCAAAAGCCATTATTTCTTCACCTTGGAATCGACAACTCCCGCCAAAGGCTCGGATTCGCTGTATGTAATCTCGTTCCATCCCATGCGGGGAAGTACCTTCAGCGGGCTTCGCGGCACCATGACCATCCATTCCGACGGATGGGCGGTGCAAAACGTGAAGGCTTCGCCCGATAAGCAAGGCGGGATGTTCAAGGTAAGCATACAACAGCTTTATCAGAAAATCGAAGGCCAATGGTTCCCCAAGCAGCTGAATACCAATCTCGTGTTTTCGAGCGTGGCGGCTTCGGTGGATGGATATGCCTTTCCGATGATTGCCGTTGGGAAGAGCTATGTATCGGACGTGGAGCTGCATTACGAGGTTCCACGAAAGGCTTTTTCGGAAGTCGAAGTCATGGTTCAGGAGGGTGCCGCCTATCGCGACGATGCCTTTTGGACACAACACCGTATCGATTCGCTTACGCAAAGAGTGCTGAACACCTATCACCTGATGGACTCGCTGACCGAAGGAAGCGATATCTTTGACAGGGCGCTCAATTACACCAATTCATTACTGATTGAATCGGTTCTGCCTATGGGTCCGCTGGACCTGAATCTCGGTAGCATGCTCAGGCTTTCGGCCTATCGTGGCTGGTATTTCGGCATTCCACTTTCAACGAACGACCATTTCTCGAGACATATCCGCCTCAGTGCCTATGGAGGCTATTGGACCAAGCTACACGACTTCGACTATGGCGTTGAGGGCAAGTGGCTCATAAACCGTCAGCGGCAGATGGAGCTGGGTGTGCGTTATGCCCACCGTTCGGATGCCATGGGTGAGTTCAACCGCTTCAGCGAAGGGGAAAACCTGTTGTCGGAGAAGGAATACAGATTCACGTTTTACGAGAATATCAGGGAGCGCGGTAATCGCACGGAGGTTTTTTTCAACAGCCGTTTTGCCCGACATTTCAAGGCTTTCGCCACCTTTGGCATCTATGACAAGAACTACTATTATGCGCCATACGACACTCTGCCGACAAAGCGCTTCGCCAATGCGGAACTTAGAGTGCGCTTTGCCTTCAGGGAAAAGTTCTTGAGTACGACCAAAGGTGTTCAATCGCTGGGAACCGACTATCCCATCGTTTGGTGCTCCTACCAACATTCGTTCAGGGATGTCATGGGTGGCCAATATGAGTTTGATCGGTTTAAACTCCAGATAGAGAAGGTTTTTGTGACCAAATATCTTGGCACATCGTCGGTATTGTTGCAGGCGGGCTATGCCACATCGGGATGTCCGGTGATGGAAACCTTCTCGCCGATAGGGTCGTATGACCCGTTTGGACTTTACTCGCCGGGCAGCTTTGCCACCATGCGCGAAAACGAGTTTTTCTGCTCCCGTTTTGCGTCGCTCTTTTTGATCCACGATTTTCAAGGCAGCCTTTGGACTCCAAAATCGCAATGGTTCAAGCCTAAGCTTAGCCTGGTGACCAGCATGGGTTGGGGAGTTCCCTCCCTTGAAAAAGGCTATTTTGAGAGCGGCGTGGTGGTCAAAGGATTGCTGAACATGCCTCTGGTGAACATGGGAGCAGGCGTGTTTTATCGCTACGGTGCCTATAGTCTGCCTGATGTTATTGATAATTTTGCGTTCAAATACAGTATAACGTTTGATCTATGAAAAAGGCCGGAATCTGGGTTGCTTCGTCGCTGGCGCTCCTCGCAATGACGATCGTATCGTGTGTAAAACAGCATGAAAAGATAGTCTTTCAGGGGTTGGTTCAAGGCTCCTATTATGCCATCACCTATTACGATCAAGAAGGTCGGAATTTCCAGAGGGAAATCGATTCCATCTTTCGTGCGGTGGATCGGTCGGTCAACCTTTGGGTGGATAGCTCGGTGATCTGCAAGGTGAATCGCAACGAGGAAGTGGCTTTGGACGAGATTTTCATCGACAATTTCAATGTCGCCCAAAAGGCAGCGGAACTGTCTGGTGGCTATTTCGATCCTACCATCTCTCCCTTGGTATCAGCCTGGGGTTTCAGTGCAAAACATGGCGATACCATCACGCCTCAGTTGGTTGACAGCCTCAAGCAACTGGTGGATTATCGGAAAGTCCATCTTGAGGAAGGCGGACTGATCAAGGAAGATCCTGCCATGAAGCTGGATTTCAACGCGATAGCCCAAGGCTATACTTCCGATAAGGTAGGTGCCATGCTGGATTCGAAAGGCGTGAAAAGCTATATCGTTGACATTGGCGGTGAGATCTTTGCCCGTGGCACCAAGCCTGATGGCAAGCCCTGGGTGGTCGGCATCGAGAAGCCGGCACCCGATTGGAACTCGGAAAGGGTGGTGCAGCAGCGGGTGGAACTGCAAGACAAAGGCATTGTCACTTCGGGCAGCTATCGCAAGTATGTGGAGCGTGACGGCAAGCGCTATTCCCATTGCATCGATCCTATGACGGGCTATCCTGTGGAGCATAACCTGTTGAGTGCCACGGTGATTGCTGATGATGCCACTTGGGCCGACGCCCTTGCTTCCATCTGCATGGTGATGGGCATGGAAAGGTCGTTAGACCTGATCAAAACCCTTGACGGGGTAGAGGTCTATTACATTTTTGTGAACGATCGCAACGAGCTGGAGACCTTTGGCTACGGCTCTGATTTTCAATAAACTTCAGCCTCGCAATAAAAGATCATCGCCACCAGCGAGATGATGTTGAAGACGAGCAGCAAGATGCTGGCAGCGTTGATGATGGCATACAGTGTGAAAAAGAGAACCAAGGCTACAACCATCAACGGAATGGCCAACAACATCCTGTAGAAACGGTCATTGACATGCTGGAAGATGAGGACGACAATCGGACCCACCAGTAGGATGGGGTAAGCCGCCAACAGGATAAAGAAGACGATCGCCAGCAACAATAGTCCGATTTTTTCAGCCCAGGAGTCGGTGCTTTTCTTTTCTGCGCCTTCAGGAAGGTATGAGGTATAGGACGGCCAAGCCCTTTGACAGGCTTTGTTGAAATAGCCTTTGTCCAGGAAAAGGAAGATCAGCGGGTCGATCTTGGCGCGTGAAGCCTTCTTGTTCATGACGGAGTCAAGCTCCACGGCGACAGCCACGCTGTCCTGGAACTGGACCGTGGCAAATTGGGATACCGTTTTCGATCCTTTGGTGATCACCTTCATCGGGAAAACAGCCGTGAAGCCGTTCTCCTTGGCGTTTTTCTTGGCTTTTTTCTTGGGGACGATCTGAAGGGCGGCCGAATATTGCTCTTCAAGGGTTTCCAAGTCCTTGCCTATGATCTTTTCCTCAAAGGTTTTTTGATGGAAATGGGCAGGCTCGTCAATGGTGATGTTACGGATTTTATAATAGTTGGGAAGAATGTCGTTTTTCACCCAGCCGCGTTCACCCTTTGTGGTTTGTACCAACACCAGGTCGTCTTTTTCAGATGCCGAAGCCAAAAGGAACAGCGAGTCGCCTTTGGCGATGTTCCCGATGGCTTTGCCGTCGAGTCCCATCAGGTCGGACTTGCCCAAGGCCTTGCAAGCCCAGGCGGGATCCTTCAACTCTTCGATGGGATCGCCGTTGACATGGGAGAACAAATAGATCAGCAAGCCCCAACAGATGGCGCAAAGAATGCTGAAAAACAATAATGCTCTATTCATAATGATCACTTTTTAAGGGTGGCTATAATGATGCTGGTGTTATCCAAGCCTCCGTTTTCACAGGCTTTGTCAAACAGCTCGTGAACCGCATCGTCGGAGTTGGTGAGGATCTGTTCGATGGTGTCGTTGTCAACCATGTCGGAGAGGCCGTCGGAGCAGATGAGGATGATGTCGTCGGTATCGAGCATGTCAGTGATGTCTTCGACGATGAGACGGCCATAGCTGCCGCCGCCGATACAGTTGAGCAGCAGTTTGCTGGCGTTAGGGTCGTCGGTCATGCCGCGTTCGGTCTGGTCGGTGCTGAGCTGTCGCAGGTAGGGGGTGCGGTAGCGGTAGGTACGGCTGTCGCCGGCATTGAGCAGATAGGCTTTGTCGGCATACCACACCACGCCGGTGAGGGTGCATCCCATGGGACGCTGTTGCTGTTCCTTGAAGGCCTCTTCGTTGAGCTGGTCGCTAAGTAGCTTGACCTGTTCGCGCAGTTGGTCCTCGAGGGTGTCGGCGGCAAAGATCTTTTGCTTGAAGCAGTCGCCCAAATGTTGGAGAAGCATCTCACTGGCCCTCTCGCCGTGCTCATGGCCGCCCATGCCGTCGGAGAGCAACAGGAAAAAGCTGCCTTCCGGATCCAGTTCCACGGTGGGCAAGTTGCACTGGTTGTCGCGCAGCAGGATGCCGCCCACGGAGATCATGTCTTCGTTGTTGCCTCGAGTCGGGCCTTTGTCGCAGATGGCTTGTATGCTGAGTTTTGTCATGCTATGATGAAGTTGGTGGTTGCTATTTTCAGTTGATCGCCAAGGTTGAGGTCGTACCAGCTGTTGGGTGCGAGTCGCTGACCATTGAGGAAGGTGCCATTGGTGCTGCCAAAGTCGAGCACTTGCCATTGGCCGTTGTTCATCCGGAACTGTCCATGGCGGCCTGAGATGTATTGCTGGGTGCTGAACTCGCTATAAATGCCTTGGGTACGTCCAAAAACGCCTTCTTTCAAGGGCAGGTTCCAACCGTTGCCAGAGAGGCTTTGCGGCATCGGCTTGGGCGGTGCCGACACGGCGGTGCCTTGCGGAGCCTGGGGAGCTTGTGCTGCCGTGGCCTGTGGCGGCGGCGTCATGATATAGGGTTTGCTGGGTGTAGTCAAGGGTTGGGTACCTTGTGGTTTCTTGAGGAAGAAGGCAGCACCACTCACCAGATCAGCGCCGCATGCCGGACATGAGGTGCCTTGCTTTGGTTTTCCACAGTCGGGGCAGAAACGCAGCTCTTTGCCGCATTGGTCGCAATAGTAGCTGTCGTCGTCGATGGTTTCTTTACAAAATGGGCATTTCATTACAGGACCTCCTTGATGTTTACGTTGTTGATATCTTCTTTGGTGATGGTCATAAGCTCTTCGTCGGTGGCATCGAAGTTGAGCGCGGTGCGTCGCGACAGGTTTTTCACGATCTTGTCCAAGGTCTTCCTGACGGTTCGGGCGTTGCCGAAGTTGTGGTCGCGGTTGGCATAGATCTTCTCAAACAGCTCCTTGGCGGCGGCTTCGGCCTCGGCATCGATGATATACTCTTGTTTCTTTGCCATGGAGATGAAGATGCGATACATGTCGTCGGCGTTGTAGTCGTCGAAGTAGATGCGCTCGTCGAAGCGGGACTTCAGGCCGGAGTTTTGGTCGAGGAACTCTTCCATCTCACGGGTGTAGCCGGCTGCGATGCACACAAACTGTCCCTTCTTGTTCTCGAGCAACGGCACCAAAGTATTGATGGCCTCCGGGCCGTAGTCGTGAGAACCGCCGGTGCAGAGCGAATAGGCCTCGTCGATAAACAGGATGCCGCCCATGGCTTTCATGACGGCCTCGCGGGTCTTGGGTGCGGTGTCGCCAACATATTGGCTCACCAGATCCTCGCGGGTGACCTCATAAACGTCGGACGTGGGGATCACGCCAAGTGAGCAAAGTATCTTGCCCATCAGGCGCGCCACGGTGGTCTTGCCGGTGCCTGGGTTGCCTAGGAAGAGGTAATGGTTGACGGGGATCTTCGGGGTGCGGTTCTTGCGACGGGCCAGCTGCTGCTCACGCGAGATGGTGAACGCCAGCTCGCGCAGGCTCTCCTTCACACTCTCGAGGCCGACCAGTTCGTCAAGCTCTTTCAGCACGTCTTGGATGCTGATGGTTTTGTTGACTCCTTCGCCAGCGATGTCGTGGTAAGTGAGGCATTTGTTGTCGCGTGCAATCTCCTCGTCGCTCATCGTGCGGATGCGGACACCTCGGCGTTCAATGGCTTGGTCGAGGAAATTACGGACGACACGTGCGTTGCCAAAGGTATCGCTGCGTCGGTTGTACATGTTCTCGAACTCGATGTGGAGCTTCTCATCGGCATCGTCGTCAAGGTGGAAGCCTTTCTTCTTCATCATGCTGCGGAAGATCTGCTCCAGCTCTTTGGGATTATAGTCGGGGAACTCGATCTGTTTGTTGAATCGTGAGGGCAGACCGGGATTCATCTTCAGGAAGTCCTTCATCTGGTCGCGGTAGCCGGCGGCGATACATACAAAATCACCCTTGCGGTTTTCGAGGATGGGCAGCAGCTTGTCGATGGCCGCTGCACCGAAGTCGTTGGTGTTGAGACCGTAAGCCTCATCGATGAACAGCACGCCGCCCATGGCCTTGTCAACATAGTCCTGCACGTTGCGCTCGGTGCCGCCTACCACATCGGAGATGAGATCCTTGCCGGCCACTTCCACATACTGTCCCTTTGGCAGGATGCCCAAGGCACCGAGGATGTCGGCAAAGATGCGGGCGATGGTGGTCTTGCCCGTGCCTGGATTGCCGGTGAAAACGTAGTGATCCTTGATCTTGGCCACGCTGCCGTCGCGCTTGGCCTCCTTGATGGTGTCGATGATCTTGTGGATCTCGTCCTTCACGCTCTGCATGCCGATGAATTCATCAAGTTCCTGCCAGATCTCGGCTTCGGTGCGTGGGACGAAGATCTGGCCCTGCACGTCTTGTTCGTCCACCTCGCGGCCTCTGCGTTTCATGACGTTGATGGCCAGCTCGTCGGCTTTCTTGTCGGCATAATGGCCGTTGGAACTGGTGCCGTCGCCATTGCGAATCATCCAAATGAAGTGGGCCTTCAGCTTCTTGGTGGCTTCGGGGGTGAGGCTGAGCTTGTATTTCTCGTGGAGTGCCTTGGTGCAGATGTCGAGGAGGCCGTCCTCATCGAGGGATTTCAGGTCGAAGCGGAACTCGAACAGGGAGGCGTTGTCGGGGTTGTTGCCGAGGAACTCTTCCAGCTCGCGGCGCAGACCGGTCATGATGATGACGGGCATGGTGCTGTCGTTCTTGCGCATTCGGGCAAAGATGCGATCGAGGTCGTTGATGTCATTGGCCTTGCCGTCGGGCAACAGCTTTTGCACGTTGGTGAGCAGCAGCACACCACCCTCGCACTTGGCCAGGTTTTCCTCGAAGTCGTCCATCCAGATGAGGAAATCGGCGGCATCCACACACTCGGGTTGTGCCTTGGTGATGACACCGGCCTGAAGCATCAGGTCAACCAAACGTTGGGCCAGGAAGTTCTTGCCGGTGCCGGCATCGCCCAAGATGATGCAGTCCATGCCCATGCGGACGTTGTTGCCCAAGGTCTGGAACTGTTTGAAAACATCGAGGCTGTCCTGGAATTTCTGAAGCATGTCCTTCAGGTTGTCCTTGCCGACCAGGTTGTCGAATTGCTTCCCTTTCTCGGCTTGGAGCACCTTGCCGCAGTGTTTGCAGTATTTGGCGCTGTTGCGGTTTTGGGTCTTACAGTTGTTGCATTGTTTCATTGTCTGATGATTCCTCTCTCTTTAGGTTTGACAAATGGTGCGGTGGTGCCGTCGCCCTGAAGCTCGGGTTGCAGCTCTTCATCTTCCTCGAAGGGGATGCTGTCGTTGGTGAACAACGTGGCGGCGGAGTGTTGCATTCTTCTGTTGAAGTGGTTCATGCGGCTCGACTTGGGCAGCAGCATGCTGCATGCGATGAGGGCCCATACGACGAGGATGAAGGTGATGACGGTCTTCCAACGGTCTTTTACGTCGGTCTTCCAAGTGTTGATGGTATCGGGATCGAGACCGGCGTTGATGGGTTCGAAGTCGCGTTCTTTGCTGAAAGCGAAGTCGAGCGGTGCCAAGGTGAGTTCGGCGAAGCCGGGATTCATGATGGACTTGGCCTTTAGGGCAAACGGACTCTTCTTGAACAGCGCCTTGACGCTGAACAGGATGATCACGGCAAACACCACGGCGGCATAGATCCACAATAGGTATTCACCGAGGAACTTCAACAACACTACGATGATGGCTGAGGCAACCACTCCGATGATAAGGGAGAGGATGCAGCCGCCACCGCCTCCGGCGAAGAACACAAAATAGACGGCCAGCGTAAACACGATGCCGATGCCGTAAAATACCCAGTTGTTCTTGACAGCCTCCATGTTGAGGACGGGATTGTCCAAGGCGTTGAGTACGATGCTGATGAGCAGGATCACGGCAGGGAAGAAGGCCAGCACTGCGGCAAAGACCTTCTGCACGGTGCTGTTGGTATAGACTTTGCGGATCTGGCCTTTGGCGTTGGCGGTAACGTCCTTGGCCTCTTGCTGGGCGTTGATGAACCGCTTGTATTCGCGGTTGTTGCTGTCGTATTTTCCAATGGCTTGGAGGAATTGTTCCAGCAAGACGTCGTATTTGTGCTCCTCTCTCTTTCCGGGCTTCACGTGCGGGTTCTCCTGGAACATCACGGCGAGCCAGCCTCGAATGCCCAAGTCGTTGCGCAGGGCATCTTGCATCTTGCCTGACGGTGCCTTGTTGTAGTCGTCGATGCTCTTCAGCAAGGTGTTGGTGCCAGCGATGCGATAGGTGGGCTGTGCGTTGAAGCCGGCGATGGTGCGCATCATGACCACTTCTTCGATATAGACATCGTCTTTATAGCCGTTTTTCTTGCTGCGATCAACGTCGGCCTTCATTCTTCGGTAAAAGTCGATTTGTTGGGTGAGGCTTCCGTTGAGGCGCTTGTTCTTCTCGTCAAGGAACCAGCTCAGGTAGTCGTCGTAATCGGCATCCTCGAAGCTTTCGGCGATGAGGTCGGCTACGATCGGGCTGGGGAAGAGTTTGGCATCGTCTTCGTCCCATTCCCTGATCATGTCTGAAGCCGAGCAATCGTATTTGGTGTGATACAGGTAATAGGCCTTGTTGAGCATCTCGCCGATGCCTTTGTCGTACATGGCATAGTCGGGATCGCCTGCCTGCTTGGGCAGGAAGAGGCCGAGGTCGTACATGGGATTGAGGGTATGGATCACTTGAAGGCATCCAAAATCCTGTTTTTTCTGGGTGGCCTTGACGATCTCCTTGATTTGGGCTTGCAGCTCGGGCAGGGGGTTCAGCCATTCGCTCACTTTGTCGGTATAGACGTAACGTTTGGCGAGGTTCAGGTCTTCCACCATGAAGGCAGCCAGTTCCTCGAGGGAGTGGGCTACTTTCTTCTTCTCACTGCTGTAAACGATCTTCATCCGCTTGACGATCTTCACGTCCTTGCCGGCCATCTTGTCCTTGATCTCTTGCAGTCCCCAGCGGTCGTCGGGTTCGGTGACGAGCAGGCCTTGTGTGATGGTTCTCAAGGGTTCCGGCATGTTTTTGGGTACCTCAAAACCGTCCTTTTTCTTGAAAGCCTGTTCCTCCTCTTGTGTCAGCAGCGCTGATTCGCCAAGCCACAAGCTGAGGATGGTCATGCCCAATGAGTAGAAATCGGCGGCCGGTGTCAATCTGCAGCGGTCACCTAAACCTGGAATAACGCGGACGTTTTCCGGATCATACATTTCAGGTGCCGTGTAAATCTTGGTCCGGTGCGGGGGTGTGATCGATTCGCCGTCGTTCAGCAGGTCGGCGATGCCGAAGTCGCACAAGCGGCAAGCCATGGTCTTCTCATCAAGGATGAGGATGTTGGCAGGCTTCACGTCTTTGTGGATGAATCCGGCTTTATGGCAGGCGTCGAGGGCGGCCGCGGTGTATAAAGCGATCTTCAGGATGGTGTCGGCATTGCCTTTGATGTTCTTTATGTTGTAGGCGGGTCCACCTGGGCAGAACTGCATCAGCTCGAAGTCTGACATCCGCCCTTCGATCTCTTTGGTGCCGAAGTCGTAGAGGTCGGTCAAAAAGCCTTTGCCGTTCAGCTTCTGCACCAAAGGCAACACTTTGCTGTTGTAATGGTATTGCGGGTTATAGACCTTGAGGGCCTTGCCGTCGGGCTGAAGGTAGATGGTGCCTTCGCTGCCGCTGGAGATGATTTTTCCCAAGGAGGTGGTGTTGCCTTTCGAGAGGTTTTCCGCTTGGGGAGCACCTGGGGCGGCGGCAGTTCCCTGTGGAGCGGTAGCTGTCCCTTGAGGGGCGGTAGCTGTTCCCTGTGGAGCTGTGGCAGTACCTTGTGGCGCCGTGGCGGTTCCCTGGGGGGCGGTAGCTGTTCCTTGTGGCGCCGTGGCGGTTCCTTGAGGAGCTGTGGCTGTCCCTTGCGGAGCTGTTGCGGTTCCCTGTGGGAGATCGGAGGCTCCGTTCTGTTCGTCGTATGCGTTAGCCATGATGGTTATTCGTATTTATAGGTTGTATAGGTTTCGTCAACTAATGTCTTTACGGTAATGTCTTCGTATTGCCATGTGCCGCCGTGCCAAGGTTCGGCACATTCCGAGGGCTTGTTGTGCCAACAGCTGCAGAAGTTGCACACCCAGCCTGAGCGTACGCGTTGGGTAGTGAGGCTAATGACTTTGCGGGTGGCTTCGATGGCCACCTTTTGGGCGGAATAGAAGCCGAACTGCTCCTGTGGCGTGCTGCCATTGGGCGGCACCATGGATGCCAAAGTGGAATTGATGTCGTTGACCACGCTTTGGTATTCCGCTTCAAGCTGTTCGAGGCTTTCGGTGTTTTCGACGGTCTCGGTTTTGGGTGCTGCTTTTTCCTCGACCTTGGTGCCCAGCATGGCCATCACGAGTTTGTCAGCCTCGGTGATCACCGGCTCGTCGGGAACTGTTTTTTTCAGTGGTTTGCCCGACCTCAGCCTTTCCATCTTCTGTTCCAGTTCGGCGGCCTTGTCCATCAAAGCGGCGGCCTTTTGTACCTTGGGGTCTTGTTTGGCTTTCTCGATGGCTTTGACGGCCAGCTTGGTCAGCGGTTCATTGCAATGGCGGCAGAACGAGCGTACGTTGAGGGTGCCGCATTTTGGGCATGCCACGCCGGCCGCAGGCATGCCACATTCCTCACACTCCGTCTCGTTGCGACCCATGGGAGCGCCGCAGAAGGTGCAGTAGCCAACAAGCTTGTGACCGCACTGTGGACAGAACTCGCTGGTTTTTCCAATCTTGGCATGGCAGTTCGGACATTCCCTGGTGTCGGACGGCTTGGTCAGATGCTGGTGTCTCTCCTTCTCCTTGGTCTGGGTCTGCTGCTCAGTCCTGGTATTGGCTTTTTGGTTGGTTTGTGATAGGCTCATGTTGTATCTCGATGATGTTGATGCAAAATTATAAAATATTTTTTGTTTTCCAAATTCTACGCCCAAGCATCGTAACGTCCGTCATCGTCAGGACCGTCATCGAGGCTGATGCGCCCCACCTTCGATCCCAAAGCCTTGATTACTTCTTTCAATTCTTCAACACCCTCAAAACTCTTGGGGTGGTATTGGTCGTCCTCAAGCGTGAGAATCAAGTCGCCGGCGATCCTTCCGGGATAAATCTTGCAGCCGACGGGGTTGTCAGGCAGGTTTTTGATCAGCCCCATGCTGTCAACCCAACCGACGATATGGTCTTTGAAACCCAACTTCTTGCTGAGGTCGTAGAGAGGCTTCACCCTGATGGCATCCAAACGGTCGGCGGCGATGAAGGGTGAAAGCTCGTCGAAATACTCCGCGTCGAGTTCAAAAATATCGGTCACACCCGTAGTGTTCACAATGCCAACGACTTTCGGAGGGATGTAAACGCCTTCACTGTCGTCATCATCTTCCTCCTCGTCATCGTCGGTCTCGGGCAGATTCTCAAACCTCGGGACGTAGTATTGCTCGATTTCCTTGGCAAACGGGGTCAGTTTTCCTGACTTGTATGCCTTCACCACATCTTTCAACTGGCTGTCGTCGCCACGGCGCAAGGCGCTCAGCTGGCAGTATTCCATGAAATCATCTCCGGTGTCGAAGTCATCGGGCGCATTGCCGTCCATCACCATGTCAGCCATCATGGCGTAGCACTCGGCGCTTTCCATCCGGGTGCCTCTCACCAACCATTTCCAAGCCTCTTCGTCGTGTTCCTCGAAGCCGTTGTATCCTATGTAATAGTTTCGTGCGAACAAGTAGGCGGCATACCCATTGCCCATCTCAAATGCGGTTTGCAGGTCTTTTTGGATGCGCTCGTGTATGTGCTTCTTCGCTGTTGGATCCAACTCATCAAACTCCTCTTCCGGAAAGTCGCCCCTGAAGAGGAGGCACTCGGGATCTTTGTGGTCGCAGCCGGCTTTTAGGATTCTGTCATAAACCGCTTGGTCGATGATGTTGTCATCGTCGTCGCAACCCATCAGGAGGCAATAGTGGGAATAGGCTTCGTAATGACCCATATTGATGGCTTTACGATAATAATGCTCCGCTTGTTTCTTATCACCGACTTTCCTGTAGGCGTCACCCAAAATCTCGTAGTAATAGGGCATGACTACGCCTAGGTCGTCGCTTTCGTTGCCGTTGAGGAAATCTTTGATGAGTTTGATGGCCTTGTCTGGCTGGGCTTGGAAGCCGTGGTTGCCAAAAACCATCTCGCTCAATCTCTTGCAGTTGGCGAAATTGCTGCCTTTGTCCATGGCTTCATTGACCATTCTATGGTACTTCTCGAGGTCAACCAGTCCGAAGTCGCCATAGAGCAGCATTTCAGCAAGCAAACAAGAGGCGTCGCCCATGCCTGCTTTGCGCACGCCTTCAAGCAGTTTTCGGGCTTCCTCAAGCGAGTTTTCCTCGGGTTTGTAAAGCTGAAGATAGCGGGCGTAAACATATTGTGAAAGAGAATAGCCTTTGTCGGAATACTCCTTCGCCACGTTGATCTGGCTTTGGCTGATCTGGTGCATCCTTTGGGGAATGGTCGTGATGGAGAGGAAGAGGCGTTGGGCTTCGGCGTCGAGGTGGGCTGGGATGAAAAGCTGGTTGAAGGCTTCCCTGATGTCGTGCCTTAGCAGTGCTTCCTTGCCTTGGACCACCTGCTTCTTGATTTGCGCCTCGCTGTCAGCTTTTTTGTTGAGGTTCTGTTGTACCACGGTATTTCAATTTTTTGATTATCCAATGATGATTTCTTCAGGCTTCACGCCGAGGGCGATAGCCGCTTGTTTTGCCTGGTCTTGGCTCTCAAAGAGCATGATGCGGCAGTTCTCGTCTTCCATGGCGACGAAAAGGCTGCTGGCCACGAGGCCATCGTACCATTTGACGCCGATGGGGTTCTCGGGAGCCATCTCGGCCATCACCTCATGCTTGCGGAGTGCCGAGTTGTCGGTCCAAAGGGTGAGGCGGCCCTTCAAGCCAAGCTTGTCGCTTAAATCCTTAAGGCTTTGCAAACGCGTGGGATCGTAGATGTCTTCCTCGAACAGGCTGAAGACGCCGAGGCTGCTGTTGACGAGGTGAGCCGTGCCGTCAGGTTCAATTCTGGCCACAAAGCCCTTGTCGATCATCGGATTGACCTTGCTGTAGTCCATAGGTTGGCGCTTGGCATCGCTGACCTTGCTGAGGTCGGTGACCACCTCCTTCAGCTCAGCGCCAAGGGCGTTGACAACGGCTTGAGCCTCGTCGATGCCGTAGAAAGGCATCTGTTCATAGATCTTATCGACGAGCGAAAATACCACGTCGCCGGCAATGACGCCTTTGTGAATCTTTGAGGCTATAGCGTTGACCGGCAGATCTTTGCGTGGTGCGTCAATGTCGATCCAAGCGGCCAAACGGTCGGAAAGGCCGGCTTTTCCTCCAAGCTTGTTGAAAGCCTCGGTGCAGACGGGTGCGAGGCGTTTGGCACCGATGAGGTGGGGTAGCTTGTTCCACTCGGCTTTTTCCAGCTTGTAGATGGTGGCTTTACCTTCGGGATTGACGATAACCACGGTAGGCATGCCCGATGGGTCGGCATCTTGGCTGGTCTCTTCCACGCTGCGGAGCTGTGCGCTGGTCAGGCAGTATTCCAGATAGCCGTCGGGGAGGTTGTTCGGCTTTACGCCGTCCTCAATCATCTTGGCCATTCCGGTGAACGCCAAGCCGCTTTCGAGATTCTGGCCTTTGCTGAACCAAAGCCATGCCTCACGGTCGTTTTTCTCAAAGCCGTAGCTGCCGTTGTAATGGTACAGGCCGAGATAGTAGGCGGCATCGCCTTCGCCCAGTTTGTAAGCCGTTTCAAGATCTTCCCTGATTTTTTCAGCGGTGGCTTCGTGTTTGGCAGCATCTTCGGTGTCGTATTGATTAACGTTTTCCAAGGCTCTGAGCAGGAAGCATCTTGGTGCGTTGTTGTCGCACGCAAAGTCGAGCAGGAACGAGAAGGTATGGCGATAGAAGTCCTTGTCAGGGCCTTCGACGCGGTTTTCGAAACGGGAGGCGTCGGCTTCGAAATAGCCCAGGTCAACGGCCTTCTCATAACATTCATCGGCCTTGTCCTTGTTGCCAACCTTGTGGTAGGCGTCGCCAAGGAGCGCATGCATGAAGGGGAATTTGGTTTCGTTCTGCTCGTCTTGTCCAAGGAAGTTGTCAATGAGTTGGATGACCTTTTTCGGCTCGGCCTTAAGTCCATGCTTGCCATTGATCATGTCGATGATACGCTGCCGCAAAGCCATGGGGCTTCCCTTTTGGATGGCGTTTTCGATGAGTTCGTTGAAGTGATTCAAGTCAACAGGTCCCTGATAGCCGTAGAGGTAACGCATGGCGAGTGCCCAAAAGGCATCGGGGATTTCGCCTTCGGAAGCGCTTTCAAGCAGCTGCTGGGCTTTGTCGAGTGAGTCGTCTTCGGGTCTGATCACCTGATGGTAACGGCCGAGTACGTATCGTCCCAAGGCATAGCCTTTGTCGGAAACCTCCTGTACTTTCTCCAGCTGTTCCTCGGTGAGGCGGAACAGGCGGGTGTCGATGCCTGGGATGACCTGGAAATACTCAAATGCCTCCGCATTGCGCAAGGCGGGCAAAAACAACTCGTCGAAGGCCTTCTCGATCTCCTTGGATTCGAGGTACATCTTGCCCAGCGAGAGTTGTGAATCGTCATACGTGTCCTCAAACAAAGGATCCTCTTCTTCCTCTTCTTCCTGCTCGTCCTCCTCTTGGTTGTCGTCGGCGAAATACTCCTGATACACCATGTCGATCAAGGTGGGTACTACTTCCTCGCCGTTGAAACCGAAGCGGTCGGCTACAAAAATCAGGTATTCTTTTTCCTTCTGTTGAATTGCCCCGTCGATCATCATGACGAGTGTGAAGTGCTTCAGGTACTCGATCTGCTCGTCTTCCGTCTCAGGGATGGAGATGGGGATGTCGTTTTCGTCGGTTTGTTTCCAATATTCGATGCACTCGTCGAATTCCTCTTCGGTAAGATCGAGGTTTTGGGCAATCTTAATTAAAATATTGTTCTCGTCATCGGTGATTTCGCCATCAGCGTACGCTATGGACATCAGGTTGACGACATGCATCATCCTGATTTGTTTTTCGGTGGGTTCAGCCATGTTATTGCATTTTATTGAATTGCAATAATAAGCATAATTTTTGGAAAAACAAAAAAAACCCGGAAAGTTTGTTTAAATTTGCGGTGCGGTAAAAAACAAAATATCATATTATGGATCCAGAACCCCCAATTGAATTGCTTGAATGGATGAAATCCAATGGAATCTACGCCAACGGGCCGGATGCTTATGTGTTAAGCCTCAGGCAAAACCCGATAGGAGCTCCGGCACCCCAAGTGGTTGAAGAAACAGAGCCCAAACCCAAGCCGGAAGGGCCAGTGTGTCCACAATGCGGCAATGCCATCAACGAAGAATGGCCATTCTGCCCTGAATGTGGGACACAGCTACATTAAGGTTGACACGTGGTTGACACGGCAGGGGGAGTTTGGGGAAAGAAAAATCCCTAACTCGTTGATTTTCAGAGTTAGGGATTTGGAATTGTGGTACTCCCGCAGGGGGTCGAACCCTGGACACCCTGATTAAGAGTCAGGTGCTCTACCAACTGAGCTACGGAAGCATCGTTTGCGACTGCAAAAGTACAACCTTTTTTGATTATGGCAACAGTTTTTTTGAAATTTTTTGTTTCTTGCTTGTAATTTGTTTATTATCAGTGAATTATCTTTGTTACAGACTGCTTCCCGTTCTGGCTGATCGTGACGAAATAGATGCCTTCAGGGCATTGGATCAGGTCGAGAACGGTTTCCTGGCCTTCGGAACGACCGGTGACAACGGCCTGTCCCAACAGGTTATGGACGCTGTATTCAAAGCTTTGGGCATTGCCGACGGAAAGATGTAGCAGGTCCTTGCAGGGGTTCGGGAATACCAAGATGGCCACGGCGTTTTCGTCCAATCCTGTGACGTCATTAGCCGATACTTGGATATCGAAATCGACATATTGTCCGTCGCTGGTAGCCCTTAACGTCAGGTTGGCCTCAAACGATTGCGCTGTGCGGCGTGTCAGGTTGAGCATCTTACCGTTCAGATGGGCCTCAAGTCCATTGGGGTTGGAATTGGAAACGATGTTGTAGGTGATTCCCTCATCAGGATCGTCAGGGTCGGTGGCTACACCGTCGAGGTTGACCGCGATGGTCTCGGGATAGGTTTCGAAAGTGATGTCTCCGACAGGATTAGCGATATAGGGCGGTTCATCTTGCGGCACATTTGGACCGACACCGTTAAAGTTGTCGATGCAGAAATAAGCCGGTGTTAACATGCCATATTGGTTGCTTTTGGTTGACGAGAGGCTAAAGGAGATGGTATGAACGGCACCAAGAGGGCTGAGATCAAACCATTCCCAGGTGTTGATGACGTAGTCTTCCACATTGTTGGCTGAACGATAGTCGGCGAGGTAGAAGTCCAAGGTGCCGACTGTTTGTCCACTGGCGTTTTTGCCTGTTGCAGTGAGCTTGAACCAATCGGGATCGTTGCCGCTGTTACCGCCAAATGGTGTAGAAGAGGCATCGCCATCCACAATGCTCTGGTAAGCCCAAAGGTTGTTGGTGACATAGCATCCAGTAACTGTGTGATTTGCGCCATCGGAAGCATAAACATCGGTTTGGGAACCGAAGGTGTAAGCCACGCCATATTGAGCGGAGCCATCGTAACCGCCAGCCGTAATGGCAGTATATTGTGCGTCCATGCCGGTTTGGGTCAGATCGGTACGGTTGGATGCCGTGAAGCCGCCCCAGAAATAGCTCGAATAATAATTGGTGAACAGCCAGCCACCAGTGAACATCTCGTTTTCACCTTCTTCGCCTTGCCAGTAGCCGTTGGGCCCCAAGTTGACGTCTTCGAAAGTGGCGACACCTACGGTGATGATGGCCTCGGTGCCCGACACACTGACGTTCATGTCAACATGTTGGCCGTTGCTCGTGGCACGGATTACCAAGGTCTTGTTGGTGAAGGCACTGGAGTTGTTTCGGCTGACCGAAAGCGTTCTGTTGTTGATTGTAGCGGTGATCTCCGAAGGGCAGCTTTGCACCGTGATCACGATGAAGTCGTTGTTGTTGTCGGGATCGTCAAAGGTATTGGTGAGGTCGAAGGTCAAAGTTTGGGGATATGCGGTGAAGTTGATGGGAGCGAGTGGGTTGGCCACTACAGGCGGTTGGTCTTCAGCGATACATTCTACGGTGAATGAAGTCTGGACGGATTGTCCGGCACTGGTGGCGTTCAAAGTGATTGTCGCTGTTCCACCTGTTGTTGCGAGACGGGTCACCGTCAAGGTACGGTTGTTCAAGGTTGCTGAAACCAGGTTGGAATTGCTATTTGAAGCTATGGTGATCACGATGTTTTCGTTAGGATCGTCGGGGTCGTTGAAGGTGTTGGTCAAATCAACGGTTTGGCTGGCTGGATAGGTGTTGAAGGTGATGTTGCTGATGGGATTGGCTACGACGGGAGGCAGGTTGGTACCGGAGGCGAACTCATCCGCGCCGGCGCAAGGTGCAGTGGTTGAACGGGTTTGGCCGTCAATATCTAAAGTGACGTACGAAAGCGGATTGGCCACCGTCAAGCCATCGGCATTGGTGATGTGAAGGTCGTTGACGCCGACGAATTGCGGGGTGCAGAGTGCCGAATGGCTGTCGAAACCCGATGCCGCGATCCAGGCGCTCAACGTTGCGCAATCAGTGGAGGTGAAACGCCCGATGTTGGTACCAGAGTATTGGATGCGGTTGTAGTCGCAGACGCGGCTTTCCACGCTGTTGTTGAAACGGAAAACGTAGCCGTTGGTCTCGTTCACAAGCAGATTGTTGTAGAAATTGAGGTTGGTGCCGTTTTTCTGCACAAAAATATTGATGTTTTCGGCGGTTCCGGTGCATTTCAGCGTGTTGTGCGAAAAATCGATATAGTCACAGTCGTTGTAGTCGATGGCAAAGGCGTAGCTGCTCGAATTGGCCTGCAAATTGACGATATTGTTCCTGATAATGACATGATTGTCGGCGGTCCCAACCATCGGACGAATCCTGAAGACGGTTGCGTAACTCGTGGTGCGGGTGATGTTCATCACGTTTTTCTCGATTATGCCACCATTGTAGCACTGGAAAATGTCAATTGCATTGTAATCGGTCTTGAAATCGTTGGCATTGACAATGGTGTTGCCGCGAATGACCACGTTATTGTAGAAAGTAGGATAAATCGACTTAAACTGCTGGTTTTCAAAATAGCAGTTCTCAATGAGCATGCCTTCATTGAACAGTGTCATGTTCTTGCCTTGAAGGTAAAGTGCAATGCATCCGTTGATGAACTGGCAGCCGACAAACTGGGTGTCGTGGTTGACGATGCCATCGCCGTTGTTCATGTGAACAAGGTTCTTGTCATTGTCGGAATTGTTGGAAGGCACCTCCACTCCCACAAAACGAACGTTTTCGAAACGGACATAGTCGCATTGTCCGTCGAATACCAACAAACGTGCTTTGGCGGTCGATGTGGTAGTCACCGTCATGTTCTCAAAAGTGATGTAGTCGGTGCCGTTGAGCTTGATGGTGCTGTTGTCAGTATTACCAGCGTTGCTGGTGACGATGACCTGCTGGTTGTCGCCTCCCATACCTCTGAAAATCACGCGGTTGCTTTCCGATGCGCCGTTGATCTCGTTGATGGTGACGTATTCTTCATACGTTCCGGGGGCGATTTCAAAGATCACCTGACCTGAGACGCCTGCCTCCAAGGCTGAAGCGGCAGCGCTGAGCGAAGTGTAATTTGGGCTTTGCGATGCGTTGCTGTTGATGGTGTAAGTGCCTGACAGCTGAGCATGAGCGAAGGTCGCTATCAAAAGTGAGAGCGTTATGAGTAGATGTTTTTTCATGGTGAATTAGTTAATTTTTGGGACTTGTGATATGATGACGGAAATGTTGTTGACAAACATGTTTACGGCGATGGCTAACAGGATGACGCCGAAGAACTTACGTAAGATAAAGATCAGGTTCTCGCCCAATAGCTTTTGAATACGGTCGAGTTGGCTGATGACTATGTAATCCAATGCAATGTTGAGCAACAACCCGATGAGGATGTTGACTACAGCATAGTCGGCGCGCAGTGAGAGTAGTGCGGTGAGCGCACCGGGACCGGCGATCAGGGGAAAGGCGATGGGCACGATGCTGGCACCGCTCTTGCCGCCCTCGTTCTTGATGATCTCACGGCCAAGAATCATCTCCACAGCCAAGATGAACAGCACGAATGAACCGGCCACGGCGAACGAGGCTGCATCGATGCCGAAAAGTTTCAAGAGGGCGTTGCCTGCAAAGAAGAAAGCCAAAAACAACCCCAACGCCGTCAGGCAGGCCTGTCCCGCCTTGATGGTCTTTTGCTGCTCTTTCATGCCCATAAAGATGGGAATCGACCCGAAGATGTCGATGATGGCGGCCATCACGATGAACGAGCTGAAGATCTCAACGAAATTGATGCTATTAAACATGGCTCCAGAGGTAATGGAAGTGAGACCCGAAACGCTTGAAGGCGGCCTCGTCCAGCTGTTCCTGGAACTGTGGATGTGCCACCGAGATGATCAACTTGGCACGTTCTTGGAGCGAACGGCCGTAGAGGTTCACCGCGCCGTATTCGGTGATGAACCAGTGGATATGGTTGCGTGTGGTGACTGCGCCGGAGCCTATGTCCAAAGCTGGCACGATCTTATTGATGCCCTTGCGTGTGGTGGAAGGCATGGCAATGATGGCCTTGCCGCCCCTGGCGCGTGAGGAGCCGTAGACGTAGTCGATCTGACCGCCTACACCAGAGTAGATCTTGTCGCCCAACGAGTCGGCGCAGACCTGGCCAGAGAGGTCGATCTGGATGGCGGAGTTGATAGAGGTCATCTTGGGTTGCTGAGCGATGATGAAGGGGTCGTTGGTGTATTCTACATCCTTCAGCAGCACCTCATGGTTGCCGTCGATGAAGTCATAGATCTTCTTCGAACCCATCACAAAGGTGGAAACAATCTTTCCCTTATCTAATTTCTTATTGTCTCCGGTGATGATGCCTTTTTTCACCAAAGGCAGGATGCCGTCGGAGAACATCTCGGTGTGAATGCCGATGTCCTTATGGTTGTGCAGGCAGGAGAGGATGGCGTTCGGGATACTGCCGATGCCCATCTGGAGGCAGGCACCGTCTTCGATGAGCTCGGCGCAATAGCGACCGATGGTCTTTTCCACCTCGTTCGGCTCGGGCATATCGACGGTGAGCAACGGGGTGTTGTCTTCAACAAACACATTGATACGGCTGATGTGGACCAAGGCGTCGCCGAAAGTGCGGGGCACGTGCTTATTGACCACGGCGATGACAAACTCGGCGCTCTCCATGGCCGCTAAAGTGGCATCGACGGATGAGCCTAACGACACGTAGCCGAACTTGTCGGGCGGACACACTTGGATCATCGCTACGTTGCACTTGATGTAACGTTCGCGGTAGAGCTTGGAGGTCTCACCCAAAAACACGGGGATATAGTCTGCCAGACCTTTCTGTACACTCTCACGCACGTTGGCACCTACAAAGAAGGCGTTGTGCTGGAAGATGCCCTCAAACTCAGGGTTGACATAGGGAGCAGCACCCTCGGTATGGAGGTGGTGGATATAGACGTTTTTCAACTCGCCGGCACGACCTCGGTCGCACAGGGCTTTCACTAGACATTGGGGCACATTGGAGACCGAGCTGATATGCACATGGTCGCCCGACTTGATGACTTTGACGGCTTCTGCTGCCGTAACTGCTTGATACTGTTTTCTCATTTTTTTCACAAACTTTTATTCCCGAAAGCTGTTATCAATCGGAGTCGGGCAGGTCTTCTGGCTTGTTCAAGTCCGCAACGTCTTCCCGATAGGAATATCAGTGACATGGCTGCTGCGGACCTTTGCTGAACTTACAGCTACGGGCATAGCTCCTGATTTACACAGGATTCCCTATTAATCTTCGGTTGAAGAACCCGAATCCGGCGGCAAAAATAAGAAAAAGTTTTTGATTATTCGTACCTGAGTGCGTTGATCGGGTCGGTTCTCGAGGCCTTCAAGGCGGGGAAGAAGCCTGAGATCAAGCCGAGGATAGCGCATGACACGAAGGAGATGACCATCCAGACGCCGTTGATGACGAAGGGTAGCGACATCGCCAAGGCGACCACGTAAGAGAGTCCCACGCCCAGCAACAGGCCGACGACACCGCCGATGAGGCTCAAGATGATACTCTCGGTGAGGAACTGCATCAGGATGGCGGCGTTCTTGGCACCGATGGACATACGTAAACCAATCTCTTTGGTGCGTTCGGTGACGGTGACATACATGATGTTCATGATACCGATACAGCCTACCAGCAACGAAATTAAGGCAATGGCGACAAGTACCGTGGTGATCATGCCCGTCATGGAGGTCATCATCTCCAGCATCTCCTGCTGGGTGCGTACGTCGAAGTCGTCGTTGCCACCTGTGGGAATCTTGTGCGAGGCGCGCAAGATGTTCTCAATCTCTTCCACTGCGGCTTCTGCAACGTCCTCAGAGGCGGCTGAACACACGATTTGCTGAATGAAGTTGACTCCCAACATGCGTTTCTGCACGGTGGAATAGGGCATGATGACGATGTCGTCCTGATCCATGCCCATGCCGTTCTCGCCTTTTTCCTTTAGGGTTCCGATGACTTTGAAAGGCATGCTGCCGATGCGGATGGTCTTGCCGATGGGATCTTCGTTCTCGTCAAATAGCTCTTCGACGATGGTCTGGCCGATCAAGCCCACCTTGGAGTATTTCTTGATGTCGTCGTCGGTGAAGTTGACACCCGTTGCGATCTCGTATTTCTTGATCTCGAGGTATTCGGGCGAGCCTCCATAAACAGTGCCCGACCAGTTCTTCGATCCGTTGACGATCTGTCCGGCACTGTTGACCACGGGGCTGACCATGGTGATGTTCTTGGCGTTTTTTGCGATAAGCTCACAGTCGGTCACGGTCAGTGACTCAACGTTTGAGGATCCCATGCTGATGCCGCCTCGGCGCTGGTTGGCGCGCATCACCATGATGAGGTTGGTACCCATGTCGGAGAGCTGGTTGGCGGTGCTCTGTTTCAATCCCTCGCCAAGGTTGACCACCGCGATGACGGCGGCGATGCCGATGACGATGCCAAGCATGGAAAGGGCTGAACGCGTCTTGTTGCGTAACAGGGCTTTGGCCGATATTCTTATGAGGTTGAGAATGTCCAATTTATAATTAAGAATTTAGAATTTAGAGATTAGTAATCGTTGTCTTTGGGTAGGGCGGCGAGGGCATCTGCCGCTGATTTAGTACTGACAGGCTCGTCGCGAAGGATGTGACCGTCGCGTAGGAAGATGGTGCGGCTGGTGAACACGGCGATGTCGGACTCGTGGGTGACGAAGGCAATGGTCTTGCCCTGCTCGTGAAGGTTCTGGAAAAGGCTCATGATCTCGTAGGAGGTGCGGGTGTCGAGGTTGCCGGTGGCTTCGTCAGCGAGCACGATGACAGGGTCGTTGACCAAGGCCCGGGCAATGGCCACGCGCTGCTGCTGACCTCCTGAGAGCTGGTTGGGCATGTGGTCCATACGATCCTTCAAACCCACCAATTCCAAGGCGTGTTGCGCCCTTTCATGACGCTCGCGGTGGGAGACGTCGGGGTTGTAAACCAAGGGTAACTCCACGTTTTCCAAGGCGGAGGTGCGAGGCAACAGGTTGTACGACTGGAACACGAATCCGATCTTGCGGTTGCGGATCTCCGACAGCTCGTTTTTGGTGCGTTCCCTGACTGAGATGCCGTCGATGAAATACTCGCCAGAAGAGGGTTGGTCCAGGCATCCGAGAATGTTGAGTAGAGTGGACTTGCCGCTTCCGGACGAGCCCATGATGCTCACAAACTCGCCCTCGTGGATGTCAAACGACACGCCTTTCAAGGCATGCACTTTCTCGCTGCCCACAATGAAGGTGCGCTTAAGCCCTTCAACCTTGATGATGGATGGTTTTTCGCTCATGGCTTATCTCGGTCCAGCGGGTGCGCCGCCACTCTTATTGTTGCTCTTGTTCCGTCCAGGAGGGCCTGGCATGAAGGGGTTGTCGCCCTTCTTCACTTGTTTTTCCTTGGCCACATATTGTGCTGAAAGTACCACCGAGTCGCCTTCCTGAAGGCCTTCCTCGACGATGCGGTAAGCCACGTCGCTCATGCCGGTCTTCACGGGACGGGGCATCAGGTTGCCGTTCTTTTGGATCCAGACCATGCTGTGCGAACCTTGCTGACCGTCCATTTGAGGCATGGGTTGTCCTTCGCCCATGGGCGGACGCTGGTCGTCGTTGGGTTTCTCAGGCTTCTGGAGGGTTCTCAGCACCTGCTCATCGGGAGTGAAGTTCAAAGCCTCGGCGGGGATGGCCAAACCGCTTTCTTCTTCGGTAACGATGGTCACGTTGGCGGTCATGCCAGGGAAGAGCTTCAGGTCAGGGTTCGGGGCACTGATGATGACGGTGTATTTCACCACGTTGCTGGTGGTGGTGGCTTTCATGCGGATCTGGTTCACCGTGCCCTCAAAAGATTCGTAGGTGTAGGCATCAACGGTGAAATTGACCCGTTGTCCCACCTTCACCTGACCGATGTCGGCTTCATCGACGGCGGCTTCCACCTGCATCTTGGTAAGGTCATTGGCCAAGGTAAACAAGGTGGGGGTGCTGAATGATGCGGCCACGGTCTGACCCACCTCCACGGCGCGGTCGAGCACCACGCCGTCGATGGGCGAGTAGATCTCGGCATAGCTCAAATCGACCAAGGCCTGGTCGTAGGCGGCCTGGGCGTTTTTCTTGCTCATCTGTGCCTGGGTATAGGTGTTTTCAGCTTCTTGGTAAGAGGCGAGCGTGGCTGCGTTGGACTCAAATAGTTGTTTAGTACGATCATAAGTGAGTTTTGCATAATTAAGCTGGCTTTCGGCTGAAGTGAGACTTGCCTTAGCCCTGCTAACGCTCTGGTTGAGTGTTAGTTTGTCCAATTCAGCCAGCAACTCGCCTTTTTTTACCACATCGTTGAAATCGACATAGATTTTTTCCACTTTTCCTGATACTTGGGTGCCCACCTCAACGGTCTCCACAGGTTCGATGGTACCCGTCGCCGTGACGGTGTTCTCCACCGTGTATTGGCTTACCACATGGGTGCGGATCACCAGCTCCTTATTGGAGGATTTGGTGGTTTTTACAATGATGATGCCGATGATCACCACGGCGATCACGCATAGTACGATTAACCAGGTCTTCTTTTTCTTTTTTGCCATGATATTATAGTGTTGTTTTTTTACCCATATAGACATCCAAAATTTTGCGTTTCATCAACAGGCTATACTTGTTTTGAATATAGGTGTTCAGCGCGTTGAGGTAGTTGTTTTGCTGCTGCAGGAGTTCCACCGTGGTGATCTTGCCGTAGCGGTATTGGGTGTTGTAGGCCTCGAAGCTCTTGCTGTAGGCCTGTTCCCTGACCTCCGACACCTTGAAGGCGTTGTAGGCTGAAACCACATTGCGATAGGCCTGGACCACGGTCTGACGGACGCTCAGCTGGGTCTGCTCATAGTCGAGTTGGGCTTGCTCCAGGGCGATCTTGCTCTTTTTGACATTGGCTTTGGTGGAGCCTCGGCTGAAAATCGGGATGCTCACTGAGATGCCGGCCGATTCAGTCGGGGTGTTGTACCATTGTTTTGTCCCGTTACCATCGAATGAAAGGATGCCCATGCCTACGTTGGCGTTGGCTGAGACGGAGGGAAGATAGTTGCCTCTTGCCATGTCCACGCTTTTTTCGGCAAGCTTGATGTCGTAGTCGCCCATCCGGATGTCGGGCATATACTCCATGGCCAAGCGAATGGCTTCTTCCTCGGTGGGCAATGAAGTCCTGAGGCCATCGAGATTGTCGGTATTGGGCGTGACGATCTCCAGATGGTCGGTGGGGTTCATGGAGAGCAGCACCTTGAGGTCGAGCAGGTTGTTCTCAATATTGATGCGGGTGTCAACCACGTTGTTCGAGTCGCTGTAATACTGGGCTTCGAGCAACAGGTAATCGCTTTCCAGAATGGAGCCTACCTTGTATTTGGTGCGACCTTGCTTCAGTTGCTCGCCGCTGGTTTTCAGCACTTCGAGCTGGTATTTCAGCAGCTCCTGGTTGCCGAGTACGGTGAGGAAACTTTGCAGGATCTGGGTGGTGGTCTGGTTGTCGTAACGTTCCATCTGCACGCTATTGCGTTCCAAGTTGAGGCGGCTCTGCTCAATGGTGTTGTTGATGGCACCGCCTTGATAGATGGTTACCGAGGAGCCGACGCCCACGTTGCCCGAGGTGGACCAACCGTTGGCGTTGTTGGAGATGTTTTGTCCCACCGAGGCACTGAGGTTGGGCAGGCGTTGCAGTTTCGACTGTTCATAGGTGGCTTCAAGCGATTTTCCCGACAACTCCATGGACTTGCGTTCATAGCTGTTGGAGAAGGCATAGCGGATGCAATCCTCAAGGGTGAATTGGTGGGAGGAGCTCTCCTGGGCTGTCATCGAACAGATGGTCAGCAGGGCTAATGTGAATGTGATAAAACGTTTCATAATTGCAAAATAAACGAAAAAAAGCGTTCCAAATTATTTTTTTTGGTTGAAATGGGAAAAATCGAAGTTAAAATGCCTATATTTGCTACGTGAATTGGAAAACTTAATTATTTTTTGTTATAAACAATTAAAAATCAAATTATTATGAAGATTTGTAACAAATTTTTCGCTGAATTGTTCGGCACATTCGTTCTTGTTTTCGGTGGTTGCGGCACTGCAATCTTCGGACATGTAGGTTTTCTTGGCGTAGCCATCGCTTTCGGTCTCACCGTGATTGCCATGGCTTATGGCATCGGTCACATCTCGGGCGCTCATTTGAACCCAGCTGTCAGCTTCGGCGTGTGGGTCAATGGTCGCATGACTTTTAAGGAGATGCTTTGCTATTGGGTAGCTCAATTCATTGGCGGTATCATCGCCGGTTTGCTGCTGATGGTGATTGCCAAGTCGGCAGGTATGGCTCTTGGCACTTTTGCTGCCAACGGTTACGGTGACTTCTTCGGCGCTGCCGACGTGGCTGGCGGTTACCTGCAGACCAATTGCGGTGGTGCCTTCCTCGTTGAGGCACTGTTGACCTTCGTGTTCTTGATGGTGATCCTTGGCGTTACTGACAGCCGTCATGAGAATGGCAAGTTCGGTGGTCTCGCCATCGGTCTCACCCTGGTGCTCATCCACCTCATCAGCATCCCGTTGACCAACACTTCAGTGAACCCTGCCCGTTCACTTGGCGTTGCCATCTTCTCTGAGAACCCGCTGGCCATGCCTCAACTGTGGCTCTTCATCGTGGCTCCTCTCGTTGGCGCTTGCCTCGCAGGCCTTTGCTACAAGTGCCTCGGCGGTTGCTGCTGCAAGAAATGTGAGAAATAATTGATGATTAAGTAAAAGCCCCGCGTCGCGGGGCTTTTTTTTTATGTCAGGCCTCTATCTACATATCCCCTTTTGCCTATCCAAATGCGCCTATTGTGGGTTTTATTCGGTTCCTACACTGAAGCGTAAAGCGGAGTTTCTGGATGCCTTGAAACGAGAAATCGTTCAACGCAAGGACTATCTCCATGGCGAGCCGGTGGAGACGGTGTATTTTGGTGGCGGCACACCTTCTATATTAATAGTGGATGAGATCAAGGAGCTGCTCGACCTGATCAAAGCGCATTACGAAATCTCTAAGGATCCCGAGATTACCTTGGAGGCCAATCCCGACACGCTTTCGTGCGACTATTTGAAAGGCATGAGGACCATCGGTGTCAACAGGCTTAGCATTGGCATCCAAAGCTTTTTCGATAATGACTTGAAATACCTGAGCCGTCGCCACGATGCGCAACATGCCCGTCAGTGTGTTCAAATGGCTAAAGATGTTGGTTTTGAGAATATTAGCTTGGATTTGATCTATGGCTTGCCCACTTCCGATTCCGACCAGTGGAATCGCAACCTCGACCGATTTTTTGAAATGGATGTCCCGCATCTTTCAGCCTATGCCCTGACCTTGGAGCCTAACAGCATCCTGACCAAGCAGATCGAGATTGGGAAGGCGTTGCCCGTCAACGAGGACGATGCGGTGCGCGACTATGAGATCCTTTGCCGCAGGGCTTCTGAACACGGTTTTCTTCATTATGAGATCTCCAATTTTTGCAAGCCGGGTCAACATTCCAAGCACAACGCCAACTATTGGTTCGGCATACCCTACGCGGGTTTCGGCCCATCAGCCCATTCCTACGACGGCACCTCCCGCCAGTGGAATGTTTCCAATTTGGAAAAATGGGGGAGAAAACAGAATTCAGAAGACGGAAGTCAGAATGTGGCAGAAAAAGAAACCCTTACTCCCGAGCAAATCTATAACGAATACGTTATGCTTCGTCTCCGTACCATGTGGGGCATCGACTTGAAGTACATCAAGCGGGAGATGGGTGAACGTTTCTCAAGCTTTTGCGAACAGCAGGCAGTGCCGTTGATCGCAGATGGCCGTCTATCCCAAACAAGAGAATTCCTTTATCTTACTGATACACAGATGCTATTCGCCGATGGCATAGCCGAGGCACTGATCTGGGATCTTTAGAAGCCGATGCGGCGGTAGAGCATCGAGCTTTCGCTCCATTCGAGCTGGTCGGTGTCGGCTTTGATGACGATACTGCGTGCATTGTCGCCCTCGTTGAAGATGCGCAACTGGGCAATTTGCGCCACGGTACTGGCCAGTAACTGGATGGTGCGTGCGTTAACGGGAAAGCTTTGGCGGTTTTTGTGGATTTGGTCGATGCATCTGTCGATGACCTCTTTGGCTTCTGGCTCAATGTCGAGTCCGAATTGTTTTTTCAGCAGGTAGCTGAAAATCTCTTTCAGTTCAGAGGGCTGGAAATCTTCAAACACAAGGATGTGGTTGGAGGGCACTACACCATGCTGCACCAAGTTGCGAGCCACGGCATCGCGGTTGTCGTTGGTGCGGGCAATGACCACGGCGATGTTCATGTTCAGCTCCTTGCGCTTGTTCTCGATCCAGAACTGCAGGAAGTCCATGTTGTAGTTGCTGTAGTTGGGCGAGTCGAGATCGAGGAACAGCATGCCGTCGCTGGCTTTCAGCATGGCTTTTTCAACGATGGACATCTGGTTGTTGGCGTTGGCAAACTCTTCGATGTTCAAAGTGCAGAAATGGTTGGTGGGCAGCAGGCTGGCGCCTTGCATAATGCGGCATAGGATCTCCGCCACGGTGCTCTTGCCCGTGCCGGTGTTGCCCAGGAAGTTCCATGTCATGTAATCGCCCGACATCGGGGTCTTGTTGACATAGTTGGCCCGCAGCATCACCACATAGTCGTGAAGTGCCTTCTTCACATTCTCCAAACCGGCAAGCTCGTTGAGCTGTTCCATGGCGTCGTCGATGATGGCGCTATCCCAAGTCAGCATCTTCTGGCGTTCTTCGATATCCGGGATGTCAGTTTCGGTGATGGTGACCAGGTCTTTGGCGGTGATGCTTTCGGCTGGCATCTTGTAGAGACGGTCGCTGACGGATGGGATGATCTTGGTGGTCAGCAACCGGGTGATGAACCTTCCGTTGCCGAAGTGCTCGTCCTTGTTGCTGTAGGCGTTGATGACGTATTGCGTCAGCTTCTTCTCGGCCTCGGGGGTGATCTTGTATTGCTCTTTCTTCAGGACGAAGCCGCCAATTTTCATCAGTTGTTCGGGGGTATAGTCGTTGAAGTGGAAGATATAGGAGAAACGTGATTTCAGTCCGGGATTCGATTGAAGCAGGTGCTCCATCTCGATGGTATAGCCAGCCAGGACAACGATCATGTTGGTCTGCTCCATGCTGAGGTAGGTGAGCAGCGTCTCGATGACACGGTGGCCATAGTCGCGGCGGTCAGGGTCGTTGGTGAAGAGATTGTAGGCCTCGTCGATGAAAAGCACGCCGCCAGCGGCGCTCTTGATGGCGTTAAGGGTGTTCTTCTCGGTGTCGCCGAGGAACTGGCCCACCAGCTTGGAACGATCCACTTCAACGAGGTGCCCTGACGACAGTACGCCCATGCCGTAATAGATCTCGCCGATGAGTTCGGCGACGGTGGTCTTGCCGGTGCCTGGGTTGCCAGTGAAGACCATGTGCATGGGTGGCATGTGGTTGAACAGCCCCAGTTCCATGCGTCGCCTGTTCAGGTTCACCAGGCTGGCGTGGGCCATGATGCTTTTTTTGATGTTTTCCAGACCCACCAGCGACTCCAGCCGTTCGATGGCTTTTTTCGGGTCGCGGTGGCGTATCTTCGGAATGTCGGCGACGGTAATGGTTATGGCGTCATCCTGGTTGTTTGGAGTGTCGTTGCCGTTGACCACGCGCTGGATGAGCGAAGGCAGTATCTTGTCGTCGATGGTGCGGTGCGCCAAGTGGATGTTCTTGAAGTCGTTGCCACGCATCTTGTGCTCATAGCTGAAGAAGTTGAACAGCTCGCGACGGGCGTCTTCGGTGAAGCGATAGCCATAGTCCTCGGCGTATTTGACGGCAATCTGAGTCAGGGTCTCCGAGTCAAAGTCGTCGAAATGGAACCTGTGAACGAAGTAGTCCTTGGCGGCTTGACAGGAGTTGACCATTTGTACCAGCTCGTCGCGTGGGCCGGAGAGGACCACCGTGATGGTTGGTTCAGTCTTCAGCTTGTTGGCCAGGATCTCGATGCCGGTCTGTGATAGCAAACCTTTCATGCAAAGGTCTTCCGCTCCGCTGATGTAGATAAGGCTGTGACGGTTTTCCTCGAGGGTGTTGCCGATGGGAGAGAACCCTGAGCTTGGGTCGAACATCTGGATGGCCGGAATCTCCACCCAAATCTGGGTGTCGCTCTCAATGCCTTTCAGAAGGTTGAACAGATCTTTGGCCGATGAGCGTTTGCCCGTGCCACTGTTGCCAGTGAACAAATAGCCATAATGGTGGGTGTGGCCCACGTTGTTGTTGATCTGCTCTTTATAGATGAGCTTCTTGTTGAGCAGCTTGAGGTATTCTTCGAATGGTTTTGGCATCTTAACGTCCTCATCCTTGTCTTTGGTGATTTCCTGGTCGATTTTATTGAGTTTTTCTTCAAGTTCTTTCATGGTCTCAACGTTGTCTTCGAGCATTTTCTTTACGTATCTGCCTTTGATTTGTGGGACCAACTTTTTGGCCACTTCGACCAACTCACGGCTGCGTTTTACGTCAAAATTCTCGTTCAGATAGATCTTGGCCATCCAAAGGGAGATGAAAACACGGTCGTTGAGGTAGTTTTCCCTGCCTTCGGCATTCAGTCCGCCTTGTTCAAGGGTTGACTTCTTGATTTGGTCTGTCTCATACAACAAAGGCAACAGCTTAAGCGGAGGTAGCTGTTCGTGCTTTTCAATGATGTAATCGTGAAGGATGTCTTCTCGGTCGCTGTTGGATTTGGATTTGATCTTTTCCAACAGTTCATCTACGGGGAGTTCGTTCCAATTCATGTTTATGACTTGCTACCTGCGCGCTCTGGATTTAAAGAGTTCCAGTTCGTCCAAGGAGCCATCTCCCAAAGCGAGCAATAAAACAAGGATGAACATCCAGATGGTAATCCAGAGTGGGACGATGATTTGGAATCTTGCGTGCTTTTTCTTGTGGTGAAAATAGGTCATGCCCAGCCAGCTGCCGAGACCTCCGCCCAATCTGGCCATCCACAGCAGAACCGATACGGGGATTCTGTGTTCGTGGTTGATGGCTCGTTTTTTGTCGATGCCATACAGGAAAAACGCAACGATGTTGATGATGAGGATGTAAGCGATGATGCAAATGGTCAAGATCATGACGTATGCTTTTTTCTTAGTGAAAAACCCCGCTGTAGCGCGGGGTTTTGTGGAGCATAACGGAGTCGAACCGATGACCTCTTGCATGCCATGCAAGCGCTCTAGCCAACTGAGCTAATGCCCCCTTGCTTGTTTTTGCGCTGCAAAATTAGAACTTTTTTTGAATATACAAGAAAAAAAGTAAAAAAAATCTATCTTTGTAGTCATTATGAAGACGATCAAAGACATATACAAAATAGGTATCGGCCCATCGAGTAGCCATACCATGGGGCCGCAGAAAGCCGCCCAGATCTTCAACGGCCGCCATCCCGAGGCCAAGGCGTTCGACGTTACCCTTTATGGCAGCCTTGCCGCTACAGGCAAAGGCCACATGACCGACGTGGCCATCCTCAATACCCTCAACCGACCTACCCGTATTCTTTGGTGTCCCGACATTGTTCTTCCGTTTCACCCGAACGGTATGCTCTTCAGAGCCATGGACCAAGAGGGGCGCATCATCGATGAGTGGACGGTGTTCAGCATCGGCGGAGGTGAGCTGGCAGAGGAAGGTCAGCGCCATGTGTCGGCCGATGTGTATCCGATGGACAAGATGACTGACATCCTTGAATGGTGTGAACAAACAGGTCGAACCTATTGGGAATACGTGTATCAATACGAGAATCAGAAAGAGGTGGAAGACTATCTTATGGAGGTTTGGCAGGTGATGAAAGTGGCTGTGGAGCGTGGCCTTCAACAGGAAGGCGTGTTGCCCGGGCCGCTTCATCTGTCACGCAAAGCCGCCATGTATCATGTGAAGGCCAAGGGCTTCTCGCACACCTTGCAGAGCCGTGGACTGGTGTATTCGTACGCCCTTGCCGTCGCCGAGGAGAATGCCTCTGGCGGACGCATCGTCACCGCTCCGACATGTGGATCCAGCGGCGTGATGCCTGCTGTGCTGTATCACCTCTCAAAGAACTACGATTTTGCAGACAACCGCATTATCAAGGCGTTGGCCACGGCGGGATTGGTAGGTAACATTGTGCGTACCAACGCTTCTATTTCGGGTGCCGAGGTGGGTTGCCAAGGTGAGGTGGGCGTGGCTTGTGCGATGGCCGCGGCGGCAGCCAACCAGCTGTTTGGCGGCAGTCCGGCACAGATCGAATATGCCGCTGAGATGGCCCTGGAACACCATCTTGGCATGACGTGCGACCCCGTGTGCGGCTTGGTGCAGATCCCCTGCATCGAGCGCAACGCCTACGCTGCCGCACGAGCCCTTGATGCCAACATCTATTCCACCTTCACCGATGGTCACCATCGGGTTTCGTTCGACAAGGTGGTGGAGACCATGAAGGAGACTGGTAAGGACATCCCTTCGCTTTACAAGGAGACCTCTCAAGGAGGTTTGGCCCGTGATTATCAACAAATGAAATAAAGAATGTTATGAAGAAATTTGCAGTAGTATTGGCCGGTTGCGGCCATAAAGACGGTTCCGAAATCCAAGAGGCCGTCACTTTATTGTTATCCATTGCCCAACACGGATGTGAGTATCAGTGCTTTGCACCGAATCGTCAGCAAGCCGATGTCATCGACCACCTTGCAGGCAAGCCTGTGAAGGAGCAGCGCAACATCATGGTTGAGGCTGCCCGTATCGCCCGTGGCGATGTGCTTCCGCTGGAACAGTTCAAGGCGGAGGATTATGATGCCTTGTTCTTCCCAGGTGGCTTCGGTGCGGCTAAGAACCTTTGCGACTATGCCTTCAAGGGCGAGGCCATGGAGGTGAAACCCGACGTAGTGCGTGCCATCTTGGAGATGCATGAGGCTGGGAAACCCATTGGCGCCATGTGCATCGCTCCCGTGATGCTGGCTCGCCTCATTCCCGATGTTTGCGTCACTTTGGGTGCTGAAGGCACACCGGTTACCGGCGAAGTGAGGAGCTGGGGAGCCAATCATGTTCAAACTGAGAATGGCGACGTGTGTGCCGACAATGAGAAAAAGGTGTTCACCACCCCAGCCTATATGCTAAACGCCACCATAAAGGATGTTTATGATGGTGCTTTTAACTTGGTTGAGGCTGTTTTGGAATGTTTAGGTTAAATCTTATCGCCATAAGCCAAATCACCCGCGTCGCCCAGACCCGGGACAATATACTTGTGCTCGTTCAAGACGGGGTCGATGGCAGCGCACCATAACGTGACGTTGTCCAATGGCTTGAACAGCTTCATCAGGTTGTCGATGCCCGCTTGTGCGGCAATGACGCAGCAGAGGTGCAGCTGCCTCGGGATGCCTTTGGTGCAGAGCGCTTGGTAGGCCAGCTCAAGGCTGCCTCCGGTGGCCAGCATTGGGTCGGCGATGATCAAGGTCTTGTCGGTCAAATCGGGTGCGGCGAGGTATTCCACCTTGATGCCCACGTCTTCATGTTTCTCGTCTAAATAATAGCGATACGCTGAGACGAAGGCGTTCCCGGCGTGATCGAATACGTCGAGAAAACCTTGGTGGAAAGGCAATCCGGCACGGAACACAGTGGCCAGTACGATCTCGTCGTCATGGGTGTTAGCCTTGGCCATAGCCAATGGCGTCTGGATCTCCTTTTCAGAATAGTTGAGGGTTTTGCTGACCTCATATGCCATCATCTGGCCAATACGTTGGAGATTATGACGGAAAGTATTTCGGTCGCTCTGGATGTGGACATCCCTCAACTCGGCCACATATTGGTTGATGACGCTTTTGCTGTCGGCGAAGTTGATGATTTTCATGTTATTAAGGCTAAAAGAAACGCCCGACTCAATAGAACCGGGCGTTTCGTTGTTTTTGGATCATTACCAAGCGAAGAGCGGATAATCCTTCATCATCTTGTTGACTTCAGCCTTGACGGCGTTGATCTTGGCGTCTGGAGCGGTCTTGGCGACTGGGTCGATGGCACCGATGACGTCGTCGATCATCTCAACGATGAGCGGCATCTTGTCTTCCTTCAGGCCACGGGTGGTGATGGCGGGAGTGCCAACACGCAGACCAGAGGTGAGGAACGGTGAACGGCTGTCGAACGGCACCATGTTCTTGTTGACGGTGATGTCGGCCAGCACGAGGGTGTTCTCCACCATCTTACCGGTGATCTCCGGGAACTTGCCGCGGAGGTCGATCAGCATGGAGTGGTTGTCAGTACCACCGCTAATGACTTGATAACCCTTGTCCATGAAGGCTTGAGCCATGACGGCGGCGTTCTTCTTCACCTGGAGGATGTACTCGAAGTACTCGTCGGAGAGGGCTTCGCCGAAAGCGACTGCCTTAGCGGCGATGACGTGCTCCAGAGGACCGCCTTGGATGCCTGGGAACACAGCGCTGTTGAGCAATGCGCTCATCATCTTCACTTCACCCTTAGGAGTGGTACGGCCTTGAGGATCCGGGAAGTCTTCACCCATGAGGATCATGCCGCCACGGGGACCGCGGAGGGTCTTGTGGGTGGTGGTGGTCACGATGTGGCAGTAGTCCAGAGGATCGTTGAGGATGCCTTTGGCGATGAGACCAGCGGGGTGGCTGATGTCGGCCATCAGGATGGCGCCGACTTGGTCGGCGATGTCACGCATGCGGGCGTAGTCCCAGTCACGGCTGTAGGCTGAAGCACCAGCCACGATGAGTTTAGGCTTGCACTCGAGGGCGATCTTTTCCATCTCGTCGTAGTCAACGCGACCGGTTTCCTTGCTGACGTGGTAAGCCACTGGCTTGTAGAGCATACCTGAAGCGTTCACCGGGCTGCCGTGTGAGAGGTGGCCACCGTGTGAAAGGTCAAGACCCATGAAGGTGTCGCCGGGTTGCAGGATGGCCTGCATCACAGCCATGTTGGCCTGTGCGCCTGAGTGAGGCTGCACGTTGGCGAAGTTGGCGTCGAACAGCTCGCAAGCGCGGTCGATAGCTAGTTGCTCACTCTGGTCAACAATCTGGCAACCACCATAGTAACGCTTTCCTGGATAACCTTCGGCGTATTTGTTGGTCATCACTGAACCCATGGCTTCCAAAACCTGTTCGCTGACAAAGTTTTCCGAAGCGATAAGCTCGATTCCATGCATCTGACGCTCTTTCTCTTGGCGGATCAGATCAAAGATTTTTTCGTCTCTTTTCATTAATTTGGATATTTAGATTTAAAGATTCTTTTCCACATGCAAAATTAGTACTTTTGTCGGATTAAAAAAATGTTTTTATGAAAAGTGTGAGAAATACCGCTTTAACCTTGGTTTTATTGGGCCTGATTTGCCTTTCATGTAAGGAAAACAAGCCTGTTTCAAATCAGATTGACTATGCAGACACCACTTATTGGTATAGCTATGGCGACCAAAGCCAAGAGGCCGATGTGTTTTATGTATATCCGACGGTGTCGATGCTTTCCTACGAGGAGAACGGCAACTCTTGGTTTGTTGATATTACTAAAGCTGATGTAAGGGAAGAAGCCAATGAAAATCAATTCTTTAATAAGTTGTTGTACAGCGATTACAACTTTTATGCACCCTATTATCGGCAGATGATTTTCGGAGCTTATCTGCAGCCAATGGATAGCCTGACCCGTTATGCGGAGATTGCCTCGCACGATGTGATCGATGCTTTCCATTATTATATGGAACACTTCAATAATGGCCGACCTTTCTTCCTGATGGGACATTCGCAAGGTTCGCAAATGCTGATTGAATTGCTTAAACATGGCATGACCGATGACCAACGCAGTCAGATGGTGGCCGCCTATTGCATTGGTTATTTCATCACGGAAGAAGACCTTGGACGTTATCCCGAGGCCTTGAAACCCGCTGTGGATAGCGTCTCGAAGGGGGTGGTCATCTTCAACTCCATGACCGATGTGGCGGCTGCGGTGCCTTTATTCGAGAAAAGTGCGGTGGGCATTAATCCTCTGACTTGGACGGATGACACTTTGCAGGTGGACAAGTCGATGCATCTCGGCCTGGCCAAAGTCAATGATGATTGGGATAGCATCATTTTTGTCCCTCATGTCACAGGAGGCCATCTCGAGAACCACAACATGATCTGCACCGATGTCGATCCTGGGATGGTCTATATCGAGGCCTATAAGGAGGCATTCCCCTACGGCAACCTCCACGTCGCCGACTCCTGGCTCTTCGGCGGCAACGTGGTGGAAAACATGCGATGCCGGTTGAGGAATTACAAAAAATAGTAGTATCTTTGCCGAAACAAAGTTAATAGGTTATGTCAGAGAAAGAAATCAACGCCTATCGTTTGACTTCGTTGGAAGATCCAACGGATGAGATGTTGGCCTACATCATGCGCGAAGTGGCGGAGGAGGCGAAAGAGAAATACGACCAAGCTATCGAACGCTATTTCCTTGAAATCAAAGAGATGTACCAACAACAGTACGGAAACAACAGATGAGCGTAAAAGATAAAAAGCCAGTATTGATTGTCATTGCCGGTCCAAATGGGAGTGGAAAGACTTCTGTGACCAGCAAAATCCTTCATCATGAATGGATGGAGGATGCCGTATATATCAATCCCGACATAGTTGCTCAAGAGCGTTTCGGTGACTGGAACTCGCCCGATGCCATCCGCAAAGCCGTAGTGTATTGTGAGGAATGGAGAGAGCGATGCCTTGGTGAACGAAAAAGCTTGATTTTTGAGACCGTGGAATGATGGGTGCAACTTTTTTTTTAACTTACGATGAAACTTCGTATTTTTGCATCTCAAATTTCAAGTCAATGAAGAACTTTGTTGAAGAACTCCGCTGGCGCGGAATGTTGGCTCAGATGATGCCAGGCACTGAAGAACTCCTCCAGAAAGAAATGGTAACGGCTTACCTGGGCACTGACCCGACGGCCGACTCACTGCATATCGGTCACCTTTGCGGCATCATGATGCTGCGTCACTTGCAACGCTGCGGCCACAAGCCCATTATTTTGGTAGGTGGTGCCACCGGCATGATCGGCGACCCGTCAGGCAAAAGCCAAGAGCGTAACCTGCTGAACGAAGAGACTTTACGCCACAACCAAGAGTGCATCAAGGCTCAGGTGTCGAAGTTTTTGGACTTCGAGTCTAAGGAACCCAATGCCGCCGAAATGGTGAACAACTACGACTGGATGAAGGACTTCACCTTCCTCGACTTCGCACGCGAGGTGGGCAAGCACATCACCGTCAATTACATGATGGCCAAGGACAGCGTGCAGCAACGCCTCAACGGCACCGCCCGCGACGGCCTCAGCTTCACCGAGTTCACCTACCAGCTGCTGCAAGGCTACGACTTCCTGTGGCTCTACCAGCACAAGCACTGCAAGCTGCAACTGGGCGGCAACGACCAGTGGGGCAACATCACCACGGGTACCGAGCTGATTCGCAGAACGTTAGGTTTTGAAAACGAAGCCTTCGCCTTGACCTGCCCACTCATCACTAAGGCTGACGGCAAGAAGTTCGGCAAGACCGAAAGCGGCAACATCTGGCTCGACCCGAAACGCACTACTCCATATAAGTTTTACCAATTCTGGCTCAACGTCAGCGACGAGGATGCCGAGAAATACATCAAGATCTTTACCTCGTTGGAAAAGGATGTCATTGATAGTCTTATTGAAGAGCACAAAAAAGACCCGGGCATGCGTGTGCTGCAAAAACGCCTGGCTGAGGAAGTCACCGTTTTGGTACACTCCAAGGAGGCCTTGGATTCGGCCATCGAGGCTTCCAACATCCTCTTCGGCAAAGCCACCAAGGATGCCCTTGTGAAGCTCGACGAGCAGACTTTCCTCGACATTTTCGAAGGTGTGCCACAGGAGCGTGTTTCACGCACCGATCTCGATGCCGGCATCCCGATTGTTGACTTATTGGCCGTCAACACGCAGATCTTCCCGTCCAAGGGCGAGGCCCGCAAGATGGTCCAGGGCAACGGCGTGAGTATCAACAAGGACAAGGTCACCCTCGAAAAGGTGATGACAGACAATGACTTGATCGACGGCAAGTACATCCTGGTGCAGAAGGGTAAGAAGAATTACTATTTGGTCGTGGTAGAATAACACTTCAACGGCTATTTTTCCCATTTCGTCCAAAAGCAGGTTTTTAGATCAAAAACCTTGATTATCTTTGCGGTATGAATAAGCAAAGAAATAGTCTGCCATTTCTTTCCATGAGAAACATCCTGTTGCTCTCGCTGGCCATCTGTGTGGGGTTTCACCTGTTGTACTCACTATCGGCCTTCTTTGGCGACACGCTGTTTTTCTCCGAGCCTAAGCCCATGCCTCACAGGCAGTTCAACCTTCTCAGGGTGCTGACGTTCACGGTGTGCAGCTACATCATGGTTTTCTGCGTTTTCTTGTTCAACAGGCGGATGCTTCAGGCGGATTTCAGGAAAAACTACATTCGGTTGACTTGGATCATCCTCGGATCGCTGTCGATCGCAGCTGCTTTCAGCATTTTCTTCACGTTTATTCCCATTTGGATGGACTACGTTGATCCAAAGCCGGGCTTCATGCGACGTATGATCCGTGATGGGTTGGTGAAGGACTTCCTGTTGGTCGCCATCGTCATCTTGATCGTCCAGCTGCTGAAGACCATTTATGAGCGCAACCAGATTGCCGTGGAGAATGAAACGTTGCGAGCGGAGAACATCAGCACACGTTACGAAGCGCTCAAGAGCCAGATGGATCCCCATTTCATGTTCAACTCGTTGAATACCTTGCAGTCGCTCATCAGCGTGGATGCTGAAAAGGCGCAGGATTATGTACAGGAACTGTCGCAGGTGCTGCGTTCCACCTTGCAGAACAAGGAGGTCGTCACTTTGGAACAAGAGCTACAGGGGGTCCAAGCCTATTGCAACCTGATGCAGATCCGCTATGGCGAAAATCTCCATTTCGATTTTCACATCGATCCAAAATACAATGATTATCAGTTGCTTCCGCTATCAATTCAAGGCTTGGTGGAGAATGCCATCAAGCATAACGTGATCAGCGGAAAACAGCCGTTGGTGGTGAGCATCACGACGACGAACGAAGGTTCCTTGAAGGTGCTGAATTCCATCCAACCCAAGATTATGGAGGAACCGGGCAACGGTATCGGGTTGGCGAATCTTGCGGAACGCTATCGGCTGAAATGGGATGAAAATGTGGAGATTTTCAACGACGGCCATGTTTTTGCCGTGGCCCTGCCTCTTGTTGAACCCAAAACATAAGAAGCCATGAAAGCGATCATTATCGAAGACGAAAGCCTGGCGGCTCAAGCGTTGCAGTCGCTGGTGCGGGAGATCAATCCCGAGGTGGAAGTGGTGGCCACGCTCCAGACCATCGAGGAAAGCGTGGAGTGGTTCGGCGAGAACCCGATGCCCGATATGGTTTTCATGGATATCCATCTGGCCGACGGATCCTCTTTTGCCATTTTTGAGAAAGTGGATATCACCTGCCCCATTATCTTTACGACGGCTTATGACGAATATGCCCTGAAAGCCTTTGAGGTCAACAGCATCGACTACCTTTTGAAGCCTATCAACAAGGCTGATCTGGAGCGGGCGTTGAATAAGTACAAAAGCCTTACTTCCAGTCCGAATAAAACTTCTTTGGAGGGGCTGCTGGCTCAGATGGGCAACCTGAAAAAGAAATATAAAACTTGTTTCCTGATTCCCGAGCGTGACAAGCTTATTCCTTTGGCTACCAACAATATAGCGTACATCTTTATTGATACTAAGACAGTAAAGGCGGTTACGTTGGATGGTCATACCTATTATCTCAACCAGACGCTTGACGACATCATGGCACAGCTGGATCCCGAGGTGTTTTTCCGGGCCAACCGGCAGTTTATCATTGCTCGCAATGCCGTTAAGGATCTAGCCGTTTGGTTTGGCAACAAGCTGGCGGTCAATCTTACGGTTCCCGTTCCTGAGAAGATCATCGTTAGCAAGGCCAGGGTAGGGGAGTTTAAGACTTGGTTTGCGGAATAAATCGTCATTGCGAGGAGCTTTAGCGACGAAGCAATCCATAAAAGCACTATCTTTGCTCCAAATTCTTTTGAGTAATGAAAATCGTTTTCCTTGAACCCCTAGGGCTGAAAGTCAGCCTGATCGACGAGGCCTGCGCCGGATTGAGAAAGCAAGGCCATGAAGTGGTTATCTATCCCGATCGTAACGAGAATCTTGATGAGCTGAAACGTCGCGCCGAAGGTGCAGAGGTCATCATTGAGAGCAACATCCCGCTGAGGAAAGAATTCTTGGACGCCTGTCCCAACCTGAAGATGCTATCCATCGCCTTCACTGGTTTGGATCACATCGACATGGAGGAGTGCAAGCGCCGTGGCATCATCGTGAAGAACGCGGCTGGTTATTCCACTGAGGCTGTGGCAGAACTGGCCATCGCCATGATGGTGGATGTGTATCGCAAGGTGGTTGAAAACGACAAAATTACCCGTGAATGTCAACGCAAGGGTATTATGCCGGGTCGCGAGATCGCTGGTAAAACCTTGGGTATCATCGGCATGGGCAATATTGGCCAGCGGGTAGCGAAAATCGCCAATGCCTACGGTTGCAAGGTGCTGGCTTGGAACCGCACGCACAAGACCGTCGAAGGCGTGACCTTTGTGGATAAGGAGACCCTCTTGAAAGAATCTGATATCGTCACCTTGCATATCGCCTTGAACAACGAGACTCGCGATTTCATCACCGCCCAAGAGCTGAAGCTGATGAAGCCTTCCGCGATCCTTATTAATACAGCGCGAGGACCCGTCGTTAACGAACAAGCCCTCGCTGTTGCCTTGAAGTCGGGGATCATCGCCGGTGCAGCTACCGATGTGTATGATACCGAGCCGCCTTTGAAAGCGGATCACCCGTTGTTTGATGCTCCAAACCTGATCATGTTGCCCCACATCGGGTTCGCCACCGAGGAAGCCTTTGTGCTAAGGTTGGGTATTGTTATCGATAATGTTAAGACTTTTATCTTTTAACTTTTATCTCTTATCTTCCTTGATGCGTATTCCCGTTAAGGGTTTCAATAAACTGAATGGCAGCGTCTTTCACGCTTCGGAAGTCGTTGCCCAGTGAGCTGGAGCAGTCGAGAACCATCATGATGATGGCGCTTTTGTATGTTTCATGGGTGACGATGACGCCTCCTTCGGGTGAGAACTCGGGGCGAAGTTCCCAAGTCTGGGTGTTTTTGTCCATATCCCAGCGTTGGGTATGTGAGGTGTAAACCTGTTCGCCGTCGGTGGTATAGAGGTTCGTGAAGGTGAAGTAAACGATGAGACCATCGACTTTGGGTGTGATCATGCTGCCGCAGTCCTTCAGTCCATGGTAGGTGATGTTGTTTAAGATGCAGGTGCCGTTTTGGTTCAGGAAAATACCTTCAATGTATTGCTCTGAATCGTCGGCGTCGTTGACTTGGTCGAAAGTGAAGCGGATCTTCGCGTTATGATCTGGAGCCGGAGATTTCAGAGTGACCTCCCAAGCGGTATTTTGCTCGTAGAGATCCTGTGCGATTTCGCCGAATTTTTCTCCCACTTGAACCATGTTGTCAACCAAGAAAACGTTGTGGTTGGGGTCGCTAGAGAGTTTCTTGAGGCTTTGGAGGAACTTCTCTTCATTGATGCCGTAGCTTCTGATGCCGATGGAATAGGCCGAGATCGGGATTCTGTTTTCGCCTACATAGTCGTTTTTGATACGATTGCTAACGGCGTTCAGATACTCATCTTCTGTGTTGTAGCTATTGTTGAGCATGTGCGAACCCTGATCCTGACCGTCGGTAAAGGTCACTATGGAGACGTTGACAAGGTCTTCGGGCGGGGTGATGGACTCGATTTTGTCAAGGGCGGTGTTCACGGCATGAAATAAAGCGGTTCCGTCAGTCATCTCAAGGTGGTTGACGAAATCCTCCATCTCGTTTTTGGTTGTCGAGTTGAGGATTTCGAGCGTTCTGGATTTGAGCGTGCTGTTGAAACCGATGATGCCAACATAGAGGCCTTTTTGCTTGGTGTCGGGTTTATCCTTGCCGCAGCCGGTGATCATGGTGACGGTCAGCAGCAGGGCAGTCATTAAAACCAAAATTTTCTTCATGATTATTGGGTATTATGGTTAATCTATGCAAAAATAACGTATTCTTTGGAAAAACATTGTTTTTCAAAGAATAAAGGCAAATTTTTTATGAACAAAAACGGCTTATCGTAGTGATGCTTCCCAAAAAAGATCTGCGTTGGTGGTGATGGTATTGCCTCCGCCTATGTCGAATGGTTCAAAACCAGAGGGAACCAGATGGATGTAACTGTCACGGAGGACATCCTCCTTTTGATAGTCTTCCTGATAATACGATAACGTTCCCCAGCAAGAGAACCAGTAAGTGTTTTTCGCCATATAGGCGTAATAGTCGTCCACTTTGCTGCTGCCTTGGCCAAAAGCAGGATGCATCCTCATTTTCTTGCCGGCAATGTAATGCTCGCGCATTTCTCTGAGTGACAAGGGTGTGCCGTCCAAGTCAGATACATAATGTCCACCCATGTCGGAGTCGATCATCGCCCATTTGTTGAGTTCGGGGAGCCACACCTCGTTGACGACGTGACAATCCGGGTCGTCTTTGTCTTGGGGCATGCAAGTAATATATCTTGCCTTGATATTCTCGGCGAGAAGCAGCTCAAAAGTCATGATGCCATGAAGGCGGCAGTTGAATGCAGGCGCGACATTCTTCGTATATTCCCACAATCCGATGGCGTTGACATGTTCCGGCCATATCCTTTGGTTGTCGTGCGGGATGTTCGAAGAAACGAATTTGCCAATCGCAACGGCTTTTTCCCATGTGTCGGCATTTTCTGGAAAGAGGGTGTCCAACTGGAAATAATCACGAATCTCTTTTGCCCTCGCCGAATCTTGAACGATTCTCATGGAAAACACATTAGTGTCAACGGAATAATCCCCTGATGATCGCAAGGCATTAAGTCTGTTTTTGTACAAGCCAATGTTGTTTTTGTAAATCTCGACATCGTAGTTTGGCGAGATGAACCAAATTACGAACAGGGCGACAATCGTGATTCCGCCTAGGATGGCTAAGATGTTTCGGATGATGGAGAATGGTTTTTTCATGATGAGATTGTTATGAATGGTTGATAATTGATTCTTTCATCTTTTCTTGTAAAACCGATCCAATTCCCATTTCATAGGGTTGTTTTGGATATAATCGGCAATGCGATTCATTTCCAATTGATTGCGAATGATATGATCATGGTAACGCGATTGCCATGCAAACGGAATGTCGTGTTCGATGGCGTATTTAGTGACAGCAGATTTGATACCACGTATCACCGACGGTAAATTCCCCGATTGCGGTCCAAACTGTAGGGACGCACCGTGTGCGTCCGATATACCGCGTGCGTCCGATGAAACGTTGTCGGGACCATTACATGCGGACACATTCAATGTGTCCCTACATGCGGACGCATTCGCATTGTTATAAACAACAATTAGGTGAATGTGGTTAGGCATGACAACATACAATGGGATTTCCACATCATTCTGTCGGATAATCGCCGTTTGTTCGATTTGTTTCACCGCCCATTCCCCAATTTCCGACAATTCCATCCTGCCATTTACCACGTCGCCAAAATACAAATCATGATTTTTGGCGCAAACGGTTATGAAATAATTCGCGCCATTGTAATCGTGCCATGTTGCACGCGGCGATTTTCGTTGTGGTAAATTGTACGGCATTGACATTCAATTTTTCCGCAAAGATATTGAATAAATCCAAAAACGAAACAATTCGGTGGAAATGAATTTGCGGCTGCCGTAACACGACAGCCCTACAACCCAACAGGACAATTTCGCCCAAAGGCTGTAGGGCTGTCACATTGTGGCAGCCGCATTTTAAAAACATCCTACATAACAGAGGGTCACAGTTTTAACAATTCCTTACAACTACCGCAACCAATAATAACAAGACAGCAATAATAGAGATAATAATAGTTGTTTTCCTCCTCCGCTCCCTCCGTTGCACGGTTTTTAACGTTTGATAAGCACCTGAAACTTTTTCTTGAACTGTGTTATAATCTTTTTGAATCCTTCGTATTGCCGTATCTATCTCTGTCAATAACTGTGAGATTTTTTCATCTCGTTCAAACCCGATTGCGTCTCGTTTGGCAGTTTGTTGCAATTGCAATCCTTTTTCATAAGAATTAGCCACATTCTCACTATAGCTTCTGATAGAATTAACATGAAGCTGTATTGTATCGGATGTGCTTTCAATAGTGAAGAGCCCTTCCAAAGTGCTTATCTTGGTTAAAGCTTCATTTAGAGACGTTTCAATAGATTTAATCTCATTAACACAACCTGTAATTCTATCAACTCGTCTATTGTAATCTTCCTTCCGTTGCACCATCTTTAATGTTCGATCTGCATCTAAAGCAATTTCAGCAATGGTGTCTTGTATTTGTTTTATGTTATTTATTGCATTCTCCGTTTTCGTTAGCAATTATTTAATTTCCTCATCTTTTTCATATTCGTCAGCCTCTCGTTTGGCCAATTGTAGCAGTTGTACACTCTTTTCGCAATGATTTGCCACTTTCCCCCTTTCGGCTTCGATGAAATTGACAAGTGGTTGTATCATACTGGATGTGTTATCATTGGTAAAGTGATTCCTAGTATCTCTTATTTGTATCAAGGTATTGTTTATCGAAGTTTCAAGAGTATTGATTTCACTGATGCAATCACTGATTTTGCCTATCTTTTGTCTTCTGATTTCTTCAAGTATTCGAGGAACTCTTAATTCAGCCTCTTGGGTGGTTGTTGTCATAAAGTCTTTCGCTTCTTGACTGTACCGAAGTTCATTCCGTTGAAGCGTTCCCATTGTTTGAATACCATTCAAGGTTTTGCAACGAGATAGTGCTACATACATTTGCCCATTCGCAAAAAAGCCATTGTAAACATTGACTTTGTCATAGGTTTGCCCTTGAGACTTATGAACTGTTATTGCCCAAGCCAACTACAGCGGAAATTGCGTAAAGGTTCCAATCTCTTTTTCAACAACGCGTTTTTCTCTTGTTTCCTTATCTTCCTCTAACACATATTCTTTAATTGACCAAGTGTATGGGTCTACACGGCACTCTCCCCCATTATCAATTTGGACGGTGATATGATTATCACTCAATTCTGTGACCGTTCCCATAGACCCATTCACCCATCTCCCCCCTGTGTCATTGACAAGCATAATAATTCGAGCATCTTCTGCTAAAACAAGTTCTTTATCAGCGATCATATCTGACTCTAAAACGTTGCCCATTATAGATGCCATATAGTGCTTGTGATTTGGAAGCTGTCTTAAATGGCCATCATTAATCTCTTTGGCTTTAGCCTTTGTCGGACATAAACTAACGGCATTATCATCGGCGCGATTTGCAACTTGGAATACGCTAAAGTCTGGAATTCCTTCTCTAATATGTGATAAGGAATCTAAGAATCTTTTTTCATTATGGCGTTTAGCTTCTGTTAGTTCTAAAGTCAGCAAATTGCTACTATACCACAAATCAGACTCAAAAGCATATAGCCTATCCCCATATAATTGATTGAAAGTAGGGGCGGCTGTAGGAGTTAATACAGGAGGAAGTTGATAGAAATCACCAACAAGGATAAGTTGCTTGTTTCCAATGCCAATTCGTTTCAATGTCCGTATTACATACTCGAACACATCAATACGACACATTGAGATTTCATCAATAAGAATAACATCTGCCTTTTTGAGAACATCCAGTTTTTCTGATGATGAACATACACCGCAGTGGTCTAACACTCCTAAAGGTACGCCAAACGTTCTGTGAATAGTGACTCCCCCTATATTTAATGCGGCCACACCCGTAGGAGCACATTTGACAATGTTTTTTTCTGGTTGTTTCGCGAAAAAATAATCCACAAGAAAGCTTTTACCTGTTCCAGCCTTTCCTGTCAAAAAGACATTAAGGCCGGCATCCAGCAGTTTTATTGCTCGCTCTTGAGAAGTTGTTAGTTCATTCATAAAGGTGCCTATCAATTAACTATTCCCTTTTAAAAGTTGTGGAGGTCTCTCGACCTCCACAACTTGATATTGAGCATGGGGAATACAACCTTACTTCCCTTCGCTCAGCTTCTTGTAGCCTTCGTAGCGGAGCTTGGCTGAAGTTAGTAGTACTCCCTGATATACATATACGCCTTGTTGAACAACTCCTCCTCTTTGTGCAACTTGTACTTTAACAGGGTCTTGCGCAATGCTTTCTGCACTTCGCGTTCACCCGCATTGGTATTTTGCCAACCTGGGAAACGGACCACCTTCACGATGCTATCGATGTCGGCGACGATGCGGCCTACCACGGCGGGCGTGTCTTCGGTGCGCAGTTCCAAGAACAACTCCGTTAAGGCTTCCTTGCCGGTTTTGCGGACTTCCACCTCGGCTTCCTGTTTCTCCGCCTGCAAGGTTTCACGGGCAATCTGACAAAGTTCTTTGATGAATTCAATGCTTGAAATCAAGCCTTGTTCTGCTTTGTCGCGCAGGGCTTCCAGACGTTTGCTCAATTCGATGAATTTGGGCTTGTCGGCATGTTTCTTGAAACGCTTGATAAGCTCACGCTCCATTCGTTTGGCAGCCTTCATATCCTTATTGCCCATCAAAGTCGAGACCATCATTTCATCCAATATCACCTCCTCCATGTCGGTGTGGATGCCCGCCACATGGATGTTGTCGTACATGATTTTCTTGGTTTGTGCGCCCAAGGAGAGCCAAATCAGCTTGCCTAAAGCATCGGGGCCCGATGGCTTAACGGACTGATATACATTGGAAAGCCATTTGTAATCCACGCGATAGGGTTCCAAAGCGGGGTCGGGGGAAAGCGATTCCCAAATATTGGACAGACGGCGGTAATCGGCAGCAAAGGCATCGCGCTTTTCGTTGGTGTTGATGGCTTCCTGTGCGGCTTGCAAACCGTCGAAGCCGTCAACGGTGCGGTTCACTCCTTCGAAATGCGACAACGTGTCGGCCATGGCTTGCGGCAATTCGTTAATCAAGTCGTTGAGGTTGGTGATGACCTTCTTCATCACGTCCTCATCAAACTCCAAAGCCTTGGCGGCATCATCAAACACACCAAAGTAATCCACAATGCGACCGAAAGTTTTGTTCGGGAACTTGCGGTTGGTGCGGCAGATGGCCTGCAACAACGTGTGGTCTTTCAACGATTTGTCTAAATACATAGTCTGCAAGATGGGCGAGTCAAAGCCCGTGAGCAATTTGGCGGTGACAATCAAGAATTTCAGTTCCGAATCGGGTTTGTTGAATTTCTCAATCACCTTTTCCTGCTCGTCTTTGGTGAGGCTGTAGAGCCGTTTCAGCTCGTCTTCGCCTTTGCCCGAGGTGGAGATGACCACCGCCGAAGCGGAATCGGGGAAGTAGTTGTTCAGCTCCATCTTGTAGAGATGGCATGCTTCGCGGTCGGGTGTGACAATCATGGCTTTGAAGCCCTGTGGCTCCACTTTGTCGCGATAATGCTCGGCAATGTCCTTGCAGACAATCTGTATGCGCTCGGGCGATTTCAAAAACTCCAGCATCTTGGCGGCCTTGCTGCTGAGGGTGATTTTGGCATCTTCGTCCAATTCGTTGGAAAGTCGCTCAAACTCCTCGTCCACGGCATCGCGGTCGATGTGGATGTCCAACAGGCGCGGCTCGAAATGCAGCGGCAGGATGGTGTTGTCGCGCAGTGCGTCCTCGAAAGAGTAGCGGCTCATGTATCCGCCTTTGTCCTCCTGTGCGCCGAAAGTCCAGAAGGTGTTATGCTCCGACTTGTTTATAGGCGTTCCAGTAAGGCCGAAGAAGAAAGCGTTGGGCAGGGCGGCGCGCATCCGCTGACCGAGATCGCCTTCCTGCGTGCGGTGCGCCTCATCCACCATCACGATGATGTTGTCGCGGCGGTTGATGTTGGGCTTGGCGTCCTTGAACTTGAAGATGGTGGTGATGATGATATAGCGGGCATCGTTCTCCAAGAACTTGTTCAGCGTGTCGATGTCCTCCGTGGGCATCACATTGGGTGCCTCCTTGAAAACATTCTGAGTCTGTGAGTCCAGGTCGATTCGGTCCACCACAATCATCACTGTGGGACTTTTCAGTTCGGGCATACGGCGCATCTTCTGTGCGGCAAAGAGCATCAGCAGCGACTTGCCCGAGCCTTGGAAGTGCCATATCAAGCCGCGTTTGATTTTGTTTTCCAGCACGCGCTCCACAATGCGGTTGGCGCCTTCGTACTGCTGGTAGCGGCACACCACCTTGATGCGCTGACGGCTCTTGTTAGTAGTGTAGGTAGTGAAGTTGTAGAGGATGTCAAGTAAAGTATAGGGTGCCAATAATTTTCGCATCTCGGCGGACACATTCTCCAAACCAGGCATTTCCGAGTCTTCGCAGCCCTCGTTGAGCCGCCATGCCGACCAAAACTCCAATGGTGTACGCACGGCACCATAGAACAACTCGCGTCCTTCGGTGGCAAAGCTGAACACATTGGGCACAAACA
>Ga0310690_10000341_pt1 | contig 104768 bp, 75 predicted proteins | sample AusTroGonzalo_MG_2_FD_207661 | JGI IMG/M metagenome (GOLD analysis project Ga0310690, IMG submission 207661) | Bovine rumen microbial communities from tropical cattle in Woodstock, Queensland, Australia - Gonzalo_04 (v2) (version 2) | ecosystem: Host-associated > Mammals > Digestive system >...
CGTGGAGTGCTTGCCTTCCTTCCGTGCTCAAGCGAAGCTGAGAGCACAAGTGCCGTGGAGTGCTTGCCTTCCTTCCGTGCTCAAGCGAAGCTGAGAGCACAAGTGCCGTGGAGTGCTTGCCTTCCTTCCGTGCTCAAGCGAAGCTGAGAGCACAAGTGCCGTGGAGTGCTTGCCTTCCTTTCGTGCTCAAGCGAAGCTGAGAGCACAAGTGCCGTGGAGGGCTTGCCTTCCTTCCGTGCTCAAGCGAAGCTGAGAGCACAAGTGCCGTGGAGGGCTTGCCTTCCCTGCTCAGATCAGCTTCAGGGCGTCGTCGAGCGCGCCGATGATGTCGTCGACGTTTTCGAGTCCGATGGAGAGACGGATGAGCTCGGGCGGGAGTCCGGCCTTGATCTGGTCCTCCTCGCTCAGCTGCGAATGCGTCGTGCTGGCGGGGTGGATGATGAGGCTCTTCGCGTCGCCGACATTCGCGATGATGGTGAAGAGCGAGACGTTGTCCACGAGTTTCTGCGCGGCTTCCGCGCCGCCCTTCACGCCGAAGACCACCATGCCGTTCGCGCCGTTCGGCAGGTATTTCTGCGCCAGCGGCTGGAATCCGGGATACTTGACCCATGCGGCCTTCGGATGGTTTTTCAGGAAGTTCGCGACGGCGAGGCCGTTCTCGCTGTGGCGCGCGGTGCGGAGCGGGAGAGATTCGAGGCCCTGGAGGAAGATCCATGCGGCGTCCGGAGCGAGCGTCGGGCCCTGGTTGCGGAGGCCGACCGTGCGGAGGCGCAGAATGAACGCCAGCGGATTGTTCGGGCCGAGGTCGTGCGCGAAACGCAGTCCGTGGTAGCCGCGGTCCGGTTCGTTGTACAGCGCGAACTTCGGGTCGGTCCAGTCGAAATTGCCTGCGTCGACGACCGCGCCGCCGATGGCCGTGCCGTGTCCGCCGATCCACTTCGAGAGCGAATGGATCACGATGTTCGCGCCGTGTTCGATCGGGCGGAGCAGGGTGGGCGGGGTGAACGTGGAGTCCACGATGAGCGGCAGGTGGTGTTTCTGCGCGATTTTAGCGTACGCCTCGATGTCGGCGATGTCGAGCCCGGGATTGCCGACGGTCTCGATGTAGATGGCGCGGGTGTGCTCATTGATCGCCGCTTCGACCGCCTCGAAATCGTTCACGGGCGTGAAGTTGACCTTGATGCCGCTCTGCGGCAGGATGGCGTCGAACTGCGTGTATGTGCCGCCGTAGAGGTTGTTCGCGGCCACAATCTCGTCGCCCTGCTTCGCGATGTTCGTGATGGTGAAGTAGATCGCCGCCGTGCCGGAGGAGACGGCCAGGGCAGCCTTGCCGCCGTCGAGCGCGGCCAGACGCTGCTCAAGCACGTCCTCGGTCGGGTTCATGAGGCGGGCGTAGATGTTGCCGGTTTCGCGCAGGCCGAAGAGGTCGGCGCCGTGCTTGGAGTTGCGGAACGCGTAAGCCGTGGTGCGGTAGACCGGGACGGCGCGCGAAAGCGTGGTCGGGTCGGGGACCTGTCCGGCATGGATGGCGAGGGTTTCGATGCGGTATTGTTTGTTGTCGGCCATGGTAGTATCTCCTTATGCGAACGGAAGAAAAAGTGTTCGGGTTGTGTTTCGCGGTTTTCGATGCGGTTTCTGCTGAAAGTGTTTGGCGGGATGGTATTACTTGATCGGCCTCCTGACCATGTTGTGTTTTTTTTGAAAGTTTATTAAAATGGTTGTGTATCTTGTCCGAAAAAAGACCGGATCAGCGTCCGGAACCGTGTTGACAGAACTAATATACCACGAAAAAAAGAAAAGTCAAGCGAAAAAGGCGATAATTTTGGTAGTTTTTTAGTTCCGATCTCGAAACTGAGGAAAAAAAGCTTGTTCTATCCGCGGACGCCGGTATGGACGTGAGGGAGATCCGGCGTCGGGCCTGCGGATTTGCGTACGGATGCCGCGTCACGCGGATGGAGTGGTCGTTCCGTAGAGAAAGAGACGCTGCCTGCGTTTGACTCTGCGGCCGGCCGGAATGAATGCCGCCGACGGGAAGCCGTTTGCGGAACCGTGCGTGCAACGGGATGGATTCCTGAGCAAAGAAGATGCCAAATGGCAAAGACCGGAGAATAACGCCGAAAAACAATGAAACAAAAGTTTTTTTCGGTCTTTGAGACTTGAAAAACACGATCGGACGGCTATCTTATAGTGAAAAGGAATCGCACCCGGCGATTCCCCGCCTGAAGTTGCCCGAACTGCCCGTCAAGTATAGGATCGAGGTTCCCCTGCAAACAACATCGTGGATGGCTTATGAATACCAATAGCAACGAAGCCGTAAATACAACCGTAGTCACTGCCGGCGATCAGGCATATTCGTGGGGTGTGTTCCTGCTTGTCGCAAGCATGAGGCGGAATGGCATGCCGCATCCGGTTGTGGTCGGGGCCATGGATTGGACGGATAAGATGAAAAATCTTGTCCTGCCCCTGGGAAATGTCACGATCATCGATCTTCCCAGAAGCCGTCAGTGCGTGGCCTGTCAGAAACCGACGATGATGGCGAGCGACGCGGTAAAGACCGATTGGTCGTGCTGGGTGGATTCCGATGGCCTTTTTGTGGGGGATTGCAGCGAATGGCTGGCGGGGAATGACATCGATGAAGTCAGGATCAAAAGATGCGATCCCCCGCCACCTGATTTCACGCCGGAGAATCTTTCGACATGGAAACAGGACGTGGAGCGTTTCTGGGGGCAGTCGCTCCCGGAAAGCCGTTATGCGACCAGAGTGCAGTCCGGCGTCATTCTCATCCATAAAAAATGGCATCCGTTCCTTGAGCGCTGGGCTGTTCAGATCAAGAACGTCCTTCCTTCCGATGTAGGGATCCTCATGAAACAGGGGACGGCCTATCATCAGACGGATGAAAGCGTTTTGAGCAGTCTTCTGTGTTTTGACACGGACGCCCCCCGTGTGTCGGAGACCTACAAGTTTGACGGGCATACGGACAAGACGCGGTTTTACGCTCATTTCGGATACAATCCGAAACCCTGGCAAATGTGGAATACCTATGCATCCCGCTGGCGGGAAGAAGCGTTTCTGACTGTTGAGTGGCTTGTCGAAAACGGTTTTGTGAAAAGAAACGAGATTCCGCTTCCGTTGCGCCGCAGCTGGTGGCCTTTCTATCGTTGCATCGCGCCTGCCGCGCCTTGGGCATGGCGTGCGATAAAGCTGAAGCGGAAGATATTCAAATCGTAATCATCCGTGCCGAGCCGCCGCCGGAGGTCGATCCGCGCAAATCCCGGATCCGATTTGCCCCATCAACAATTCGTTGAACGCTTCCTCTTGGACCATTGCGGTATCGTTCCCGGCTCTCACCGGGTAACATGGCGGCGTCCCGTTGCATCAGGGCGTATTCAGGAGTCTTTCCAGCAGTTCATCCTGGCGTTTGAGATATGCCTCGCGGGAAAAGAATCCGGCCCGCATTGCGCAATGGGCCCGCTGCCGTTCGCGGAATTCCGCATCGACAAGCAGGCGGGCAAGAATCCGTGCCGCTTCCTCATTCGTATGGTACGCCAGATCCGGGGAATCGACGATTTCGGGCGTGCCGCCTTCGTCCGGGACGATCGCAATATTGCCCGAGTTCAGGTATTCGACGATGGATATGCCAAACGCTTCGATGCGTTCCGCGTGCAGGGCATAAGAGCCCGACAGCAGGAATCTTGTTTTCTCGTCCCCGTACAATGCGCCGACGAATCTGAGCCAGTCTCTTTCCTTCGCCATGTCGCCAAGTTTCCGCCCGTAGGACGGAGTCTGGTCAAGGCGGCCCGCGGCATGGAACTTGATGTCAAGTCCCGTGAGTTCACGAGCCTTTTCGACGATGTCGATCAGGTATTCGATGCGTTTTTCCGGGATGATGCGTCCGATGTACACGACCTTCAGCGGATCGCGTGCGGCCGTGGCCGATTCTGTTTCCAGCAGTGTCGGGGGATAAAAAACATAGCTGTTGAACGGGCCGTAGAAAGCCATCATGAAATTTTCCACGAAAAGGGAGTTGGGGTAGATATGCTCGCGTTTATCACAGATGATTCTCCGCTTCGAACGCATTCCGAGGAGCGGACGCAGGATCGATTCCGAAAGAAAACGTTTCATCCTGACGGACAAGCCTGCCCGAACAGGGTTGGCGGGATTCCGAACATAAGCGGTGAAAGCATCGTCGCCAAACGCGAGCATGTTGATGAATTGGTGGGAAGGCCTCCCGAAATCCATGATGCTCGCGGTGGATATGCACACATCCGCATTCCGGGCAAGTCGTTTCAGCTGCCGGAATCTGTAGAACGAGAGAAAGACGGTATGCTTCCGGGGATCATAATTCGGCGGAGTTACCTGAACGACATTCAATCTTGAGATGTCAATGCTGATGCCGCAAGCCTTGCACGAACGTTCAATGTTGCATGCCTGATCCACCGCCACGGTCAGGTTGCTTGTTTCCTGAAGCGCCTTGATCAGCGACAAAGGAAGATAGTCCCCGCCCCCAAGAGCGAAACTGAAACTGTAATACAGCAGAACATTCTTCATTTTGCGTTTCTGACCGTCATGAATCATTTTTTGGAAGAGGAAGTCTGGACCGGAAAAACTCCGGTCGCAGCTCGAGCCGTTCCTGAAAAACGGGAGGGAAGACCGACTGTCGATTACTATAACAGTCTTGAAAGGCTTTTTCAAGAAAGCACCGCTTTTTTTTTGAAAAAATGCATTGCCGGAATCGCAGGACGATTCGGGAAGACTTCGGGCGGCACCTTTTTCCGCGAAAAACGTGGCGACGGTGTTTTTTCTGGAACATGTGCCTGCAAATCCTTAAAAAAAACGTGATGCAGCCTTGCAATCGGAACAAAAACATGATATATTCTAATATCGCACAACGACTACAACTTGGATTCTTTTAAGTCGTGAAACCGTTTTTTTCCATCATCATGGCGTGCTGTGACGTTGAACCGTTCATCCGGGAAGCCCTGGATTCGGTGATGAGGCAGTCTTTTGCCGAATGGGAGTGCATCTGCGGGATTGAGGATTCCAAGGATAGGACCGAGGAGATCCTGCGTGAGATCGCGGCTTCCGAGCCGCGCATCCGGATTTTTAACCATCCCCGCAGCGGGTCGTGTTCCGCCACGCGCAATATCGGCATCGACATGGCGCAGGGAGAATATGTGATATTCCTCGACGGCGACGACACGATTGCGGAAGAATCGCTTGTGCGGATCCATGATAAGATCGCAGCCCGTCCCGGAGCTGATATTTATCCCTGCGTCATCGTGGCGTATGAGGAGGATTCCGGCAAACGGAAGATAAGGGAAGACTATCCGCCGGGGTCCTCTCCGGAGGAGTTGACCGGACACGATGCGACAATCCTGCTCGATCGTCTTTGGGTCGGTTATTTCTGCCCCATGCTTCAGCTCAGCGTGTTCCGGCGCGGGTTCCTGGTCGAACATAATTTGAAATGTATCTACGGCCTCCGGCGGCAGGACAGCGAATTTTCGCCGCGTGCGATCTATCTGGCAAAGCGAGTGGTCCCGCTCCACGAACCCTTTTATCTGTACCGTCTCCACGCACAATCCGTGTCGTCGGCGGCAAAAAGCGCCGATTATTTCTATAACGATTGGGCGATCATTACAAAATCGCTCTTTGCATTTCATGCCAGGGTCTCGCAGGAACCGGGGTTCGACCGGCGTATTTCGGGCTGCTGGATACGGCATTGGGTGAGGCGTTTCCTGCATTTCTGGTTTAATCCGCAGAAAATGAGCGTAATTCCGCGCAAACGGCGACTGGAAACGCTGAACATTCTGTTCTCCGATGGATTCGATGATTTCAACCGGCTGTTGCAATACGCCGAATTGAGCAAGCGGCTTGCCGGATGGTGGGTCCGTGTTTTTGTTCGTTGCCCGGCGCTGCGGTGGCTGGCGGAGCTTTTTTTCCGGTGTTATTTCGGGCTGTCTGATTCGAGAAGTCCAAAGGATAGCTCGGGCCGGGAGTTCTTCGCACGGTAGCAGTCCGCTTCGAGGTGGATGAAGCGACCGGCAAAAAAGGGCATGAGCAGCTTTGTTTGTTTCGGGAAGAAGAACGGCGGCGGGGTTGTCTGCCGTCGCGGACTGTGAAAGAAAAGCGAAGGTACGCCTGCGATTCGCCGGGAGAGGAGTTGTCAGCCGTTTTGCGGGATCCCGATCGATCGGAACCGCGTCCGAATTGAGATCCTTGCATGCCGCAACCCGTTTCCCGGCTGCGGCATGAGGGGAAACGTTATTCCTGCCTGTCTTCTTCCTGCCACATCGCCAGAATGCGTCCGAGCGAGAAGGAAAGGATGCTGAGGATGCAGCAGGCAATGGATGCCGCCCAGAAGAATTTCAGGGTAAGCCCGGAATCGATCATGTCGAGGTAGACCAAAAACAACAGCGCCGGGAAACCAATGATGGCCAGGATGATGGAGATGATATAGAGGGAAACTATCATTTTCATGGCAGGTCGTCCCTTTCTGACGAAACAAGCCGGTCATTTTCATTGTTTTTTAATACTATATCATGCTTTTCGGCAATGTCAAGAGGGGGATGCAAAAAAGACAAAGATGTTCAGTCGGAGGGCTTCGACGCAGTTCTGGGAACGGGAGCATTCCGGTCCGCCGTTTTTCCGCGTACTTTTTTTGAGGAACGGGAATACCGGGCGGACGCTAACAAAAAAACGGATTTCTTTATTGCAGACGATTGACTTTTTCGGTTTTCCGCAGTATGTTATCGCATCTGCAAACGCATTTCCGGGCATTCCACCTCAAAATATGTCCGGAGATGTATGGAACCCCCTAATCAATCTGTTTTCATGGAGGAACAATCATGAAAAAAAGCATCTGGACGCTCGGCTGCGCCATGATCGGCGTGCTGGCGGCTTGCTCGTCCGATTCCGCATTCAAGCCGGCCGATCCGGCCCTCGTGGCTGCCGCCGACGCGGCTGTCATCACCGAGAGCGAACCCGTGTCCGCGCAGATCCAGCAGCAGTTCGCCCGGGAACTGCGGATCCTGAACGACAACAACATGAAGCGCGAAACCATCAAGGACGCCGACGGCAGCATGTGGTATTGTCAGGGCGTCTACAATGAAGACCTGCCCGGCAAGCCCGCCATCCTCGTCTTCCTGCACGGTATCGGCGAACGCGGCAACGAAAACCTCGCCTCCATCCGCCTTGCCGTCCCCGATATCGTGAAGCAGATCAAGGACGCCAGGCAGAAAGTCATCCTGATCGCTCCCGAATGCCCGAGCAGCCAGCTCTGGGCTCCGCTCCATCGCGGCGGCACCGGGGCGAAGCTGACCGAGAAGCCCGCGCAGGCGCTCGGCCTGGTCCCGGTCCTCATCCAGAAGAAGATCGAGGAATTCGACGCCGATCCCGATCGCGTCTACATCACCGGCCTCTCCATGGGCGGCTACGGCACGTGGGACCTCATTTCCCGTTACGGCACCGACCTCTTCGCGGCCGCGATGCCCTGCTGCGGCGGCGGTGACCCCGCGCAGGCCGAAAAGATGAAGGACCTGCCGATCTGGATCTTCCACGGCGGAGCCGATCCGACCGTGCCCGTGATGCTTTCCCGTCGCATGTATGCCGCGCTGAAGGAAGCCGGCAACGACGACGTTTTCTACAAGGAATATCCCGGCGTGCAGCACGACTGCTGGACGCGAACCTACCAGAACCCCGAATCCTGGAAGTGGCTTTTCTCCCAGAAGCGCGGCGTCAAGTCCGACGTCCGCCCGGAACAGGGCGAAGTCGTGAAGGTCACGCAGGAAGAATTTGATGCCGCGGGCGGCTTCGGCGGCGGCCGCGGCGGTGGTCGCGGCGGCCAGGGCGGCCAGGGTGCCGGTCGTGGCGGCCAGCGTCCGCAAGGACAGGGCATGGGCCAGGGCGGCTTCGGCGGCGGTCAGGGCGGTCAGCGTCCGCAAGGACAGGGCATGGGCCAGGGCGGCTTCGGCGGCGGCCAGGGCGGTCAGCGTCCGCAAGGACAGGGCATGGGCCAGGGCGGCTTCGGCGGCGGCCAGGGCGGCTTTGGCGGCGGTATGATGCCCGGCGGTCAGGGCGGTCAGCGTCCGCAAGGACAGGGCATGGGCCAGGGCGGCTTCGGCGGCGGCCAGGGCGGCCAGCGTCCGCAAGGACAGGGCATGGGCCAGGGCGGCTTCGGCGGCGGCCAGGGCGGCTTTGGCGGCGGCATGATGCCCGGCGGCCAGGGCGGCTTCGGCGGCGGCCAGGGCGGCTTTGGCGGCGGCATGATGCCCGGCGGCCAGGGCGGTCAGCGTCCGCAAGGACAGGGCATGGGCCAGGGCGGCTTCGGCGGCGGTATGGGCGGCCAGCGTCCGCAAGGACAGGGTGCCGGTCGTGGCGGCCAGGGCGGCCAGCGCGCTTCCGTTACCACGATCAGTCAGATCCAGGAAAAGTTCCCGGATGAATACAAGGCTGCTCAGGAACTCCGTCAGAAGGATCCCGCTGCCTATCGCGAAAAAATGCGCGAACTCCAGCAGAAGCTCAATGCGGGCAACTGATCCCCGTTGGCGCAATCAATCCGTTATAAGCCTTTACGCCCCTCATCCCGAGGGGCGTTTTTTATGATGCATCCGGCCGGGCGAGTATCCGTCCAATCGTTTCCGTCATCTTCTTTGAGGTGAAATACTCCCGAAATCGCTTTTTTTTCGAATTCCGGCTTGTTTTTCTCGAAAAACGCAATATATTAACAGGGAGAATGCCACCCTAACCCTAAACAAGGAGTACTACAATGGCTGCAAAAGTCGATAAGAGCAAATGCGCCGGCTGCAAATCCTGCATCGTAGCCTGCCCCGTCAACGCGATTTCCATGAAGGACGACGTTGCCGAAGTCAACGAAGCCGATTGCGTCGGCTGCGGCGCCTGCGCTGGCGAATGCCCCTGCGAAGCGATCACGGTCGAGTAATCGCCCTGCCGCTTTTGTGCAAGAAAAACCCGGTCGAACGGCCGGGTTTTTTTGTGTCCGCAAGAGAATGAAAAAACGCCCTCGGAGCTCGGGAATGCTCCGGGGGCGTGCTGTTTTCGTAAAACGGGCGGGCGTCACTTCCTGAGGAGGCCGAGCCACTCCTGGATGACGGGTGCGACCTTGATGAAGAGCGGGGTGAAGACGACGGCGACCATGCTCATGAGTTTTACGAGGATGTTCAGGGCGGGGCCGCTGGTGTCCTTGCAGGGGTCGCCGACGGTGTCGCCGATGACGGCCGCGCCGTGGACGGGGTTCTTGGTGCCGTCCGGGAGCTTCTTGCCGCCGAAATTGCCTTTTTCGATGTGCTTCTTGGCGTTGTCCCATGCGCCGCCGGCGTTGTTCAGCATGCAGGCGAGGGAGAAGCCGCAGGTGAGGCCGCCGACGAGCAGCCCCATGATGCCGGGCACGCCGAGGATCAGGCCGGTGGCGACGGGGGTGATGATGGCGAGGAGGGCGGGGAGCATCATCTCGTGCTGTGCGCCTCTGGTGGAGATCGCCACGCAGCGGGCGTAATCGGGCTTGCCGGTGCCGTCCATGATGCCGGGGATGGTGCGGAACTGGCGGCGGACCTCCTCGACCATGCGTCCGGCGGCGCGTCCGACGGCCTTCATGGTGAGGGCGCAGAAGACGAACGCCATCATGGCACCGAGGAAGCATCCGCAGAGGAATCTCGGATTCATGACGTTGATCTCGAAGAAGTCGACGAGGATGGCGAAGTGGTCGGATTCGGGAACGGCAAGTTTTTCTTCCACCTTGCTTAATGCCCCAAACTTGATACCCCAGATCTCGATCTCCTGGATCTCTGCGGCGAGCAGCGCCATGGCGGTGAGGGCGGCGGACCCGATTGCGAATCCCTTGCCCGTGGCGGCCGTGGTGTTGCCGAGCATGTCGAGGGCGTCGGTGCGTTCGCGGACGTGCGGCGGGAGCGCGGACATCTCGGCGTTGCCGCCGGCGTTGTCGGCGATGGGGCCGTAAGCGTCGGTAGCGAGGGTGATTCCGAGCGTGGCGAGCATGCCGACGGCGGCGAACCCGATGCCGTAGAGTCCGAAGATTGTGCCCTGCGTGAAGCCGCCCGCGCAGGCGTAAGCGGCGATGATCGCGACGACGGTGGCAACGACCGGGATCGCGCTGGAGAGCATGCCGAGGGAGAGGCCGTCGATGATGGCCGTGGCGGGCCCCATCTGCGCCTGTGCGGCGAGTTCCCTGGTCGGGCCGTATTCGTCGGAGGTGTAGTACTCGGTGCTGTAGCCGATCACCACGCCGGCGACCAGGCCGGACACGATCGCGCCGAACACGCCCCACGTGATGATGCCGGTCCCCGCCAGGATGCCGCATGCGACGAGGATCAGGACGGAGCTGCCCCAGGTGCCGAGGCGCAGCGCGCGGAGCAGCGTGCCCATGCTCGCGCCTTCCTTGCAGCGGACCGCGAAGATGCCGATCAGGGACAGCACCACGCCGATGCCTGCGACGATCATCGGGGCGTTTACGTAGTCGACCGTGGCCTTCATCGCGGCGGGGATGGCCGCGCCGAGGGCGGCGGTGGAGAGGATGGAGCCGCAGTAGGATTCGTAGAGGTCCGCGCCCATGCCCGCGACGTCGCCGACGTTGTCGCCCACGTTGTCCGCGATGGTGGCGGGGTTGCGCGGGTCGTCCTCGGGGATGCCCGCCTCGACCTTGCCAACGAGGTCGGCGCCCACGTCGGCCGCCTTGGTGTAGATGCCGCCGCCGACGCGGGCGAAGAGCGCCTGCGTGGAAGCGCCCATGCCGAAGGTCAGCATGGTGGTCGTGATCTCGACGAACTTGTGCGAGACGTCGAACCCGGGCGTCACGAGCTGAAGCCCGAGGAACGAAAGGCCGTTCGCCATGTGGTCGGGCGTATAGACCAGGCGGTCCAGGATGAAATACCACACGGTGATGTCGAGCAGTCCGAAGCCGACCACGGCCAGTCCCATGACCGCGCCGGACCGGAACGCCACCTGGAGGCCTCTGTTCAGGCTCTCGCTCGCGCCCTGCGCCGTGCGGCTGGACGCGCTGGTGGCGGTCTTCATGCCCACGAAGCCGCAGAGGCCGGAGAAGAAGCCGCCGGTCAGGAAGGCGACCGGGACGAAGGGGTTCTGAAGCTTCAGGAACGCCAGGACCGCGAAGATCACGAACAGGACGGCGAAAACGATGCCGACGCGCGAATACTGCTGCCGGAGGTACGCCATCGCGCCGTCGCGCACATATCCGGCGATCTCCTCCATGTGCTCGTTGCCTTTGCCGGCGCGTTTCATCAGGATGTAGCACAAAAGGGCGGAGAGGAGAGCGACGATGGAGCAGACGGGTGCGATCCACCAGATGCCGCCGACACCGTTCAGGGATTCGGTGATGGGAAGAGCGTCCCCGGAAACGGACGGGACTGCTTCGGTGACGGATTCAATCAAGGGGGCGGAAACAGATCCGAACATAATGACCTCCGGACAGGTAGTGATTATAGAAGAAAAAATCAGTATATAAGATACATCTGAAAGATGTATTTTTCAAGCGAAAGACGCTATTTTTCAATGGTATAAACGCAGAAACGGCGCCACAGTTTTCCCGTGTCCGGGCATAGGCGGGCGCTGCCGCGGCGGAGGCTCAGCCTCCTTGTGCCGGAGCATGGTCCGGCACTACCGCAGTGGAGGCTCCGCCTCCTTCGGGACGAGCGGAACGGGAGAGTCCTTCCTGTGGAAGAAATCCTGCTGCCACGCGTACTTTTCGCCGCGGTAACAGCTCATGCGCTGGACCCAGCGGTAGCGGATGCCTTTGAAACAGTAGCCGAGCTCGTGATGCCGGCAGAGATAGAGGAGGTCGCGGACGGATTCGGCGGCGAACCCGAGGAACGCGCGGCAGAAAGACGGTTTTGCGCCGAAGAGCATGCCGTTCGCGATTCCCTCGTTGTAGAAGCGCTTGCGGAGGACTTCCGGCGTATAATTGTGCGAATGCACCACGGCGGCGTCCTTCTCGTAGACGACCTTCAGGCCGGACTCGCGGATGCGGAGCGCCCAGTCGATGTCTTCCGAGTACTGGAACGCCGGATTGAACCGGATCCGCCGGGCGACATCCGTCCGGACTGAGGAAAAAACCAGCGAGAACATGAATCCCCACGTTGCCGCGACGGAGCCGTCGCCGAACGCGCGTTCGTAGTCCTTGCGCACGAGGGGCAGGGCGTCCTTGCGCGGGAGCTGGTTGCCGTAGACCGCGCCGACGGAAGGATCCTGAAGGCGCGCGACGATGCGTTCGACGGCGTCATGGCTGCACGGGACGGCGTCGGAGTTGTTGAAGACGATATATTTGCCGTGTGCCGCATCGACCGCGCGGTTCAGTACGCGCGGCGGGTTGTACGGCTGTCCGTCCCACGGGACGACCGTGACGGACGGAAACTCGGCGGCGGCTTTCAGGGTGCCGTCGGTGGAGTTGTCGTCGAAGAGCAGGATTTCCATGCGGCCGGCGGCGGTCTGCCCGCAGAGCATGGCCAGGGTGTCGCGGATGAGGCCGCGGTCATTGTGGGACCGCACCACGACGGTGATTTCGACCGGGCTGGACTGCGGTTCGCCGGACATGGAACTCACCCTTCCGCGGCTTTGAGCTCGAACGCCGCCTGCTTCATCAGACGGAAGAAATCGGCGATCTCACGCGGGTGGTCGGTGAGTTCGTGGACGGAGAGGATGCATGCCATGGAGTCGCGGTCGTCGGGCGAGAATCCGTGCATGCCGGGGATGGGCTTGTTTCCCATGTCGCTCGGGACCAGCTGGATGCCCGGATCGAGCAGGAAAATCTCGTCCCCGTAGCTGCAGTCCGCGAAATCGACGTGGAGCACGGCCTTTTCCTCTGCGGAGAGCCAGTGGCCGGGCGCGTCGGAAACGGCATCCATGACCGGTTTGCGCGCATTCGGATCCAGGAACCACACGCGGAGCATGGTGGAGTCGTAGGCGGCGATGTAATCGCGCCCGAACTTGAGCGGGAGCGCTTCGATCCTCGACTTGATGTCGGTCTCGCCTTTCAGGGGCGTCATGCCGTGGTCGGAGAAAATGCAGAAATCGACCTGGCGGAAATGCGCGCGTGCGGTTTCGAGCAGGCCGCGCACCTTGGAGGAAAAAGCCTCCAGATGTTTCTTCACGACCTCGGATTCATGCACGTGGAAATGCAGCATGCCGTCCAGTCCGGCCGTGTAGATGAAGAAAAACTCCGTCCGCTCCTCCTCCAGCAGACGTTTCGCCTCGGCGATGTTCTGATCGTCGGTCAGATGCCAGTTCGAGATATGGAACGGCACGCCGGATTCCGTCAGGACGTCCCGCAGGTTTTTTACGGGGGCCAGGCCGTGCGGTGCGAAAATGTCCTGTTTCTCGCAATAATCGAAGAACGGCAGGCGGGCGTAGGGGACGCGGTAGAGGTTGAAATACCCGGTGTAGTGCAAGCGGTGCTGCATCCAGAGGCTTACGCGGTGGCGGATGCGATGGTTGTCGAAGACCGCCGACGGATGCAGGAAAGGATGCAGGCGGCGGAAAATGGAGAACGGGGATTTCGCATCCTTCGGACGGTAGAAAAAGCTGAAATGGCCGTGTTTCGTGGGCGGTTCTCCGGTCAGGATCGTCGGGACGCAGGTCGAGGAGTATCCGAACTGCGTGCGGACGGGCAGACGCACCGGAAGCTCTTCCATCATGAAATGATAGCGCTGGACAATCTCGTACCCGAGCGCATCGCTGAACATGAATATTTTAACGCGGTCCTTCAAAACACCGTCTCCTGAAAATGCGGATAAAAGATAACAAATAAATATAACGCCTGATCGGCTGTTTTCAAGTCAAAAAAATTAATTATAACGTTTCCACAGGCGGATGAACGTATCCGTTTCGTGTTCAGGGTTCAGCAGGCAGACCGTCAGAATCCGCAGGAGCTTAACGCGCGGATGGACCGCGATCGGGGAGAGGAGTTCCGGCAGGGCCGGCGCACTGCAGGCCGAGAGAATCATGGACTTTAAAGAACGCGGTCCGGCTTCCGCGATGCGGCAGGCGGAGAAATGCGCGTCCGCGGAGGCGATGTGCCGGGTAATCTCCGTAGCGACGAGCGTCATGGTGCGGAGCCAGCAGTCCAGATGGTACGCGTAATCGGGTTCGGATCTCGTGCCGGCATCCGGCGCATACTTGAACGCCAGCGCGTCCTCGTAGGCGGGGACCAGCCAGGAAGCCTCGTAATACTTGCGGAGCGCCTCCAGCCGTTCCGTCCCGCTCGTACGGTAGTCGTGATGCACGACCAGAATGGCGTCGCCGCAGCCCAGCGCGGCCTTGTGGAGGTTGCGGCGGACGAAATCCGCTTCGGCGGGATCGGACGCGCGCTGACGGGCGAAGAGAAGCCCTGCGCCGCGGTTGAGGAGGAGGCGGGCGGCCTCGGTCCATGGAAGTTCGGAGAACGGGCGGCGGGGGGCGTCGTCGAAGATATGTTCGTCGCCGAACGCGACCCGGCAGCCGGCGAAAAGCTCCTGGATCATCAGGGTGTCCGCGTCCTCGTAAAGCGCCTTCAGGGATTTGACGCAGTAGAAATCAATGTCGATGCCCAGTTTGCCGCGCCATTCCGCGGAGAGGCCGTTTAGCAGGCCGCGGAGAGCGGGGGAGGGCTTCCGCCCGTTCATTACCACGAAGAAATCCATGTCGTTGTAGGGCGTACCGCCAGGGGTGGCGCCGCCTTCGCCCCGACCGTATCCGCCGCCGAGCACGACCGCGCGGATGGCGGAGGATTCCGGCGAGGCGGCAAGCGAGGCCCGGATGCCGTCCATGGCATCCTGGATGAGGCGTTCAACACGGGGATCGGTGTTTTTGGAGTAGGACATGGCGAAGAGAAGAGTTTTGGCGGATCAGTGACGGGAGCATTCGGACGGGAGATCGGGTTCACGGCCGAATTCCTTGCGGTAAAGGCGGATCGCGGTCAGGAGAACGTCCGGCCAGATCTTCGCGTCCAGGGTGCCCGCGCGAGGCGTATATGCGGCGATGAACCGGAGTGCGTCGCGCCGCGACAGCCCGAGGTCCATGGAGGAGAAGAAGATGCCGGCCAGGTCCTTGACGCGGTAGCGGCGGCGGATGCGCGGGCGCAGCTGCGCCCGATGGAGGTCGATCACATGCAGGCGGATCCGTTTTTCCTGAAGCGAGGCGGGATCCAGCAGGAAATGGCAGAGATAGCAGTCGCGGTGGTTCAGGCCGCTGCCGTGCATCCGGGCGCAGGTCACGGCCAGCGCGCGAATGATGCGGTTTTTGAGTTCGGGCGGCGGCGGATCGGTCTTCCAGTTCCGGCAGAAATCCTCCAGCGAGACCATGCCGGCGAGGTCTTCGGTCACCAGGAACGACTCCATGGCGGCGGGGTTGACGCCGCGGATGCCGAAGGCGCATGCGGTCATGGTCGGCACGCCGAGCTTGTTCAGCAGGGAGATCGCGAGGTATTCGTTTGCGGATCCGATCACGGGGAGCTTGAACTGGAGCAGATTCTTCCAGATCTCGCCCCAGCCGACGGGGCCGTGGAGCTTGATGAAATAGGATTTCCCGTCCATGCGGAACCGCATGGTCTTGCGGTTCTTGACGTCGCGGAAGACTTCGCCGGTCACGGCAAACGCGCTGGCGAATGGATCTTTGCCCCAGGCTTTCTGAAACGTGTCGTTGAAATAAAGCTTTTCCATGGCGGGGGTCGCAGGTTACGGGGTGTCGGGGCGGATGGTCACGTTGCCCTTGGAATCCGTCATGTAGACGGGACCTTCTTCGGGGGGCATCTCGCGCGGGTCGGAGGCGGCTTCCTCCGGGGTGCCGGTGGCCCGGACCATGACTTCGAACACTTTTGCCGGGTCCTTCTTTTCCCAGCTGCGCTTGTAGTCCAGCGCGATGCCGCAGATGCCGGGCCCGATGACGCGGTAGGCGAAATAGTGCGAGCCTTCCTGTCCTGCGGCTGGTTTTCTCACGTCGACGGGATCGGGGTCGTAGACGTAGCGGTCGCCTTTTTCGGCAAGGATCTGCACGTCGCCCGCGCCGTGCCGGGGATACCAGTCGAATCCGGCCGTGCGGTTTGTGCCCAGCGCCACCACGATCGTGTCGCCGACGCACAGGTCAAGCGTCCTGCCGGAATCCGACTCCGTGAGCAGGATGTTCTGCGGAGAACGGCATGCGGTCATGAGGCAGGCGACGAGAATCGTCCAGAAAAGGCATATCGTGAGCCGGAGAATCGTCATGCGGAGTCGTTTCATTTTGGCATATGAAGCATGAAAAGCGGATTCCGCTCCGGCGGGAAAGCGTGTGCCGGAGCGTGGGTGGAACGGAACCCGGACTCAGTTTCCCGCCATCATGTCCGCTGCGTCGGCCTCGGCGGAGCCGATGGGCTTGACGCCGTAGTCGCGCGTGAGGACTTCGAGGATGCCGGGCGAACAGAACGCGGGGAACGTGGGTCCGAGGCGGATGTTTTTGAATCCGAGCGTAAGCAGCGCCAGGAAGACTGCGATCGTCTTCTGTTCGTACCAGGAGAGGACGAAGGAGACGGGGAGCTTGTCGAGCGTGCGGATGCCGAGGGCGTTCTGGAGTTCCAGCGCGATGCGGATGATGGTGTAGACATCGCTGATCTGTCCGACGTCCATGATGCGCGGGATGCCGGTGATCTTGCCGAGGTCGAGGTCCAGGAACCGGTATTTCGCGCCGCCTGCGGTCAGGATGACGGTGTCGGGCGGGAGCGCCTTGGCAAGCTCCCTGTAGTATTCGCGGCGTTCGTCGCGCCCGTCCTCGCCCGCGATGACGATGAACCTGCGGATGGTGCCGTTTTCGATGTATCTGGCGATCTGCGAGATCACGGAGCAGACCTGATGGTGTCCGAACCCGCCGGTGAGGATGACGGAATCCGTCTCAAGCGCCGTAGGCGGCGGAAGCGTCTTCGCGAGGCGGATGACCTCGGAGAAATCCTTCTGCATGCCGATGTGGCGGTGCGTGATGTGGGGCGTGCCCTTGCAGCCGACCATGCCGGTTGTGAAAATGCGTTCGCGGTAGGCGTCCTGCACCGGGACGATGCAGTTCGAGTTGACGATGACCGGGCCGTTGAACGAGGCGAAATCCTGCGCCTGGGTCCGCCAGGAGCCGCCGTAGTTGCCCTTCAGATGCGGGAACTTGCGGAATGCGGGATAGGTGTTGGCGGGGAGCATGTCCCCGTGCGTGTAGACGTCGATGTCGGCGTGTTCGGTCTGGATCAGGAGTTCCTCGAGGTCCTTCAGGTCCTGGCCGGACATCAGGATGCCGGGGTTGCGGCCGGCTGCCCAGGAGACGTGGCAGATGGTCGGGGACCCGTAGGTCTCGGTGTTCGCTTCGTCCAGAAGCGCCATGGCGATGGAGGCGACGCGCCCGCATTCGACGATGAGCAGGGCGAGGCGTTCGTGCGGGGTATCGGGCTTCGCGGTGGCGGAGAGCGCCTTGATGATGAAATTGTAGATGGCGTTGTCCTCGTATCCGAGGGCAAGCGCATGGAACGCGAATGCACAGACGCCCTTGAGCCCGTACACCAGCATTTCGCGGTAGCTGCGTTCCTCCGTGTCTTCGACGGAGAGGATGGAAGGATCCTGGACCCGGATGTCGGAATCAAGCGTGCGGAGCGCGCGTCTTGCCTCGTCGATCAGCGCGTAAATGCGGTCGGGATTGAAATTCGTATCGGTAAGCGTGGCGGACATGGCACGGACGATGAACCGGCTGAATTCACGCGTGACATTGGTGCGGCCTTCAAGCGTCAGAGCGACGGCTTTGAGCTCGGCGATGAGGCGGTCCTGGAGGTTGGCGGTCTCGGACGTTTCGCCGCAGCGGCCGCCCGACGTGCATCCTTTGTTGCCGGAAGCCTCCTGGCACTGGTAGCAGAACATGGATCCTTCCATCTGGATTTGTCTCCTTTATAAAAACTGTTGTTTGCGTACGATTGGTGAAAAAGGGAATAACCCGGATGTATTTTACACGCTGGAACGCGATTTGTCAAATCGTTTCCGGAGAAAACATGAAAAAACGCCTGCGTCTGTCCAGTCGTCTGCAAAAAAAGTCTGGCGGCTCCGTAAACTTTCAGGCGGGGCCGCCATATTAGAACCGGATGTCCGATATCAGACTATGCCTTCTTCGCGATCTTGGACCAGGAATCCTTCAGCGCGACCGTGCGGTTGAACACGGGGTGTTCCTTGGAATGGTCCTTCGGGTCGGAGTAGAAATACCCGATGCGTTCGAACTGAACGTGCGTGGCGGGCGGGAGCTCCGCGAGGCCGGGTTCGATGCGGCATTTCACGACCTTCAGGGAATCCGGGTTCAGATAGCTCTTCCAGTCGGCGTCCTCGGGGATGGCGGAGAGGTCGGGCACGGTAAAGAGCTTGTCGTAGAGGCGGACTTCGGCCTCCAGGGAGCAGTCGGCGGAGACCCAGTGGATGGTGCCCTTGACCTTGCGTCCGTCGGGCGCGTTACCGCCCTTCGTGGCGGGATCGTATGTGGCGTGGAGCTCCACGATCTCGCCGTTTTCATCCTTCACGAACGAGGTGCAGGTCACGAAATAGGCGCTGCGGAGGCGGACCTCCTTGCCGACCGCGAGGCGGTGGAACTGCTTGACGGGGTTCTCCATGAAGTCGTCGCGCTCGATGTAGAGCGTTTTGGAGAACGGGACCTTGCGGGTTCCGGCGGCGGGGTCTTCCGGGTTGTTCACGGTCTCGACCTCTTCGACCTGTCCCTCGGGATAGTTGTCGATCACGAGCTTGAGCGGGTTCACGACTGCCATGGCGCGGCGCGCGGTCCTGTTCAGGTCGTCGCGGACGCAGTGGTCGAGGAGTTCGATCTCGGTAAGGCTGTTGAATTTGGTGACGCCGATGGTCTCGCAGAAATCGCGGATGGCGGAGGCGGGGATGCCACGGCGGCGCATGCCGCAGATGGTGGGCATCCGGGGGTCGTCCCAGCCGTTCACGAGGTTGGTCTTCACGAGCTCGAGGAGTTTGCGCTTGCTCATGACGGTGTAGGTCAGGTTGAGGCGCGCGAATTCGATCTGCTGGGGCTTGCACGGGGTGTCGAGCGTGTTCAGGATCCAGTCGTAGAGCGGGCGGTGGATCTCGAACTCCAGCGTGCAGATGGAGTGCGTGATGCCCTCGATGGCGTCTTCCAGGCAGTGTGCGAAGTCGTAGAGCGGATAGATGCACCACTTCGAGCCTGTGTTGTGGTGGTCGGCGTGGCGGATGCGGTAGATCGCCGGGTCGCGCATGTGGATGTTCGGAGACGCCATGTCGATGCGGGCGCGGAGCACCTTGCTGCCATCCGGGAATTCGCCTGCCTTCATGCGCTCGAAGAGGTCCAGGTTTTCCTCGATCGTGCGTTTGCGTCCCGGGGGCTCCTTGCCCGGCTCGGTCAGCGTGCCGCGGTATTCCTTGAATTCCTCCTCCGAGAGTTCGCAGACATAGGCCTTGCCCAGTTTGATGAGCTGGACCGCGTATTCGTACATTTTGTCGAAGTAGTCGGAGGCGTGGAAGAACCGGTCCTCCCAGTCCGCGCCGAGCCATTTGACGTCCTCGAGGATGGATTCGACGTATTCGGTGTCCTCCTTCACGGGGTTGGTGTCGTCGAGGCGGAGGTTGAATTTGCCGCCGAATTTCTGGGCCGTGCCGAAGTTCAGGCAGATGCTCTTGGCGTGCCCGATGTGGAGATAGCCGTTCGGTTCCGGCGGGAAACGCGTCTTGACCGCGCCGCCGTTCTTGCCTGCGGCCAGGTCCGCGCGGATGATCTCATGGATGAAATTGTCGGGGAGATTGATTTCGGTTTCGCTCATGTTTGTCGCTCCGTATTGGGATTCAATCGAAAATCGGAATAATCTATTAGTATAGCACGGCTGGCCCCGGCTTTCAAGCCGGAATCCGAAAGTTCAGCAAAAGTTGACGAGAAGGACCTCCGGCGGACAGCAGATGCGTGCGTTGAACCAGGTCGCGCCGATGCCGGATGTCACATACATGACCGCGCCGGTCGAACTGTGGCGGTACGCCCCGTATTCGAAGCGTTTGCCGAAGCGCGAGGACGTGAGGACGGCGCCGGCCCCGGGTAACCGGAACTGGCCGCCGTGCGTGTGCCCGCACAGGACCAGAGGGGCGTTCTTCAGCTTGTCCGTGGAGAGGCCGGCCGCGGCGGCGTCGGGGTTGTGGGAAAGGATGCAGACGTCTTCGGAAAGCGGGACCGCCGGGTCTTTGGTAAGGCCGTTGCCTTCTTTCGCGTCGTCCAGTCCGAAGAACCGGATCCCGCATGCGTCCTCGGGGGTATCCGTCAGGAGCTGGAATCCGGCTTCGGCGAAAATGCCGCGCCATTTTTCCGTGGAGAGCCAGCATCGCCGGAGTTCCCAGTTGCCGCAGACCGCGAACTTGTGCGGGCCGGACGGGAAGGTGCGCAGGAAGTCAATGGCACGCCGGAGCCAGGCGGCATCCCCGACGAGGTCGCCGCCGAATGCGATGCAGTCCGGGGTCGGGATCGCCTCGAAAAGCTCCCGGAATGCGGCCGTCAGCCATTCCGTCCCGCCGTTCTGCCGGATGAAGGGGAAGAATCCCCGTATGCCGGCGAAGCGGATGTGGGGGTCCGAGAAAAACAGCAGGGAACGTCCCGCCAGATGCGACTTGGATATGCGCATGAAACGGATGTGCAGGCCGGACGGGAGCATGCGCGTTTCCGTGATGGACGACGGGGCAGGCTGCCAGAGCAGGGCCCTTGCGCGTTGTTCGGCTGTCAGCTTCGTTGACGGTTTCCGGACATGGATCCGGGAGTGGAACGAGGAAACGTCCGACATGGCCGGCAGGCAGAGGCGGCGAACTCAGTCGCCGGAGAGTTCCCGGATCATTTCGGCGGGCAGGGGTTCAAGCTTTTCGATTACGCATTCGCCGAGGTCGGGCAGCTTGACCTTCTCGCCGACCTTGTGATCCACGAGGGCCTGTCCGAGCGGAGCCTTGTAGGCGACGCGGTTGCGATCGGCATCGCCGTCCCATGCACCGAGGATGTAATAGGAGACTTCCTTGCCGGCGGCATCCTTCAGGAAGACGCGGCAGCCCGGCACGACCGTGTCGGAGAGCGTGACGTCGCTGAAATTCGTAACGTCCATGAACCCGAGCGAGCGTTCGAGGTCGGAGCGGCGTCTCTGGAGGAAACGGCGCTGTTCCTTGGCCGCATCGTATTCGGCATTTTCGCGAAGGTCGCCGAAACTTCTTGCATAGGCCACGGCTTCGGCGTTCTGCGGAATGAGGACTTCGACGAGGTTCTTGAGCTCCGCCTGCATGCGCTTCTGAGAGGCGAACGAGGCGAGCGGGGGCTGTTCGGTCGGGGTGGTCGCATTGATGCCGAGAAGTTTGCTTCCTTCTCCGCTTTCGATGAATTCCATGAATTCGGGGGAGACGCGGCCCATTTTGACCATGACGCTCTGGAGTTCGCTGGTTTGCGTGCGGAATTTCTGGAGGCTGGCGGCGATGGACGGGATGTCCCCGTCGGCGTTTTCGACAAGGTAGAGGCGGAAATCGTTCTTTTCGCCGAGCAGAAGGCGTTTGAGCTCGCGCTGAGCGGCACCCCATTCCTTCAGCAGGTCGGGGCGGTTCAGGGCTGCGACAACGGTCTCCATGTCGACCAGCGAAGTGATGATCCTGGACTTGATGCGGTTCTTATTTTTCCAGATCCAGAGGCAGACGTCGGCGGAAAGCGTTTCCATCGCGGCGATCCGGGTGATGATGAGCTGGATCAGCGACGCCTCGGCGGATTCCCGGGCGGCAGCTTCCTCCTTTGTCTCGTTCTGGGGCTTTTTCTGCGGTTCGAAGAAGACGGACATGCAGCGGATCGGCAGGACCAGTCCAAGGGCGACGAATTCCTTCGGCGAGTAGATGGCGCGGGTTGCGGCCAGGAGTCCGTCGAGGTCCTTGACGGCAATCTTCGCCCAGATCGCGAGGTCCTGAAGCTGCTTCGTGTCGCCGGTGATCGCGGCGGGCCAGAAGGGGACTGCACCGCGCAGAGGCCGGAACATCGAAACAAGGAGTTCCGGGGCGGCGGAGAGGGAGAGGCAGGAAATGGATTCCGCGAGCATCTGGACGTCTTTCGGCAGAAGCTTGGAGCTGACGCGGATGAAGAGTTTTCCGAGTTTTTCCGCAGCCGCGGCGTCAACGCTTACTTTGCCGTCCTTGTCTGCGGATTCCTTCAGGAGCGTATAAAGCTCCAGCACGCTTCGGGAATCGCTGAAATGGCGTTTGCCGCCGGTGCCCTGGGATGCGGTCGCCGCATCCCACCAGGCCGTGAATTCCGCCGCGGAGAAGATGCGCGGCACCAGGAGATGCTGGACAAGCTCCTGAATCTTCTGTTCCGGGACGTCGACCAGCGCCAGCCGGTTCAGGATCCGACGGTATTCGGACGCGGGGCGGAGCGTGGCGCGGAGCGGGGAGACCAGCTCCATGAGCTCGGGAGTCGTTTCGAAGAAATAGGCGGAGACGACCGCGTTCGCGATCGGGATGGACGAGCTGTTGGATCCGTCGATCGGGGTGACGGCGATCGTGCCGGTCACGCGGTCAATGCCGGTGATGCGTCCGCACTGTCCGGTTTCCTGCTGGTACATGATCGCGGTCGAGCGCATGCGCTGAAGCTTTTTGAGGCGGAGCGCGACTTCCCGGACGCCGGTGTTCGCGTCTTTTGCCCCGAGCGCCTTGACGACGGCTCCGCTGACCAGATAGGGCGGGAGCAGCTTGCGGACGGCATAGTTCAGGGAGTTGCGGAACGTCGCGGAATCGAGGACGGAGATCTCGGCGAGCCGGACGCAGAGCGTAGCCTTGTCGACGGAGTTGGCGATCTTGTCATCCCACGCCTCGAAGAGTTCTTCGAATTGAGGCGCGGCGGCACGGAGTTCCTGAATGCCCTGCGGCCTGGACGGGGACAAGAGGTCGTTGACACGCGCAAGCAGGGCTTTGACGACGTCGTCGCGTTCCTCCAGTTGTGCATACAGGATCAGGTCCGGCAGGGAAAAGTCATTGATACTCATAAAGAGTCGTCTCCTTCGATATCGGTTGGTCAAATAGCATGTTTGTTTTATTAAACTAATTAATGTACACCCGATCCGGCTTTTTTTCAAGTTTTTTTTCGCAAACGGACCATTTTTTCCGTTTTTTTGATTTGATTTTTTTTCGGGATGAAGTATCTTTTATTTTCTCCCGAAACATTAACCTGTTTTTTTCGCACCGCCCGGAATCCCTCGCCATGGAATCATTCGACGTCATTGTCTGCGGAAGCGGACCCGCCGGCCTCGCCGCGAGCCTCGCCGCCGCTTCGCACGGAGCCTCCACGCTCGTTTTGGAGCAGGACAGCATGATCGGACGCAAACTCTGCGCCACCGGAAACGGACGGTGCAATTTCTCCAATACCGTGCATCCGCTCAAGTTCATGGCGGAATTCGGCCGCAACGGGCGTTTCATGGTCGATGCGCTGCGCGCCGCGCCACGGGAGTTTTTCCTGGACCTGCTGCTTCAGGAAGGCATCCGCCCGAAAGTCGAAGACGAAATCCATTATTTCCCGATGAACGGCAGGGCGTCCGACGTCAGGGATGCTTTCCTGCGGGCTGCGAGGAGAGCCGGGGCGGAGACCCGTCCGTCCGTCTCCGTTCGGCGCGTACTCATGGAAAACGGTTCCGCGGCCGGCGTCGAAACGGTTGGCGGCGAGATCCTCCATGCCCCGCATGTGATCCTCGCCTGCGGCGGTACCGCGGCGCCCGCGCTCGGCGGCTCCGCATCCGGCCTGGAGCTCGCGAAAAAGCTCGGGCACAGTATCCGCGAACCGGTCGCCGCCCTGGCGCCTGTCCACGTGGACGATCCGTGGTTTTCCGGACTCGCCGGAGTCACGGTGCCGGACGCCGAACTCGGCGTGGCCGTCGGGACCCGCCATGTTTTCATGCGCGGCAGCCTGCTTTTCACGCATACCGGTTTTTCCGGTCCGGCGGCGCTGAACCTCTCCGGCACGGTGAACCGCGTCCTGTCCGGCGGGGAGCCCGCGCACATCTTCCTGCGCGTGGTGCCGGACAAAAAGGAACAGGACCTGTTCGCGTACCTGGTGGACGAACGTGAGAAGGTGCCGGACCACCTGCTGAAAAACTCCCTCGCGCGCATCATGCCGCGTTCGCTGGCGTCGCTTGTCTGCGAACGCCTTTTCGGCGAGGATTTCCATTCCAAACGCCTTACGAACGCCGGTGCGCACGAGCTCGCGCATCTGCTGGACCGTATGCCGTTCACGGTGTCGGCGCAAGCCTCCATGGACGAAGCCATGGCGATGGACGGCGGCGTCCTGCTGAAGGAAGTCGATCCGCGCACGATGGAGAGCCGCCTGGCAAAAGGCGTGCATTTCGCCGGGGAAATCCTCGACCTGACCGGGCCGACCGGCGGGTTCAACATCCAGTTCGCGCTGTCCTCCGGCCGCCTCGCCGGGCTTGCCGCTTCCGGCGCGCTGTGATTGCTTTTCTCCGCCTCGCGCGAGGTCGAGACGGGCGGATCAGTGCGGAAACAGGTCTTTGATCGGAGGCGGATCGGGCTGTTTCAGGCGGATGATCGTGTTTTCCAGCCATGCCCGGAACGGTACGCCACGCGAACGGCATTCGTCGGCACAGATGGCCAGCACGGCGTACGGTTCGGCGGCGGGCGATTCCCGGTCCGCGTGCGACAGCTCCAGGCCCGGATCATGGAGGAATTCGGAGAGGGAGCATTCGTGTTCAAGCGCGTACCGGAGCGTTTCCGCCAGCGGTGACTGCGGGTTCTGGAGCGGCAGCACTTCCCGGCACTGGTCGAAGAATGATTCCGCGATTCGCGCCGATTCCGTCCGGGCGGCGCGGCGTTCGCGATACAGGTCCTCCGGCGCGCCGCCGATGCGGTTCGCGCGAATCCGGGCATGGACCTCCAGTTCCCGGATCGCATGAATCTTCTGCTGGAACCCGTCGGCGATCCAGTCTCCGCCGGCTTTCGCCTCCTCGAACATGCGGAGGAGGTTGGCCCAATCGGGGATTGACCGTGCCGACATGGCGGCGCAGACCGGTGCAAGGAGTTCCGCCACGGCCAGGACCAGCCCGCGCAGAGCATTTTCGGAGATCACGAGGCCGGATTCCGTTTCCAGCAGACTGGAAATCGTTCGGAACGACATGCCCGCCATGAGATAATTCGTCACGCATGCCGCGAACGAGGCATCGAACATCAGCGGACCGCCGGCCGGATCGGGAAACAATGCGGGCGCCGGTGCGGCTCCTGCCATTCCCGAATCGTCGTTCGCGACATACATCGAACGGCGGATCGTCCGCCTGACAAACGCCGGACGCGCCGCGATCGCCTCCACGGACTCGTATCCGGCGACGGACATACCGCCTCTTTCCGACGGCGGGAGTTCCAGCGTCACGTCATCGGCGGGGAAGTCCTCCGGCACATGAATCGAAGCGGAAAGATTGTATGGCGCGGCCGGTTCGCGAAGCGTTCCGGCCCTGTTGCCCGGCCTGTGAAGCGTCCGGGTGTCATCTTCATCCTGCCGCAAGAAAACCTCTTCCACGTCATTGGCATCGGATGCGGCATGTTCGTTGAGCTGGCGGGAAAGCCAGTCCATCCGCTTCTTCAATGCGGCGCCATTCTGCAGCCTGGATTTGAGGGTATGCTCGGATGGAGAGTTCCGGTCGGGCTGCATGGAAGATGGAGCAGGGGGGTGAATCGTTTTGCGGGAAGTGCCGGGATCCCGGCTTACAGGTTGAAGAAAGCCAGCGGCCCGTCGTAGCACATCGTCTTCGCGAGTTTCACCGCGACGGATTCCGGCAACTGCCCGGCCTCGACCATGCCTCCAAGCGTGGAGGAGAGGATCCTGCGGAACATCTCGAAGCGGGACCCGTAGCTCAGGAGCTTGCGGGAATCCGAGACCATGCCGGCGAATGCGCTCAGCAGGTCGACGCTGCCGATGTATTCCAGCTGGCGTTTCATCCCGATCGGCGTATCGCAGAGCCACCAGGCGGACCCGAGGCGGACCGTGCTGCCGAAGGCGCGGGAGAGGGCGGCCAGCGTGGCCTGATGCGCCTGGTCCAGGCAGTAAAGCACGATCTTCAGCCGGCCGTCGAACCGGTTCAGGAAGCGGATGAGTTTCGCCTCGTGCGACTGGAAGATGTCGCTCACGTCGCCGCCGGAATCCGGCCCGATCGAACGGAACAGCGAGTCGCGCACATCACGCACCGCTCCGATGTGGAGCTGCATCACCCAGCCGCTCCGGCTGTTCATCTCGCCGAATTCGCCGAGCAGATAGTCCGCGTAATTCGCCGCTTCCTCCTGTGCCACAGGTTCGCCCGCGAGGGCCTTCCGGAAGGTTTCCGCCGCGGCTGCGGCATCGCCGGTTCCGCTGGACGCGAGTTCCAGGCCGTGGTCGCTGGCGCGGCAGCCGTTCTCCGCAAAGAAATCGTGGGACTGCTGAAGGACATTAAGAAGTTCGTCGAGGGTGGAGATCCTGACGCCCCAGCGTTTCCCGAGGCGTTCGATGTAGGCGGGGAATCCGGGTTTTCCGGCTTTCATTGCCATGTCCGGGCGCCAGGTCGGGCGCACGACCGTCCGCCCGAAGCTTTCATTGACCGTCCTGTGGTCTTCGAGCGTATCGGCGGGGTCGTCGGTCGAACACATCACGCCCACGTTCATGCGTTTCAGGAGCGCCTGCGGCCTGCTTTCCTCCTTCGCGATGATCTCGTTGACTTTTTGCCAGACGGTTTCGCCCGTTTCCGCGTTCAGCAGCTCCGTGACGCCGAGGAATCTGAGGTCAAGGTGAATCCATTCGTACACGGGGTTTCCCGCGATCCGGTCGAAGACGTTTGCCATGGCGATGAATTTGTCATGCGGGGAGGCGGTTCCGGTGATCTTCTCCTCCGACACGCCCGCTTTCCGCAGGACTTCCCAGACATAGTGATCCGTGGCCGCGAAGAGCTCCCATGCGTCTTTGAAATTTTCATTGCGCGCGATGGCTGCGACGTCTGCATGGTTGTGCGGATCCAGGATTGGCAGTCCTTTGACCGATTCGAAAATGCGTTTGCCCGTTTCATTGCCGATGAGGTAATCCTGTCCGAGGAACATAGTGAATCCTTTCGTAATGGACTTGTTGTCAGGTTTCGGATTTGCGGAAATAATATACCCGAAAACAGTGAAAATACAAGCAGAAAGCCTGAAACGGAAGGCGGATCAATCCGCAACCGGAGAGGGGGGCTCATCCGTTTCGGACGGCGTCACCGAGAAATCGTCGAAGTACGCCTCGCCGTTCCGGACGGATACGCCCACCCGGAAACCGTCTTCCCGGTCCAGGTCGTCGACGGAAATCTTCGACGTGATCCGGAACAGCCTCTTGTCCGGGATCGTGAACGTCGCGACCGGCACGGTTTCCCGGCTGCCATTTTTCTCCGCTTCGAAGAAGATGCAGATCCGTGTCCCGGTTTTTCCCTTCACGAGCATGGAATAGTCATATTTCCCGTTGGAAAACCTCTGGTCGAACATCAGGCCTGCCGAACCGTCCGGGATGCCGATCCATACGGAACGATTTCCGTCGATGGCGCCGGATTCCTGCGTGTTGAATTCCGGCGGAAAGCCGTTGCCCGGCGCCGTGTGGAAAAAGGCGTTCCGGGGGGTCCGTATCGATTCGCCGGCGTTGCGGAGCATTGCGTATTGTTCCACATGTGCTTTGAGCTTGCCGTACGATTCCTCCGGTGAGTCGAGCTGCTCCAGACCGCCGTTTTCCAGAAGGTTCGGGCGAAGGGGCGCGATCCGGCTTTCGGAGACCGGGACGCATTTGTTTTCGGACGAAAGGAGATAAACGTATTGTTTTTTGTTTTTGTCCGTATCATCGATCAGCGAGGCGACCTGCTTGTCCCGGAGCATTTCCAGGACGACGGGATCGTCCGCGATTGACCTGGATTCGACGTTGAAGAATACATCCGGGTATACATTCCGGTAACCGACGACGTAGTCGTGAATGTCTTTGTCCCGGATGGACGTGATACTGTCGCCCAGACGGCTTGCGTAATAGACCCGGCTGAAGTCTTTCCAGGACGCCACGTACAAATGCTTTTCCCGGGAACTTTCTATGTCCTTGAACATTTCCGAAAGGATGTTGCTGCTGTAGTTCCTGAAAACGGAGTTCGTGTTCATTTTCAGGAAAAGGAACCCGGAGACCGCGAGCGCCGCGGAAAGCGCAACCCGGACAAGGACGTGTCTTCTCTTTCCCTGGATGAAGACGAGATACGCCGCGGAAACCGTGAGCGGCAGGATCAGACAGATGGCGTACCTGGAGGATATGAGCCTGATCAGGGTCCTCCAGAAAATCATGAAGGCGATCATGGCAAGACAGGCATAAAAGATCTTTTCCTTCCTGACTTTCGCATCCCGCAGCATGAAAAACAGTCCGACCGCCGCCCAGATGAAGAGGATCAGATTGACCCCTTTGGGGATTTTTTCGAATGACTCGAGCATCGTTTCTCCAATGGCGTTCCGCAGCTGGGGTTAAAAAATCCTGTTGAAGAAAAAAGACAGCCGTTCGATCAGCCTGGAGTCGAACCCCACGCAGGCCGCGAGAAGGACGAATGACAGACCGGAAACCAGGAAAAAGACCGCGGCGTTCAGGAACATCTCTTTGAACTTTATTTTTTTGAACGCCCATAAAGCCGCGAGAAACAGCGGGACGATCACGGCGAATTCCATCGCTTCATATCTGCAGTAGACCGACAGAGCGAGAATGACGCCGCAGAGCGCCCATTTGAAAACGGTGCTTTTCCGGAATGCCTCCACGAGAACGATCATCAGCATCCCGCAGAAGACAATGTAACAGTTTTCCCGCATCGGCTGGCCGGAAAGCTCAACCAGCTCAGGCAGAAAAACAAGCAGAAACGCCGCAATCAGGGCAACGCGGATGTTCCGGCAAAGCCGCAAGGTGAAGAGAAAGCCTATCACAGGGAACAACGACCCGAAAAACATGGACAGAGACCTTCCCGCGATCTCCACATTGAAACCGCCCAGCTGCATCAATTCCTTGATCATCCATGGAGAGAGCGGCATGGAGGGATCCACCCTGCCGAAGAAATCGTAGTAGAAGTTGCCGGTTGCGATCCAGTTTTCCACCCAGATCAGATACACGGACCCGTCGCGGGTCAGTGTCGGATCCAGCGCGATCTTGATCATTCGGACCAGCATGGCCGCCAGATAGATCAGAATACAGATGCACAAAAGCGTTCTGTATTTCCGGTGCGTTTTTGTCAAACAGATGTCAGGCATTCGGGTCGTTCGGAATAATTGCTTGATGGCGTGCCGCGGCTTGGGATCCGGTCGGATTTCCGTCTGCAGACGGGCTGGATTCGTTAATTTCAATAATATACAGTGCTTTTCCCCGAATTACAAACGGAATCGTGAAAATAGCCGCGGATTACCGCCGGATGCAGCCGATGTTCGCGGAATAACGGATGGCGCGACCAAAAAGAAGCCCGGCATGGTGTGCCGGGCCGGGGGATCAGAGCTTGTTCGTGATCTTTTCCAGCGCGTTCAGCATGGCAGTCCGTTCGGAAGCGGGGAGCTCGGAAAGCAGCTTTTCGCACAGGCCGTTTACGCATTTGATGCACTGGTCCAGCAGGGTCTGGCCATGGTCGGTGAGTGTGATCTGTACGGCGCGGCGGTCTTCGGGGTTCTGGATCCGCTGGAGGAAATTCTTTTTGACGAGGGACTCGACGAGTTCGGAAACGGTCGCCGGAGCGAGCTTCATGGCTTCCGCAAGCTCCTTCAGCGTGACACCGGTCGGTTTGTCTTCGGTCAGACGGCACACCAGAGACATCGTCTGATGCTGGCGGATGCTGATGTCGACGGATGACACGTTGCCGACATTTTCGGCGGATTCGCGGAAGGCGTCATAGAGCCGGGAAACGGCTTTTCTGAGGATCGCGGGATCGGAATTTGCCATGATTTGAACTCCGGTTTGATTCACTGAAAAACTGGCAGGAATGGAATAATATACATCCTCTCAAATATTATTGCAAATCGAAACAATCTTTTTTTTGCAAAAAAAGAAAGAAAAAAATCCCGAATTTGGAAAAGCGAAAAAAAGATGCGGTCACGATAAAATCAGTAGAGATTTCAGGCTGGCGTATGTTCAAAAAAGAGAGAACAGGGTGGATGCGCCGGAAAAGGAAGGAGGTTGTAAAAAACAACGTGTCATAATAAAAACATATTGTCTTTTTATGCCGTTGTCAACGGGACGTCCGGTGTGCATTGCCTTCCGCATCGGCAAAAACCGAAGATCCCGGGCGAAATCTGCTTCCATAATGAAAACAGAGGACCTTGCCGTTGCCGACGGGGAGCATGCCCGGACCTGTGCTCCGGTTCGGGCTGCCGTGCCGTGTGGTCCCGGCTCAGACGACGAAGAAATCGGCGCCGAGCCTGGTGAAATCGTCAACGAACGACGGATATGTGACACCGATGCTCTCCGCGGAGTCGATCAGGGTCGGTTCCGATTCGTTTTCATCGCATGTCATGCCGGCGATGGCGAGCGACATCGCCACGCGGTGGTCGCGGAAACTGTCGACGTGGGCAGGTTTCAGCTTGCCGCCGGTAACGGCCATGCCGTCTTCGAATTCCTCGACCTGGATGCCCATCTTCGTCAGTTCGTGCGCCATGACGGCGATGCGGTCGGTCTCCTTCAGACGGGCCTGCGCCACATTCTTCAGCACGGTGATGCCGTCGGCGCATGCGGCCACGACGGAGAGGATCGGCAGGAGGTCGGGCGTGGAGTTCAGGTCAAGCTCCGCGGCATGGAGTTTCACGGGGCCGGGTTTCACCCGTGCGTATCCGGGGCCGGTCTCGATGTTCGCGCCCATGCGCCTGGCGAGGTCGACGAACGCCTTGTCGCCCTGGGGATCGTTGAAATCGAGGTTGTCGATCCGGATGTCGCCTCCGGTCACGACGGCCGCGGCCAGCGGGAACGCCGCCGTGGAGAAATCGCCGGGGATCGTCTCGTTGAACGGCTTGAACTGCTGTCCGCCGACCACGTGGAAGCGCGAGTAGTTCTTGTTGTATTTCAGGTTGATGCACTGGCGTTTCAGCCAGGCGAGCGTCATTTCGACGTAGGGGACTTCGTTCAGGAACGGGACGTTCAGGATGGTGTCGCCCTCGGCGAGGGGGGCGGCGAGCAGGAGCGCCGAAAGGTACTGGGAGGAGGTGCCGTCGACGGTGGTCTCTCCGCCGCGGATTGGGCCTGTGACCGTCAGGGGGCAGTGCCCGGCGTTGGATACCGTCTTTGCCCCGAGTTCGTTCAATGCGGCCAGCAGGGGTTCCATCGGGCGTTTCTGCAGAGATTCGTCGCCGCCGAACGAGATCGGCGATGCGGAGAGCGCCGCGAGTGCGCTGAAGATGCGCAGGCCCGTGCCGGAGTTTCCCATGTCCAGCGCGCGAGCCGGTTCGATCATGCGGCCGCCGGTCCCGATGACCTGCCACATGGAGTCGTCGCCGCGCCGGACCCAGGCGCCGAGCGCGCAGGCTGCGGAGAGGCAGGAGAGCGTGTCGTCGGAGACGAGCGGGGCCTTGATGACGGAGGAGCCCTTCGCGAGGGATGCGATGGCGAGGGCGCGGATGGTATGTGATTTGGATCCGGGGACGGCGGTTTTGCCGTTGATCTGCGAATGTCTGACGGATAAGTGCATGATGGGAAAACTCCGTTGTTCCGCTTGAAGGTTAGGGTTCGGATTCCGTTCCGGCGCCGGCATCCGGCGGGAAGATCGCGTTTGCGTAGGTCTCCGGGTCGAACGCCTGGAGGTCGTCCGGCTGTTCGCCGAGTCCGACGAAGAGGATGGGCAGTCCGAATTCGCGCTGAGCGGCGCATGCGGCCCCGCCTTTTCCGGTGCCGTCCATTTTCGTCAGGACCATGGCGGATGCGCCGGAAACGGAGGCGAATTCGCGGGCCTGGGAGATGGAATTGCTGCCGTGGCTGGCGTCGATGGTGAGGATGGTCTCGTGGGGTGCGCCGGGCAGGACCTTGTTGACGATGCGCGTGATTTTCGCCAGCTCGTCCATCAGGTTTTTGCGGTTCTGCTGGCGTCCGGCGGTGTCGATGAGCAGGTAGTCCACGCCTTTCGCGACGGCGGACTTCACGGCGTCGAACGCCACGGATGCCGGGTCGGCGCCCTGTTTCGCCGCGACGATCTGGCTGCCGGTGCGTTCGGCCCAGAGCGTGAGCTGTTCGACCGCGGCGGCGCGGAAGGTGTCGCACGCACCGAGCATCACGCGGTTCCCGTCCTGCGTCAGGGCGGCGGCGAGCTTGCCGATCGTGGTCGTCTTGCCGCTGCCGTTCACGCCGACGAAGAGCAGCACGGTTACGCCGTCCGGGTTTTTCCGCAGGGGGCGCGTTCCTTCCGAGAGGATCTTCTTCAGTTCGGCGGCGGCCACGCGGGAGATGTCGTCGGACGACTTGAGCTCGCCGAGCTTGTAGCGTTCGCGGATGTTCTGCACGATGGCGCGCGAGGCGGACATGCCGAGGTCCGTCCCGATCAGGGTCCTTTCCAGTTCGGCGAAGTCCTCGTCGGTCCATTCCTTGTTTCCGGTGAAGAGCCCGGCGATCTTGCGGTTGACGGCTACGGCGGTCTTCTGGAGTCCGTTTTTGAATTTGGAGAAGAGGGAAAACATGTTCCGTCACTCCGTCCTGCCGCCTGACGGATGCTTTTCGATCTCGTTCTTGATGCCGTTCAGGATGCCGTTGATGAAGACGCCCGACTTCTCGTCGCTGAAGTCCTTCGAGATCTCGATCGCCTCGTCGATGCTCACGAGGTGCGGGATATCCGGGCAGTACAGCATCTCCGCCACCGCCACCTTCATGATGTTGCGGTCCACGGCGGACATGCGCTCCACGTCCCATTTCTCGGAGAACTTGCCGAGATAGTCGGTGATGACGTCGTCGTTGGCCTGCACATGCCCGATCAGGGTCTCGGCGTAAGCCCGTGCGCGACGGAAAACGCGGTCATCGGGGAACTCCCCGGATTCCTCGGCCTGCGCCCAGAAATCCTCCATGGTGTTCGGCTCGGTCACACTGTCCCGCAGGTCGCATTCGAAAAGATACTGCATCGCGAGTTCGCGACCGAGTCGTTTGAAGTGCCGGTGCGGCTGAAACTGCGTCTGATGTGCTTTTTTTCCGTTCGAAACATGTTTTTCCGGGGCGGTGTCTCCGGCTTCGTTTTCAAAATCTGATTCAGTGTTCATTGTCGGTTCGTGGTAGGGGCTGGATTCGGGAGAAGGGGAAACGTTTTTGGAACGGCTCAGAGTTTCTTGTTCAGGTTCGCCATTTCGATCGCGGCGACGGCGGCGTCGGCGCCGCGGTTGCCGGCCTTCGTGCCGGAGCGTTCGATGGCCTGTTCGATGTTTTCGACCGTGACGACGCCGTAGATGACCGGAGTGCCGGAGTCCATGCCGATCTGTGCGAGGGACTTCGAGACCTGGCTGTAAATCGTGGAAGCGTGAGCGGTGGCGCCCTGAATGACCACGCCGAGCGCGATCACGGCGTCGTATTTGCCGCTCTTCGCGAGCTTGGAGACCGCGAACGGGAGTTCGAAGGAGCCGGGCACCCAGGCCTGCGTGATGTTCGCGCGGTCGCCTCCGTGGCGGATGATCGCGTCGACCGCTCCGCTGAAGAGCTTGGAGACGAAGAATTCGTTGAATCGTGCGCACACGACAGCGATTTTGAGTCCTGCGGCGTTGAGGTTGCCTTCCAGTACGGTGAGTTCGTCGTTTGCCATGGTGGTTTCTCCTGAGATTGTATGATGAGTTTTTTGTTGTGATTCGTTTCTGTTTTGCGTGGCGCGGGGGTCAGAGCAGGTGCCCCATCTTGTCTCGTTTTGTGTCGAGGTAGTGCCTGTTGAATTCCCCCGGCTCGATCACGATCGGGACGCGTTCGTCGATGACGAGCCCGTAGCCGTCGATGCCGACCACTTTCATCGGGTTGTTCGTGAGGAGGCGAAGATGTTTCACGCCGAGGTCGAGCAGGATCTGCGCGCCGATGCCGTATTCGCGGAGGTCGGGCGGGAATCCGAGGCGGATGTTGGCCTCGACGGTGTCGCAGCCCTCCTCCTGAAGCTTGTAGGCGCGGAGCTTGTTCGCCAGCCCGATGCCGCGTCCCTCCTGGCGCAGGTAGACCAGCACGCCGGCGCCTTCCTTCGCGATCATGCGCATGGCGGTGTGGAGCTGGTCGCCGCAGTCGCAGCGCATGGAGCCGAAGACGTCGCCCGTGAGGCATTCGCTGTGCATGCGGACGAGCACGGATTTCGCGGCGGCGACGTCGCCGTGGGTCAGAGCCAGATGGCATGCGCCGTCGAGCTTGGAACGGAACATGTGGAGCATGAAATCGCCGTACGCGGTCGGGAGCTTCACGCAGAGTTCCTCCTCCACGAGCTTTTCCTTCTTGCGGCGGTATTCGATGAGGGATGCGATGGAGCAGAGCTTCAGCCCGAACTTCTCCTTGAACGCCACCAGGTCGTCCAGGCGCGCCATCGTGCCGTCGTCCTTCGTGATCTCGCAGATCACCGCGGCGGGCTGGAGCCCGGCCAGGCGCGCCAGGTCCACGGACGCTTCCGTATGCCCGGTGCGCTGGAGCACGCCGCCGGGACGCGCCGCGATGGGGAACACGTGCCCGGGGATGCCGAAGTCCTCACGCTTCGCCGCCGGGTCGAGCAGGGCTTTGATGGTGGCCGCGCGGTCGGATGCGCTGATGCCGGTGGTCCCGGTCAGGACGTCGACGCTCTCGGTGAACGCGGTCTTGAAATGGTCGGTGGAGGGCGCGCGGTAGATGCCGAGTTCCTTCGCCCGCGCCTCGGTGATGGGGGCGCAGACGAGTCCGCGTGCATGGGTGATCATGAAATTTACATGTTCCGGCGTGATCTTTTCCGCCGCGCACACCAGATCGCCTTCATTTTCCCGTTTTTCGTCGTCGGTGACGATCACGAGCCGGCCTGCGCGCACGTCCTCCAGGACGCTTTCCACGGTGTCGAACCTGCTGTCCATTCTCGATTGACCTCGTAATTTGTTCTGCGGTATCGGGATCTTTGCCTAAAGAACATGCCTGCGACGCTGCAATGATTCTCTCATCCGGACTGCCTCGCCGCCGGGCGCGCCGTTTCGCGCATCCCCGCGGTCCGTTCACCGTCGGTCGTGGGATTCCACCACGTCGGCCGGCTTTCGCCGGTTCGCGGACTTTCACCGCCGGTCTGGAATTCCACCAAACCCCGAACAACTGCAATGTGTCTGTTAAAAGTGCAAGTTATAATATACACGCGCAGGAAGGTTTTGTCAAGCATCTGCGGCGGAAATGAGGGAAAAATGCCGGGGTCTGTGGTGCTTTGTTCCGATCTTCGGGCCATCCGGGCTCTTCGGAAATGAAAAAGCCGACGTATGAAAGCGGGGGGATTGAGACGCACCCTTCTCGAAATAGAACGTCTTTTTGACTGTTTCGGGAATACAAATTAGTTGTTCAAAATGTTAAATTTCAAGAAAGAACTTAACATTTTTCTGAAAAATTCTTTCTTCCTGTGCAATAAAACGCATTTTAGGAACGTTAATTGATTAGAAACGATGGTATATCCAAGATAATCCCGGCGAAAACCTCCTCCTTCCCGGCAGATGGCCGTTTCACCGTCTGCCTCACCCCCGCGAAAACGGAGTTAAGCCCCCTCAACGCCCCAAAATCATGAAGGAGAACGGGAATGAGAACGATCCTGCTGTTTGCCAATCTGATCCTTGCGGCTTTTGCCGCGTTCCATGCTTTCGAATGGCTGAACGAACCGTCGGTGAAAGCGGAAGTCGCCACGTCCGTGACGAGAGAACGCCGCGTATCGGCGCCGCAGCCGACTCCGGTCGTGCAGGCGCAACAGCCGTGGCAGCAGTCCCGGGGATTTGTCGGTACGCCCATGTCCACAGAGAATCAGATCGCGACCACAGTCGCGCTGAACATCTTCGATCCCGAACGCGCACCCAAGGCAACTGCAAACATGACCAGAACAATGGCAATGCCGGTCAACCGCGGCGACATGACGCTCGTCGGCACGTTCAGCATCGGCAGGATTGCCGGGGCGATCATCCTCCAGCGCGGCATGCAGATGATGAACATGTGGCAGCAGCCCGGACGCAACAATAACAACCGGAACGGCAACACACCCAGCGCCGAGGAGCTTGCGGCGGCGCAGGAACAGCAGATGCAGGAGGCGCTGGAGAATCGAGAGGAACTGGCTTCCCTGCTTCGAACCCTGCAGATGAGCCCCGACGTCACGCCACAGCAGACCGAGTTGCTCCGTCAACGCCTGAACCGTTCCAACGAGCAGATTGCACTCCTTCAGAACCAGAATCAGCAGAAAGCCATGGGACGCGACGGCCTTTCCGCAGACGGCATCACAGCGACAGCGACCGCTTCCAATTCCAACAAGCAGTATTTCCGCGTGGGTGAAACGCTTCCGAACGGCTACACGCTCGCGGCAGTAACACGTTCGACCGCCACGCTTACACGCAACCAGGAGCAGATCGAACTCACGATGCAGGGCACATCCACGAATGCGGCAACCGGCGGCTTCGGCATGGGCGGCTTCGGCATGGGCGGCTTCGGCATGGGCGGCTTCGGCATGGGCGGATTTGGAGATATGGGTTTCGGTATGGGCGGCTTCGGAGATATGAGCTTCGGCATGGGCGGATTCGGTGGCGGCTTCGGCGGCGGCTTCGGCGGCGGATTCGGCGGCGGTGTCGGCGGCATGGACTTCGGCGGCGGTGTCGGCGGCATGGGAGGCATGGGCGGTTTCGGAGGGGGAGCTGGCGGCATGGGCGGCTTCGGCATGGGCGGCTTCGGCGGCGGTTTCGGAGGATTCTGATCCCGTAAAAAACATGCCGACATCATGCCGGAAAGCAAAACGATACGGTCGGCCGTGTCCGAACAGAGGCTGCCCGCACTGGTCCGGATTACTTGCGGATTTCAGCCAGGACTTTTTCGAGCGCGCCGCGGCTCTTCAGCATCACGGCACGGGCGCGTTCGCCGAGCTTGCGGCGTTTCTCCGGATCGGCGAGCAGGCTGCGGAGGGCGTCGGCGAGTTCGTCGTCCTTCATCACGCGCAGCACGGCGTCGCCCTTCACGAGGGCGTCCAGCGCCTGCCGGAAGTTCTTCAGCTGGCGGCCGCAGACCACGGGCTTGCCCATCAGGGCGGGCTCGATGATGTTCTGCCCCTCGTTGTTTCCCGCCAGGGTCTTGCCCATGATGACGAGGTCCGCGCCCTTGATGAGGCGCGCGAGTTCGCCGGTGGTGTCCGCCAGCAGCACGGAGAATCCCTGCTTGTCGCCCGTGTCGTTGCTCCGGCGGTGGAAGCTCAACCCGCGGTCGCGGATCAGCTTTTCGATGTCGTTGCCGCGTTCGGCATGGCGCGGCACGAGCACGAGCCGCAGGACGGGAAATTCCTTCTGCAGTGCCATGAACGTGTCGAGGATGAGCGGTTCCTCCGGGTTGTGCGTGGAGGCCGCCAGCAGGACCGTGATGTCCTGTTCGCCGAAGATGGCGGGGAAATCCGCGCCGTCGCCGGCGGGCGGCGCCTGGTCGAATTTGATGTTGCCGCACACGGAGACGCGGTCGTCGATGCCGGGCGCGATCGTGAGCAGGCGTTCGCGGTCGAGCTCGGTCTGGGCGCAGATGTGGTCGAACTTGCGGAGCATCGGCGCGATGACGAACCGGAACCGGCGGTATCCGCGGAACGAATGGTCGGAGATGCGCGTGTTGGCGAGCAGGAGCTTCGCGCCGGAGTGCTTCGCCGACGAGATCAGCTGCGGCCAGAGTTCGGTCTCGAAGATCACGAGTTTCGACGGGCGGATCAGCCCCATCGCCGACCACACGAAGAAACACCAGTCGATGGGGCAGAAGATGACCTTCACGCGCGCCGGATCGGTCTTGTTGCGCGCGATCTCCTGCGCCGTGGTGGTCGTCGTGCTCAGGATGAACTTGCGGTCGGGGTCCGCCTCCGCCCATGCCTTCAGAAGCGGCAGCGTGAGGTTGGTCTCGCCCACGCTCACGGCGTGGAGCCAGGTCGCGCCGCGCCATTCCTTCAGCTCGCGGCGGCGCGCCGCCCCGAAGATGCCGAACCGCTCGAAATACGTTTTCTTGTACCCGGACCGGCGGATGTATTTCACGATCAGGCCGGGCAGGTAAAACAGGAATACCAGCGGGAAAAAGAGATTATAGAAAAAAAGCATGCGGACACGTTATTTTGGGTAAAAACAGAACAAAAACGGAAAATATAATATACATCCTTTTTGCGAAAAAGCAACAAGGCGGCGACGAGCGCACGCCGGTTCCGCATGCCCGGACGGCGGCGAAAACATCCCTCCGGTCGAGGTCAGAAGCGGAAGAGTGCATCCTGCGGGAACGGCCTGTCGAAGGCGGCGCAGATTTCGCGGAGGTTCTTTTCGGTGGAGGCGGAGAAGGTCGGGATCATCTGAATCCTGGGGTAGTCCGTCTGGAACCGGATGCAGATCTGTGCGGGAGTCAGCCCGGTCTCCTGCGAGAGCCCGAGGATCTTTTTCGCCAGGAGGCGCGCCGCGCCGGAGTCGTACATGGTCCCGGCGAAACGTTCCGCGTCCGGGTCGGAGAAGAAGCCTTCCGCAAGCGAGGAGGAGCCCATGACGGCCATCCCGGTCGCGCGGTGGTAGCCCGCGTAGTTGCGGTTCCACATGGACATGGTGTCATCGGGCATGGGGTTGGTGAGGCCGACCGCGGGGTGGGTGGTGAGCTGGTTCACGCGGAAGCCGTCGAAGGAGCGTTCCTGTGCGGCTTTGTCGGCGGCCATGAGGCGTTGGACGCGCCAGTTCGACGCACCGTAGTACCGAATCTTGCCGGCGGCCCTGGCCTTCTCGCAGAGTTCCAGCAGCCCCGCGACGGGAATTCGCATGTCGTCGCGGTGGAAGAGATACAGGTCGATGCGGTCGGTCTTCAGCTCCGCGAGCGAGGCGTCCAGGTCGGCAGCGAAATCGGCGGGCGTGACGCGGTCGGCCTTCGTCGCCAGGTCGTAATGGCAGCCCTTCGTGCAGATGACGAACTTGTCGCGGTTGCCGCGGCTGCGGAAATAGTCGCCGAGGATGCGTTCGCTGCGGTGGAGCTCGCCGGGCACCCAGTTCGAGTAGACGGACGCCGTGTCGATGAAATTCCCGCCGAGCGAGGCGAAAACGTCAAGCAGGCGCATCCCCTCCGTTTCGTCCGGCCTGAGGCCGAGTCTTGCCTGCCCGAAACAGATTTGCGAGACCTCCAGGTCCGTGCCGTGTATCCGTATGCGGTTCATATTGCTCTCTCCTGCATGCGTGAATGTGAGAACCCGGAGCCTCCATCATACAGTAGAGGCTCCGTTTTTTGTGCCGGAGCGAAGCCGGGCACTGAATCCGTGGAGGCTTTGCCCCCTCAGTAGTTGTCCGCCTCGATCTGGAAATACGCCCGCGGGTGGTTGCAGACGGGGCAGACTTCCGGCGGGGTGGTGCCGATGTAGACATGTCCGCAGTTGCGGCATTCCCAGCGGTTTTCGCCGGTGCGGACCCAGATCTCGCCGGTTTCGATGTTGGCTGCGAGCTTGCGGTAGCGTTCCTCGTGGCGCTTTTCGATGGCGGCGACGCCCTCGAACTGTGCGGCAATGTCGTTGAATCCTTCGGTGCGGGCCTCTTCGGCGAAGCGCTTGTACATGTCGGTCCATTCTTCGTGTTCTCCGTCGGCCGCGGCCTTCAGGTTTTCGAGGGTGGATCCGATGCCGCCGAGGTGCTTGAACCAGAGCTTGGCATGTTCCTTTTCATTGTCCGCGGTTTCGAGGAAGAACGCCGCGATCTGTTCGAAGCCTTCCTTCTTGGCCTTGCTGGCGAAATAGGTGTATTTGTTGCGGGCCTGGGATTCGCCTGCGAACGCGAATGCGAGGTTCTTTTCGGTCTTGCTGCCTTTCAGTTCCATGATGAATGTCCTTTCGGGGTTGGGTATGTTGGAGAATGTGTGGATGATGCGGATTTGCGGAGCGTTATTTGCGTTTGCGCTGCGGCGGGGGGTCGGGGATGAATGGCTTGACCTTGTCGACGAGCTGGCGGGAGTTCAGGCCGAGTTCGCTGCAGAGGTCGAGCACGCGGATGAGCTTGCGGTATTTCACGTTCGGATCGCACTTGATGATGATGGTGGAATTCGCGTCGGCCTGCGCGATCGCGGCGAGGCGTTCGCGGAGCCTGGCGACCTCCATCGGTGCGGATCCGTTGAACGAATAGTACAGGCGTTCGTCTTTCAGGACCTCGTTCGGGTCGTCGCGGTCGCCGAGCGCGGCCAGCCGGGCGTCGATCTCGTCGATGTTGTCGCGCGAATACTTGTCGACGTCGATGGTGATGGGGATGAGCGGATCGGCCGCGACGGTCGACATGTCGGGCGCGGGCAGTTCGACGTTGATCATGACTTCCTCGGTGACGGGTTTCTGCGTCACGAGGAAGAAGATGAGCAGGAGAAAGACGACGTCGATCATGCTGGACAGGGGGAAGCTGGCGTCCGGGGGCGGATTGAGCTTGGTGGTTTCTTTTCTCGCCATGTACCGGGTCTCCTTATTCCTGCAGGCCCGCCAGGCTGACCTTGTACAGCCCGGTCTTCTTGATGGCGTCCAGGACCTTCGCGCCGTAGTAGTACTGCACCTGGCGGTCGCCTCGGATCACGACGGGGATCGACAGCGGATCGGGCGTGGTGCGCTTCACGTCCTCGAGGAGGGCGGTGAGCTCGGGGCCAGTCATGGCGCGGCCGCCGATGGTCATGGAACCGTCCATGCGGAGATTGATCGTGATGGTACGCGGGTCCTGCTTGACGACGGGGCGTCCGTTGGGCGCGTCCGCGAGGAGGACGCTTTCATCCTGCATGTCCTTGTCCAGCGTGGCGGTCACGATGAAGAAGATGATGAGCAGGAAGACGATGTCGATCATGCTGGAGATCGGCACCGATGCGGCCTCCTCGGTCATGAGTCTTGTTTTCTTGGCCATGGATGATGCTCCTTTGAACGGGATTCACGGGGCGTGTCACGGTTCCTGTTCTTTGACTTCGGAGTTCTTCAGGGTGTTGATCAGCTCGTAGGTCATGGCCTCCATCATGAGGATGATCTTGGAGGCGTTGTTCTTGATGAACGTGAATCCGAGGATGGCTGGGACGGCGATGAAGAGGCCGACGGCGGTGGTGTAGAGGGCGGAAGAGATGGACTGTGCGAGTGCGGCGGTCTGCGCGGCGCCCTTCACGGTGCCGAGGCTGCCGAACGCGGACACCATGCCGGTGACGGTGCCCATGAGGCCGAACATCGGGGCGAGCTGGCCGCAGAGGTTCAGGTAGTTTACGCGCTGCATGAGCTTTTCGGTCTCGATGCTGGCCTGAGAGGACACGGAGTCGAGCACGACGTCGTAGCCTTCGGTAATGCTGTTGAAGCCGGACATCAGGATATTGGACAGCGGGCCGGGGGTGGCTTCGCATGCCTCCATCGCGGCGCCCAGGTCGCCCTCGGCGAGCGAGTTCTTCACGGTTTCGATCAGGTCGGCGGGCATGATCTTCACCGCGCGGATGCACACGCAGGAGTCGATGATGAGCGCCAGCGTGGCGAGCGAGGTCAGGAAGATCATGAGCCAGACGATCAGGTCCATGGCCGTGCCGCCGAAGACGACCTGCAGGAAGCTGGTCCCGCTTTTCGCCGTCTCTTCGCCCGCTTCCTCCTGGGCCCAGGCGGGCATGGAGAGCAGAAGACCCGAGGCCGCGACGGCGGTCGCCGCGAGGAACGCTGATGTGCGATTGGATTTCATACGAATGATTCCTTCTATGTTGAAAGTTTATGATTGATGTCGATTCCGGGGGGAGGGGGATCAGAGCTGCTTGGCGTAGTCGCTCTTCGGGTAGTCCCTCTTCAGCATGTCCGCGAAGATCTTCGCGCGGGCGTCGTTCAGTACGGTCAGGGTCTGGTATGCGCGGAAGGTGGCTTCGGCGGCGCGGCTGGACTTCGGGAAGAGCAGGCTGATCTGGGCATAGGCGTTGAAGGCGTCGCGCCGGTCGTCCTGGGAGTTCGTCTCGGAAGCGCGAGCGGAGAGGATGTCGCCGCGAGCGAAGAGCGCGCTGACCGCGGCGGCGTCGCCGGCGTACATGAGCTTCTTCGAGAGCTCAAGCCCCTTGTCCCAAGCCTTGATGTTGGCATAGAACTTGATCAGGAGCTCGTAGGCCGCGCTCAGGTCCGCCTCGTTGCGCGGGCTGCTTTTGTAATCCTTCAGCGTCTCAAGCACCTTGATTGCCTCGGACTGCTTCCCCTGGGCGTCGAGCGCCTCGGCCTGGCGGAGCTTGGAATAGGGCTCCCAGCCGAGCGGGCCGAACGACTTCGCGGCCGCGGCGAACGCGGTCGCGGCCTCGTCGTATTTCTTGCTGCCGAGGAGCTTGTCGGCTGTCGTGATCTCCTCCGGCTTCGGGATCCACGCCCATTTGACGCGGTTCTTGCGGATGGAGAGCTTCGGGGAGCCGTCCTTCAGGGATTCGGCATAGCGGAAATCGCCGCTCTGCGTCAGTTCGACCAGCGCGGCGCGGATCTCCTCGCCGTCGGTCGTCATGATAACGGGTTTTGCGGCGGCGGCCGTCTGGGCGGCAAGCTGGACTGCCGCGAGCAGGAGTCCTCCGGTCAGGAGCGTCATCAATTTTTTCATCTAATTACCTCGTCGTATGGATTATGATTCGATTATTGTGCCTGGGATTCCGGGAGAGCGCCGATTTCGGCGGCATATCTCCCGTCGGGGAAATGCCTGCGGTATTTTCCGACCATGCGGTCGCGTTCTTCGGTGTTGCCGAGGAGGGCGGCCGTGTACGCGGTACGGTAGATCGCCTGTTCGATCCACTGCATCGCGGCGGGATCGGTCTCCTCTTCGGCCGGCGCGGGGGCTTCTCCTGCTTCCGTGCCGGATTCCGTTTCCGCCGCTTCGGGACCGTCCTCGGCGTCCTCGTCTTCGGGGAACGCGGTCGCGGCGATGATGCTGAAGCAGGCGTATGCCTTGTTGACCGCGCCGGACTTCAGGAAGGATTCGCCGGTCAGGACCTGGGCCTTGTTGTACAGTTCGAAGTTCGCGGTCTGGTTGGCGCGCACGGAGATCTTTGCGAGTTCGGCGCGCGCCTCTTCAGCCCGTCCCTGGAGCTCGCGGACTTCCGCCAGCGCGAAGTGCATGTCGTAGAAATACGGGGAATCCTTCTCCAGCAGTTCGATCTTTTCGAGTTCCTCCACGGCCTTGTCGAACTGTCCGTTCTTCGCGGCTGCGCGCCCGGCGTCCAGGTAGAGGCGCTGCTTCAGGCGGGAGACGGCGATTTCCGCCGCGGTCCTGTCGGACTTGAGTTCGGCGGCGCGCTCTTCGGAGAACCAGTCGTCGAGCTTCGGGTCCTGCACCGCCATGATGAGGCGTTCGCATACGTTCAATGCGATCGCGGCGGCGCGTTTGGACAGGGATTCGTCGGGGCACTGCGGGAGCGTGGAGGCGATCCAGCGCAGGTTCGTGACGGAGAGGTTCTTCGCCTGGTCCTGGTTTCCGGAGAAGAGGCGTTCGAAGATGTTCAGCGCTTCGGCGTAGTTTCCGGCCGTGTAGAGCGTGCGTGCAAGCACATACTGTGCATTTTTCGCCTCGGCGGACTCGGGGTACCGGATCCCCAGGGTCGTCAGGATCTTCTGCGCCTCGCTGTCGCGGCCCATGTTCATGTGGATGATGCCGATGCGCATCAGGTAGGCCGAGGCCAGCGGGTCGTCGGGATGCTTGCGGACGAACGTTTCGAACTCGGAGATTGCCTTGTCCCATTTCCCGGCGCCGTCGTACAGCCACGGGAGCAGGGAATCCGCGCGGCGGACGACCTTCTGCACCTCGGGAGTGTTGGCGACGGACGCGTATTTTCCGCCTTCGGCGATGTCGCGGCGGAGTTCCAGGATGCCTTCCACGGCTTCGTCGTAGATCGCCGCGGCCTGCGCCTTGAGCTTGTCCGCCTTTTCGATCAGCGCGGAATCCCCGGCGGCTTCTTCGCGGATGGATGTCGCCTGCTCGGCGAGGCGGTCGGCTTCGCGGGAGAGCATTTCCGGGATGATCTCCTGCACCACGGCGGTGACTTTCAGGGAGCTCGGTCCGAACGCGATGAACTTCCGGAGCGCATTTGCCGCCCCCTCATAGTCGTCCTGCATGGCCAGGCAGTCGGCGTACTTCATGTATGCTTCGTCCGTGAGTTCGGGATTGTTGCCGAAATTCTCCATGATGACCTTGTAGGCGGCCGCGGCGTCGTTCACTTCGGCCTGCCACTGTTTTTTCAGAGCGATGCGTTCGGCGGAGTCGGAGGAGGCGTTCAGGCGTTTGCCGATGGCGCTGGCGGCGTTCAGGTGTTCGCGCGCCATGCGGAGCGAGACGACGCCCGCGTAGGGGTTCAGCATGTCGATCTCAAGCAGGAGCCTGTAGAGGGTGAGGGCATCGCCCTTGAGCTGTGCAGCCTTCGCCGGGTCGGATGAGGCCGCCTCGGCGGCCTGTTTCCACAGCACGTGTCCGGCGTTCAGGAGCGCGGTCGTCACGAAATCGTCCTTCGGGAGCAGCGCGGCGTAACTGCCGAGAACGACGGCGCTGGTGGAGTCGCCCATGTACGCATAGGACAGGACAAGACGGTTCACGAGTTCGGAGAGGCCGGGCGTGTAGCGGGACGCCATCCTCTGAAGGATGGGGAGGAGTTCCTCGACCACCAGATTGTACTGCTTGCTGGCGTAGTTCTGTTCCGCCCAGGCGGAGACCAGGGTGGACTGGTCGCTCATCTCCGGCGCCTTCACCTTGGAAAACTCGGACTGGTAGGTGGAGCGTTTGTCGGGGTCGATTGCCATGGCGTTTTCGGTGGCTTGCTTGAAATCCTTGTATGCGGCCGGAGCGTCCTTGAATTGCGGATAATACTTCACGAGTTTGCCGAGGTATTTGAAGGCGCGCCGGTAGTAGGTGACGGCCTGTTTTTTCAGGTCCGCCTCTTTCCTCGAATCGCCTTTTGCCTTCGCCTCTGCGGCGGCGGCCTCGGCCTGTTCGGCCAGGGCGAGATAGGAGCGTCCCGTCCAGAATTTCGCGTCCGCGGCGGGGGATTCGCTCTTCTTGCCATCCTTTTCCAGCGCCTCGTCCGACGCCTCGAAGAGGTCGGGATAACGCCGGACCTCCTCGCCGGCCTCCTCGTATTCGCCGAGGAGGTAGAAGCAGCGGATGATCTGGGCCGTGGCGTAGGCTGTGAGCATGTCCTGCCCGCCCCACTGGATGTCGTGGAAATCGACGGCCGCGGCGAGGACCGCGGTCTGCCAGTCGTTTGGGTCAACCCTGCGGAGGCGGTCCTTGTCGCCGGAGCTCCACTTGTCACGGTGCTTCACCTCGCCGGAGGTCTTCTTCCGGGCGAGTTCCATCTCGTCGATCCTCATGATGCGGTCGAGGTCCATGCCGAGAATCTCGCCGAGTTCCTTGTAAGCGTCGATGCGGGCGCGCTGGTTGTTCGTGTTGCCGGGATTGTCCACGACGGATTTCGTGAGGTCCGCGATGCGTTTCTGAAGGCGGGTCAGGTCGGTCTGTTTGCTCTTGTCCTTCATCAGGTCGGAGATCCTGCGCTGGAACGCGGCCTTCTCGCGGAGTTCGGCGCGGCGGTTGTTCTCCGCGGTGGACAGCTGCATGACCGCTTTCGTATAGGATGTGGCGCGCTTGTCCGATACGTTGCCCCGGGTCCAGTCCATGAGCGCGGAGGCGTCGTTCTCGCGCCCTTCCTGATAGTAGATGTTCAGCAGGGCGGTCAGGGGACGTTCGAAGTCGGATGGATCGATCTTGTTCCGCTTCAGATGGTTGTAAAGCTCCTCCAGAGGCTTCAGCGCCTTCTGGTTGTCCTTCTTCATGTAATGGTATACACCGAGCGTGCCGAGCGACTGGTAGTAGGCGGGATCGGTTTTCGGGATGCCGTCGATGATCTTCTGGGCTTCGTCGTTTTTTCCCGAGGCGAGATAAGTCTCCGCGAGCTGGACACGGTAGAAATTCGCCATGTCCTTGCTTTTGTTCTCCGCCAGGCGTTCCGTCAGGAACCGCGTCGAAAAATCGTACAGGCCCAGAGCGTTGAGTTCACGCGAATATGCCATGTCGCGCCTGACCGCGCCCGACTGCGCGAAGCCAGCCGCGCCCGGCACGGTCAATAACGCAAGGATCGCCAAAAGACTGATTCTGTTCCGCATAAAAACTCCGCCCGTGTCAAATAGACTCTTTTTGAATTAAGGATAGTAAAAAAGCATACATATTATATCACGGTTTTTAACAAATGTCAAGCGTGTTTTGTCAGGCTTTTTGCCCAAATCGACAGGCTTTCGTCACGCGCGCCCGCCACGATCACGACATCGCCGCCCCTTACCGTGTTTTTCAAATGCTTTTCGCACGCCAGACGGTCCTCGAACACCTTCACCGCATCCGCATGGACTCCGGGGGCTTCCCGGCAGGTCGCGGCGACTTCCGCGCTTGTCGGGCTGAAGGAGGTAGTTCCGCCCGCATAGTAGACGGGCAGGAAAAGGAACTCGTCCGTTGGCCGCAGGATCGAGGGCAGGGCGTTTGCGAGGGCTTCGCGCATGAAGCGAAGCGGCGCGAATCCATGCGGCTGAAAGACGGTGACCACGCGCCCTTCCGGCGCGAGCTCCTGCGCCGCGCCGATGCACGAGGCCAGCTTCTCCACATTGTGTGCGTAATCGTCGATGACCTGCGCACCGTTCTCCATGACCCCGGCGCGGTCGAACCGGCGTGCCACGCCTGCGAATTCCGAAACGGCTTTCAGGGCGTCCATGGGATCGTATCCGCGCGAGGTCAGGACGGTGTGCACCGCCAGGGCGTTCAAGGCGTTGTGGCGGCCCGGCATCGGCAGGCGGATCTCCGGCAGCCCGTTGAACGCGCACCAGGCGCTGCCGTCCGCCACGCGGTAGGTATTCAGGCGGAGAACGCGGCGTCCCGCGTACGAGACGGGGGCATCTGGGTCGCCGCTGAAGAGCAGGACCATTTTCCCGGCGGGGAATTTCTCGGGACCGATCTCCTTGAACGCTGCAAGTTCCATCACGACGCAGGATCGCGCCGATGCGGCGAACGCCAGAAAGACCCCGGCAAGCTCTTCCCGCGAATAATGGTCCGTGCCGATGTTCAGGATGAGCGCGGTGTCCGGCACGTAGTTCAGCAGGCTTTTGTCGCTTTCGTCGGCCTCGATCACGAAATCGCGCCCGAGTCCGCCCCGGTAGTTCCCGGCGGCGCCGTCTTCGAGGAACCGTTTCACGTAGCCGCCGGACAGCATTCCGGGATCGCCGCCCAGGCGGTCCAGCGCGTCCGCCAGCCAGGCGCTCACGGTCGTTTTGCCGCAGGTGCCTGTGACGGCGACCGTGAAGCGTTCCCGCAATGCGCCGATCCCGAGCTCCAGCGCCTCGCTTCTGTGAAGCCGGCGCGTCCCGGGAGGCGCGAGTTTGAAGTCCGGGTTGTCTCCCTCGATCGCGGTCGAGTACACGATGGCGTCCGGCATGTATCCGTCCGCGTAAGCCGAGCCGTCCTGCGGGAAAAGCCTCGCGCCGCATTTGCGGAGCGCCGCGAAGATGCGTTCGTTCTCCGGGTGGCCGAGCGCGCGGTCGCTGCCGGTCACGGTGCATCCGAGGTCCGCGAACATCTGCGCCAGTCCGCTCATGCCGATGCCGCCTATGCCGACGAAGTGGATGGAGTGCGGGAGATCCCGGCGCGTGTCCGGGGAAGAAAAGCCAGTCGATTCCGGAGCCATATGAAACAACCTCGTTGAATAAAAAATGATCCGTATTGGAAAACAATAGCATCATCCGGCGGAAAAATCAACGTCTTCCCGCCTGAAAAAGGCAAAAAAAAGCAGGATCGGAAAAGATTTCCGATCCTGCGGCGTTTCTTAACGGTTGGAGAAACCGCGCCATGCGGCGTTTCAGACCAGCGCCGTCTCCTCGGGGAACCCGAACCGGATATTGAAATCCTGCACGGCCTGCCCGGACGCACCCTTGGTGAGGTTGTCGATGCAGGAGAAGAGCAGGAGTTTCCCGGTGTGGGAGTCGAGCTTGAAGCCGATCTCGCAGCAGTTCGTGAGCGTGACATGCTTCGTGTCCGGAAGTTTCCCGGCGGGAAGCACGCGCACGAAACGCTCGTTTCCGTATGCCTTCGCGAAGGCGTCCGCCACCGTTTCCTCGGTGCAGCCTTCGGCGGCGTCCAGGATGATGGTGGACTGGATGCCGCGGTTGGTCGGCACCAGATGCGGGATGAAGTTCATGCGGAGGGAGGGCAGTCCGGCGGCGACGGCGAGCTCCTGCTCGATCTCGGGCAGATGGCGGTGTCCCGCCACGCCGTACGCGCGCACGCTCTCGTTGCATTCCGGGAAGATGTACGGCAGATCGACTTTGCGTCCGGCTCCGGTCACGCCGCTCATGCTGCAGGCCACGATGCCTTCGGGGGAGGCCAGCCTGGCCGCCAGGATGGCTGTGGTCGGGAGCAGGATGCTGGTGACGTAGCATCCGGGGCAGGCGATCAGTTTCGCGGTGCGGATCTGTTCGCGGTAGCGCTCGGGGAGGCCGTACACGGCATCGGAGAGCAGCCCCGGGGCGGGATGATCGATCTTGTAGTACTTTTTGTACTGGTCCAGGGAGCGCAGGCGGAAATCCGCGCTGATGTCAATGACGGTGAGTCCGGCATTGATGAACGGCTCGGCAAATTCGTGCGCGAGGCCGTGGGGAAGCGCCAGGAAAGCGGCGTCGCAGCCGGAGGCGATCGCCTCGACGTCCGGCATGGAGAAGGAGAGGCCGGTTCCGGCGAGACGGGGGAAGATTTCCGCGATGTCCTTGCCCGCGTTCTGGCGGGACGTGATCACGCGGATATCGGCATAGGGATGACGGGAAAGCAGGCGGAGAAGCTCTTCGCCTGCATATCCCGCGGCGCCGACGATTGCGACGCGTACTTTGTCCATGGCACCTGTCTCCAATTAGCGTTTGGAGAACTGGAAGCGTCTGCGGGCGCCGGGCTGACCGGGTTTTTTGCGTTCCTTGACTCTGGAGTCGCGCGTCAGCATGCCGCTGCTCTTCAGCACGGACTTGTAGTTTTCGTCCGCGAGGACGAGGGCGCGGGCGATGCCGTGGCGGATGGCGCCGGCCTGACCGGCCTTGCCGCCGCCGACGACGGACGCGTCGATATCATACGCCTCGGCTGCGCCGGAGACGTTCAGGGGCTGCATCACATAGCCGCGGAGAGCTTCGGTCTCGAAATACTCTTCGAACTTCTGGCCGTTCACGATGATCTTGCCGTTGCCGGCGTCGATGCGGACGCGGGCGCTGGCGCATTTTCTGCGGCCGGTGGCGGCGATGGCATTCTTCTTATCCATATTTCAATGCTCCATTATTTCACGGGTTCGGGTTTCTGGGCCGCATGCGGATGCTCCGCACCGACGTAGACTTTCAGCTTGGCGTACTGGGCACGGCCAAGGCGCCCCTTCGGCATCATGCCCCACACGGCCTCGCGGACCAGGCGGTCGGCATGCTTCGCACGGATCTGCTCCGGCGTTTCGATCCTCTGGCCGCTGCGGTAGCCCGTCCAGCGGATGTACTTCTTGCCGGTTTCCTTGCTGCCGGTGAGCACTGCCTTGCCGGCATTGATCACGACGACGAATGCGCCGGTGTCGACATGGGGAGTATAGGTCGGTTTATCTTTGCCGCGCAGAGCGTTCGCGATCTTGACGGCAAGTCTTCCAAGCGGTTCGCCCGCGGCGTCGAACAGCACGAATTTGCGTTCGATTTCGCCAGTCTTGGCCAAATAGGTTTTCATTTCAGGATTGCTCCTTGTTCAGTTCAGTTTGCAGTCACAAATGTTCGAAAAAAGGGCGTACCGGAACTGCCAGATCCCGGGACTTTCCTGACGTCGTATTCGGGATATACCACATCGGAATCAATTACTATACTTCCTGTTCCCCTTTTTTTCAAGCAGATTCCGTATTTTTTTCCAAACTTTTCTGAGCCGGAACCCTTTCGGAGGCCGGTGGAGCGCATTGCCTTTCCGGCCCCGCGGCTACCGTTTCCGGTTGCGGAGGACGACCGCGACGATCAGGATTCCCCAGAACAGGAGGAAGACAACGGAAGCGATGAAGACCGGAATCCAGCCGATCGAGAAGACCAGTGTCAGCGCCAGCGCCGTTACGATGCCGCCCCCCATGAAGGGTTCGTGGAGCAGCTGCTTGTAGCCGAATGCCGCGGTCGCCTCGGTCTTGCTCTCCGGGTCCACGGTGCGGAGCAGCAGGAGCCCGGTCGCGGTCACGCCGAGCGACTGCCCGAAATCGGCGATGGCGCGTTCGAACCAGGCGTTGCGGAAGAGGCGCGGCGCGACAAAGAGCACCATCACGACCGACAGCACCGTGCCCGAGGCGACCAGGATGAGCAGCGGCAGCCAGTTCTGGAGCACCACCTCGATGCGGATCGTGGCGATCGCGGAGACCACGAGGAAATCCAGGGAAGCGCCGGAGATCCGCTTCATCTGGTCGCCGTCGATCAGGGGCGCGATGCGGAGCCTCTGGAAAGCATTCTGGATGATGAGTCCGCCGATCATGCACAGGGGGAAGAGCGGGAAGCCGGAAAAGATCCGGATGGAGGCCTTCGGAAAGAGGCCCGTCTCCGCGTGCTGGAAGCAGAAGAGGATCGCGTAGCCGATGGATACGGCCGCGCCGATCAGCGCGCAGTGCCACGCCAGCGAGTCGATGGAGTCGCACAGCACCGTCTGCCGGCCTGCGGCGGGCTGTTCCCGGCGGCGGTAGATGCCCTTCAGGTGGAGCCGGTCCATCTTCTCCAGCGGCAGGACCTCCTTCACATGGCCGTGCCGGTTGGCCCAGTTGACCAGCACCATGCCGACGACGATCGCGATGATCATGCCGACCGTTGCCACTGTGTAGCCCAGCGCGATGCCGTCGCTCCATTTGTATTCGTCGAACACGGCTGCCATGCCGCCCACCGTGCCGTGCCCGCCTTCGAACCCGATCTCCAGCAGGTTGCCGAACGCCGGGGAAACGCCGAAGAGAGGCATCAGCACAAAGCCTGTCAGTCCCAGCCCCAGGACGTATTGCCCCCAGGCGATGAACTGGCTGAAGCAGAGCTGAGGGAATGCGACGGCGGCCATTTTCGCGAATTTCGGCGCCGTCACTCCGAGGAAGAGCGCCGCGAAGACCACGTTGATGAGGAACCTCGGCAGCTTGCCGATGGCGTCGAACACCTCCGCCGGGACCAGTTCGGGAAAGCATTTGAAGACGATGAGGGCGACGGCGCCGCCGATGATGGAGCTCGGGAGATAAAGTTTCTGCAGGAGCGGGATGAAGACGCGAAGGCACTTCCCCAGGACCAGGAACAACGACAACATGCAGAATACCAGTACGGCAGTCATAGACGATCTCTCTGAAATGCTGAAAAGGTTAAAGTCAGATAAGAATGAGACTATAAAATAGCGGCTGTTCCGGGAAATGTCAAGGCGTTTTTCTATTCCGAAAAGGAAAAACCGGCTTGGCGGCCCCATGGCGGAACGCCGGAGGGTCGGTCGGGCAGGATGCGACGGAAGGCCGTTTGTGCCGTCGTCTGTCCTGATGTCGGAGGTGCGCCGTGAGGTCCCGGATCGGTCCGAAATAATAAATACTACATGTTTTTTGCCGTAATTTCCATTTGAAATCCGGTTCGCGCATGTATATTATGCTACGATAGGTATGCACTCGTTCCAAATACGAATAACCCCAAAACAACAAAAGGCGGTTGACTCCGCCTGATAAGGACCATCAGCATGAAAAAACGCTCCGGTTCCCCCCTCATCATCGCAGCGGCGCTGACCGCGCTGCCCGCTATCATCGCTCTTGCCCAGTTCCCCCAGGGAGGAGGCATGGGCGGCGGAATGCCCGGCGGCTTCGGCGGCGGCATGGGCGGCTTTGGCGGTTTCGGCGGCGGCTTTGGCGGCGGCTTTGGCGGTTTCGGCGGTTTCGGCGGCCAGGGCCAGCAGCAGGAGCTCGGCGACGAGCCCGCACTCCGCGACATTTTCAAGGACGACTTCCTCTGCGGCGTCGCGCTCGGCTTCGCCCAGCCCGATTCCTTCACGGGCAAACTCGCCGGGAAGCACTTTAACCGCGTCGTGGCGGACAACGCCATGAAGTGGGAGAGCGTCGAACGCTCCGAAGGCAACTTCAACTGGGGCGGCGGCGACGGCCTCGTCCGCATGGCACAGCAGTACGACATGCAGCTGCACGGCCACTGCTTCGTGTGGTACCAGCAGACGCCCGGATGGGTCTACCGCGACCTCCAGCCCGGCGAACAGGGCCGCGCCACCCTCATCAAGCGCATGCAGAACCACATCCGCACCCGTATCGCCCACGACAAGGAGAATTTCCACGTGTGGGACGTGGTGAACGAAGCGGTCGTCCAGGACGGCTCCATGAGAAAGTCCTTCTGGTACAACATCGTCGGCCCGGACTACGTGAAGCTCGCGTTCGAAACCGCCCGTGAGGCCGATCCGACCGCCAAGCTCGTGTACAACGATTTCGACACCGACCTGGCCGCCAAGCGCGACGGCATCGTCCGCCTCGTGAACGAGCTCAACAAGGACAAGAAGCTCGTCGACTACATCGGCATGCAGTGCCACTGGCGTTACACCGACCCGGACATGGACCAGGTCGAACGCACCATCCAGGCGTTCCTCAGCACCGGATGCGACATCCTCATTTCCGAGCTTGATATCGACATCCTGCCGCGCGACCGCCGCAACCCGAACCCGTACCCGAACGGCGTCCTCCCGGCGCTGGTCCAGCAGGACCTCCGCGACCGCTACCGCGACGCCTACGCGCTCTTCCTGAAATACCGTGACCGCATCGTGGCCGTGACCCTCTGGGGCCTTACCGACAACGGCTCCTGGCTCGATGGCTATCCCTTCGGCGGCCGCCGCAACGCCCCGCTGCTTTTCGACCGCCAGAACAAGCCGAAACCGGCGTTCTGGGGCGTGGTCGACGCCGCCGCCATGTACGGCCGCGACCTCGGCGACCGTTTCCAGTACAAGGACGGCATCGCCTGGGAAAAGGACGTCCGCACTATCTACAAGCCTGAGAGCGGCACCGTCTCCGATCCCTACGTCATCCGCCTCGCCTCCAAGCGCCTCGTGTGCGTCTTCTCCACCGACGAGGGCGGCGGAAAGCGCGTCATCAAGTACGTGACCAGCGACGACGACGGCGAGACCTGGAGCGAGACTCCCGCCCAGCTGTGCGCCGTGAACGGCAAGGACTGCGTCCGTCCCACCATCGCCCAGATCGCGCCCGCGCCGACCGGCATGCAGCCGAACCCCGCCGGCGTGGTCGTCGCCAGCGTCTTCGACAAGGACGGCGAGAACTACATCTACGCCACCGAAGACCAGTTCCAGACCTGGTCGCTCCGCGCTCCGAGCCAGAGGATCCTGCCGTATCCGGATTCCATCTTCGGCTACCTCAATCTGAAGAGCGGAAAGCAGATCCACTCCGCCGACCTCGCGAAGCAGATCGGACTGAAGGGCGAGAACCCGGTCGCCATGGAACTCAAGGACGGCCGCATCCTCATCTCCGCCAACACGGAGAAGGGCATGTCCGTGCTCATCACGAAGAAGCCCGTGGCCGACGTCACGAAGCTCAAGGCCGCCGACTTCTCGGCCGCGTCCAATCCCGCCGATGCGGCCGCCGGAACCGTCTCTGCCGATACCACCTCGCCGCGCATCCTCGCGGTCGGCACGGACAAGGACGGCTCCTCCATCGTCCTGCGCCGCGGCCTCGGCATGGCCGAATACAAATGATTCAGGCGATCTGACCATATCCCGCCGGAAGCGCTTCCCCCCTCCGCTTCCGGCGTTTTTTTTAACCATGGGGGAAAAGGGAACCTGACATGTCAGCAAAAAATATTTCCGCCCTCGGATTCGCGGCCTTCGCGATCGCCGCGGGCGCGCTCTTCGCGGCGGACGGCGACTCCGGCACCCTGAACGTGAACGTCTCCGCCGATTTCGGCAATACGAAGGAAGTCAACAAAAACCCGGTCGGCATCTTCTATGAAGACCTCGGACGCGCCGCAGACGGCGGCTTCTATGCCGAGCTCGTCGAAAACCGCGACTTCGAGTATTCCGCCGCCGACAAGGACGGCTGGAACGGCATGACCGCCTGGCGCGTCCTCGCGCTCGAAGGAGCCTCGGGCGTCAGCGAGATCGCCACCGCAGACCCCATCCACGCGAACAACTCGCACTACATCGTCCTGCACGTCAGGCAGCCGAACACCGTGTTCCTGCAGAACAACGGCTTCGGCGGATTCGGGCATGAGAAGGTGGACGGCGCGAGCCCCATGGCCGGCGTCGGCTCGCCCGAAGGCGGCATCCCGGTCAAGCGCGGCGCGAAGTACGATTTCTCCGTCTTCATGCGTTATGTCGGCACCGAGGGCAAGCACTACGTCCACGTCCAGCTGACCGACCCGGACGGCAACTGCCTCGGGCAGGCCAACTTCTACCGGGAGAAGACCTCCACCTGGGAAAAGGTCGAGGCCGTCCTCACCTCGAATGCCGACTGCGACAACGCCACGCTCACCGTCATCCCGCAGTCCGAAGGCGACTACCACTTCGACATGATCTCACTTTTTCCACAGGACACGTTTCGCGGCCGTAAAAACGGGCTCCGCAAAGATCTCGCGGAGGCGATCGAAGGACTTCATCCGTCCTTCGTCCGGTTTCCCGGAGGATGCGTCATCCACGGAGACTGCGTCGCGAACGCCTACCGCTGGGAAGAATCCGTAGGCCCGCTCGAGGCCCGCGTGCCCATCCGCAACATGCGGCACTACCACCAGACACGCGGCCTCGGCTACTACGAGTATTTCCAGTTCTGCGAAGACATCGGGGCGGAGCCGCTCCCGGTCGTCCCCGTCGGCCAGTCCTGCCAGTTCTCCGGCGGCCCGGCCCACTGCGAGCTCCTGCCCATGGACCGGATGGAACAGCTCACGCAGAGCATCCTGAACCTCATCGAATGGGCGAACGGACCGGCGGACTCCGAATGGGGCCGCGTCCGCGCCGAAGCCGGCCATCCCGAGCCCTTCAATATGAAGTATATCGCGCTCGGCAACGAGGAACGCTACACCGAAGGCTACGCCGAACGCATGACCATGATCTGCAAGGCGATCCAGGCGAAGTACCCGGACATCAGGATCTGCGGCAACGCCGGGCCCGGCGCCAACGACGATTTCCACGACGTCACCGACGGCCGCGACTTCACCCTCGGCTGGAAGCTCGCGGCCGACAACCATATGGCACTCGTCGACGAGCACTACTACAAGCCCGCCTCCTGGGTCTACGACAACCTCGACTACTACGACAAATACGATCGCGGCGGGCCGAAGGTCTTCCTCGGCGAGTATAATTTCAACACCTCCCTCGACGGCGGCATGGAGACCGCGCTCGTGACCTCGCTCTACCATCACATGATGGAACGCAACGGCGACCTCGTGGTCTGTGCCACGTATTCCCTCTGCCTCGTCCGCAACCGCAACCTCGGCACCAACCAGCGCACGCTCATCAACTTCAACCGCAGCACACACTCCAAGTCCGACAGCTACTGGATCCTGAAGATGTTTGCGGAAAGCGCGGGCGACCGGTACGTCAGCACGAAACTCGACGTCGGTTCCAGTGACGAATTCGACCTGAAGCGCGTCGGCGCATCCGTCCTCCGCGACACCGCGTCCGGCGACATCTTCGTGAAGGTCACCAACATGACCGGCAGGCCCGCCGCCGTCAGCATCGACCTCGGCGGACAGGCCGCTTCCGAAAATGCCACACTCACTTCCTATTCTGCGAAGAGCCTCGACGACATGGATGCCGTCCTGAAGTCCGGGCCGTTCAGGGGCGGTTCGAAAATGCAGCTCGCCGCCGGGCCGTATTCCCTCAATATCATCCGCCTGGGAGACGGGGCTTCCGCAAAATAGTGCTTGCTTCGCTCAAGCACGGGAATATGCAATTTCCAAACCAAAAACCTCAAGCCTCCGGTCCGTTGCCGGGGGCTTTTTTTTGCCTTGGGATCCGTTCCGTCCTTTTGAAATGCAAAAACGTTTTTTTCTTTGAAAACGTGAAAACTGACGGTTGCAAAAGGGCAGGGGCTATGCTATATTACGGTAGCACAAAACAATAATGCGGCATCAGGCAGCTGCCGCCCGGATCGGGCGTGTGGCCAATGAAGCTGTTTTGAACAACCGGAGAACTGTCAATGAAAAAACACTTCGGCACTCGCAACAGATTATTCAGCGTCTTCCTGGCGATGATCGGCTTGCTCCTGCTCGCATACGTCATATACAATACGTTCGAACTCCGGAAAAATACCCGTGTCATGCGGGAATCCAGGCAGGAATACGGGGCTTACACCCGCATCCAGTCCCGTATGCGCGAAGGCTCGGACATCCTGACGGAGGCCGTGCGTCGCTATGTGGCGACCGGCGATGTGAAGTACCGCGACGAATACTTCCGGGAAGTGTTCGATACGAAGAACCGCGAATGGGGATTGAGCCTGCTGGAGCAGATGCCCGAAAACGGGCACTTGTCGGCCCAGATCAAGAGCGATTTCCTGGAGGCGATGAAGCACTCCCTCGACCTGATGAACATGGAATACACCGCGATGCGTCTGATCGCGACCGATGAGGAATTGAGCGACCCCTCGTATCCCAAAGAACTGAAACATGCCCAGGTCCCGCCGGAGGATCTGTCCAGGAGCAAGCACGAACGGGAACATGTCGCCCTGAACATCCTGTTCGGCGACGAGTATGCGGAAGGAAAGAAGAAGATCTACGACACCCTGGATAAAAGCCTGTCCGGCGCGGCGAAAATGGCGGAAGCCCGCCGCGCGGCGGCGACCAGCCGTCAGAACTATCTCTGGATCAACCAGCTGATCTCCATGTCGCTGTTCGTCCTCTGCTTCCTGATGATGCTTTTCTGGGCGGAACGCATTTTCTCGCGCAGGACGGCGTTCCTGTACCAGATGCTGGACAGCCTCCCGCTCCTGATCTTCCTGAAGGACAGCAAGACCAAACGCTATCTGCACGGCAACCGGACGTTCAACGAGTATCTCCGCCGCGTCGGTTTCCAGGACCCGACGGGAAAGACCGACTACGATCTCATACCCGCCGAAATGGCGCGCGCATCCGAGGTCAACGAACTGGAGGCATTGAACAAGGATGTCCCGATCGAACATGAAGAGGTGATGCCGGGGCCGAACGGCCAGATCCGGTATTTCCGTACGACCCGTGTCGGTATGCTGAACGGTAATGGAAAGCCATGTCTGCTTGCCATGGCGCAGGAAATAACCGAGGAGCGGGAACGCCAGATTACCAGCGAAGCCACGGAGGAGGCGCTGATGTCGCTTCAGCAGGACCCGATGCAGTTCTCCCTCGCAAAGATCCTGGAACTCATCCGGAACCGCCTGAATGCGGATTATTGCTATCTCGCACGCTGCAGCGAGGAAGAAGGCCTCATTTCCGTCGAACCGGACACGTTCATGATCCGCGGCGGATACAGGCTGCCGCGGCGGATTTCCGCCAGCATCCGTCAGGTCGACGTCCTGGTCGACCGCATCCGTCTGCTCGGGATCGGGATCTTCGACGAGGCCGAGTCCATCCGTGTCCGAGAGGTTTTCAAGATCCAGCAGACCGCGCCCGACATTCCACGCGCCGCCTGCCATATTGCGGTGCGCCTGAACGTGCAGGGGGCGTTCTGGGGGCTGCTTGCCGTGGGCTACGGCGTCAGGCGTTCGCTGACCGATATCGAGAAGATCTATTTGCAGAAGAATGCCCGGATCCTCGAAAACGCGATCGAGCGCAAGAAAATCTATGCCGCGCTCGCCAAGGCAAAAAACGACGCCCAGAACGAGAGCGACATCTCCGGCAGCATCCTCAACCTGATGCCGCTTCCCTGCGTCGTGAAGGACCCCGCCAACGAATTCCGCTACATCCGCTGCAACAAGGCCTATGCGTCCCTCCACCACCTGAATCCGTCCGAGATGATCGGCAAGCACGGGGAGGATTTCTATGCGGGCAAGTCCCTCGAGATCATCCGGCGCACCGACGCCGAGGCCATGGAGAAACGCGAACTCATCAACTTCGAGGACACCTGCCTGTGGGGTGAATGCAACCGCCGCGTCTTCATGTACTGGAAACTCCCGATCACGCTCAACGACGGCCGCACGCTCCTTTTCTGCGTCGCCCAGGACGTGACCGAGATCAAACAGAAGATCAACACCGAGCATTTCCGCAACGAGATCACGGCGTTCCTGCTCGGCCATTCCGAACCCGAGGAGCTGCTGGATTTCGTCGCGAAACGCCTCATCGAGACCCTCGGATGCCAGCACGTGCTCCTGCACCGGCACGACGGCACGCGCCAGGACTGGTTCCCGGACAACGAGCACACCTACTGCAACAAGTGCGTCGACTGCCCGCTGAAGACGGCCGACCCGTCGCTCTTCAGCCACAACGGAAACGTGGTGCTGAACGACGACAATATGTCCGACTTCCCGCTGCCGGAAAACTGCCCGACCAGGATCCTCATCGCCCGCCAGATCTTCTTCGAGGGCGACGAATGGGGCAAGATCGCCACGCTCTTTACCGGCGACGCCTTCGAGTCCCTCGGGTTCTGCGAAGAACTTCTCGAACAGGTCGCGAACGTGATTTCCGTCTGCATCGAACGCAAAGCCAGAAACATGGTCATCAAGCGCCAGAACGAGGAGGTCGTTCGCATCAACCGCCAGCTTCAGCTCGCGCGTGACCGCGCCGTCGCCGTCGAGAAGTCCAGAAGCTATTTCTTCTCCTGCGTCAGCCACGACATCCGTACCCCGCTGAACGCCATCATCGGCTATGCCGAGCTCCTGAAGAAAGGAATGGGCGACGAAAAGGACCGGACGGGGGCCTGCGACGCCATCACCATGAGCGGACGCTCCCTGCTTCAGCTCATCAGCGACATGATCGACCTCGCCAGGCTGGAGTCCGACACGATCGTCATCGAGCCCGTCATGACCGACCTCGACGCGCTGGGGAACAAGGTCCTGCATTCCTTCGAGATTGCCGTCGCGGGCAAGCCGGTCAGGCTGCGCACCGAATGGGACAAGGATTTTCCATATGTCAACATCGATCCGAAGCGCGTCTGGCAGATCCTTTTCAACCTGCTCGACAACGCCGTCAAGTTCACGGAGAAGGGCGAGGTCGCCCTGCGGTTCGCGTTCGAACGCGGCGCGGACGCGGAAACGGGCGTCCTCTTCCTTTCCGTGTCCGATACCGGCGTCGGCATGGACGCCGAGGAACAGAAGCTCATCATGATGCCGTTCGCCTCCCTTGCCGAAACCGGCCGGCACAAAACCGGATCCGGGCTCGGCATCTCCATCTGCCGCCACCTCGTCGACCGTATGAACGGCGCTTTTTCGCTCCGTTCCGAACCGGGCCGCGGCACGACGTTCGACATCCGCATCCCGGACGTCAAGTTCTCCGAACGCACCAACACGTTCCCCAGGCCCGACAGCCGAATCGACTTCCACGGCAAGGCCCGCGAGGGACTCCACATCCTCATCGTGGACGATGTCCCGCTGAACATCTCCGTCCTGCGCGCCATGCTCCGAAAGAACGGCGTGACCGACATCGTCTGCTCCGTGAACGGAAAGGATGCCCTCGACAAGATCCGGGCGAGCGTGAAACCGTTCGACCTGGTCCTCACCGACCTCTGGATGCCCGAAATGGACGGCAGGGTCCTGCTTCAGCAGCTTCGCACCGATCCGAGGTTCCAGTCGCTCAACGTCATTGCCATTACCGCCGATGTCGACGCGAAGGAGGAGTGCATGAAGCTCGGGTTCAGCGATGTGATCTTCAAGCCCGTTACGCTCGCGAAGATCGTCAATTTCCTTCCGCCTCCTTCGGACGGGAAGCCCGCGTAAGTTCAAGTGGGATTGGAATATGCGCCGCCTGATGCGTGATTGCTCCGGCGGTTTTTTTTGGGGGGACGCGGCAGGGGATGTCTTTTTCCGCTCCGTTCCGATGAAAGGCTGTTGTCGGCGGAAATCCCTTTTTTCGATGGGATTTAAAAAATAATCGCCCGCCCCGGCAGTCCCGTGTTCTCCATGGGGAGAAGCGGGAATCTATGCGGAACGGGCAGTCGGCGCTCGCGAAATCGCGGGGGTGATGCGCCGTTGGTTCGTATGCCGGCTCAGGCCTGCGGCGCCGGATCGACGGGGACGACGTCCTCTGCCTGGGGGCCTTTCGCTCCCTGGCCGACGGAAAACTCGACGAGCTGCCCCTCTTTCAGGGTGCGGTAGCCTTCCGACTTGATGGCGCTGTAGTGGACGAAGATGTCCTGCGCGCCTTCACGCTCGATGAATCCGAAGCCTTTTGTGTTGTTGAACCATTTGACTTTGCCTTTTTCGCGTTCGCCCATGTTTTGCCTTCGATCTTGTTGCTCCCGGTTGGTTTTTGAACAGGCGGCTCGCGCGTCCGGGACCGTTGGCTTGCCGTCGGATGGCATGCACGCCGGGGCGTCTGTCCGGGAAAAACCCGGATTTGGAAACGTGTCATGCTTCTCCGCTGATAATTATACCCCATAAAAAGAGAAAAGAAAAGAGGCGGAACCGTAAAAAAGAAGAAAAAACATAAAAATTTCAAAAAAAAGCAGATTTTTTTACGTTAGCTAACGCAGCTTTGCTCTAACACTAAAGAATTATTCTGTACACATTCCGGGGCGCCATCTGCCAGTTTTGTGCTGAAAAAACTCGTTTCCCATACTTTCTGAACTGGAAAGATGTTTGAATATCTAAAAGAATTATGCGGACAGCTTTCGGGCGGAAAAATCGGGAAAAAAGTCTGCCGTCCGATCGAATTCTTGAGGAAGAATGATGGTTTCCTGCTCGTCCGAGGAGTCATGTTTCCGGCGCGGGGTACAGGAATTCTTTTCGCGGGATGCGCGGCGTGAGGCCGATCTCGTGCAGGACCTTTGCGCAGGTCAAGGCGTCCTCCAGCGCGTTGTGGTGCCGGAATTGAATGCCGTAATAAGACGCCACGCAGTTCAGCGAGTGCGAGGCGAGTTCCGGCAGGGCGCGCCTGCTGGCGGCCAGGCTGCAAACATAGGGGAACCGGACGGGCGGCAGGTCGTAGAGCCCGAGCACGGCGCGGAGATGCCCCAGGTCGAACGGCGCATTGTGGATGACCACATAGTCCGCCGAAAGCAGCAGGTCGTGGAGTTCCGGCCAGACGGCAGGGAATTCGTCCGCGCCGTCCAGGTCGCACATGCCGATCCCGTGAACGCGGTAGCAGAACGACGCGATCCAGTCCATGCTCGGATGCGGCCGCACGAGCCGTTCGAGCGTTTCGGCCTCCTCGCCGTCCTGAAGAATGCCGCATCCGACCGCGCAGATGCTCCCCGCGCAGCCGTTCGCCGTCTCGAAATCAAGTCCCGCCAATCTCATGTTTGCCTGTTTTGTTCATTCATCAGACATTGTTTTACTATTTGTTCGTTCGGTCGAACGTGAATTCAATTCATGTTGACTTTTTCACTGTTTTTGACGAATACCACAGGATATGGTCAAAAGTGTATCTGGAAAGCATTACGCGATGGTCTTCATAGTTTTTATCCAGAATAGCATCTATTCTTTTTTGGAACTTACTGTAATATTTTGAAGCATTGTTGCCTTTGTCGGTCTTTTTGTTGAAAGGCAGCAGCTCCTTCGGTTCAATTCCCAGCATGTCTTCATATTCCGGAATTACGTTAATGACAATATTGTCATAAATGGAATAGTTATCCTGATCCTTTTCTCCCTCGAAAAGATAGAAACACATGTAATGGCAGAATTTTGTTGCAAAAGAGAAATTGACTCGATTTCTTTTTTTTCCATTTTTGGGGTTCGTAGTCTCTACATTGTCTGCAATTATGCAGATCAGGGGATAGTCTTTGCTTTTCAGTTTGTCGAATAAGTCTTCTTTTGTGTTTGCACATTCGAAAACCCTTCGGGCGATTTCTTTCATTTCATCATCGCTCATCCTCGTGGAGTTCTCAAAGTTGATACGTTCGATGATACCTTGTATTTGGTCTTTAGTATAAATCGAATCCTTTTCTTTCAGTTTTTTTATCAAAGCCATGGCGGATTTTGTATTGTTTTTGTCCACCGTGTTACTGTATCGAGGATTGAAGTGTATCAATGCTTCAATTTTCACAGCATTATCCTGCGTCAGGTGGACAATTCTGCGTTCTTGATCCATGTCAAGGAAACTTTCCCGGAATTCATTGGCACGTTCCTGCTCCTGTCGGATTAAAATGCCGCCATTCTTTTCCGATTGTTCGCTCATGGTCCTGCTCCTTGGGGGATGTTGGTTTGAAACAGCTTTCGTCATTGTAATATGCCGCTTTTTTTCGGTTTTTCAAGCTGAATTTGATGAAAATGTCTTTCATTGTGCGGATATGAAAAAAGGCTCTCTCCGCGGGGACGGAGGGAGCCTGAATACTGCGGAAGAACCGAGGCGGATCAGCCTTTGAAGGCGGCGAGGGATTCCTCGACTCGGGCGAGCTTTTCCTTGAGGTCGGCGAGCTGGGTCTTCACGTCCTCGACGACTTTCGCGGGTGCGCGGCTGACGAACTTCTCGTTGCCGAGTTTCGCCTCGGCGGCCTTGATCCAGCCGGTGAGTTCGGCTTTCTGCTTCGTGAGCTTCTCGCGTTCGGCGGCGGGGTCCACGAGTCCCTTCAGCGGCAGGAAGATCGCGCCGGCGTCGCAGACGATGGAGGGCGCGGGCGTGCCGTCGTCGGAGGAGTAGTTCTCCAGCGAGATGCTGATGAGAGAGGCGTTCAGCATGGCGGTGAGGGAGTCCATCTGCTCGCAGAGGGAATCGAGGATCTCCTGCGAAGCTGCGCGGATGTGGTACTCGATGCGCTTGCCGGGGGCGATGTTGTTCGAGAGTCGCAGGTTGCGGCCGGCGGAGATGAGGGCGTACTTGTCGGCGGTCATCTCGGAGATCTTGTCCGCATTCGCGGGGAGCGCGAGGTCGGCCTCCGGGAACGCCGCGGTCATGATGGACTGGCCGTCGGCGAGGAATCCCATGCGGTGGGCGAGCTCCTCGGTGATGAAGGGCATGAAGGGGTGCAGAAGGCGGAGGAGCTTCCAGAGCGCGTAGTCGAGCACGGCGAGCGCCTGTTTCTTCGCTTCCTCGTCGGCATTGAAGCGCGGCTTGCACGCCTCGATGAACCAGTCGCAGAAGTTGTTCCAGACGAGCTCGTAGATGTCGTGCGCGGCGGAGTGGAAGCGGAATTCGCGGAGGGAGGTGTTCACGTCCGCGCAAGCCTTTTCGAGCGTGTTGAGCAGATGGAGTTCGTCCTGGGTGAGCTTTTCGACCGGGATCGCGAGCTTGTCGAACGAGGCGGAGACGGGGCCCTGCATGGTGCGGAAGCGGCAGGCGTTCCAGAGTTTGTTCGCGAAGTTGCGTCCGAGCTCGCACTTCTCGTTGGAGTAGCGGATGTCCATGCCGACGGGTGCGATGTAGACGATGGAGAAGCGGAGGGCGTCGGCGCCGTATGTCTCGATGACCTTCAGCGGGTCGGGGGAGTTGCCGAGGGACTTGCTGAGCTTGCGGCCGAGTTCGTCGCGGATGATGCTGGTGAAGTAGACGTTGCGGAACGGCAGGTCGCCCTTGAATTCGTATCCTGCCATGATCATGCGCGCGACCCAGAAGAAGATGATGTCCGGGCCGGTCACGAGGTCGTTGGTCGGGTAGAAATACTTGAGCTCGGCGGTGTCTTCCGGCCAGCCCATGATGGAGAAGGGCCAGAGCCAGGAGCTGAACCAGGTGTCGAGCACGTCCTCCTCCTGGTACCAGCCGTCGCCTTCGGGCGGGTTCACGCCCACGTAGACTTCGCGGTTCTCGTCGTTCACGTCGCCGCGGTACCAGGCGGGGATGCGGTGGCCCCACCAGATCTGGCGGCTGATGCACCAGTCCTGGATGTTCTCCATCCAGTGGAAATAGGTCTTGGCCCAACGGTCGGGATAGAACTTGATGGCGCCGGAGCGGACGGCCTCGATGGCAGGCTTGGCGAGCTCGTCCATGCGGACGAACCACTGGTCGCTGAGGAGCGTCTCGATCTCCACGCCGCCGCGCTCGGAGAAGCCGACGTTGTGGACGATGTCCTCGATCTTTTCGAGGAGGCCGAGGCTTTCCATGTCGGCGACGCACTGCTTGCGGCATTCGTAGCGGTCGAGCCCGGCGTACTTGCCGCACTGGGCGTTCATGGAGCCGTCGCGGTTCATGACGTTGATGAATTCGAGGTTATGGCGCTTGCCGACCTGGTAGTCGTTCGGGTCGTGGGCGGGCGTGATCTTCACGCAGCCGGTGCCCTTTTCGGGATCTGCATGCTCGTCCTCGATGATCGGGATCCTGCGGTCGGTGAGCGGGAGGTTCACGGTCTTGCCGACGAGGTGCTTGTAGCGCGGGTCGCCGGGGGGGACTGCCACGGCAGTGTCGCCGAACATGGTCTCGGGGCGCGTGGTGGCGACGACGAGGTAGCCGGAACCGTCGGTGAGCGGGTAGCGGAAATGCCAGAACTTGCCCTTCACTTCGCGGTAGATGACTTCTTCGTCGGAGAGTGCGCTTTGTGCGGCGGGGCACCAGTTCACCATGCGCTTGCCGCGGTAGATGTAGCCCTTTTCATAGAGCTGGACGAACACCTTGCGGACGGCAGCGCTGAGGCCTTCGTCCATGGTGAAGCGTTCGCGGTCCCAGTCGCAGGAGGTGCCGAGCTTGCGGAGCTGTTTGATGATGGTGCCGCCGTAGAGCTTCTTCCATTCCCAGACGCGTTCGATGAACTTCTCGCGGCCGAGTGCGCGGCGGTCGACGCCTTCCTTCTCGCGGAGGACCTTGTCGACCTTGCTCTCCGTGGCGATGCCGGCGTGGTCGGTGCCGGGGAACCAGCAGACTTCCTCGCCCATCATGCGGTGCCAGCGGATGAGGATGTCCTGGAGCGTATTGTTCAGGACGTGGCCCATGGTGAGGATGCCGGTCACGTTCGGGGGCGGTATGACGATGGAATAGGGCTTTTTTTCGGGGTTCGGCTTGCCGTGGAAGCGTTTGTTCGCCTCCCATTCGGCGTACCATTTCTCTTCGATTTCAGCGGGCAGATATGCTTTCGGCATTTCCGGCATGATGACGGTCTCCATTGCGTGTCGGTTGGTTCGGAATAAAAAGACAAAACATAATATAGCACGGTTTTGGGCATTTTCCTATAAAATAATACGAAAACTGGCGGCTTTTTTTTGAAAAAACGGCGTTTCGGGGGTATAGTATGGTGTATTTGTCATTCCGGGCCCCTCCATTCATTGGTTTCCGGCGGCTTTTCGCGTCTGGGCAAAATCCAACTGGAAAGATTTTCGGTGGTTGCCTTCAGGTAGCCACGCTCAAATCTTCCTGCATTGGCTTTTTTGCCCATACACTGAAAAACCATCCGTTCAAATGAACAGAGGTGCCCTTCTATCCGGGGAAACATTAATGGATTACAATCTCGCCCAAGGCGCCAGTCAGACTCAGGAACAGACCCATGTCCTTTCGCCTCAGCATCTCCAGGCGCTGAAGGCGCTTCAGGCGCCCGTTACGGAGCTGTCCGCCTCGTTCGCGGACGTTCTGGCGGAGAATCCTCTGATCACGACCGAGGACGACGAGGGCGAATACGACGACCTGGCGGACGCGAACACGGATTCCGACACCATCGCGCAGGACGAAGTCCCGGTCGAATCCCTGGACGAGAACCGTCTGGACTACGACGAGGAACTGGCGCGCATCCTGGAGGATGACGACGACTGGGCATCCGTCCGGCGGGACGACCGCGATCCCGACGGCGACAGCGAAGCGGAGAAACGCCGCGAATATATGTTCAACTCCCTGGCTCAGGAGGCTTCGCTTCAGGAGATCCTCATGGAACAGCTCGGCGCCGAGGACTGCACGCCCGAGGTGCGCCGCGCCGCCGAGGAAGTCATCGGAAACATCGACGACGACGGGTTCTTCCGCAGCATCCCCGCGGAGATCGCGCAGTCCGTGCCGTGCACGCTGGAGACCGCCGAGGCCGCGCTCCGGCTCGTGCAGACGTTCGATCCGCCCGGGATCGGCGCGAGCTCCCTGCCGGAATGCCTCCTGATCCAGCTCGAACGTGCCGGAAAGAAAACGGAACGGATGGCCGAGTTCGTGAACAAGCACCTGGAGGACCTGGAGCACAATCGCCTCCCGAAGATCGCGAAGGACATGGGCGTGACCGTGCAGGAGGTAAAGGAGATGGCGGATGAGCTTCGCCGCATCTGCGACCCGCGCCCGGCCTCATCCCTCGCGCATTTCCGCACCGAATACTGCCCCGTCGAAGTCACGGTCGAGCGCGGCGACGACGGGTTCGTCGTCCGCCCGAACCGCGAACACGAGCCGAGGTTCCTGATCCCGAACCGCTACATGAAGATGCTTGACGACCCGCTGACCGACCAGGAGACCCGCGACTACATCCTGAAGAACCTGAAAGGCCTGATGGAGATCCGCAAGGCGCTCGCCGACCGCGAGAGCACCATCGTCCGCATCGCACGGATCATCGCGGACCAGCAGTACGATTTCTTCGAAAAGGGGCCGGAACACCTCCGCCCCATGACCATGCGCGACGTGGCGGACCGCCTCGGGATCCATGAGACGACCGTCAGCCGCGCTATCGCGAACAAATACATGGCGACTCCCGCCGGCACGTTCCGGTTCCGCGACTTCTTCACCGGCGGTTACCAGAACACCGACGGCGAGGACGTCTCCAGCTCGGCAGTCAAGGAGTACATCCGCGAGGCCGTCAAAAACGAAAACCCCGCGCATCCGCTCTCCGACCAGAAGATCGTGGAGGGCCTCAAGAAGAAGGGGCTCGACGTCGCCCGCCGCACCGTGGCGAAATACCGCGAGGAACTCGGCATCCCCTCTTCTCAGGGAAGGAAACAGTACACGTGAAAAACAGGCTTTCTACATTCATTTCCCGCCACAGGCGCCTCTGGAACACTTTCCTGTTCCTCGTCATCCTCCTTACCTCGTTTGCCATGCGGACATACCACTACAATGTCTCGGTGCGGATGCTGGGAGAGGACATCATCCGCGATGCCAATCCGTTCCGGAACAGATCGTTCTTCGAGTATTTCCTGCCGATCCGCCATAATAACTTCTCGCCGTTCACGATCGAAAGCGCCATGATGTTCTCCTACGCGCAGGATATCGCCGAGGGGAAGGGCGTGCCGGAACGCGACGAGACGCTGAAGCACATGGAAGACATCCCGCCGTACGCGCAGATGAACATGGCGCTGGAGTGGTTCCTCGGCTGGGGCTGGCGGCTGAAACAGCTGGTCGCGCCCGATCCGGAGGCCGGCCCGCGCGAAAAGCTGTTTCAGGACCATCCGTACATGGCGCAGTGGATGAGCGCGCAGATACGGCTGTGGGCGTCGCAGACGTCCGCGCTGATTTTCCTGTGGCTTCTGCTGCTGAAATGCCCGCGCAAACTGGCGTTCTGCGGCGGGTTCCTGCATGCCGTGGCTCTTTCGGCGATTGCGCGTTCCACCGGGCAGGATCTGGTGCGCGGCGAATTCTGCATCCCGCTGATTTCGATGGCGTTCGTGCTGGCGGCGTGGTGCAATGCCCGGGCGCGGTGGTGGAAGGCCCCGATCATCTTCGCCGTGGTGTTTCTGGCGTTTGTCGCGTGGGACCTGTGCCAGATGATCTTTTCCGCCTGGGCGCTGGTCGAAGTCCTGCGGGCGCTGTGCGGATACCGGATGCGGCGCGGCCTGCTGTATGCCTGGATCGCGATCGCCGCGGCCGTCCTGCTGAACGCCCTGGTCGTGCCGTTCAACATCACCTACGGGCTGATCCATGCGCCGATCCTGTGGGTGGCGATGCCGGCTTTCTTCTGCTGCTATGCGCTCCAGAACATATCCCGGCGGCTGAACCTGAGCCGGGGACGCCGCCTCGTGCTGCGCCTTGCCGTGCCTCTGCTGGCGGCGGCGTTGTATGCGAACTGGGCGCAGTTCGGCAATACCCCGGAATACGCCTCGAACTACAGCCATTTCTCCGAGGCGATGAAGGCGAAGATCAAGTTCAACAATGTAAAGCCCGCGAACGCCCTGCTTTTGAACTATGACGCCCGCATCATGTGGACGCCGTCCATGCACTCCGCCACCTGGGAGATCGCGTCTTCCTTCTTCCCGAGCCTCAGAATCGGCCGCAGACTGCAGTTCGGGCTCTTCCGGTTTCTCCTCGGCCTGCTTCCGGTCACGCTGGCGCTGTACGCGGCGCTGCTGCTGGGGCTGACGCTGTTCCATATCCCCCGAACCGAATTTCTGAAGACGCTGTCGCGGACGTTCCTGCCGAACATTTTCACGGTCGGCTTCATCGTCGGGTTCATCTATATCGTGCGGTACCATGAATTCGTGATCCTCTTCCTCTGCGTTTCCCTGCCGATGCTCGTCCTCACGTATCTGCGGGCGTTCCGTTATGCGCCATGGAAGGTCGATCCCGCCGAGGCCTGTACGATTGTTTTCGCCCGTCCCCGCCTGCTCAAACATCTCCGCAGGACGCTGACCGGAATCTTTCTGTTTGCGGTCTTCTGGGAAACTCTGGTGTCCGTTGACACGCCACGCAGGTATACCGGCGATGTCCCGTTCCGGGAAACGGCTTTGCTGATCAACTGGTTCCGCCAGCACAGGGATGCCGTGGCGGGCAAGGGCGTGGCAGCAAACTTCACCGTCGGGCCGATGCTGAAGGCGTATGCCGGAACCGGCCTGGTCATGAATCCGCAGTTCGGCATGAAGCGCATCCGCGACGCCACGGAGAAATACCTGGAGGCGATGTTCCACGGATCCGAACTCGATCTGGCGAAATACTGCGGCGAATACGGCGCCGACTATGTCGTCTACAACAAGGGCGCGTGCTTCTCCTATTCGATCTACTCGAACCGGTACATCGCCGGCGCGAACGAGATCAAGTCGGACTCCATCGTCAACCTCATGATCGCCGATCCGGACAGCCTCCACTGGTTCTACCGGCTCGACGTCCCGCGCGGACAGGAGGAGATCAACCGCGTCTACACGGTCTTCAAGGTGATCTCGCCGGAGGCCAAACGCGAGGCGCTGCGCCTCGGGGCGCTCGGCAGGAACGAACTTGCGCTCGGCAACAAGGAATCCGCCGCCGAACTCGCAAAGAAGGCCGTCGAGCTTGACCCGACCGCCCTCGGCCCGAAGGCCCTGTATCTGCAGACGCACGGATACCTGCCGCGCATCACGCTCTCCGGCGTGGAGGACGAGAAATAGAAACCAAAGGATAAACCGCCCGCCCGGGAATGGATTCCCGGAGCAGACAGGTCCCGTATTTTCCGCCCGGTCCCGGACCGGGCGTTTTTATTTCGAACGCAGACGTGCGGCGACGAACGACACCGCGAACATCGCGCAAGCCAGCAGGACGATCGCGGCGCCCGCGGGCACGTTCGCCCACTCCTGCGCCGAGATCAGCAGGCCGCCCGCGCAGCTGACATAGCTGAACGCCAGAGACAGGAAGAAAAGCTGGCGCGAGTTCCGCGCGAAATTCCGCGCCGTCGCCGCGGGAACGATCAGGATCGCGGTCACCAGCAGGACGCCCACGGCACGCACGCACAGGATCACGACGAGCGACAGCAGGCCCGCGAAAAAGTACTGGTAGACCGGCACCCTGATCCGGTGCACCCCGGCGATCTGCTCGTTGACGGAGATGTGCAGCATGCGGTTCCAGGCGAAGAACTGGAACGCCAGAAACGCGATCAGCAGGACCGCGAGAAGCGCGATCTCGTTGTCGCCGATCGTCAGGATGTCGCCGTACAGGAACATGTTGATGCCGCGCGAGGCTTCGCGGTTCCGGCTCACGATCGCCAGCCCGAACGCCACCACGGCGGAGAAGATGATCCCGATCACCGTGTCCGTCGACAGGCGGCTTCCGCGGCGCAGATACATGATGAGCAGGCCGATCAGGAGCGCCAGGCCCGGCATCGTGAATTCGGGCGGAAGCGACAGGATCATCCCGAGCGCAACGCCGGCGAACGCCGAATGGCCGATGGCGTCGGAGAAAAACGACATGCGCGAGTTCACGACCTGCACGCCGGAAAGCGCCGCCAGAGGGGCGATCAGGAGCAGGCCGAGCATCGCGCGCCGCATGAACTCCAGTTCCATGCAGTCCAGCGGGAAAAGCTTCGCGGTGAGGTCGGCGATTCGCAGGATCAGTTCATTCAGCATGGGCGGCCTCCGTTCCGTGTGCATGGTCATGGCCGCAGGCGCAGCCGTGTTCCGCGCCGTCGACATGGCAGTGGTCGTGCAGATGCAGATGCTCGTTGCGGAGCGGGCAGTCCTCGGGACAATCCCGGACGTCCTTCGGGATGCCGTGCAGGTCGGGGAGACCGAGGTGCAGGCCGAACGTCTCGGACAGGACGTGATGGGTCAGTGCCACGCGCGGTTCGCCTTCGCCGAAGACTTTGTGGTTCAGGCAGATTACGTGGTCCGCGTGTGCGGTCACGGTCGCGAGGTCGTGGCTGATCATGATCTGCGTGAAGCCGCGCTTTTCGCGGACGCGGCGCAGGAGCTCGCAGCAGATCAGCCCGCCCTTGAAATCGACCCCGGAGGTCGGTTCGTCCAGGATCAGGATGTCGGGTTCCTGAAGCAGCGCCTGCGCCAGCAGGACGCGCTGGATCTCGCCGCCGGAGAGCGCGCCGAACGCATGGTCGGCCAGACGGGTGCATTCGACCTCGTCCAGATAGCGCATGATGCGTTCCACATGACGTTTGGAATGTCCCAGAAAGAGCGGCATGCACTGGAGTCCGGAGAGCAGGTAGTCCATGACCGTCATCGGGATGTTGCGGTCGAACACAAGGCGCTGCGGCACGAATCCGAACCTCGGACGGCGTCCGGCCTCGTCCAGGCCGGGGAAGACCACTTTGCCGGTGTATTTGATCTGGCCGAGGACGGCGAGCGTGAGCGTGGTCTTGCCCGCACCGTTCGGACCGACGATGGCCGTGAACCTGCCGCGCGGGACATGCGCGCAGACGTCGTCCAGAATGCGGTTTTCGCCGAGGGTGAGGCCGACGTGCTCGAACCGGACCGCGTCGGCGGAAGATGTTTCCGCGGGAGAGGTCATTCCGCCAGTGCCTTCTTCATGGTTTCGAGGTTGCCGTGCATGATGTCGAAATAATATCCGATGGGCGGGTCGGCAGGGCCGGAAGCCACCGGGTCGATCTTCACGACGACGGCTCCGGCCTCCTTGCCGATCAGTTTCGCGAGTTCGTCCGGGTACTGCGGCTCCGTGAAGATGACCTTCACGCCGTGTTCCTTGAATTCCTTCGTCAGGGCCGTGACCTCGGCGGGCGAGGGGGGCGTCTCCGGATCGGCGAGGATCGCCAGCGGCTTCTCGAATCCGCAGTCGCGGAGCAGGTAGTCGAAGATGTTATGCTGTGCGGCGACGTGCCTGGAGGCGTACGGCGCGAGCTGGGATTTGAATTCGTCGCCGAGGATCTGGAGGCGTTTGTCGAGCTTCGCGGCGTTCTCGCGGAATTTGTTCGCATGAACCGGGTCGCTCTTCGCAAGTTCGTCGGCGATCGTCGCGACGATTTTCCGCGCCTCGTACGGACTGGCGAAGAAATGGCCGTTCTCGCCGCCGTGATGATGGTGGTGATGGCCTGCTTCCTCGTGCCCATGTTCGCCCTCGTGCTCTTCGTGTTCATCATGTTCGCCGTGGTCGTCGTGATCGTCGCCATCATCGTGGTGGTGTTCCGCCTCATGGTCGTGCCCGTCATGGTCGTCCTCGCCGATGACCTCGATCCCGGCGCCCGTGTCGACCACCACGATGCCCTTGTTCGCGGTTAAAGCCGCCTTGCAGATGTGGTCGTCGAGGCCCGCGCCGTTTTTGAACAGCAGGAGCGGCTTGCGGGCGGCGGAGACTTTCATGAGGTCGTTCGCGGTCAGGACGTAGTCGTGGGGGCATCCTGCATCCGGCGGGGTCAGCAGCTGCGCTTCGATCCCGGTGCCGTCCAGGACTTCGCGGGTCAGGACCCAGATCGGGTAGGTGGTCGCGGCGACGCCGTAGCCGGACGATGCCTGTACGGCTTTGCGGATCCTGTCGGGCACGAATGCCAGCACGACGCAGAGCGCGATGACGGCGAGCAGGAATGCGATGGTGAATTTTTTCATTTCGTATCAAAACTCCTTTTTCTCAAGACAGGCTCAAAAAAACCTGTGATTTCAGATAGCCTTTTACTATACACGAAAAAGGAAAAAAAGCAAGTTTTCCCGCTCAAAATCCCGCGTTTTCACGGATGCCGGGGGATGCCGATTCTCGTTTGTTTTCGGGAAAAAAGTCCGAGTCAGGCGGCCGGGGCAGCTCCTGCGTCCCCGGTCCGCGTATCATCTTTCTTCTGCTTGAGGGCTTCCCGGATCTTTGCCAGGGTCTCCGTTCCGAACGCATCATCGGGCACGATCGTCAGCAGGTGCTTGCATTGTTCTTCCGCCTGAAGGTATCTCTCTTCTGCAATGCTCTTTCCGATGACATGGTGCATGCAGTCGGTCCAGAGTTCGACCACATCCTCGCGGAAGTTTACTGCTCGGTGCGGGAAGTTAAGGGCGTTTACAGCGTCCTCGTAACGTTCTAACTCGGACAGCCTCTTCGCATAGATGAAAGCCGGGAGCATGGATTGCTTTTCGAGCTCGAACGCCTCCTTTGCGGCTTCCAGCGCCTTCTGTTCGTCGCCTTTTTCCTGATAGATCTCGGAGATGTTTACAAGGATCAACGGTTGGGAATGGAATGTTTTCAGGATCGCCTTGTACTTTGCTTCCGCATCATCAAGCCGATCATGTTCGCACAGTTTGTTCGCCGCGTAGAACGTGAACTCAGGGTCGTCGGTCGGTGTCGAGACCAGCAGGTCCAGCGCCTCGTCCTTCCGGGATCCGTCCTCGGAGAGAAGCAGCGCCGCCGCACGGAAGAAAGTCCCGTATTGCTCCAGTTTGCCGTCTTTCACGCTGTCGAGCTTGTCCGCCATGGCTTCCAAATCCGCCAGACGCTTATTCGTCACGCAGAAAAGAAAATACTGGGCCAGCAAATCCATGTCGAACTTGGACAGCTCCAGCAGTTTTTGGAAGATATCCCAGGCTTCATCATTCCGTCCGAGCTGATCCAACGCCAGAACATGCAGGAACATGATTGAGAAGTCGGGCTCCAGTTCCTTTTCCTTCGCGGCATTCAGGAGTTGTTCGACAATGGGCAGAGCCTGTTCCGCCTTTCCTTTGAGGATCAGGTATTCTGCAGTGACCCGCTGCAGTAGATCATCGTCCGGGAACTGTTCGAGCGAGGCCATCAGGTCCTCTTCCTTCACCAAACCTCTTTTATACTGGTCCATGAGAATGATTTCCGTGAGCAGTCGGTTTCCTTGCAGATAGCCGGACAGGATTTTTGCCAGTTCGGCCATCTGAGACGGATCCTTCTGGTTTTCAGGTTTCTTTATCTCGTCGGAAAGATAATTCAGGCAGATGACCAACGCCTGGCCATGGAGATTGAAGAACGAATCGGAAGAGAATATTTCCTGGGCTATGGTCCGGATTTCGTTGAAGGATTTGCTTTTTATAGCCACTTGCAGACGAATGAAGCGCGAAAGATTGGAATTGATGAGCTTGCCGGATTTGCGGACGGCGGCGACGAGTTTTTCTTCGTCTTTCTCCATGTATGCGATCAGGATTTCACAATAATCCGCCAACATCTGAAGAATTTCAGTTTTCTGCCTGAGTTTTTTCTCCAGCGCCTTGAGTGCATCCTGTTTTCCTTCAAAGACGCAGCATTCCGCATACACCCAAAGGAGATTCATGTCATCGATCGTTTCGAGATACGGTTCCAAAATATCAATCGCATCACTGAACCGGCAATCCGAATAATAGTAATTCGCCAGAAACGGCGTCCCTGCGAAATAGTTGGTTTCCACAAGTTGTTTCAGAAGCTTTTCATAATCGGCTTCATCAATATTATTCTGTTTCGCACGGCGGATAATGTTGTAAAGTGCTTCGAACCGGACCACCATATCTTCAGATAAAACGGCCTGGTTCAGATAGTCTTCCCGTTCCGATTCGGACAGATTTGGATAGTTGACCATGAACTCCGCCATCCTTCCCAATTCGTTCCTGTGGAACGTCTCGGCGTTGCCCTTCAAGGCTTTTTTGTAGGCTTCTTCCCCGTCCTTCGGATAGCCGGAACGGTAAGAGGAGACCACATACAGATACAGTTCCTGGTCGGAAAGAGAATCATCTGTTCGGGCTTTTCTTCCCAGGAAGTTGTGCAGAAGCACATAGCTTGCTGATTTTACCGCGCTGTTCAACATGTTTTCGCGGTATTCCCGGTTCAACGGGTTCAGCGAACTGGCCGTCTGCCACATCTGTGCTTCCATCTCCGTATTGCCGAAATCGCGATAGATGTTTGCCAATGCCACATATTCCGCCTCGGCATTCGGGTCTTTCTGCACGTATTGCCGCAGAAGCCGTTCTGCCAGTACATAGTCCTTTTTCTCAAAGGCGGTGATCGCCGCGCGGCGCAACCGGGTACGCCGGATCGCTTTTACACCGAAAAAACCGCATGCCAGAAGGCTTGCGAGCAGCACGAGTCCCAGCACGATGATTGCAATCAGTTTCCGGTTCATGACCGTTTCATCTTTCCTGGTTGTTCACATTTGTATTTGTTTTCGGATATCCGCGCAAAGAGTGCCCGCGGATCTGTCATCGATCGAGGATTCCCCGTTTCGAGCCGACGGTGGAGCATGCCGAGTAAAAAACAGCAGGCAGTCCGTCCGGGGAAACGTGGACGGACCGTCTGTTTTTTGATGCCGTTTCCCCTTCACGAGGATCCGGCATCCTTCTAATCTTTTCCGAATATGGTGCAATGTTCCGGGAAAGCCGGGCCGGCTTTCCCGGAACGATGGAACAGATCAGGCTTTTTCCTGCTTGCGGTTGCGATACATCACCAGCGCGGCGCCGAAGCCGAGGGCGATGAGGAGCGTCACGATCGGAGCCGGCAGAGGCTGGCCGAAAGTGACTCTGGCGGACTTGTTATTGCCATCTCCGGAATCGCTGTAGACTTTTCCATAAAAAACGGTGTTGGCCGAGACACTGTCGTTTGTATAGAAGAAAAAATTGTTGGTGATATTCTTGTCGGAGAAGACAGAATGATTATATTCGATGACGCCGAACTCCTCAACGCTGGTCTCTTCCGGAAGCTGAATGACAGTGACAGCGGAACTGGACTGGTTTTTTCCATTTCCTTTTGCGGGTTCTTTCAGAAGCCAGATGTTATTATAGCCGGCCGCATGAAGTCTGTCGACGATCACGTTCAGTCTGTTATCCTTCGCGATGTTTTCGTCAGCTTCGACCACAGCCTTGATTTCATTGAATTTTGAGATCAAATCCGAGGAATTCTTCGTGTCGTAGACGGCGTACTTGAACCCTTCCTGTTGCTGGAATTTCGTCAAAGTCACATCGACCTTGGACCAATTTTGGGTATTCGTCCAGGTATAGGGATGTTCGGAGGGGATATAGGTGTTGGCTTCCTCCTGGTTATGGGGGTTCGTAGCAAAGGCGGCGCCGGCGGAGAGGAAGAGAGCTGCGATGAGGAGAAGATTGCGAAGTTTCATGGGAATTAGTCTTTCTTTGTGTTTGGTCCGGCGTTTTTCGCCGGGGCTTCCGGTTTGAGTTTTTTGTTTTGTTGGGAATGGACCGGAAGCGGTGTTTCAAGGGGCTTTTGTGAAAATGAAAACCGGTTTGCGCCGCCCCGTGGTGCGCGACCGTTGGTTTCCGGGTCACAGTTCATCCTGTGAGCCGGGGATACCGCCTCATTCCCTCTGGCAGAATAAATCCGGTCCAGGGGATATCGTGTGAATCGTTTCAGGCGGATACAAATACGAAATCTGCATGCGGAGAAGGCGTGCGGTCAAAAGAAGCACGTCCTCCGTCGATTGTTCGGTCTGTGCCGTGTGGCGGGCGTCGCGGAGTTTCCGGGCGAGCCCGAACGCCGCGCCGAGAAGAAGGGAGATCAGGACGCCGGGGAGCGGCTGCCCGTGGACGGTGTTGATGCCGAGTTCGCGGTGCAGGAATTCCGAAGCGGCGGATCGGATGGATTCGGTGAAGAGGAAGATGGAGATGTCGGTCTCATCCGAAGCGGGGATTTCCGCCTCGACGGCTTCTTCGGATATGGCATATTTGCCCGCGGAGGATGCGTCAAACGCATCGAAGGCAAAGCTCTCGAACGAGAAGCCCGCCGCAAGCAGGAATATCGCCAGAATTGTCAGAACCCGTTTCATGAAATCATATTCTCCAAATTCAAAATATTAATCATAAAATATACCCCATGAAACTCATTTTTTCAAATACTTTTTGTAAAATATTAAGTCTTTTCTGAAAAAATCCGGAAAAAATAATGATAAGTTGCTAATAAAACAAAAAACGGGAGCGGCCATGACGGCTGTTCCCGTTAATTCACGTCTGAAATAATCCGTCCGGCCGGATCGGATACGGCGGACGGAATGACGAAATTGGTTATTCGTGGAAGACGACGGCTTCGAACACGGTGAAGGACGCACCTTCGCGCCAGGCGTCCGGCGGAAGCCCGGCCTTCATCGAGAGATGGGTCAGCGTTTCTTCGATGCCCCAGCCCTGTTCCGGCGCGACCTGCGGGAGGAAGACAGCCGACCGGCCGTTTTTGGTCAGGGTCATGCCGTGCCGCCCGATCACGATGTCGTGCCAGCTGCCGACGGGCACGGCGGGCGTGAGAGCGGAGATTTCGATCTCGATATTGGCGAATTCCGCCGCGGTGAGCGGGAGGAACCGGGGATCGCGGAAGGCTGCATCGATGGCGCGGCCGAGGACGGCCTTCCAAAGCGGGCGGTACGGCTCGATTTCGCCGATGCAGCCGCGCAGGCGGTGGTTCTGCTTGAGGCTGAGCGTTACGAATGCGCCCATGTTTTTGCAGATCGCGGGGGAAAGCGCGGCCGGGTTCACGCCGAGCGCGTCCGCCGTGGCGACCATGCGGGTGTTCAGGGCGTACTGGATGGCGCGGCGTGCGAGGTCGAGCAGGAATTTCCTGTCCGCGTCGGAGATGCCGCCGGGCTGAGATTTCGCCGCGGCCGGTTCGGCCCGTTCCGGGGCAGGGGGGAATTCCGCATGGAATCCGATGGAGCAGTAGCAGACGAAGCGCGAGAAGTCGCGGGATTCGTCGGAGCTTGTGGCATAATGGAGCATGGTGCCGATGCAGCCGTCCGGGAGCATCCGCAGGGCGGCGCGGATCGCTTCGCGTCCGCAGATGGTCGCGCCGGATTCGTCGAGGATGCGTTCGAACCGGGCGGTGTCGCGGCGGCAGATCGCGTCCGCGGCGTCGAGGTTGAGCGCGCGGGACTTCGCCTCGGTGTCCTGCGGGAAGGGCTCGTAATCGAAGTCCATGCCGTAGTGGATGAAATCCGAGCTGACCACCAGGAGCACGTCGTCCGCGAGGAACGGCTTCAGCGCGGCGGCGAGGGCGTCCGCGGCGGGGCCGCTCAGGCTGCCGACGATGACCGGCAGGAGCTTGAAGTCGTCGAGGCAGTGCTGGAGGAACGGATACTGGATCTGTGTGCTGTGTTCCAGCCGGTGCACGCCGTCGTCCGCGCGGAACAGAGCGTTGCCGAGCAGAGCGTCGCGCATGGCGGTGTCCAGCACGATCGTTCCGAGCGGTGTGGAGACGGCGTCTGCCATCGGCAGGACCGCGAGGTCGCGGATGCCGTAGCGGTGGCTCGGCGCCAGCAGGATCACGCGCCGGATCTTCCTGCGGTCGACCGCGGCATAGGCATAGCCTGCCGTCGGCCCGGAATACGGATACCCGGCGTGCGGCACCACGATTGCGTTGCACGGTTTTTCCGGCATGGGGCAGGGGGCCAGGAACGAGTCGATCATGGCTTTGAGCCGGGCGGGGTCGCCGGGATACCATGAACCGGCGATGGTCGATGCGAGTGTCTGCGATGCGGACATGATGAAGCGTGCTCCTTCCATTACAGTCTTTTTGATGCGTTTTACGGAAAACATATCATGTTTTTCGGAAAATGCAAACGGAATTCGCGCGACCGTCCGCGGAAACGCCCGCCGGAAACCTTCCGGCGCCGGAAGAGATGGCGCCGAGGACCCGTGAAACGCTTTTTGCCGGGGGCCGGCATCGCGCGTCCGGGCCTCGTATCATCGTACACCTTTCCGTGTTTTTTTCGCGGAAAAGTTTGCTTTTGCAGGGGAAATGTGGTATATTGATTGGGTATGTTTTTACACTTTTCATTTCACATAAGGAACCAAACAACATGTCAGTCAGCGTGCTCGTCGGCGTCCAGTGGGGCGATGAAGGCAAAGGTAAAATCATTGATGTCTTAACGGAAAAGGCGGGAATGGTGGTCCGTTTCCAGGGCGGCAACAATGCCGGCCACACCGTCGAGATCAACGGACAGCATTTCGTGCTCCATCTGATCCCGTCCGGCATTCTGCGCGCCGGCGTGCCGTGCGTGATCGCGAACGGCGTGGTGGTCGACCCGGTCGAGCTCGTGAAGGAAATGGACATGCTCAAGTCCCGCGGGATCGACGTCTCCGGGATCCAGCTCAGCACGCGCTGCCACCTCATCATGCCGTGGCACAAGCTCATCGATGCCTTCAAGGAGGATTCCGCCAAGGGCGACAAGAAGATCGGCACGACCAAGCGCGGCATCGGTCCGGCGTATTCCTCCAAGGCCGACCGCACCGGCATCCGCGGCGGCGAAATGCGCGACCTCGCCCGCTTCGAGAAGCATTTCCGCGACAACGCCGAAGCATACAACAGGGAATATGTTCCGATGGGCGGCGCGCCGCTCGACGTCGAGACCGCGTGGAAGGAAGTCTCTGCCGCGCGGGAAATCCTGCTGCCGCATCTCGCCGATACCGTGGTCTCGATCAACGAGGCCAATGCCAACGGCGTTCATGTGCTGCTCGAAGGCGCGCAGGGCGCGTTTCTGGACATCGACCACGGCACGTATCCCTACGTGACCAGCAGCAACACCACCAGCGGCGGCGCCTGCACCGGGACCGGCCTGCCGCCCCGCGCCATCACCGAAGTCTGGGGCGTGCTGAAAGCCTACTCCACGCGCGTCGGCGAAGGCCCGTTCCCCACCGAACTCTTCGACGAGCAGGGCGAATTCCTGCGCGAGCAGGGCGGCGAATTCGGCGCCACCACGGGCCGTCCGCGCCGTTGCGGCTGGCTGGACGCCGTCGCATGCCGCCACAGCTGCATGGTAAACGGCGTGGACTTCCTCGCCATCACGAAGCTCGACGTGCTTGACAAGTTCAAGGAGATCAGGATCTGCACCGCGTACAAAATCGACGGGCAGGTCCGTACTACGTTCCCCGAGGACGTCTACGACCTCTCCCGCGTCGAGCCCGTCTACGAGACCATGCCCGGCTGGGAGACCTCCACGACCGGCATCCTCGACTGGGACAGCCTCCCCGTCAACGCGCAGAATTATCTGAAGCGCATCGCCGAGCTCACCGGCTCGAAGATCGGCATCGTGTCCGTCGGCCCCGACCGCAACCAGACCTTCCGCGTCTGATCCGGCGCCGGCTGCATAAGGGTACCGCAAGGAGGGGCAAGCCATGGCGGCGAGGAAACGTCGGTTCTCCAGGGCCGAATGCGTCAGGAAGGAAGACCGGGAAGAGACGAACGCGCAGATCCTGCGCGGCGTGATCCTGCGGTTTTTCGCCCGCTTCGACCTCATGCAGATCATTCCGCTGGCGCTTCTCCTGACCATCGGGATGTTCTTTGTCTACAGTACCGGCCAGCAGGTCGGCGGGCACCATGTCGAGCTGTTCAACCGCCAGTGCGTTTACCTGGCGGTCGGCGTGGCGCTGTGGTTCATCTTCATCCTGGTGGACTACCGCTGGATCGGGCTGTTCTCCATGCTGTTCTATCCGGCGGTCATCGTCGTACTGGTGCTCGTGCTGATGTTCGGCCCGGTCCGCAACAACACCCGCCGCTGGATCGACATCGGCCCGGTCAGCCTCCAGCCGTCCGAACTCGGCAAGATGGCCGTGCTTTTCTCCATCGCGTGGCTGGCATCGTTCAAAAAGGTCAACATCAATAAGATCTGGTGGATCGCCCTGGTCCTCCTCCTGACCGTGATCCCGTTCTGCCTGATCTACAAGGAACCCGACTTGGGCACTGCCATCGTCCTGATCCCGCTCGCCGCAGCCATCCTGTTCGCCGCCAACCTGCGCTGGATCTATATCGCCCTCATCGTCGTCTTCTGCGCCGGACTCGTCCCGATCGCCTACATGAACATGAAATCGTACCAGAAGGAACGCATCCTGACGTTCCTGGACCCGGACCGCGATCCCTACCGGCGCGGCTGGAATGCGATCCAGGCGGAGATCGCAGTCGGCACCGGCGGCATGACGGGCAAGGGCTACCGCAACGGCACGCACACCACGCTGGGCTACCTGCCGAAAATGGTAGCCGACTCCGACTTCATCTTCCCGGTCATCGCCGAGGAGACCGGATTCGTGGGAGCGTTTTCGGTGATCCTGCTATACGGGCTCCTGCTCTTTTCGATCCTGCGAACGGCGCTGTTGTCGTCGGACCTCTTCGGGCGGTATTTGTGCGTCGGCATCGCTGCCATCCTGATGACGCACGTCTTCATCAACATCGGCATGTGCATCCGTCTGGTCCCGATCACCGGACTGCCGCTGCCGTTCGTCAGCTACGGCGGCACGTTCCTCGTGGCCATGCTGTGCTATCTGGGCATCGCGCAGAGCGTGTACGCGCACCGCAACGACCCGTCGAGCCTGGATTTGAACAACTGACCGCTTTCCGGCGTGATCCGTCCGATCTTCGAAACGAAAAACGGGCATTCCCCTTTTGTTGATCTTTCAGCGGATTTCCCGCGCCAGCACGGGACGGAACCCGACCGCCGTGTCGCTTTCGTTCGGCGGCATGAAGAACCGGTACGCCGAACGCAGTTTCTTCGGCTCCATGCCCCAGTCGCCGCCGCGGATCACGCGGCACGCCGTCTCGGTGGTCCAGGTGCCCGCGTCGAACGGGCGGTAGCGCGTGAACCCGACGCTGACCGGATCGCGTTTGACCGGGTCGGGCCCCGCCAGATTCGGGTCGGAATATGCCTTCGGGTCGTACCAGTCGTAACACCACTCGGCGGCGTTGCCGGACATGTCGTAAAGATTCCAGGGGTTTGCCGCGAAATTCCCGGCCGGCGCGGTCACGCGGTATCCGTCGTCGTCCGCGGCCCCGGAGATCGGCGGCAGCCGCCACTGGAACCGTTCGGCTGATTTGAAATCCAGCCCGTTCGCGTACTTCGCCCCCTCGTTTCCGAATTCATCCCCCCAGTAATAATTGGTCGTCGTCCCGGCGCGGCAGGCGTATTCCCATTCGGCCTCGGTCGGCAGGCGGTATTCGTAGCCGGACGGCAGACGCCCGGCGGAGCGTTCGAGCTCCGTGAGCTTGCGGCAGTACATGACAGCCTGGTCCCAGCGCACGCGGACCGCCGGCTGCGACGGTCGATTAAGGCGGAACTCGCCCCATTTGAGCGAATTGAACCCGGGGATCAGCATCTGCATCTGGCGGTTCGTGACCTCGGTCCGGGCGATCCAGAAAGGATGCGAGATCGTGACCTCGCGGACCGGCATTTCGTTGTCCATCGACCCGCCCATCCTGAACTTGCCCGCCGGGATCCCCGCCATGTCCAGGTGCGCAGACGGCACGATGAAGTCTTCGCCGGGCTGTTCCGGTTTGGCGGGCAGCGACACTCTTGCGAGTTTTTCGATTTTCTCCTCGTCCCGGCGGTTGTCTCGTTCAACGAGCTTGATTCCCTCGCTTGAAAGCAGCGGCATCAGCGCTTCCCTGCGGAGGTCGATGAGCTCGACGAGCAGACGGGCGCGAAGATGCGGGGACGCCGCGGAATTTGTGACGAGTTCGTTTTCCTTGGCGGAGATCTGCCGTTTTACCAGGTCGCGTTCTTTCGCCTTCTCCCTCGACTCCCTGTAGTAGGAAATCCCGCTGTACACGAGGAATGCCCCGACGCAGAGCACGAAGAGCGCCATGAAGATCTTGAAAATGCGGAGTTTCGCCTCCTCGTGCTGCAGTTCGGCGCGGAGACGCATGGTGGTCGCGCCGGTGCTGCCGGGCGGGAAGAACGGTTTCGCCTTTTTGGAGCCGGAGGCGGCGCCGGATGCCTGTTCGTCGGGATTCGGGTTCATATCGGATGCCTTGTTGAGCCGTGGACGGGTGATGCGGGCGGGAGTGCGCCGTCCGCGGGGAACAATATAGCACAAAAAGTCAAAAAAATCGAATGAAAAAGGTGAAAAAACGCCGAATATGCTGTATATTGTATGCTGAATTATGTTTCGGGTATCTCCCGGTTTTCAGAAGAGATACCCCTTTGACCCCGGAACCTGGATTTATGGAAAACTCGTTTGACGTCATCGTGATCGGCGGAGGACATGCCGCCTGTGAAGCCGCCGCGGCAGCCGCGCGGCTCGGCGCGCCGACCCTGATGCTTACGATGAACCTGGACCACATCGCGCAGATGAGCTGCAATCCGTGCATCGGCGGCATCGCGAAGGGGCACCTCGTGCGCGAGATCGACGCACTCGGCGGCCTCATGGGCAGGATCGCCGACGCCGCGTCCATCCAGTTCCGCATGCTGAACCGTACCAAGGGGCCCGCCGTATGGTCCCCGCGGGCGCAGTGCGACAAGACCTGCTACCAGCGCGCCATGAAGCACATGCTCGAGCAGACGCCGAACCTCACGATCCGGCAGGAGGAGGCGGTCGATTTCGTCACGGACGGCGACGCCGTCGCGGGCGTGGTCACGCGCCTCGGCAATACCTACCGCTGCAAGGCAGTCGTCGTGGCGACCGGGACGTTCCTGCACGGCCTGCTGCATTACGGGCTTACGCATTTTTCCGGGGGGCGTTCCGGCGATCCCGCCTCGGACCTGCTCTCCGAAGCCATCCGCGGCCGTTTGAAGTTGAAGATGGGCCGCTTGAAGACCGGCACGCCGCCGCGCGTGCTCGGCAGCTCCGTGGACTTCAGCCGCATGGACGTGCAGCCGTCGGAGACCGACCTCGACGAGCATTTCTCGCATTTCGGCATCGGGGACGTCACGCCGCAGGTGAACGAGCACAACCTGAACTGCCGCATCACCTGGACCACCGCCGCCACTGCCGAACTCGTGCGCGCCAACCTCGACAAGGCCCCGATGTACAACGGCCTGATCGAGGGCATCGGCACGCGCTACTGCCCTTCGTTCGAGGACAAGGTCGTACGGTTCCCCGACCACGAACGCCATCTGATCTACCTCGAGCCCGAGGGCGAGGCGACCGACGAGTTCTACGTGAACGGCATCTCGACCAGCCTGCCGCCCGAAGTGCAGGAGGGTATGCTGCGATCCATCCCCGGGCTCGAACACGTCCGCATCCTGCGCTACGCCTACGCCATCGAATACGATTATGTCGAACCCGCCCAGATGGACCGCACGTTCGCCGTGCGCGCGTGGCGGGGGTTGTACCACGCCGGGCAGATCAACGGCACCAGCGGGTACGAGGAAGCCGCCGCACAGGGGCTTGCCGCCGGACTGAACGCCGCGCGGTTCGCCGCCGGGCTCGACGGTGTGGCGTTCGGGCGCGACGAGGCGTATCTGGGCGTGATGGCGGACGACCTGGTGACGAAGGAGATCAAGGAGCCGTACCGGATGTTTACCAGCCGCGCGGAATACCGCCTGCGGCTGCGGCAGGACAATGCCGATCTCCGGCTCTGCCGGAAAGCCCACGACCTCGGATTGCTCTCAGACGCCGATTTCGGCAAGTTCAAAGCATACGAAAACCGACTGCACGAGCTCGAAGCCGCCGCACGCGCGGCATCCATGCCCGGCGGCGGGACCGTCTGGGAACGACTCCGCATCGCGCAGGGCGACCCGGATTTGAACGATCTGCCGTTCGAACCGGAGCTGATCGGCCTCGATTTGACCGACCGTACCGACCGCCGCGCGATCCGCGAACTCGCGGTGCGGGCGCATTACGAAGGTTATCTGCGGCAGGAGGAGGATTCCATCCGCCATCTGCACGGGCTGGAGGCGTGGACGATCCCCGCCGAACTCGACTATGCGGCGCTTCCCGGACTCAAGAACGAGACCCGCCTCAAACTCGCGCGCATCCGTCCCGCCACGCTCGCGCAGGCGTCGCGCATCGACGGCATGACCCCGGCTGAGATCGGGCTTCTGCAGGTGCTGCTCGCCCGCCGGAAACGCGAACAGGAAGCCGAAACAGCCTCGGGAAAGGAGGTCCCGCAACCATGAACGACGCCGAAACAGCAGTCCAAGTTGAAGAGACCTACAGTGAACCCGGCGCCTGGTCGCGCCTCTGGGCGATCCGCTACGCCCGCGTGCCGATCCTGATCTGTGTGCTGTTCTTTGTCTTCGCGCTCGGCGCGGAGTGCTATGCCGTCTACTGCGTGAAGACCGGCACGACGCCGGTTTACCAGGTCCAGAATCCCGAACTCCGCAACCACGCCCCGATGAAAGGCCACATCCTCGGCACGGACTACCTCGGGCGCGACGTGCTCCTGCGGGCGGTCTTCGCCACACGCACCGCGGTGAAAGTCGGCGTCGTGGCGTCGCTGATCTCGGCGCTGTTCGGCGTCGTGCTGGGGCTGCTCGGCGGGTACTACGGCGGGAAAGTTGACGCCGCCGTTTTGTGGATCTACAGCACGTTCGCGTCCATCCCCTCGCTATTGTTTATTCTGGCGTTTGCTCTGCTCGTTTCGAAGGGGTTTCTGAGCCCGCCGCTCGAAGCCGCGTTCCAGGCGTTCAGCCGCGCCATGAACACCGAGCCCGGCATGATGGCCGTCTACCTCGGGATCGGGCTTACGGGCTGGGTTCCGCTGTGCCGCGTGGTGCGTGCGGAGACGCTTCGCCTGCGGACGCGCCCCTACGTGACCGCCGCCCGCGCACTCGGCGTGACGGACCGCGGGATCATGCTCCGCCACATCCTGCCGAACCTGATGCACCTCGTGATCGTGTATTTCACCATGCGGTTCGCGTTCGCGGTGATGACCGAGGTGATCGTGAGCTATCTCGGGCTCGGCGTGAAGTTCGAGCCGAGCTGGGGGCTGATGATCTCCAACGGCCAGTCGCTCTTCTGGCGCGGCGCGTGGTGGGAGGTCGCCGCCGCCACGGGATTCATGTTCGTGCTCGTGCTCGCACTGAACCTGACCGGGGATGCGTTGCGCGACGCCCTGGACCCGCGCCATACCTCCGGCAAGTGAAAGCCACGCCTCAATCCTTCCTCAAACCATAAAAAAGCCGGGCTCCGAACGGCGGAAGCCCGGCAGAGGATCATTTTGTCTGTTCCCGCTCAGTTCTTGAGGCTGTGGATGGGGGCGGGGATGCGGCCGCCGCGTGCGATGAACTTTGCCGGGGAAAGCGTGTTCACGGGCATCACGGGCGCTTCGCCGAGCAGACCGCCGAAACTGACCGTGTCGCCGACCTTGCAGCCGATGGCGGGGATCACGCGGACGGCGGTCGTCTTCGTGTTCACGACGCCGATGGCGATCTCGTCGGCGATGATGCCGGAAATGACTTCGGCGGGGGTGTCGCCCGGGATCGCGATCATGTCGAGCCCCACGGAGCACACCGCGGTCATGGCTTCGAGCTTTTCGAGGCGGAGCGCGCCGGAACGCGCGGCGGCGATCATGCCGGCGTCCTCGGAGACGGGGATGAACGCGCCGGAGAGGCCGCCGACCTGCGAGGATGCCATCACGCCGCCCTTCTTCACAGCGTCGTTCAGGAGCGCGAGCGCGGCGGTCGTGCCGCAGGCGCCGCACTGCTCCAGCCCCATGGACTCCAGGATGTACGCGACCGAGTCGCCGATGGCGGGCGTGGGCGCGAGCGAGAGGTCCACGATGCCGAACGGCACGCCGAGGCGGTCCGAGGCTTCGCGCGCGACGAGCTGGCCGACGCGGGTGATCTTGAACGCGGTCTTCTTGATGATCTCGGCGATCTCGGCGAGCGAGCAGTCGCCCGCGCGGCGGATGGCGGACGCCACGACGCCGGGGCCGGACACGCCCACGTTGATGACCGTTTCGGGTTCGCCGAGGCCGTGGAACGCGCCCGCCATGAAGGGGTTGTCCTCCGGGGCGTTCGCGAAGACGACGAGCTTGGCGCAGCCGATGGAGCCGCGGTCGGCGGTGAGCTCGGCGGTGTGGCGCACCACGCGTCCCATCTGCGCCACGGCGTCCATGTTGATGCCCGCCTTGGTGGAGGCGACGTTTACGGACGAGCAGACCAGTTCGGTGCTGGCGAGCGCCTCCGGGATGGATTCGATGAGCACGCGGCTGCCGTCGGACGCGCCCTTCTGCACGAGCGCGCTGTAGCCGCCGATGAAGTTGATGCCGAGCTCGTGCGCCGCCCGGTCGAGCGCCTTCGCGATGCCGACCGCGCCGTCGCGGTCCAGGCGGCCGCAGAGGAGTGCGGCGGGCGTCACGGACACGCGTTTGTTGATGATCGGGATGCCGTACATCTTTTCGATGTCGCTGCCGACCTTCACGAGGTTGTGTGCGCGCGACATGATCTTGTCGTAGATGTTGTCCGCCAGGCGGCGCGGGTCGTCGCTCTGGCAGTCGTACAGCGAGATGCCGAGCGTGATCGTGCGGACGTCGAGGCATTCCTCGCGGATCATGTTCAGCGTTTCGAGAATGTCGAATTTATCGAGCATGGGACGCGCTCCGTTCAGATCTTGTGCATGGTGTTGAAGATGTCCTCGTGCATGGTGAGGATCTTCAGGTTGTTGGCGTTGCCGATGCGTGTCATGGCGTCGACGAAATCCGGGAACGGCACGGTGATGCCGTCGATGTCCGTGATCATGATCATGGTGAAGTAGTCCTGCAGCACGGTCTGGGAGATGTCGAGGATGTTCACGCCGCAGCGGGCGCACTCCGCGCTGACTTTCGCGATGATGCCGACGGTGTCCTTGCCGATGACGGAGATGACAGCTTTCATGGGACGTGCCTTTCCGGGCGCGAAACCAGATGCCGCCGCGCCCAAATTGTGTGTGATGGATAAAAAAATATCTATTTAAAATACACCGCCGCCGCCGAAAAATCAACCCCGGAAAAAGGAAGAATCCGCCGTACATGCAAGAACCAAACGTTTTCCGCGGAAAACCGGTAAAAACACTTGCTTTTTTCCTCCGAACGGGATATAGTATGAAAATAATATGCAGTTGCTCCGAAGAGCCTTTCCAATATTTGCAATCCCGCAGAATAAGATATACATATTTTGAATCAGAAAAAAGAACACGACATGGATCAGGACACCCCCGAGGCCGAGCACGTCCAGTCCGACGGCGACCAGCCCAAAGAAACACGCTATGACGTTTTTCTTTCCTATTCCCATAAGGATGCCGAGCTGTACGGGAAAGACCTGATCCAGTCCATCAAGGACGAAATCGAGGCGGATCTCTTCGATATCACATGCAGACGTCTGGTCTTTCTTGATTCGGAGGCGCTGAACTACGGCGACGAATGGCATGCGAAAATCATGGAGAAGTTGAATGAATGCCGCGTTTTCATTTGCCTCCTGTCCGACAATTACCTCAATTCGACCTACTGTATGCGTGAACGGCTCTGGTGGGAAACACGGGAGATCCGACGCGGTCGTCTCCGTCAGGCCACGTTGCCTGTTTACTTTATCCGCCTGAATCACGATCCGAACCAGGACGAAAAGCGGCGGGTACGCGATCTTTTCGGATTTCAGATGGAGTCGGAGCCATGGTTTGACCGCGGCGGGAAAGAAGTCAAAGACTTTTTCCTGAAGGAGCGGCTCGACAATCTGAAAAACGCGGTCAGAAACAAACTGACCCGCGAGGAGGCGGCTTCAGGCTTCAACACGGTCATCCCAGATCCCTCGAAATGCTTTGTCGGACGTGTTCTGGAACTGAAAGAGCTGCATGAAATCTGCCTGAGCGGACATATCCCGATCATTGAGGGGGTCGCCGGAGCCGGCAAAACCGAACTGGCGACCGTCTATGCGTACGGATATGCCGGGGATTATCCACAGGGGCGTTTCCTGGTCCACATGGAGGGAAAACGCTCCTGGGAGGAAGCGGTTCTTTCGCTCGTCAACGATCCCGACACAGGAAGGATGGTCCAGACTGAACTTGGGATTTCGGACGATGAGATGCGGAAAGACGGCAAGTCTCTTCATCGGCTTATCATAGAGAAGATTTTCGCCCGCGCCGGGAAAGGCCGCCTGCTGCTCCTGCTGGATAATGTCGACGACGCATCGCTGTTCAGAGAGCGGGAATTGCAGGGATTCTCCCTGAAACAACTCATTCCCGACAACATCCACATGATCGCGACCACGCGGCATGAACTCGAAATCCCAAATGAAAGAAATCGTGCGAAAAAATTCGCCCTCGGAAACCTTGACGACGATGAATCGTTCGAGCTTTTCTGTGAAATCGGGCGGAATCGATTTCCATTCTCGAAAAAAAAGGAATTGGACGGGGACGACCCGGAATACATAGCTGCCATGGAGATCATCCATCAAGTGAAGGGACACGTATGGTCGTTGGAAATCATCGCCGGACAGATCGCGAACGAATACGATGACGGTGCCACATTCCAAAAAAGAATCGCGTCTTTGAGAGAGAGTTTTTCGATAGAAGGCAAAAAGGATTCCTGGCGCAGTCCCGCGGACAGCCCGGGGGACCTGGTACGGGACACCTTGAACATCCTGAAAAAACTGGAGAACGGGGATGTGATCGTCCATCTGGCGTATTTCGCCGCCCTCCTTGCTCCAGACGGAAAGAAAAAAGATGTCCTCCGGGCCTGCTGGGACAAGCTTTTCGCGGATGTGAGATTCAAGAATAAGGATATTGATCCGTTCCTTTATGCGTATAATCATCTGTGGCGTTATAATCTCCTACACAGCAAGGACGACGACAAGATGCACCGGCTGACGCAGACCGGTTTGAAGCAGATCATGAAAGAAGGCGGGATACTCGAAGAGTGCGTGGGTAGACTCGCGGACATCATGGTCAACACTCCGTTGACCGGCTTTGAAACTTGGCTCAGCACACTTTCCAATACTCCTGAAATCGCAGTATATCTCAAGGAGACTCATGAGAAATTCTTTTTTGAACTTCTTTCCCCTGCAGCATGGGTGACTCTGCTTTCATTTGATCCGCTCCAGCCGATCCTGGTCGAAATGTGCCCATGGGACAATCTGAATGGTTGGAACTGGGCAGATCTTTTGAAAAAACGACCGCAGTTTGCCGGGAAATGCGACTGGGACAAGTTGAGCGGTTTGGATTGGGCAGAGCTTGTGTCTGAACAGGTGCATTTCAAAGATAGATGTCCATGGAGTATCTTCGATGGCGGGGACTGGGCTATCCTTTTGGCAAAACAGCCGCAGTTTGCCGGGAAATGCAAATGGGATACTTTGGGCGTTATGGAATGGTTTTCCCTTTTGCAGATGCAGCCGAAGTTTGAAGACAAATGTCCGTGGAATTTGCTGTTCGATGTTGCTCGACTTGATGATGACTATTGTTCAGAATGGATTTCACTTTTGCAGGCGCAGCCGAAGTTTGAAGACAAATGTCCGTGGGACAGGCTTTCGGGCATCCATTGGGCGTATCTTCTGTCTGAACAGCCGGGATTCAAGACCAGATGCCCCTGGAGCAAACTGAACGGACACGACTGGGCTTATCTTCTGTCTGAACAGCCGGGATTCAAGACCAGATGCCCTTGGAACAAACTGAATGGGCGCGACTGGGTAGAGCTTCTGTCCAAACAGCCGCAGTTCGACAGCAAATGCAAATGGGATAAGCTGGACAGTCATGACCGGGCAGCGCTTCTGGTAAAACAACCTTCATTCACCGACAGGGTCCAGTGGGATGCGTTGACTGGCTGGGACTGGTCGGTTCTTTTACAGATACAGCCGCAGTTCAAGGACAAATGTCCATGGGACAGTCTGGATGGGACTGAATGGGTATACCTTTTGGAAGACCAGCCGCAGTTTGCGATCCATTGCCGTTGGGACAAACTGAATGGCCCCGATTGGGCAGAGCTCCTGTTGGAAGATCCTCAATATGCAGATCACTGCAACTGGGAAAAACTGTATGGCTGTGACTGGTGTTTACTTCTGATGATACAACCGCAGTTTGCTGTCTATTGCCGTTGGAACAGGCTGAATGGCTACGACTGGACAGATCTTCTGCAATCTCAACCGCAGTTTGCGGATAGATGCGATAAGTGGGATAAACTGGACAAAGAAAACTGGGTATCCCTTTTGTATTATCAGCCGCAGTTCGCCGGCAAGTGCCCGTTCAACGAGCTGAAACGCTGACACCGCGCCAGTCATCTGGAAAAACTGCCGGAAACCGGCGCGAAAATCAGGCGGATTTCCGTACGGTTTGCGCTTGACTTCCCGCGTTCCGCTGTTATATTAGTGTTTGGAGCTGAATCATCAGATCAATAAAAAAACAGAAAGGAACCCCATCCCATGTCGAATACAGCACGCAACGCCGCCCTCGGGCTGCTCCTCGGAGTCACGACCGCGATCACCGCCGCCGCGGACGACGGCAGCAAATTGTGGCTTCAGACTCCTGTGCCCGGGAAAGTCAAGCTGGAGTCCGAAAAGCCCGTCAGCGACACCATGCAGATCACGTTATCCGAGCTCGCCCGGTTCAAGCAGCGCTCGTGGGGGGTCATGACCGACAAGCACCGCACCGACCTCGGCGACGAGGGATTCGAGATCCGCATCATGGAGGACATGGTGAAGATCATCGCGAAGACCGAACGCGGCCTCATGTACGGCGCGTACCACCTTCTGCGGGAGCAGGCATGCGGGACCGTGGTCACCGACAATTACTACGCGAAGGAGGTCCCGTACTACAAATACCGCATGCTGAACCACTGGGACAACCTCGACGGCACCGTGGAGCGCGGCTACGCGGGGAATTCCATCTGGAAGTGGGACGAGCTCCCCGGCACCGTGTCGCCCCGCTACACCGAATACGCCCGCGCCAACGCCTCCATCGGCATCAACGCCACCGTGCTGAACAACGTGAACGCCTCGCCGAAGATGCTCGAATCGGAGAACCTGGCGAAGGTGAAAGCCATCGCCGACGTGCTGCGCCCCTACGGCATCCGCGTCTTCCTCTCCGTGAACTTCGCTTCGCCCATGGTCATCGGCAAGCTGAAGGACGCCGACCCCGTGAAGCCCGAGGTCGCCACCTGGTGGAAAGACAAGGCGAAGGAGATCTACAACCTGATCCCCGATTTCGGCGGATTCCTGGTGAAGGCGAACAGCGAAGGCCAGCCAGGCCCGTGCGATTACGGCCGCACCCACGCCGAAGGCGCGAACGTCCTCGCGGACGCCCTCAAGCCCTACGGCGGCGTCGTGATCTGGCGCGCGTTCGTCTACGGCCAGAAGCCGCAGGAACGCGTCCAGCAGGCCCTGCTTGAGTTCCAGCCGCTCGAAGGCAAGTTCCGCGACAACGTGATCGTGCAGGCGAAGAACGGCCCGCTCGACTTCCAGCCCTGCGAACCCTTCCACCCGATGTTCGGCAAGATCAGGAACATCCCGCTTGCCATCGAGCTCCAGATCACGCAGGAATACCTCGGCCAGTCCAACCACCTGGCGTACCTCGCCACGCTCTGGAAGGAAGTGCTCGACAGCGACACCTACCAGAACGGACCCGGCAGCACCGTCGCGAAGAAGATCCGCGAGTCCGGCATGATCGCCGGCGTGGCGAACATCGGCGACGATGTGAACTGGTGCCGCCACCCGTTCGCCCAGGCCAACTGGTATGCGTTCGGCCGCCTCGCATGGAACCCGGATCTGAAGGCGGACGCCATCGCGAAGGAATGGCTCGCGCAGACCTTCACCCCGAACGTCAAGTTCGTCGAACCCGTGTGCGACATGATGATGAGCAGCGTTCCCGCCATCCGCCAGTACATGATGCCGCTCGGTCTCGCCCATATCTTCGGTTCCACGCTCGGCAACCACTACGGCCCCGGCCCGTGGCTCTACCAGGCCGGCAACGAATCCTTCCTCAAGTACGCCTCGCTCCTTTCCACCAACGATAACGTCCCCGGCCGCAAGGTCTTCGACGCCACCGCCGACGAGCTCGGCGCCGACCGCACGAAGAAGGGCACCGGCACCGTGTTGCAGTACAACGCCCCGCTCTGCGACCAGTACAACGACCTGAAGACCTGTCCGGAACGCTACTGGCTCTGGTTCCATCGCATCGGCTGGAAACAGAAGATGCCCACGGGCGACACCTTCTGGGAACACCTCTGCGGCCAGTTCGAGACCGGCGCGAAGACCGCCGCGACTTATCCCGCCATCTGGGAATCCGTCAAGACCTACGTCGATCCCGAACGCTACGACCTGGTGCTCGGCCGCCTGAAACTCCAGGCCCGCGAGGCCGTCTGGTGGAAGGACGCCTGCATCCTCTTCTACCAGAGCGTCAACAAGCTGCCGCTGCCGAGCGGGATCACGCCCCCGATCTACGACCTCGCGAAGCTCAAACGCATCAGCTTCCCCAACAACGTGCATTTCTGCCCGTCGCCCGAGTCCGTGAACAAGGCGCTCGACGGCGCGCTGAAGAAGTAAACAGAGCACGGGAAACAATCCAAGATACAAAAAACGCCTCCGGTTCTTTTCCGAGCCGGGGGCATTTTTTTCGAGATTGTGCGTGAGCGGGAGGACAAGTCCTCCGCTGATATTGTGCCTTGCCTTGCAACGGCACATGTTCTCGCGAAGCTGAGCGGACTATGTCGGCACCGCTTCGCAGTGTCCGCAAGCGAAGTTGAGCGGACCATGTCGGCACCGCTTCGCGGTGTCCGCAAGCGAAGCTGAGCGGACTATGTCGGCACCGCTTCGCGGTGTCCGCAAGCAAAGCTGAGCGGACCATGTCGGCACCGCTTCGCGGTGTCCGCAAGCGAAGTTGAGCGGACTATGTCGGCACCGCTTCGCGGTGTGTCAGTTCAGGCCGTCGCGACGCTCGGCGATCATGGTGCGGGCGTTGTCCTGAAGGATGAGCGAGCCCTTGACGTCGAATCCGTAGTCGGCGTTCCAGTCGGTGCGTTCGGTGAGCCAGTGGATCAGCTCCACGTTGCCCCACGGGATCACGCGGACGGTCTCCTGTCCCACGGTCACCTGGCTCCTCATTCCGTCCACGATTCGGGCGAAGTGGAATGAACGCCCCTGAATGGCGATGTAGCTCTCGTTTTCCTCGACCACGCGTCCGATTATGATGTGCGTGTGGGCTCCGGGGTAATCCTTCTTGCAGCGGAGACGGATCGTTTTTCCTTTCAGATAGTTGGTCATGCGTGATACCTCCTTCAAGGCGTTTTCTTCAGTTCGATCGGTTTTGCGTTTTGTTTTCTGCTATACTATATCACGCTTTTCCGAAAAACCTATGGCGGAAACGTTTTTTTATCCGTTTTTTTCGGCTTCCCGCGGGATCGGTCCGCCCCGGAATCTTGAAAAAACGGGAAAAGAAACTATATTTATTGTTCAAAAAAAGAATTCGCCGCAAACGGGCGGCAAACGCATACGCATAGGAAAGGAGCCCCATCCGCATGTCCGCGAATCCGAAAAAAGACAGGACGAAGCTTTCGGTTTTCAGCCTTGTGCTGGCTCTGGTCCTGATCGTCGTTGTCCTGATCTCCGTCCGGGCGGTCTTCCACAACAATTCTCCCGCAACTGTGCAGTCTCTGATGGTCGCGCTGAACATTCCGGCCACCGTTTCCGTGGACGAAGGCATGCGCGAGGCGGTTCAGGAGAGTTTCCAGAGCGAGTTTTCCGCTCTCTACGGGATTGATTTGACCGCCGAGGAGGGCGCGTATTTCTCGAGGCTGCTCCAGGACTGCACCGCGGAGTTCGAAATGGAGCCGTTCCTGCGGGAGATGCTCGAAAAGGAATGCACCCGCCGCCGCATCCCGGAGGAGACCATGGTCCGCCAGATCATGGGCATCCGCGACCCCGCCGAACGGGAGAAGATCCGCGCCGAATGGATCGCATCGGGGCAGGCCGCAGTGCTGCGTTCGGAATCGTTTCTCCACGCCATGGAGCCGGTCAGCAACCGGTTCTTCGAATGGTGGACGCCCCGCCACCCGGAATACCAGGGCGTCGCCGCCGGCATCACGATCACGGATGATCGCGGGGCGCTGCTCGACCAGATCGCCATGTCGCTCCGGCGCGAGGTGCTGGTCCACACGGCGCAGCAGCTTCAGGACCGTCTTGTAACCGATCTGCGCAAACGCGGCAAGGTCATTTCCGAAGAGAAACAGCAGCGGACGTTTGCGGTGTTCCTGCGCCTCGGCAAGGTTCGTTACACGGAGGAGCTCATGCGGAGCATAGCGGACGCCATCGCCGAAGAGGCCGAACTCACAGACGACGAGATACTCCATTGCCTGCTTTTGAAAGACCGCAAGCTCTCCAATGAACGGCTTTCGACGATCCAGGACGTGCAGGTGCGCTACCTGACGCCGCGGACGCTCGACTCGATCCCCGCGGAGACCGTCTCCGAGATCCGGAAGGAACTCCAGTCGATCACGGGCGTCGATTACGCGCAATGACGCGCCGCCGCAAAACGCATAGCAACACAGAATAACTCAGCAGAAGGACTTCGCATACGCCATGCCGGACGATACCGCGGCCACCACGCCGTTTTTCACCCGCGACGAACTCAAGCAGTTCCATTACAAATGCTCCCACAAACTCGTCATTTCGCTGGTCGTCGGCGCGGTCTACCTGCTCGGCCTGACCCTGTTTGCCGTCGACAAGGCGGTGGCGGGCGCCGGTACGCAGGACAAGCTTCTCCCGTATTGCTATTACGGGCTCGGCGCCGCGGGCTATGTATTCATTGTCGGTCTCATCGCGCTGTTCGTCCGCCGCAGCCAGTCGCTCAATTTCTCCCGGTTCCTGCAGGGGTGCGTCCGGTTCGACAACTTCGGATACATGCTCGAATACGTCGAGCTGCGCATGCCGGGTCCCTTCTCGCCCCGGTTCCTGCAGTACCCCATTCACCTGATGATCCTCGGCAAGGTGCTGGAGCATTCCGAGAAGCCGGAGAACGTGGAGGTCGGGCACCGCATGGTCGCCGCCTCGGCCGACCGTGATCCGGCGCTGGAGGCGTTCCGCGGGGCGGAGCTCGCCGACCTGATGAAGTTTCACGAGACATTTCTGGCGGAACGCCCGGAGATGCAGAGGGAATGGCACAATGCGGAGAGTTTCCACAGCCTGCTGGTGCATCTTATCCTGCCCGTGGTCATCATCATGGTCATCTTCTCGCTGACCCTGAAGGGCTGCAAGCCGCCGGAGGAAACGGAGGAAAGAAGCCTGCCCGCCGCCGGAGAGACGCAGGCGAAGGTTTCCGCCCGGGAAATGCAGCATGGCGGGACTGCCGTCCCGGATGCCGCCCCGGAAAGGACGGAAAAGGCGGCGGAAGAGGCGGAGAAAGCGGAAGGACCGCTTACCGAGCGGGAGTCTGTTCCGCAGGCTTGACCGCGGCCTTCAAGGTCAGCAGGTCCGCGGCCAGCCGGAGCACCGGGTCGCCGTCCAGTCCGTCAGGCTTTTCCTTCAGTTCGTCGAAGCTCAGGCGCGCATCGGATTCCTTCTCCAGGTCCGGCTTCAGCGCATAGGGGGAGATCCCGGAATCGTTCGGGCGCGGGGTCGGCACGAACCACACGACGTCGTTCACATAGATGCGCCTCACGGGGAAGATCCTGCCGGCGGTCTCGGTCCCGAGCAGGACGGCCCCGCAGTCGCGCCGCAGGACTGCCGCCAGAAGCTCGCCCGCACCTCTCGTTTTGCCGGAGACCAGCACCATGACCGGGCATTTGAGCCTGCCGGCGGCATCTGTTAGGTTGTCCACGGCTTCGTAATCGCCGTCGAGAGCGCTCCGCAAATCGAAGATCACGCCTTCGGGGGCGGATCCGCCGTCTCCTGTTTTTTCGTTCAGCGTCTGTGCCGCGGCAAATGCGCTTTCCTTCATCAGCCCATCGAAGCGGAGATACGGGAAATGCTTCTCCGTGAGCTCGATCACGGGGTAACTCGGGACCTGTCCGCCCCGGATGGCAGGAGCTGCTTTCCCTGCATCGGCGTCCGCTGCGGACGCAGGGATCACGCCGCTGTCCAGGGCGCGCATGATGCGCGCGAGCGCCTCTTCGCGCGGAATCTCGTTCATCCGCCGGTAGATTTCCGGTTCTTCGTCCTCGATTGCCTCGAGCAGATCGACGATGCGCTCTTCCAGTTTGAGCTCGGGGATGGTGCGGACGGGTTCTTTCTCGTCATCATCGTCGGCGATCAGGGAAAAGGCCGGGAAAGCCGCCAGGCAGAACGCCGCGGCGAAGGAAAGCAGTTTCATAGTGGGGCGAACTCCATCGGTAAGAAGTTGGTGCGGCACAAAAAGGATCGAACGCCGCGGATGTTATCTCATACTAATATCGCCTTGTTTTCCGGTTTTTCAAGCGCGTTCAGTTGATTTTTGGAAAAATGCGCTGTAAATTATTGGATCGAACATGATCCGCAGATAAACCGCTTCGCATCGAACTCCATTCATCCGCCGTATGACCATCACGATAGACCTGCCTCCGATCCCTGCCGCGAAAGCCGGTTCCGGCATCGACCGCGAACTCGCGCCGCTTATTGCGCGCGTCGCCCGCGTCCGACCGGAAGACGTGTCGGACTACCGGATCGTGCGGAAGAGCATCGACGCGCGGAAGAAACCCGCCGTGGCGCTGCTGTTTCGCGTGGACGCCGACCTGGCGGAAGGCGCACGTCCGACCGGCGGTCCGAACGTAAAGCCGTATGCCCCGCGCGAAATGTACCGTCCATTCGGGGGGATGACCGCTCTGCGGAATCCGCTTGTGGTTGGCGCGGGCCCCGCGGGCCTTTTCGCCGCGCTGGTCCTGGCGCAGGCAGGATGCGCGCCGGTCGTGCTGGAACGCGGCCGCGATGTGGACCGCCGCAGGCGCGACATCGAGGCGTTCCGCGCCTCGCGCATGCCCGACCCGGAGAGCAACTACCTGTACGGCGAAGGCGGCGCGGGCACGTGGTCCGACGGCAAGCTCTTTACGCGCATCCACGAGCCCGCCGTCATGTACGTGCTGGAAACATTCGTGGAATGCGGCGCCGATCCGTCGATCACCTATTTCAGCCATCCGCACCTCGGTTCCGACCGGCTGCCCGGCATCATCGCCGCCCTCCGCGAAAGGATCATCCGCCTCGGCGGGACCTTCCGCTGGGATTCGCGCGTCGACGAGCTCCTGATCCGCGACGGCGCATGCCGCGGCGTCCGGCTGGCGGACGGGGAAACGCTCGAATCGGACGTGACGGTCGTCGCCGCCGGGCACAGCGCCCGTGCGTTCACGCGTTCGCTCTTCGGGCGCGTCCGGTCGTCCATGAAGGGCTTTCAGGTCGGAATCCGCATCGAGCATCCGCAGGAATTCATCAACGCGGCGCAATACGGCATGACGGTCCCGCCGGATTCCCTCGGCGCCGCTCCGTACCAGGTCGTGAGCCGTCCCTCGCAGGACGGACGCATCGACGGCGCGGCGAGCTTCTGCATGTGTCCCGGCGGCGAGATCATTGCTGCCGTGACCGATGCCGACCATCTGTCGACCAACGGCATGAGCAATGCCGCGCGCGACGGCAAGTTCGCCAACGCCGCGCTCATCACCACGATCCCCTCCGGCATGTTTGCCGCACCCGGGGACGCGTTCGATTTCCTCGACCGGCTCGAGGCCGCACTCGCCACGGCGGGCGGCGGCGGATGCACCGCACCTGCCCAGACCGCGTGCGATTTCCTGAACGGCAAAACCGGGCGGCTTCCCGGTGAGACTTCCTATTGTTTCGGACTTGCGCCCGCCCGCCTCGATTCCATCATGCCCGCTCCGGTCACGGCGTCCCTGCGGCGCGCGCTCGTGCATTTCGACAGGATCATGCCCGGATTCCTGGATCAGGGCGTGATGATCGGCGGCGAGACGCACGTGTCCAGCCCGGTCCGGTTCGATCGAGACCGGCAGTCATACCGATCGAGCGTGGACGGGCTGTATTTCTGCGGGGAGGGCGCCGGCTTTGCAGGCGGGATCGTCTCTGCGGCCGTGGACGGGCTCCACACCGCCGATGCGGCGCTGGCGAACCATCCGTAAAAAACGGTGCATGCGGCGAAAAACGCCGTCATTCCGGTAAAATAACGCGTCTCAGCTTGCTTTTTCGCGTTTGCGGGCTATATTATTTCTTACCTTTTTTATCGAAAACCGGAGAGATGGCTGAGCGGTCGAAGGCGGCGGTCTCGAAAACCGTTAACGGGTTTTTCCCGTTCGGGGGTTCGAATCCCCCTCTCTCCGCCATTTTTTTTGCTCAATTCCCGAGTCTTTCCCCCGTTTTCTTCAAGTCTTTCCCGTTTCTTTCCCTCCTCTTGTCTTTTTTTCGGGGCCGCCGGGAGAAAGTGTCTCCTGTTCGTATCGATATATTCAAAAAAATACTTGACTTTTTTTGTTTTGCATGCTAAAGTAGAAAATAATTTTTTTTTGTAATCTTGAGGATGCGCGCAAACATGACGAAGGAACGAACGAAAAACGGAACGATCCGCCTCGCCGCCGAAGCTTTTGACGCCGTATACCGCCACCTGTCGGACGGTGTGGTCGCCTGCGGAAAAGACGGCATGATCCTTTATACGAATCCCGTTGCGGAAAAAGTCTTCGGACGAAGCTTGGACGAGCTCGCCGGACACGACCTGGATGAGATCGTTCCGGCGTCCTCCGCTGCGTTCCACGACGGCGTGTGCCGGGTCGGAGTGCCCGGATTTGAGCTTGTGTTCCACGTCTGCGCCGAATCCGCCGGTCCCTGGTATGAGTCCGTGATGCAGCCGGCGGTCCTTTCCGACGGTACGGAGGCGGGCATTCTTTTCTTCTCTGTCAGGGCGTCTGAAAATGCCGCCGCCGCCGAAAACTCCTATCAGAAAACCATTCTGCTTACTCTCGCCAACAACATGCCGCTCGGCATCTATGTCCTGGAGGTCGACTGTGGTTTCCGGCTTCTCCGTGCCAACCGGCATTTTGCGCAGACATTCCATGTCGAACATGCCGCTGTCCGCGGCAAAACCCCCGCTGATTTCCTGCCGGCTCCGGTCGCCGCGAAATGGCGGAGCTTCTCCGAGGCGACCGTGCAGAAAGGCGGCGAGACGCAGACGTTCCGGCTCCAGATGCTGGACGAAAAAGGTTTCCCGCAATTCGTGCATTTCACGGAGAGCCTGTATGTCGATCCCGCAACCGGGCGGCGGCTGATCCTCGGCATGGTCGAGGACATCACGGCGGAGGCATTCTTCCATAAATACGAGTCGGCGAATGCCGAGATCCTGCGGCGTACGCAACAGGAAACCGACTTGAAGAGTGTCCTGTCGATTATTACCGAAATCATCTTCCGCGAGTTCGACAGCTGCCGGATGGTGTGGATGAACCGCGAAATGGACACGCAGGAGGATTTCGTGCGTGCGGACATGAAGGAAAAACTTCCGAAACTCACGCCCGAATTGAGGGAGAAGCTGGTCGGCTATATGCGTCCGATCCTGAAGGAGAAGCACGCATGCGCGATCCCGGAGATCGCCCACGTGCCGGAACTGGCGGCGATTTCCGAACAGTGCCCCGGATATCCGCGCTGCCAGCTCGCATTCGAGATCTTCAACCAGAAGCGCTACATCGGCACGATGCTCATCCAGTTTACGGACCGCATGCCGTTCCCGACCTACAACCTCGAACCCCGCCTCATGCTGGTGGACACGTTCTCCGCCATCCTCTACCGCATCCGCGAACAGCAGAGCCTGGCGGACTCCAACCGCCTGCTGGAGCAGATCATCGACACACTGCCCATGTCCTTCTTCGTGAAGAATGTCGACAACGGTTTCCGTTATTCCATGTGCAACCGGAAGTTCTGCCGCATGATCGGCCGTACCCGGGACGAGGTCATCGGCAGGATGGATTACGACTTCATGCCGAAGATTGTCGCGGACAAGCTGACTGCGGAGCAGACATCCGCGATGAACTCGAAAGAGCTGATCCATGCCGATGTCGAGGAGGTCGTGCCGGGGATCGGCTGGCATGTGTTCGAGAAATGGCTTTTGCCGTTCCGCTCCGACACGGGGGGGCGCATGCTGGTCGGCATCATGCACGACGTGACCGAGGAACGCAAGCTGCACGCGGTCGAGAAGTTCAAGATGAACATCCTCTCCTACTTCAACGACAATCCCGACATCCGTGATTTCTGCGACTATCTGGCAGGGCAACTGCTCGATATCCTGCACTGCGACCGGGTCCTCATGCTCCCGCAAAAGTCTTCGGACCGTTTCCGTCTCACGAACGAATGGACGCGCTCCGGCATCGAGCGCATCGGCAAGCATGATACGAACTGCCCGATCCTGAAGCTGTGCCGCGATAAAAAGAGCGAGCCCGTGCTCGCTTTCGAGGACGCCGAGGCGCTCTATGCGGATCTGCCGAACGTCGTTTGCCATGCCAAATCCGCCATCATCGCCCGCGTGACCTTCAACGGTCGTTTCTGGGGCGGACTGGCCATCCATTACGTCAATTTCAGGACGATATTGACCCCCGCCGACCTCCAGATGGTGCAGTCGGCCGCTTCCCTGCTGTCCATGGCCGTGGAACGCGGTATCGCCATGCGCGAAATTCAGCAGCGCGAACGGGAAAACCAGCTGCTCATCGACAATACCATCATCCCGGTGGCGATGTTCGACGGTTCCGGCCGTCTGCTCCGCTGCAACAAGCCATATCAGGAGTCGATCGCCTTGCTCGAACGCGAGGTGAAGCCGCAGCTTCTCCAGTCGATCATGAACGGTCTGCGCACGTCCTCCATTCAGCGGAAGATCAACGGCAAGCTCTGGCAGATCGACGCCCACGGCGTGACGGACGACTCGAACAGCCTGTCCTACATCTTCATGTTTGCAGTGGATATCACCGAATCCGACCGCCGCATCCGCCGCCAGGAAGCCACTTCGGCCTGCATGGAGGCCATTCTTTCCGAGGCCGACGAAGACAGCCGTGCCTTCCAGGAGGTCGTCCGCGTCGTCGCCGGCTACTTCTCGGCCGACGGCGGCAATTTCATCCACTTCAGGCCGGACGGGGTGGAGCTCCTGGCTACATGGGGCTTCGAAGACGGCGACCAGCCGTTCTCCCCATTCATTATGAAGATCCGCGAATACACCGAATTCGATGAAGAATGGATGGCCAAGCTGGAAAGATGCGACGTTACGGTCGACAACGACCTTCCGAATATTCCGATCGAGGATCCGTCTCTCTCGAAGCTCATCCGCTCCACCGGGATGGGGACGCGCTGCTCCTTCAAGCTTTCGCACGGGGACCGCGTGTGGGGCGCCGTTTCGCTGTATTTCAAGGACCCGTGGCGTTCGTTCTCGCAGACCGACTACGAGATGCTCGGCAATTTCCAGCACACGTCGAACATGATGCTCCTGAAATACGAGCTCACGCAGAACCTGAAACAGGAACGCGACAAGGCCATTTCCGCGGAAAAGGCGAAGAGCTTCTTCTTCAGCTGCGTCAGCCACGACATCCGCACCCCGCTGAACTCGATCATCGGGTTCTCCGAACTCCTCCAGCAGGGCGATGTCCCGAAGGAAAAAGCCGTGGAATACCTCGGCAACATCATTTTCAGCGGCAACACGCTGATGCAGCTCATCAACGACGTGCTGGACTTCGCCTCGCTCGACGCGGGCAAGCTGAAGCTCTTCCCCGCCATGTGCGATTTCCGCCGCCTCGCCGAATCCGTCCTCACCATCGTCGGCGACGCCGCGCGCAACAAGTCCCTGTATCTGAAGCTCGACGCCGATGGCGAGATCCCGTGGGTGAAGGTCGATTCCCAGCGCATCAGCCAGATCCTCTTCAACCTCATCGGCAATGCCGTCAAATTCACCGAAAAAGGCGGCGTCACGCTGCATATCCGGTTCGTGCCGGACGCCCGGACCGCCGACGGGAAGAAGACCGGGACGCTCGTTTTCACCGTGCAGGATACCGGCATCGGCATTGACAAAAGCCATTTCTCCGAACTCATGCAGCCGTTCGTGCGCATCCATACCAGGAACCAGGTCGGCGGAACCGGTCTCGGGCTCTCCATCTGCAACCTCATGGTCGCGAAAATGGGCGGCAGGATCAGGATCGACAGCGAAGTCGGCGTCGGCAGCTCGTTTGCGGTCGAACTCCCGCGCATCGAATATCAGACCGAAGCGCCCGCCGAGCTCGAACAGCAGGCCGAAACACACGCGCTGCCTGAGGATATCGATTTGGTGCTGCTGCTGGTGGACGACTCCGAACTGAACCTGAAGGTGCTTGAGGCACTTTGCAGAAAACTCGGCGTCAGGAACATCCATACCGCCACTTCCGGCAGGGACGCGATGGTGAAGATGAACGACACCAGGTTCGACGCCGTGCTCACCGACGTCTGGATGCCGAATATGAGCGGGCCGGAACTCGCCGCGGAGATCCGCCGCAATCCGATGTGGCGCGATCTCCCCGTCTATGCCCTGACCGCCGACGTGGAGATGGTCAAGCGCGAGGATCCCGCGCCGTTTACCGGCATCCTGCTGAAGCCGCTCCGTACGGAAAATATCGCCGAACTCCTGCTCAAGATCACTGCGGCGAAGAAATAAGCGCCGGACAATTGTCAGCCGGATTTGCCGGGGACAGGGGGCTTTCCCTCCCGTCCGCGGGAGCCTGCCAATTCATCCGAACGCCTTGTCGTGCTGTCATGCGGGGGGGAAGTGAAGGCACTTCCGGTATCTTCCGTCCGGGCCGATCACGCCGAACCGCTTTCCCGCCTCGCACGGATTGTCGCCTGAATCGGGGAAAAGGCCGGTGATTTCCGGGGAATGGCTTCGGCAGGTGCAGATCATCTCGTCGCAGAAAACGTACGGGACGCCGCAGTTCCGCATGTTCCGTATCTCCTCTTTCACGGATTCCCATTCCGTGCGGGACAGGACCCATTCCAGGTGGTTCCGGCCGCGTCCCTCCGGCATCATCGGCCCCAGCTGGATGAATCCGGCCCCGCAGAGTGCGGCGGCTGCAAAAATATCCCGGATCTCAGGCCGGTTTTCTTTTGTGACGGTAATGCTGACCGGGACGGGCCATTTCTCCTGATGTCCCAGCGAGATCAATTCCAGCGTTTTCCGGTATCCCGACCTTGTCCCCGTCATGGCCTCATGCGTCCTCAGCCCCTGCAGGCTGGTCAGGACGGAGATGCCTCTTTCCTTGCAGAAGAGGAACATCGGCTCATCCATCCGGCTGCCGTTCGTGAAAAGGGAGATGTCGACGCGCGGGATCTGTTGGGCCGCATGGTCCAGCAGCTCGCGGATATCGTCCCGGAGCAGCGCTTCTCCTCCCGTGAAGAGAAGGCTTTTCACGCCCTTCCTGATGCAGCTGTCGATCAGGACCTTCCATTCGGCCGTACCCAGGTCGGCCCCTGTTTGCCCCGGGAATTCATGCCAGAAACAGTAGCAGTACGGGCATTGATAATTGCATCGTGTCGTCACCTCCAGCGTCATGTCGGAGGGGAGTGTTTCCGGAAGACTGGGGACTGCGCTCATTTTTTGCCGAAAAACTTTTTGAAAAACTCTTTCAGGCCGGAGGAGGGGCGGGGATACCGGGGCATGTAGCCCATGTGTTTGGGAGGATGCTTTTTGTCGAATTCGTTGGGGGCGTTCTTTCCTGGCTTTTTTCTTTCCGGAGCCGTGATCCATTTCCCCATCAGGACATGGCTGTACTTGTTTTCGGAAGACCTGTTTCTGTTTTTTTCCCGTTCCTCATTCAAATCCTCGACCGGGGTTTGTCCGTTGACGGCCTCTTCGATTCCGTCGATCCTGTTCTTTTTCTCATTGGACAGCGGCATGCTTCATCTCCTTTGCTTTTATGATCTCAGTTGAAAAAAACACCTTTCATTCGATTTTGATAAATATATCTCTGCCGCAGCGAAAAAGCAAATGAAAAAAAGACGATACATGCTTTTTTTTGAAAGTATTTCGGGGAGAGTCCGGGAATCGGATTGAAAAGGAAAGGGAATCGAATGGAAAAGGAATCGGAAATCCGGGCATAAGAAAGGCCGGACACCGTTTTGAGGCGGTGCCCGGCCGGGAATCAGTGGCTGATGAATCAGCCGAAGGACTCACGCGATTCGATCAGATGCCCTTGAACAGGAGCGGAGCGAATTCGCGGAGGCTGCGACGCCAGGTCAGCCATTCGTGGGCCGTGCCGGGGGACATGTAGAACGTCACCGGGAGGCCGTATTCCTTCATCTGGTTCGCGATGTTGCGCGGACCATCGGCGTTTTCAGCTTCGCCGTGGGAGATGAAGATGTGGTGGAGCTTCTTGGAAGGATCTTCCTTCGCGGTCTTGAGAGCTCCGTTGTAGGCGTTCTCAACAGCGCCCTGCATGCCGAAGAGACCGGAGAAGCTGCCGAGCCAACCGAACATGTCGAGGTTGGAGGTAACGGTGCTCCAGGTCTGGCCGCCGCCGCGGGAGAGACCCGCCATGGCGCGGTGAT
>Ga0310690_10000342_pt1 | contig 104693 bp, 86 predicted proteins | sample AusTroGonzalo_MG_2_FD_207661 | JGI IMG/M metagenome (GOLD analysis project Ga0310690, IMG submission 207661) | Bovine rumen microbial communities from tropical cattle in Woodstock, Queensland, Australia - Gonzalo_04 (v2) (version 2) | ecosystem: Host-associated > Mammals > Digestive system >...
CGCCGGCTTAGGTGTAGGCGTATTCGTATTCGTCGGCTTCGGTGTTGCTGTCGCCGGCTTAGGTGTAGGCGTATTCGTATTCGTCGGCTTCGGTGTTGCTGTCGCCGGCTTCGGCGTAGGTGTAGACGTATTTGTCGGCTTAGGAGTTACTGTTGTCGGCTTCTTAGTCGGGGTTGGCGTATCGTCCGAAATTATATGTACAGTAGCACCCTCAAAAGCATCATCAGCATACTTTGTTGAAGAATATACATAAACATGCAATTTCCCCGATGTGGAAGCAAAAGCTCTCAACCCAATTGTAGTAACAGCCTTTGGAATACGCACATCTTTCAAACTATTGTTATTGCAAAATGCTCTGGCACCAATCGTCTTTAATGTCGAAGGCAACGTAAGCTTCGTGCAGTTTGTATTGTTATTGAAGCTATCATCACCAATAGAAACTACTCCCTCTGGAATAGTCAACGAACCGAAACAGTTATATCCTGCATAAGCACCGTTTTCAATTTTAACGACTTTAAAAGAATTAATCGAACTTGGTACAGTATAGTCTAGATATACTCCTGATGTACTCTTGTATGAGAATCCTACAATACTACATGTCTTATTTGTTGTATTCGGGCGATATGTATATGTCATATCTCCTATAGTGATTGTTGCAGGTACACCATCACTAGGAGTCGGAGTATTTGTCGGTGTTGGCTTTTTGGTAGGGGACGGAGTCGGACCTCCCGCGTCAAGATAGATAACTGTAGCGCCAGATGGAAAAGCATCTGAAGCACAAGTCGTCGTTTTATATACATATGCAGTGAGCATGCTGATTGCTGAATAGAAAGCTTGCGAGCCAATACTAGTAACAGACTTTGGAATATGTACTTCCATCAGAAGCGAACACTTATAGAACGCTTTTGCTCCAATAGTTTTAAGCGTGGAAGGGAATGAAATAGTTTTTAATTTGTTTGATCCTGAAAATGCGTTTTGACCTATTGAAGTCACACCTTCCGGAATGGTTAAAGTCGAGAAACAATTGTAACCATCGTAAACACCATTTCCGATAGCTGTAACTTTATATCCATTTAATGACGAAGGAACAGTGTAATCTAATAATTCTCCGTACGTGTTTTCAATGGAAAAATAAGTAATTGTACAAGTCTTCTTTGAAGCATTGTAATCATAAATATACGTAATTTCGTTTTTCTCATCATAGTAATATCCTTCAGAAGCCTGTACTTCAGCCGGACTGATCAAAATCACGGAAAACAACAAAGAAATAACTGAAAGCACACATCCGAAACGCTTCCATCTGCTCACACTCATAATCCATTACCCTCTCATTACATATCATATTCGATAGAATAAACTATCGTAAAAATCAAATCTGTCCTCTACTAATACCATATCTGGTGCATATATCACTAAATTCCTGACTCTGTCCGAAGAAAACTAGAACATCCCTTCTCGACATCTTTCCGCTGCTGATCTGTTTAGACCAGTAGGATACTTCATCAGTTGCCGGCGATCTGTCCATAAATGTCAGATAAAGGCGCTTAACATAATCCTCGTTACTCGTTTTCAGCCCCACGAATTCAGCACTTGTGAAGAATTCCCTTGCTGCATCACAGCCGGTCTGTTCATGATTGGTCAAAGCTAAGGCCCAGTATTTCAAACCATTCTCTTCCGGTTTTCTCCCCAGGCAGCAAGTATATAATCTTGTTGCAAAAGCACTGGCATTTGCAGATGGTATTGTAGCCTTATGGTATCGTGCCCCGGAAGCGACTCCATATTGAGCACAGATGTTACACCATTCCTCAGACTCAATGAAATTCTCAACTACTTCCGAGCGCGTCATTTTTCCTGACGTGATCACACTGACCCAGCCACGCTTGCCTGTTGGATCCGACTTGCGTCCAAAGAAAGTCATATAAAGGGTTTCCACAAAGTCATCCGGTGAGAGATTTCTCTTCATGAACTCCGGGGCTTCCAGCAGGAAGAAACGGGCACAATCACCACCGGTACGGCGGCCACTTACTACTTCCTCCGACCAATACTTCTTTCCTGCCGGATCAGAAGCTCGGTTCAGCGCGCAAACATACAAACGTTCTACAAACTGATCGAACGATGCAGCTTGTGTCGGAGTTGGCGTCGCCTTCTTCGTAGGAGCTTTGGTGGGTACCTTAGTAGGCGCTTTGGTGGGTACCTTAGTTGGCGCCTTAGTCGGTGCCTTAGTTGGTGCCTTAGTCGGCACTTTGGTTGGCGCCTTAGTTGGTGCCTTAGTCGGCACTTTGGTTGGTGCCTTAGTCGGAGCCTTAGTTGGTGCCTTAGTCGGTGCCTTGGTCGGCGCCTTAGTCGGGGCCTTAGTCGGGGCCTTAGTCGGAGCCTTAGTCGGAGCCTTGGTCGGGGCCTTAGTCGGAGCCTTGGTCGGGGCCTTAGTCGGAGCCTTAGTCGGAGCCTTGGTCGGTGCCTTGGTCGGCGCCTTAGTCGGAGCCTTAGTCGGCGCCTTAGTTGGCGCCTTGGTCGGTGACTTTGTCGGCGTCTTAGTAGGCGTCTTTGTTGGATCCTTGGTAGGAGAAATATTAGTCGGTTTCGGCGTAGTTCCTGTCGGTTTCGGTGGAGTTCCTGTCGGTTTAGGTGTTGTTCCCGTTGGCTTCGGCGTTGCGCCTGTTGGCTTGGGATCCGGCGTCGGCGGATTCTCAACAGGAATAACAGTCAGTTCCGCTGCATTCTCGAAAGCATCCGATTCCCAAGTAGTGCTTGAGTAGACATATGCATGAAGAATTCCATATGCCTGATAAAATGCTCTTGATCCGATATACTGAACAGATTGCGGAATATGGATCTCCTGCAAAAGAGAATTCGCATAAAAGGCCTTCTTTTCGATTCTTTTCAGAGTAGATGGCAATGAGATCGAAGTACACTTCGAATTGTTAAAGAATGCGTTAGCGCCAATCGTCTCCACCCCTTCGGGAATAACGATCGATTTGAAAATGTTTAATTCCGAGAAAGCGCCTTCCCCGATTGAAACTACCTTGTTGCCACCTAATGTAGATGGTATCACCAGATCAAAAGGACCGGCACCCACCCCATAACTATCGTAATATGTGAGTACACATGTACCGTCACCATTCTCTTGATATTGAAACTGTCCCTCTTGTTTTACCAGAGCCTCTACACGAGGACTGATAGAAAGCATTGTCATCCACACAACTATAGCAGAAAGCGCACATCCCAGACGCTTCCATCTATTTTCAACCTTTGACATCTCCGAAATAACCCCTCAATACGTCAATGACTCAACTGTCCCATTTCATATAATCAAATATTTCCTCTTTCAATACCATACTTCGCACAGATCGCCGTGAATTCATCACAGGATCCGAAGAATACAAGCACGTCATAACGGCTCATCGCTTTACTCTTGATCTGTCCTGCCCAGTAATTCACTTCACTTGTTTGTGGATTTCTGGCCATAAACGTCTTATAGAGTCTCTTCACATATTCTTCGTTCGAAGTTTTTAATCCGGTAAATTCTTTACTCATGAAGAATTCTTTGGCCGCAGCACAACCGGTCTGTTCCAGATTAGTCAGCGCAAGTGCCCAATATTCAAGACCGGCCTTTTCAGGCTTACGACCCAGACAACATGTATAAAGCCGCGTCGCAAATGCTTTTGCATTATCAGAAGGCACCGTCGCCTTATGATACTTGGCGCCTGACCTTACTCCATACTTCGCGCAGATATTACACCACTCTGTAGATTCAATAAAATTCTCGACGACTTGAGCACGAGTCATCTTTTTCGATTTGATCGCGTCGACCCAGCCCTTCTTACCGGCCGAATCAGGCTTACGGTCAAAGAACGTCTTATAAAGTGTCTCGACAAAGTTGTCAACACTGAGGTTTCTATTCATAAATTCAGGCGAATCCAGCAGGAAATACCTTGCACAGTCACCGCCGGTCCTACGTCCGCTGTTAACTTCCTCTGTCCAGTATTTCTTTCCTTCCGCATCCGACTTACGGTTCAAGGCACATTTATAAAGACGTTCCACGAAATCACTGAAAGACGGTTTCGACGTCGGTGCAGCAGTTGGCGTATTTGTCGGAGCCTTGGTAGGCGTATTTGTCGGTTTCTTTGTAGGTTTCTTTGTAGGCGCCTTTGTCGGAGCTTTAGTTGGAGCTTTAGTCGGTGCCTTAGTTGGAGCCTTAGTCGGTTTCTTGGTCGGCTTCTTGGTTGGTTTCTTAGTAGGTGTTACAGTCGCCTTCTTGGTAGGTGTCGGCGTTACTGTAGGAATACCGGTAGGTGTCGGACCATCTACAGGAATAACCGTCAGCTTAGCATTTAAAAACGCATCCGATTCATATCTGGTCGTGGCATAAACATAGGCATGCAGATTTCCCGAAGCCGAATAAAAAGCACGGGAACCGATATATTCAACAGACTGCGGAATATGGATCTCCTTAAGAAGTGAGTTCGCCATAAAGGCTCTGTCCTCAATGATCTTTAATGTTGACGGCAAGGAGATCGACTCACACTTGGAGTTTGCGTAGAAAGCTTCTGCACCAATAAGTATTACGCCTTCAGGAATGCTTACTGAAGTAAAAATATTTAATCCGTAAAAAGCACCACCTGCAATTACCGTGACCGGATGACCACCGAGTTCCGGCGGTATCACAAGATCACGAGGATCTGTACCTGCACTCTCCCCGTCATAGTACATCAGTGTACAAGTCTTACCATCTTCATTGACCTGATAGCTGAAAAGACCATCAAACTCCCATTCCGCCCTTACTTTCGGGTTCACGGAAACCATTGTAAACAATAGAAAGATTACAGAAAACACGCAACCAAGACGTTTGAAACGACTCTCAACCATACCAGCATCTCCTTATAATTATCCTTAACAGCGATTATACAATATCTTTACAGAAAATTCATCGATTTTACAAATAATCAAATAAACCTATCAAGCTCTCTGATAGCGGACAAATCTGATCAATTTCCAATACTTACATACTTCCTGATCCAGGACATATCCTCATAAGTACTGTCCTGAGACATCAGACAGCCATAACAGAGGTCATCGGCAACTTCCAGGATCAAATCGGAAAGTTCAAGGTTTTCTTTCCACATTTGCGGGATCTGCGAATAACCGAGCCAGGCTCCGAGAATATTACCGGTAAGTGCACCTGTCGAATCACTGTCTCCGCCATGATTTACTGCGGAAATGAGAGCTTTTGAAAAATCATTCTGATAACGAAGGCAGCAGTAAATAGCAATACAGAGCGCTTCATCTCCGCACCATCCGTCACCGATATATGAAATATTCTCTTCATCCGGATCAGATGACTCATAAGCCAGCGATACAGCCCTGTCAACGAGATCCATGAATACACCAAGATGTTTTCTTTCCGGGAAAAGCTTAGCGATCATATTCTTGGCATCCAGGACAATGTCCTTAAGCGACATGAAATTATCCGGATCTACAATATGTTTCAGAACATGTGTCAGAAAAGCCGCAGGCATAAACCCAAGCGAATGAGAATGTGTCAGAGCCGCGATCTCCGCGCCCTGCATATCAACAAATGCATCATCCTGATCATGGTAAAGAAGCGCGATCGGTGCCACACGCATAACACCGCCACAACCTTTACTGTGGTTGATACGTCTGCTTGTCGATCCCTGCTCTCCGCTTGAAAGCGCATCCAGGCAAGTCGCACCGGGAGCCCGGCAATCCCATAATTCCTTCCGCTGTGTGATCCAGCAGAGATTCTGTGCATTGGCAAAAGAACTGCGCTGTGTCTTCAGCCAGTCCAGATAAGCAAGATAAACATAAGAACTCGGGTTGCCTGTATAATTCCGCAGAGCCGAACGGGTCTGTCCGACAAGAAGGCCGTTTGCCGTAAACAGGCTCATCTGCGTATCATCAGAAATCAGTGCCCGCCCACTTTCCGGATCGAGCTTATATGAAGTGATACCGGATGGACCGTAGTTTCCGAGGATACTTTCATAGGACATGAACTCCACCGGAAAACCAAGCGCATCCCCGCAAGCTCCGCCAATCATACAGCCACGGATCTTATCCTGTGCCAATTCACGCACTTCAGCCTTTTTCAAAACATCGGAAGACATTTTAGACTTATCCACCAAATCACCCTCTTCCCTAATAAAGGTAATTTTATTATATCAGAAAGCCCTTCTCCTTGCGATGTATGAAACGGAAATACTTAACCCTTTTTCTCTTTTACGGAGTCAATTGCACTGGCGATAGGTTCCTTTACATCACCGATCTCATCAGAAATATACGAAGATGCACCATCCCGGACACTCTCGACAGCACCGGTAATATTATCTTTCACACTCTCTGCCGCGCTTGAAACCTTCTGCTTGATATCATCTTTGACAGATTCTTTCTTGGATTCCACAAAAGACTCCGCACTGTTCGAAATCTGCGACACCTTGGCCTCCGCCGTATCCTTAAGGTTCCAGCAGCCGCAGCAGCCGGAAACAGCTAACAGGGCAAGGGAAACGATTGCACATTTTTTAATCAGTTTTTTATTCATTTGCTTTACTTCCTTTCGTAAAAGAAATCAATTCACTCCAAGAGTTTGATACTTTTTCGATCCGGATCATCCAGATCAGTTTGATTACATTGAATAATACTACCCAGATCAGGGCATTGGCAAAGAAAGAAGAAACCAGACCTGCTATAGTACAGATGATACATGCCAGAGTGATCTGTTTGTAATAACGGTCCTTAGTGAAAAAGAGGCAGATCAACGAAATAAGCGCCAGCTGGATAAAGGACGCAGGCATCCGGAGATATTTCTGGAAAACCGGGCCATCATACATAAGTGAAAGTACGAAAAACAGGACACATACAGCCGCTTCAACAATACAGATATTCCGTAACTGTTTCTTAATGCGGTCTTTCTCTTCTCTTTCCAGACGCTGCCTTTTCTGAAGTTCCTGCTGCTTTATTATCTCTTCACGCTCAGCTTTCCACTTGGCTTCCACATCACGCTGTGCCTGGATCCGGCCCATTTCGCGATCGTATCCTTCGCCGAATTCTCCGGTATGAACAAGCATAACCTGTTTTCCGCACACAGAACACACAGCAACCCTTTCATCAGGTTGTACTTTCAGGTTAGCTCCGCAGCCCGGGCAAGCCAAATCAACAAGTTTCATCAGCACGCTCCTTTCGCACCGGGAAAGAAAACTTCTCGACTTCTGAAAAAATTATATCACAGCCTGAAAAAACTTATGTTATTATTCTGTCATGAATAATAACGGATAATTCGGAGGAAATCATGAGAAAAGCCATCTCTGCCTTACTTATTATATCTTTGATAGCAAGCCTTTCCGGTTGCGGTTCTTCAGTGAAACTTGATCTTGCAAGTTTTGAAAAATACGCCCTGACCGATCTTCAACTGGAGAAAAAAGATATATCGGCGAATGACAACAATGCATACTACGACCTGGATCACACCATAGATAATGAAGCCGAACCCACCAGAAAACGTGATCATACGGCACAAGTGTATTCCACCGCATCCGGATCGACCGCAAGTTCCATGATCATGATCTACACCGACTATCAGGACGCCAACGAAGCGAAATCATATTTCGAGGAATTATCTCTTCAGGAAGAAAGCTTGATGTCTCAGCTCAAGCAAAGCTCGAGTGATGAAATCAAGATCGACAAAGGAACCGGCTATCTTCTGGTCATGACATGCCAGGCTGAACTTACCTGGAAATATGAGTGTTTATATCTTCAGAATGATGTGATACTTTTCGTTTCTATCATTATCGGAACCAGTGATATCAATAATATCAACAAAGACTGGCTCGGTAATGCGAAGAAGTTTTTCTCGGACGTAAACATCAAGAGCCCGTTTTCCTTGACTCCTGCGATTGAAAAAATGGCGTAAACTCACCTCAGCGCTTTTCCGATCTTCTCATGATAGCGGAGTTTCACTTCCATACCCTGTTCGAAATGCTCTACGATATCTTCATCAAGTTTCAGCACGTTTTCTCTGACAAGAACGACTATCGTGGATCCTCCAAGCCGGAAATGACCTTTCTCCTGTCCTTTTTGAAATTCCGTGAGATCATGATTCACAATTCGGCCGACCATAAGTGCGCCGACTTCGATCACAACGACCTGCCCGAAATGATCCGTATCAAGCACCGTCACCACACGGCTGTTTTCCTGATAAACCTTATATTGGCTGGAAATGTCGCAAACAGTATGAAGTCTGCCCTTGATATGATGGCTGCTTACAATATGCCCGCTATCCGGAAAACCATAGCGATGATAGTCATCTACAGAAAGACGGAATACCAGACACGAGCCACCTTCATATCCGGATAGGTCAACATCTTTTCCAACAAGTCCGGAAACCGTATACAGGTTGTTTTTTACCGAAATCTGTTCATCCCGGCCGATCGGATACAAAGAAAGCTTGCTGTCAGCAGGTGATACAAAAGCACTTTCCTCTGTGCACATCGGTCTTCTCTCCGCTTTGATCTCTCGGGTAAAGAAATCATTTAAGGATTTATATTTCTTCGGGACATACTCGTCCATGTCGATATGGTTTTTTTCAATAAAACCTTTGATCGCAGGTTTGGAAATAAACGTGTCAGTATAGACACCACCGATCTTTGAGATCGGCCGGGAGAGAACAACAGGCATAAAGAACCGTCCGATTGCCGTTCCGTAGAGTTTTTTCAGAAATCCTCCACCGTACTGGACATCTTCGTAATATGTTTTATTCTTTCGATCAAAGACCTTCATGCCTGTTTAATCCTTCACTTTCATCCAATAATTTAGATCAAGCAGTCATGACTGCTTCATTCTTAGGTTTCTTTTTTCGGAATAGCAGTTTTTTAACAAAATACGTGACATAATACTCTGCAACACCGAGGATCACCGTAACTGCAAACACACCCAGTGCATATATCAGGAGGTTATACTTTCCGGCTTTTATCGGCGAAGTTTTATTATTCTGCAGGAAGCGCATGGTTTCGAGCGCCATAAGATTCATAAGATACGTATCCAGCGAGAATTTTCCGAAGAAACGCGTCACAGGATTACTTGCATGATATTTCATCAGAAGCACGATAGCTACAAGTCCGATCAGAATGAATAGCGGCATCTGGCAGAAATATGTCTTGATCTTATCATACACGCCGGGACCTTTTCCACTATACTCCGTCCAATAACCGAATTTGCTCTGGCCATATTCCGAAAGTTTAAAAGCAACCAGCGAAAGGGCAAGAAGAATATGAAGTTTGAGTGCATAAAGCTTTTTGAACCACGAAGCAAGCGTTTTCTCGTAATTGGCAAAAATAAGACCGACAAGAAAAGCTACAGAGGAATTGACCCACCATTCGCCGTTAAACCACAAAACCTTCTGCTGCTTCCACCAGGTGTTATCCGGGTGGTTCCAGTCCAGCCACCAGTTCTTCTTTCCACTCCACCATGCAAAATGACCGTTATAGCAGAAAGCAAGCCCGAGCCCGACGATAACGAGGAACATGAGTACAAAACAGACCGGACGCTTCCTGATAAACCGGAAAGTAAGGAAAAAAGCCAGATACAGGATAGCCAGTACGATCGGGAACCAGGCATACTGGTTCATCATCGTAAGTCCGGAAAAATTGAAGACCCACTGAGCGGTCGGCATCTTTACCTTAGACACAGCCAGGTAAACGCCATAGATCAGCACATTGATATAGTAAGGAAGAATGATTGCTTTCACGATACGGTTCTTCACAAAACCTTTCAGATAATTCTCCTTAGTGTTCAGGCTCTTGATCAGTCCGAAGCCGGAACAGAAGAAAAAGAGTGCTACAAAATATGCTCCTGCATTCACAAAACCTTTGAGGATCTTCGCATCCTGAAATGCCTGTTCCTGTGAAATGTGGTGCAAAATGACACCGATGGCCGCAAATCCCCGTAAGGACTTCATCGTATCAAGGCTGGCATAGTCATCATGGAATTCTTTCGTTCCGAATTTGTTCTTACCGCCCCAGAGAACGAGAACAAACAAAAAATAATATGCGATCTGCTTAAGCAGAAACCACCAGCTCAGATCTTTCAAAAAAGCAAACATAATCTTCCCCTTTAACTATCTTGTTTTCATATTTTCCCACACTTGTTCACACTTGAAAACCCGAAAAACCATGAAAAATCACTCTTCTTCCCGTTTTATTCATAATTTGGTTAAAAATTGCAAACATTTTTTTCTTACACTAAGGAATAAGAATACGGAGTACCCTCTTTGTAGTTTCTTTATAGAAGCGCCCCTTCAAAATATTTTTGAAAGGGCGCTTGTTAATTATCTCAGTTCTCATTCTCAGGGTCGATCCCCCGTTCATCCATAGACGTATATCCTCTCCTCTTACGTACGGATTTGTACGCCGGGCGCATTATACGTCCGCCGGAAACAAGTTCTTCGATCCTGTGTGCACTCCAGCCTGCAATACGTGCACAGGCGAACAAAGGCGTAAACAGTTCCGGCGGAATTCCGAGCATGGAGTAAATAAAGCCGGCGTAAAAGTCAACATTCGCGCACACGATCTTCTCACTGTTCTTGACTCTCTTAAACACCTGCGGAGCCAGTCTTTCCGTCAGAGTATATAGTTCGTAGGCATCTTCCTGGCCGCACTCGTATGCAAGAGAACGGGCATAATCCCGAAGAAGTCTTGTTCTCGGATCAGAAAGCGTATAGACCGCGTGTCCGATACCATAGATCAGTCCGGACCGGTCAAATGCCTGCTTTGTCAGGATCTTCTCCAGATAAGCACTAACTTCATTCTCATCTCTCCAGTTGGAAACCGATGCCATAAGATCCTGCATCATGGAATAAGCTTTATTGCTTGCACCACCATGCTGCGGGCCTTTTAACGAACCGATCGCTGCAGCAATAACGGAATATGTATCTGATCCTGTAGAAGAAACAGCATGTGTAACGAACGAGGAATTGTTTCCTCCACCATGTTCCGCATGTAAAACCAGTGCCAGATCCAGTGTTCTTGCCTCCAATTCGGTAAACTTGCCATCCTCACGGATCATGTGGAGGATATTCTGCGCTGTATTATACTCCGGTACCGGCGCATGAATGAAAAGACTCTTCTTCTCAACATAGTGCCTGCGCGCCATATACGCATAGGAAACAATGACCGGGAATCGTGCGATCAGCTGGATACACTGCCGGAGAACATTATCGATCTTCACGGAATCAGGCTGATCATCGTAAGAATACAATGCGAGAACCGACCTGGCCAGTTTATTCATAATATCCGGGCTGGGTGCCTTCAGAATCATATCCTCGGTAAAACCTTCAGGAAGAGCGCGGCAGGAGGCCAATAATTCAGTAAAGGATCTGAGCTGCTTCTCCGTAGGAAGTTCACCAAACAGAAGAAGATACGCCGTCTCCTCGTATCCGAATCGCTTATTTTCGTAGAATCCGCGTACGATGTCAGAGATCTCTATTCCCTGATAGAAAAGTCTTCCTTCTACAGGAATCCTCTCCGCGTCATCGACAATATAACTCATGACTTCGCCCACCTCTGTAAGCCCGACAAGCACACCCGTGCCGTCACGGTTACGAAGTCCCCTTTTCACGTTGTAACGTTCATAAAGGAAAGGATCGATCTTTGATTTCTCCGTTGCCTGTGAAGTCAAGTCGGCGATCAGACGCTTTTTCTCATACTCATCAAACAATTCCGGCTCCTCCGAATCTATTGTATAGGCATATATTATCTTCTAGCGGGAAAAGATTTGTCAAGTTATCCGAGATGGATCTTCGCTTCCGGATAAATACTCTGATATGACTTGTGTTCCTTTACCACAAGGCCCATAGCGAAAGTCATCGGACCGACACGTCCGAGGAACATGACCGGAATAATGGCAAGCTGTCCCCAGAACGAGAACTGAGGTGTAGCCGCAGAGGAAAGTCCGACCGTACCGAATGCAGAAGCAGATTCAAACAGAAGATCCAGGAAAGTAAACTTTCCGTCTGCAATCAATTGACGTTCAGTAACAGAAAGAATACAAGTCAGAACGAGCATCAGGGAAAAACCGAGAATAAAGATCGTCAGTGCACGGCGAACTGTTTCCCGCTTTACACGATATCCAGCAATAATGACCTCATTACGTGAAAGAATATCGTTCTTGACCGCGCTGATAAGAAGTGCAAATGCCTGAACCTTAATACCACCACCGGTCGAACCCGCTCCGGCACCGATAAACATGAGGATAACACAGAGTATCTTCGTGCAGTCACGCAAAGCCAGAAGATCAACAGTATTCATTCCGGCAGTACGAAGTGACATGGATTGGAACAAAGAAGCTTTGATCTTTTCCGATATTGGAAGGTTTCCGAGTGTCAGACCTGCATCATTGCTCCATTCCAGGGCAAGAAACAGGAGTGCACCGATAACAAGAAGCGCGACCATCATAAAGAAAGCAAGTCTGGTATGAAAGTTCACATGGATATTTGTACGTTCCTTCTTATCATGCTTCATGAAAGTACGGATCTTCCTGATACTGTAATCGATCAAGTCTTTCCACACATGAAAACCAAGGCTTCCGGAAAAGATCAGGAATGTCGTGGTAAGGATAACAAGAGTGTTCCCGTTATAAGCCGTAAAGCTGCAGAAAGCTCCACCGGCCGTATCACCCATAAGATCAAAACCTGCATTACAGAATGCGGAAACAGAAGTAAACAGAGCCTTGAACAGTCCTGTACCATATCCGAATTCAGGGACAAATTGGGTAGCAAGAACAATAAAGCCTATGAATTCAAAACCAAAGGTCATGTAGAAAATCGTCTTGAGAAGTCCCTTTAACTCAGAAAAAGAGAAACTGCCGCTATTCTCCTGAGCAAGAACACGTGTCCGCACATTGACCTTGCTTCGGAAAATGCTAACAGCAAACGAATAGATCGTAACCAGTCCGAGACCGCCGACCTGTATCAGCATAAGCAATACGACTCTTCCAAAAGTATTGAATGTGGTGGCCGTATCCCGAACCACCAGTCCGGTCACACATGTTGCGGATACCGTGGTAAACAGGGAATCAAAAAAACCGATACTCTGTCCTGAATTCGTGGCAAAAGGAAGCATCAGAAGAAGCGTGCCTACAAGCATAATAAACAGAAAACTTGCCATGATCACTCGAGCAGGACGCGCAAGCATCCATTCCACAATAACCTTCGACTTTCTTCTTCGGACAAGCATCAGCGTACCATCTCTTTCCAGATCTGCTCGATGTCTTTTCTGGCACAGACCATCATGATCTGGTTGCCTGCATGCATAACTGTTTCACCGATCGGAGTAATCGTTTCACCGTTATCTCCGGCGAGAACTACAACACGCGCACCTTTAACGAATTTGTATTCTGCCATACTTTTTTCACAGGCTTCCGACTTTTCAGACAATACAAACTCAATCAGCACGTGATCCGAGTTTTTGATACGATGCACGATTCGAAGTCCTTCAAAGTCGATCTCCTGCTCGATCATACTGGCAAGGATCTCTGTTTCAGAAAATGCACGGTCTACACCAAAATGCTCCATGATTTCTCTGTTTTTCGGATTGTTTACTCTGGCGATTGCTTTCTCCACACCAAGATGATTCTTGGCGATCTGACAGGCGATCATGTTCGTTTCGTCCTGATTGGTAAGTGCCACGATCATCTTGGCATCTTCACATGCTGCACGTAAAACCGGGTACGACGATCCGTCGCCATGAATCACTTCTGAGACAAGATTGTCTGCAAATTTCATAGCAGCAGAAGGATCCTTATCAATAATAACGATCTCGGTATTCGTCTCCAGTTCACGGATCAGGTAGTATGCCAGTTTTCCGGCGCCAACGATTACAATCTTCATATGCTTCGATCAGACTTTCTTCTCAGCAAGGATCAGCCTGTCTCCCTTCTCCAGTTTCATTGACGGTAAAGTCGTAATAAGTGTATCATGCCGGATAATGCCGAATATGTGGCGGCCTTCCGTATCCTCCACATCACGGATCTTAGCTCCGACGAAAGAATCATCCGCTTCCAAAAGAGTAAACGCAATACTGTTTCCAAAAACATTCGCCATACACTGTCCGACATAATCTTCTTTCTTCAGTTTCCCGTCAATAGCGCGCATAAAAGCATCTGCTGTCAGAACGGTGGAAGATATGGAAAGAAAACCGGCGTCATCGAACAAATGGAAGTCTTCGGAGGCAAAGACTCGCGTAATAACACTCTTTACATGGAAAAGGTCCCGTGCAATCTCAGAAGCCATAAGATTCTGGTTCTCACTCTCGCTCATAGCACAGACAATATCCATAGATCCAATATCCGCTTCCTTAAGCACATCGATATCGATAATAATCCCGTTGATCGTTAATATACCAAGATGAAATTGTTGCTCAATTTCTTGGGCCTTCGGATCGACAAGTACAACTGTATGCCCCTTCTCTATCAGGCGTTTCATTAAAGAAACACTTGAGCGCGAAGCTCCGAGGATCATGATCTGCATGAACAATGCCTCCAAATCTGTTCAGGATTCCAGCCCGAAAGCCAGCAAATATCCAAGTATTGATGCCGCAGATGCGGCATTCAGAGATTCCGCCCTTCCGGGCATCGGAATCTTAATCAGTATATCACAACGCGAAGATGTCGTCACACTCAAACCATTTGCTTCGTTACCGATCCACAATGCTCCTCTTGAAGGGAGTTTCGCCGATCGAAGATCCTCCCCTAGAAGATGTGCACCAATCGACATGACCTGGTTTGCAGCCAGAAGATCAAGAATATCTCCTGCATTTGCAAAAGAAACCAACGGAATATGAAAAACAGACCCCATAGACGCACGAAGCACCTTCTCATTGTATGGATCGACGGAATCTTCAGTATAAAGAACAGCGGTATAGCCGAAAGCATCGGCCATCCGAATGATTGTTCCCATATTCCCCGGATCCTGAAGGTGCTCAAGAACGATAAAACGGGTCGTCTTTCCATCGAAAGCAAGCTTCAGATCATTTTTGGGGGAATCTACTACCAGCGCTATGCCCTGAGGATTAACAGTCTGCGCAAGTTTGGAAAAGAGATTCTCGCTGAAAACAAAGACTTCTTTATCCGCAAGGACGGGAAAACGCATTTTCCACTCGCCCAGAAGATCTTCTTTTCCCTTTCGGACCAGCACGGCATCCGGTCGTAGTCCACTGATCAGGGCATCTTCGCACAAACGCAAACCCTCGATAAAGACCTTGCCTTGCGCCCTTGCAACCTTTCGGTCATGAAGTGCGGCAAACGATCGGAATCGAGGGTTTTCTTTGCTTGTTATCTCTATGTAGCGTTCCACTTTACGTGAAATCAGAGTGCAGCCTTTGCCTGCTCGCAAAGTGCAGCAAAGCCGTTCGGATCAGAGATTGCGATATCGGACAGAACCTTACGGTCCAGAGCAATGTTCGCCTTCTTCAGTCCATTCATGAAACGGCTGTAAGAAAGACCGTTGATACGGCAAGCAGCATTGATACGCTGGATCCAGAGCTTTCTGAAATCTCTCTTCTTGGCCTTTCTGTCACGGTAAGCATAAGCACCGGACTTCATAACCTGCTGGTTAGCAACCTTAAAGAGCTTGCTCTTATGACCAAAATAACCCTTGGCCTGCTTCAAAATCTTATGATGACGCGCTCTTGTACGCATTCCTCTCTTAACTCTAGACATGGAAATTACCTCCCTAATTTATCTTAATTAACTTGACCGACCATCAATTATTTGTACGGGATCATCGTTCTGATGACCTTAGCATTTGCTTCTGCACAAACTGCCGTGTGACGGAGATGTCTCATTCTCTTAGACGGTCTCTTACTCAAGATGTGGCGACGGAAAGCCTGGGAGTATAAAACCTTACCTGTACCCGTTACCTTAAATCTTTTCTTCGATGAACTGTGTGTTTTCTGCTTAGGCATTTTTCTATTTCCTCCTTAATCACAATCAGTTTTTCTTCGGAGCCAGGAACATGACCATGTTTCTGCCCTCTATCTTGGCCGGTTTATCAACCTGACCGTATTCTGCACAAAGCTGTGCAAACTTTTCCATTACAGCATATCCCTGACTTTGGTAAGCCATCTCTCTACCACGGAACTTCACGAGTACCTTGACCCGGTTTCCGTCTTTCAAGAAACGACATGCGTTCTTCGTCTTGACATTCAGGTCGTGATCTTCCGTTGTCAGCTTCATGCCGATTTCTTTCGTTTCGATCACTTTCTGATTTTTACGGGCTTCTTTCTCTCTCTTTGCCTGCTCGAATAAATACTTGCCGTAATCCATTACCTTGCAGACCGGATTATCCGGATTATTCGCAATCAGGACAAGATCAAGACCACTTAACTCTGCTGCCTTTCTGGCCTGTTCGATAGGTACGATACCGACCATACTGCCGTCTGCATCGATCAAACGAACTTTTTCAAAAGAAATTTCTTCGTTAATGGGCTGCCCATTTGTCTTTCTAGCGATAAGAACACACCTCCTTCAAAAACAAAAACGGAGCGAAACTTTCCGCTTCACTCCGTAAAAACTTATCTCGTAAATAAGCCACATTCGTGAACCTCTTCGCATCAGCTTGAGGTGAGAAGCGGAAACTCCTACTTGCTGTAACTACAACATAATACATATGAAACCCTGTGCTGTCAAGCACCCGGTTGAAATATTTTAATAGACATCCCCGAATCCGTCCGGCAGCATAGCAATTACGAACGCGGTGAAATGACCGATCCCGGGAATAAAGTATACCAGAGCATACAATTTAGAAAGCTTCACCTTGTTCATTCTTCTTAAAAAAGCAGAAATGTTTACCAAAGTGATCAGCGCATACTCTACGCCCAGAACAACAGCAGAGTGCTTGTGGCCGAAGATCGTAATTCCGTCTGTCATCTCCTCTTTCACAAAAAAGATGATAAAGAAAACAGCACCAAGAGCGACCAGGTTGGTAAGTGCAAGTGTACCAAAAAGGTACTCCGTTCTGCTCAATTCACCGTACTTAAAATTCAGGAATTGTCCGCAGTACTCCTTGAATTCCGTCCACCCCATTAAAAAAATATAAACACATGTCATTGTTAAAACCATGGTCCCACCCTCTTCCAGGATCATATTATCATAATTATTTAACTTCAACAATAAAGGGGAATATGTGCTATAATCCATCTGATAATCAAGTAAAAAAGGAAGTGACTATCATGATCTCGAAAGAAATGGAAGCAAAGATTTCCGGCGGTTCCCTGATCCGCAAGATGTTCGATGAAGGTACCCGTCTTAAGAAGATATACGGCGATGATAAAGTGTTCGATTTTTCAATCGGAAATCCGGACCTTGAGCCCCCGAAGGAAGTAAAAGACGCACTAATAGAACTGGCAAATGCCGATATTCCGGGCATGCATGGTTACATGGCCAACGCCGGTTATCCTGAAACAAGAAAAGCCATTGCCGATAAACTTTCCTCAGAAAGTGGTGTTTCTATCGGAATCGACTCGATCTGCATGACTTGCGGTGCCGCTTCCGGTATGAATAATATCCTGCGTGCCATTATGGAACCGGATGACGAAATCATTCTTCTTGCACCGTTCTTCCTTGAATACCTGAACTACATCAGCAACGTCAAGGGAAAGCCGGTAATTGTAAATACGGATCCGGATACCTTCCTCCCCGTCATGTCTGAAATTGAAAAGGCCATCACACCGAGAACAAAGGCGATCATCATCAACTCTCCGAACAACCCGAGCGGAGCGATCTATCCGAAGGAAGTGCTCGTTGAGCTGAATGCACTGCTGACAAAACAGGATCATGTCATCCACGTCATCTCTGACGAACCATACATTGATCTGGCTTACGACGGAATGACCGTTCCTTCTTCCCTGGCCTGCTTTGATAACCTGATCGTATGCTTCTCCTGGAGTAAGTCCTTGTCCCTGCCGGGCGAGCGTATCGGATACACATGTGTCAGCCCGAAGCACGCCGATTTTGAGATCCTGACTCAGGCTCTGGTACTGGCCAACCGTATTCTCGGTGCCGTAAACGCCCCGGCGCTCATGCAGCGTGTCGTAGCCAAGGCTCTGAACGCGAAAGTGGATGTACCCAATTACGAGAGAAGAAGAAATCTGCTTTATAACATCATCACCGAAGCCGGATTCACCTGCACCAAGCCGCAGGGCGCGCTGTATCTTTTCATGAAGACACCGATCGAGGATACCGCCTTCTGCGAAGTATGCGCCAAGTACAACGTTCTTGTCGTACCGGGTTCCGCATTCAAGCGTGAAGGCTATGTAAGACTGGCTTTCTGCGTATCCGAAAAGACGATCACCGGGTCGAAGGATGCTTTTGAAGCAATTGCAAGAGAACTCGGTTTGAAGAAATAATCAAATTACGATTTAGGAGTAACAATAAGGAGCATGGCACCGTTTTCCATAACGAAGCCGTGCTCTTTTTGCGTCATATCAAACTCATTGCTGACGGTAAAAGAACTGCCCCATACCAGATCGTGGCCGGAAAGCGGGTATTTCATTCCCACGGCCGTAACATGCTGAGCCCCTTGATCCAACGGGATTAAAGAGACAGTATTGGATGGAGCCACAAGCTCATCGGGAATCAGAAAACGCTGTTTTCCATAAAGCGGGTAAACCCAGGTCGTTCCGTCTGTAACCCGGATATCGTATCCTTCTTCCGTCAATCGCATAACCAGAAGAAGATTGCTCATCACATGGTCGATCCTTCCGACCAGAGAGGTAACAAAGAGGATCTTCTGCCCTTTTTCCAGTGAACGAAGACAAAGCTCCGAATCAGTCATATCCTTTTCAACAGGGAAAACGCAGTTCTCCACATCGTGTTCTTTTAACCAGGCAAGCGTATCCTCGGAAATGGAATCCATATCGCCCCAGACCACGTCAGGAATCATGCCAACCGTTTTCAGTGCATCTGCCCCACTATCCGCGCAGATGATCCGCTCCGCCTTCTGCAACTTCGGAAGAATCGGAGCAAGATTCTTATTCGGACCACCGGCAATTACAACGATACACACGAGATCAGCTCCCTGATTGCTTTCGCATGGTCATCATTGGAAAAAACGGCGCTGCCAGCAACAAGAAGGTTCGCACCGGCTTCTACGACACGGTCAATGGTTTCATTACAAATACCGCCGTCGACAGAGATGATCGTATTCAATCCCTTCTCCTCGACCGTCTTTCTGACAGCCGCAATACGATCCAGGGATTCTTCCATGAAGTGCTGGCCGCCAAATCCCGGCCGCACGGACATGATCAGAATCAGGTCACACTTTTCGACCCATGGAAGGATCTTTTCGATCGGGGTATCCGGATGGATAGCCATACCGGCTCTCTTACCTAAAGAATGGATCTTCGCGATCACCGGCTCCGGATCCTCTACCGTCTCCACATGGAAGGTGATCATGTCAGCACCCGCATCAGCAAATGCCTCAATAAAATCCATCGGGTTCGTGATCATCAGGTGTACATCAAAGATAAGATTCGTCTGCGGACGGATCGCCTTCACGACCGGGACACCGAAAGTAATGTTCGGCACATAGTGTCCATCCATAACATCAATATGCAGAAAAGTGGCATCTTTCTCCACTTTCTTGATCTCGTCTGCCAGATGACCGAAGTCTGCAGAAAGTATTGATGGATTGATCTCAAAATCCTTCACGTTTAGTAACCTTCCTTCTATCTACCATATCTTTTCGATTTCTCAATCATTATATCCAAAAATTCCCGATAGCGGGACAAACGTCCTTGAGAAATACCTGACTCTTCTATTTTACATCCAAGTTCACCTTTATGGCGGCAATCCTGGAACCGGCATTTTCCGGAAATGGAAAGGAGCTCCGGATAACCTCCTATCACGTCCTCCACCTCGATGCCGATCTTATCGATGTCCAGTGACGAAAATCCGGGGGTATCGATCAGAAAACCGTTCCTATACCGGAAAAGCTCTACATGACGTGTCGTATGCTTTCCTCTCTTCAGGCGGTCGCTGATATCTCCCACCTCAATATGATCCATCCCGGTCAATTTGTGGCACAACGTGGATTTTCCCACGCCGGACTGACCGGCGATACCAACAGTAGAATCTCTGAATATTTCTTCGACAATATCATCAGGAAGTGTCTCTTCTTTAGATGAACAGAGAACTCTGAATCCGGCATTTCCGTACTCATTCTGTAATACAGAAGCCTTCTCCTTATCCAGATCCGTCTTGGTAAGGAGAATGATCGGGGAAATATCCAATTTCTCACACAAGATCAGAAGCTTATCCAGAAGCTTCAGATCCGGTTCCGGATCAATAACGGAAATTGCAATGATAAGCACATCAATGTTGGCCACACTCGGCCGTATCAGCAGATTCTTTCTGGGAAAGATCTCACTGATCGTATAAGGAATATCCGGATCTCCGGATTCTTCCACCAGGCAATAATCGCCGACAGCAGGCTTCATATTCCGGTTTCGGAATACTCCTCTGGGTTTAGCCAATACCTCCGAATCATTACCGAGAAGTATGGTATATTCCCCACCAACGCCTTTGATGATCCGGCCTATATTACCCTTCTCCATTCACGCTCTCCTCGCCGGGTATCTCATGTGGTTCAGGCTTTTCACCCGGATGCTCACCGTCAGACGGTGGTTCGGACGGTTCGGTAGGTTTTTCTGATTCTTCAGGTGTCGGAGTCGGATCTGAAGGTTCAGGAGTAGGCGTGGCCGGTTCAGGTGTCGGAGTTGCCGGCTCAGGTGTCGGGGTGGCCGGTTCTGGCGTTGGCGTCGCCGGTTTTGGTGTCGGTGTTGCCGGAACCGGAGTCGGAGTCGGTTCAGGCGTAGGCGTCGCCGGGACCGGAGTTGGTGTCGGTACCGGGGTCGGAGTATCCGGAAGAGGTGTCGGGGTCGGCGTAGCCGTTGCTTCATTCATGGCAAATATCGCACTGAGCATAACATCCCCTGCCGGCATAATGAAAGTATATGTGTCCGTATAACTAATTGTGTTTCCATAAGCATCGGCCCATGCAACAAAATGGAATCCCATGCTCGGGACAGCCGAGATCGTTACAGCTGTATTGGCCGGGTACAGGCCCTCGCCTGCCACTGTACCGTCACCCTGAATCGTTAGGATCAGGTTATAGCCGATAATTTCCGGCGTAGGTGTCGGAGTACCTCCACGCTGCTTATCTTCCTGGGTACCGACATAGATCTTAATTGAAGACTTTCTCTGAACGACTGTTTTGGGCGCCGGATCAGTCAAAAGAACGAACAGCTGGTCTTCCGGAAGATTGATTGCGGCCAGTTCCGGACTGATCTCAATATTGCCAAGAACCAGCTCGGCCTTTTCAATTTCCTCTCTGGCCTTATTCAGTGGCATGCCGATAATTTCAGGAACTGCGATCTCGGTAGACTTCTGACTGAAGTATATGATCACATCTGCGCCGGGAAGTACCGGTGACCCGGCCGGCGGATCAGTTCGAATGACCAGACCAGGTTCAATATCATTATTAATTTCCGGGAAGATCGATACATTATAACCCTCGTTGCGGAGTTTTGTGAACGCATCGGAATACTTCATACCGGCATATTCCGGAAGATCCACGGCATCCGGAGCCTTACTGACTGTCAGTTCAAGAATATTTACGGTGCTGTTATTCTTGATCTCCATACCTTCCTGAATATTCTGCTTGATGACCACGTCCGGTGCATAATCCGTACGAACTTCGTATCCGACAACCTTATATGCCGTAAAATGGTTATCTTCAAACGTCTTCTGCACTTCGGCGATGGTCTTTCCGACATAATTCTGAACTATGAAAACACTGTTTGTTTCGCGTTGCACGGTACGCTTCAGCGTATCTGCAACAAGCACGGTAATACCGATCAGGAATCCGAAGATCAGCAGAACAATAGCTATCACCACCAGATTATCCTTCAATCGGGAATGTCTTCTTGTCTTGATCGAGCGCTCGATATCCTTCAGTTTTCCGTAATTCGGTTCCTGACGGATCGAAGAAACATTATTTCCGGAAACAGCTTCCTTCGGCGTATCCGCACCGGGCTCAACGATACCATAAGATCCATTAGGATCGACCATAAGGGCATCCAGTTCACTTACCATTTCACGGATAGATTTGTAACGAAGCTTCGGATCCTTCTGCATGGCCTTCTGGATGATAGCATCCAATCCCTGTGGAACGCCGGGAACGAAAGAAGACGCATATGGCACCGGATCCTGAAGATGCTTGACCGCAATGGAAACAGAAGTTTCTCCATCAAAAGGAACGCGTCCCGTAACCATTTCAAAAAGCGTAACACCCAGCGAATATATGTCCGAACTCGGGCTGACTACACCGCCTCTCGCCTGTTCCGGAGAAAAATAATGTACAGAACCCAGTGCACCACCGGATGTCAGTGTGATCGTATGATTCGTCGAAGCATGCGCGATACCGAAATCCGTCACTTTTGCGATCCTGTCTCGGGATATCAGGATATTGTGTGGTTTGACGTCACGATGAACGATCCCGTTCTGGTGCGCAGTATCCAGAGCCATACCTACCTGTATCACGATTGGAACAGCTACTTTCCAGTCAAGATGACCATTCTGGAGGATCATTTCTTTAACAGTAATGCCCTCGACGTACTCTTGCACCATATAGCGGATGTTTCCCTCCTGGCCCACGCCAAAAACATGCACGATATTTGCATGAGTGAGTGAAGATGCCGCTTTGGCCTCTGTATCAAATCTCTTGATAAACTCCGGATTATTCGCAAATTCAGGTTTCAGGATCTTTATTGCCACGTTCATGCCGGAAGAAAGGTCGGTTGCCAGATAGACATCTGCCATACCACCGCTTCCGATCAGTTTAATGACCCTGTATCTTCCGCCTAAAATCATGCCCTCAGGGCTCATCGTAGTACTCATTCTTTCTCCTTATTCTTCTTCGATTCGATCTCAACAAGGATCATCGATATATTATCTTCTCCGCCGGCTCCCAAAGCCAGATCAAGAAGAAGCTGTGCACAGTAATCAAGATTTTTATGTTTTCTCAACACCGCGCGTATAGTCGTATCCGTCACATAGCCATAAAGGCCATCTGAACACATTAGTATAACATCTCCATTGGTAATTTCAACCGTAAAGGTATCCGGACTCACATATTCATTTACGCCTAACGAACGAAGGAGGACATTTCTCTTCGGATGTGTTCTTGCCTCTTCTTTTGTGATCATGCCGGTATCCACCATCTGCTGTACAAGCGTATGATCGGTGGTCAGAGTACTCATTTGCTGGCCATGAAGAAGATAGATGCGGCAGTCGCCGATATGGGACACATAGAGAGTCTTATCACGAAGTACGGCAATTGAAAGGGTCGTTCCCATGCCACGGTAACGGAAACTTCCGAGGGACTGAAGATATACTTTCACATTTGCCTTTTCCAGTGTAAAGGAAAGCAAACGTTTCAATTTCTCAGGATCATCCGCTTCAAAAAGATAATCGTTCAGAGCCTGAGTCACATAATCCACGGCCGTGCGGCTTGCAAGCTCACCTGCAGCATGACCGCCCATACCATCCGCAATGACGAAACACTCATCTTTCCCGACGGTAAAGGTAGCAAGACAATCTTCATTATTGGGGCGCACCAGACCTTTGTCGGATACACTCGTCACTTTCATGTCGTCTTCTCCTGCAATCCTCTTCTCAATTGACCGCAAGCAGCCATGATATCCGTTCCCATTTCCCGGCGAAGCGTGACCGTCATTCCGCTCTTCTCCAGTAATTCCTGAAAAGAACGAACCGAGTTAGGTTTGCTCCGCTTGAAAGGACTGCCGTCAAATTCATTGGCGGCGATCAGATTGATATGACAATGTATTCCCCGAAGGACTCTGGCCAGTTCTCTAGCACACTCCGGCGTATCATTGACACCGTCAAACAGAGAATACTCGAAAGTGATGCGGCGGTTTGTCTTCGTCTCATAAGTACGGCACGCATCCAGCACTTCCCTGATAGTATAACGGTTCGCGATCGGCATCAGAGTCTTTCGCAGTTCATCATTCGGAGCATGCAGGGAAACCGACAGATTCACCTGCATATCGATCTCTGAAAATTGTAACATTTGAGGCACAAGTCCGCAAGTTGAGACCGTGATATGGCGCGCGCCGAGGTTCAGTCCTTTTTCCGCATTGGCAGCATGCAAAAATCCGATAAGCGAATCAAAGTTGTCAAAAGGCTCGCCTATTCCCATGACCACAACACTGTGGATCCGTTCGTTCGCGTATGCCCCTGCCAGAAGGACCTGTCCCAGCATCTCACCGGATGTGAGATTACGCCCGAATCCGGCATGTGCCGAAGCACAGAACCGGCACCCCATTTTACATCCGGCCTGAGAAGAAATACAGATGGAAAGGCCGGTCTTATAACGCATCAGTACGGTCTCTATACAATGACCGTCATAAAGACGGAAAACAAACTTCTGCGTACCGTCAATTGCCGAGACCAGGTGTTTTTCGACAGTCATACTGTCCACGATCAGATCTTCCCTGACCGCATCTTTGATATCATTCGGGACATTGGACATCTTGGAAAGATCCAGTGTACCCTTCATCAGCCACTGATAGATCTGAAGAGCCCGAAACTTCGGAAAGCCCTTCTCCTTCATATAGTTTTCCCAATCTGCCAGAGTCAGATCGAAAACAAATCTCTTTTCCATCAGTCTATCCTCCTTAATTTGGCCATGAAGAATCCGTCATAAGGTCCTTCATCCGGAAGCAGAGTCAAAGAACCGTTCTCCGATTCCGACCGGATCCGTCCGTTAGCGAGCATCTCCCGGGAAAGAAGATCATCGAAGGCCACTTTCTCAAACTCAGGATGGTTTTGGAGAAAAGCCTCGATCTGTAATCCGTTTTCCATAGGATCGATCGTACATGTGCTGTAAATCAGCATTCCGCCTTTCTTCACTCTCAGGCAGCTGTTTTCTAAGATTTCTTTCTGGACCTGAACAAGTGACTGCATCTTCTCATAAGTCATCGTCAGACGAATATCGGGTTTTCTGTGAAGAAGTCCGAGTCCGCTGCAAGGCACATCACAAAGTACCAGATCATACTCCGGCATAAGAAACTCTTTTTCTTCCTTCAGATAGGTACAATCATACGCCATGGTCCGGATAATGGAAATTCCAAGACGCTCCTGCGCTTCGTTCACCATCTTAAGACGCACCTCATTGGCATCCAGGGCATCGATCCTGCCCTCATTTTTCATCAGTTCCGCCATATGCGTCGTCTTTGCGCCCGGTGCACTGCATGTATCAAGTACCGTCATTCCCGGTTTCGGATCAGCAATATGTGCCACAAGCATGGCAGACAGACTCTGAACCGAGCAGGCACCAAATTTGTAGCTATCCGTATCGGAGATATCTTTATCCAGTTTTCCGATACGATAGGCATAAGGAAGGATCGTTTCGGAAATGATCTGAATTCCGTCTTTTTCTGTAAGAGCAGAGAAATCTTCTTCTGCCGGATAACGGAACGTATTTCTCCGAAGCGTCACATCCGGCTCGGAAAGAAATGCCTCCAGTATGCTTGATGCCTTTTCTATGCCGAACCACTTAACAAAGCACCCGGCGATCTCACTTTTAAGCGAATAGCGGACTGCGGCATTTTTCGGATTCAGCCCGGAAAGGAATTCCTGTCCGTTGGCGGATATCTGTCGGAGGACCGCATTGACCAGTCCGGCCGCCCCGCTGTTACTTACCCGCTTTGTAAGATTCACCATAGAATCTACCGCGGCATACTCTTTCACGCCAAAGGAAAAGAGGATCTGCCACACGCCCATACGAAGACATGTACGTACCGCGCCATCCAGATCGGAAACTTTCTTATTCAAAAAGCGGTTCAATACAGCATCGATCGTATAGCAGCGCGTGATCGTCCCATAGAAAAGCGCTGTGACAAAGCCTTTATCCTGGGCAGAAAAGGAATGTTTCTTCAGTTCCTGTTTCAGCACAAGATTGGAATATGCCTGATTTTCAAAAACTTCGTAAAGGCAGTTATAAGCGACATATCGGGCCTCGTCATTCATGACGTTCATTGAGGTTTTTCCTCCATGCACCGTCCCACTTCAAAATTGTGGGCACAGTCGATTGCTTTCATGCGTTTTCCCGATGCAGGCTGGACTTCCAGAAGGTAAAGAGGAAGATCCTGGCACATCACGGCCAGCGTTCCCTTCTTTGCCGCTACTACGGTTCCCGGAGCCGGGTCACCGTTCTCTGATTTATATCGGGAAAGCAGTTCTGCTCCCGAAGGATCCACGCAAGCATCATAGATCTTCAGTTTTCCGCCTTTCCAGAACGTTGAAGCACCGGGCCATTGGGACAGGGCACGGATCTGTGCACAGATCGCTTTTGCCGGTCTGTTCCAGGAGATCTCCCCCTGTTCTTTCACGATAGGCGGAGACATTGTTGCGTCCTTTTCAATTTGCGGGACAGGCTTGATCTCCCCGCTGATATATCCGGGAAGCGTTTCAATCAGAAGATCCGCTCCGGAAGAAGCCAGCTGATCCATCAGTTCCGGAGTATGTACCCGCTCAGAAATAGGCACCTTACAGGAAGTCAGGATATCACCGGTATCCATACCGGCATCCATTTTCATAATGGTCACACCTGTATACTCATCCTGATTCAGGATCGCCCACTGTACCGGTGCTGCTCCCCGATATTTCGGAAGCAGGGATCCATGCACATTGATACATCCGTATTTAGGCAGATCAAGCATTTCCTGCGGAAGGATCTTACCGTATGCTGCCGTAATGATCATTTCCGGAGCATAGGAGGCAATCGTACTCAGAGCGTCTCCGTTCCGAAGCGTGGAAGGCTGATATACGGGAATACCATATTTTTCAGCCATACATTTGGCCGGCGGTGCCGTCAGCACCATCTTTCTTCCTACCGGCTTATCCGGCTGTGTCACACACAGTACAACATCATATTTTTCGGAAACCAGTTTTTCCAGTACCGTAGCCGCCAGTTCCGGCGTGCCCATAAAAACGATCTTTATCATTATGACTCCGGCTCCTCGTCTTCAAAGTCGTCATCTTCCACTTCTTTAACGATCTTATCAATGAAAAGGATACCGTCAAGATGGTCATATTCGTGGCAGATGCACACAGCCAGAAGTTCCTCTGCCTCCATATCGAACCATTCTCCATGACGGTCCTGTGCACGGACCTTGATCCTGGTCGGGCGTTCAACATAGCCGTTCTTTCCCGGACAGGAAAGACAGCCTTCTATACCAAGTGCAGCACCTTCACGCTCATAGATCTCCGGGTTCACAAACTCGAGTTTGCCATGTTCATCCCCGATATCCACTACAAAAGCACGTCTCAGGATCCCGACCTGCACGGCCGCAATACCGATACCCCGGTTATCGAAATACATTGTTTCAGCCATGTCATCTAAAAGTGTGGCCAGCTTGTCATCAAATTTCTCAACAGGACGGGAAGTCTTCCGAAGGATCGGATCTCCGTCAACTACAATCTCTCGTAAAGCCATAAAACACTCCTGTTCATTGATTAATGTGAATCTATTTTACCACATTGTGTCTATATCTACAGAAATGGAATAACCGTATCCGGAATAAGCCTGCTGAAGTTTCAGGAAACCATCGGAAAGAAGCGCCTTGTTTTTCGCCCGCACGACGATCTGGTAACGGTAACGGTTCATGATCTTCGGCATATTTGCGGGACAAGGTCCCAGGATCAGCATATCCGTTCCGAGATGACCACTCATCTCACGAAGCGTACCGGCCACCATCTCCGCCTGATTCCTGCAGGCTTCCTCATTATCGTGCGTGATCATGATTCCGCCCAGAGCCTTAAACGGCGGGTAGGAAAGCTGCTCCCGATACCGGATCTCACTTTCGAAAAACTTCTCATAATCCTGCGTCGCCGCCATCTGATAGATCTTCGAATCCGGGCAGAACGTCTGAATATAAACATGACCCTCAATATCCCCTCTTCCGGCACGCCCGCTGATCTGCGCCAAAAGCTGGAAGGCTCTTTCCCCTGCCCGATAATCACTCTGGAAAAGCACTGAATCCGCGCCTAATACGCCGACTACCGAAACTTTTGGAAAATCATGGCCTTTCGCAATCATCTGTGTACCGACCAGAATATCCGCTTCATGTCTTCTAAACTTTTCAAGTATCTGCGCGTGGGCATGTCTGGTAGATGTCGTATCCTGATCCATGCGAAGAACGCGGGCATCCGGAAAATCTTCCATGACCCAGTCTTCCAGTTTCTGAATGGCATCTCCTCTTTCACCGATATATTCACTTCCACATGAAGGACACACATCCGGGACCGGCATGATTTTCCCGCAGTAGTGGCAGATCAGAAGCCTTCTCCCTCCCATGGTCTTGGTATGAAGAGTCATCGGAACATCACACTCCGAACACTTCACCATGGAACGGCATGAATGGCAGAAAACATTTCTGGAATAGCCGCGCCGGTTCATAAGAAGCATCACCTGCTCACCTCGCGAGAGTGCTCTTTTCATGGAAGTATAGAGCGGCCTGCTGAAGAGAGAACGGTTACCCGTATCTAGTTCGTGCTGCATATCCACGATCTCTACTTTGGGAAGGCTGCCCTCCCCGAGCGCCCGGTTTTTCAAAGTCAGAAGCTGCATATAACCGAGTTTCGCCGCATAATATGTCTCCACAGATGGCGTGGCCGACCCGAGAAGAAGGCGTATTCCGGCCTTTTTTGCCCGGTAACGCGCCACATCCCTCGCCGAATACCGAAGCATGGTATCCGCTTTATATGATGAATCATGTTCCTCGTCCAGAATGATCAGCCGAAGGTCACTAAGCGGCGCAAATACAGCTGATCTCGCTCCGACCACGATCCTAACTTCTCCTCTCTGGATCCTTTTCCACGAATCATATCGTTCCTTCGCCGTAAGCCGGCTATGTAAAACAGCGATCTTCTCAGGAAAGCGGGCACGTATCCGCGCTACCGTCTGCGGCGTCAGAGAGATCTCCGGCACCAGATAAAGAACACTTCCGCCCTGTTTTAGGATCTGCTCCGTCACCTGAAGATACACTTCCGTCTTTCCGCTTCCTGTAACTCCGAAAAGAAGGAATTCCTTATTCCCTTCAGCCTGAAGGATGGCATTCACCGCTTTTTCCTGATCCGGGTTCAAGACATGTCTTTCCTGTTTCTCGGAAGAAACCTCTTCCTCAGGCTCACCGATCTCTGCCCTTTTCTCGGCAGAAACATGCACACTCTTGATCGTGACCAGTCCGTTTCTAGCCAAAGTATCGATAGGCGACCGGGATATGGATAATTCCTGCATCAGATCAGCAAGCGGCATCTCCTCCACTTCCATAAGCCACTCCAAAACCCGAAGTTGGGGAACAGACGAAATCGAGTCGGAAAGGATCGCCTCCTGTGCTTTTTCATTAGAAACCAGAGAAACCACAAGCTGGCTTCTGCCCGTGCGCTTCGTTACCAGCGCCGGAACCATCTGCTGCATGGCCGAACCATAGGTCGATGCATACCGTTTTACCAGAAAATGCAGGATCTCCAGCTGCTCCGCATTCAGGACCGGCTCCTCTTCCACGATGGACTGGATCGCTTTCAATCGAAAAGCACTTGCCCCGGCTTCCTGCCCGGGGCCGTCTTTCAATTTCAAAACCAGAGAGACACAGGCGCGGTTTCCCTTTCCAAAAGGCACACGGACATACTGGCCCACCTTGACTTTCTCCGCTAATTCCTCCGGAACGATATAGTCATAGGGCTTGTTTGTATTCCAGACGCACTCTCGTAATACGACCTCCGCAACCATTCTTCTCTCCCTGCTTTACATCAGATCAAAAAGATCCATCTGTCTCGATCTCGGAAGTCCGGTAAGAAGTCCTTCCTCCTCCAGTTTTTTCATGGACGTCGGACCCAGATGGGCTCTCGTCTGTAAGTCATCCTGTGTGGTAAAAGGTCTCTCCTCCCGTGCCGCTACGATACTCTCTGCAATCGATGTACTGATCGTACCGATTACATTTAACGGCGGCAGGATCTTACCTTTCTCGACTTTAATAAACTTCTCCGAATGAGACTTATTCAGATCATAAGGAACAAAGGAAATCCCGCGAAGATACATCTCTTCCACCAGTTCACAAAGGTAGAACAGGGCCTTCTCATTCGGCTTTCTTCTGCCCAGGCCATTGTCCAGTTCTTTGCGCTTGGCAGTAACATAATCGATACCCTTACACAAAAGATCTCCGTCGAATTCATCCGCACGGATAGTAAAGAACGCACAATAGTACTCCTCCGGATAATACACCTTAAACCAGGCGATACGAAGAGACGAAATCGCATACGCCGCCGCATGCGCCTTCGGGAACATGTATTGGATCTTCTTACAGGACTCGATATACCAGTCCGGCACATTATTCTCCCTCATGATCGCCTCGTGCTCCTGAGAAAGGCCTTTACCTTTTCGCACCTTCTCCATGATCTTAAACGCATCGGAGGAAGGCACATTCCAATAGATCAGCTGTGTCATGATACTGTCACGGCATCCGATAACCGTATTCAGCGTACATGTCCCTTCATGGATGAGATCCTGTGCATTGCCCTTCCATACGCCCGTACCATGGGAAAGACCCATCAGCTGGACCAGATCATAGAACTGGGCCGGTCTGGTCTCACGGATCATATCACGGGCCATCTTCGTGCCCATCTCGGAAAGTCCGAGTGTGGCCGCTTCCGCAGGAGACGTGCCATCCGGGATACCCAGGGCTTCCGTAGAAGTAAACAAAGACATGACCTTCGGTTCCGGAATCGGAATGGTATGTACATCAATACCCGTCAGGTCACTCAGCATACGAAGCATAGTCGGATCATCGTGTCCCAGAATATCAAGTTTCAGGATCGTATCATGAAGCGCATTAAAGTCATAATGCGTCGTAATGATACCGCAATCCGTCTTGTTGGCCGGATGCTGTACCGGAGTAAACTCATAGATATCCATCTCTTTCGGAAGAACAACGATACCGCCCGGATGCTGGCCGGTCGTTCTCTTTACGCCTACGATCCCCCGTGCCCGCCGTGCCTGTTCCGCTTTACTGATCACTTCGCCCTTGGCCTCACAGCAGCTGTGGATCAGTGCTTCCGCGTTCTTATCGGCAAAAGCACCGATCGTTCCGGCACGGAATGTATGCTCACTTCCGAAAAGCTCTTCTACGTATTTATGTGCGTGGCTCTGATATTCACCTGAGAAGTTCAGGTCGATATCCGGCTGCTTGTCTCCTTTGAATCCCAGGAAGGTTTCGAAAGGAATATCCTGTCCGTCCGATTTCATGGGTGTACCGCACTTCGGGCATGGCTCGATCGGAAGATCGTATCCTGAACCATATGTACCGGAAAGATCGAATTCAGAATACCGACATTTCGGACATCTTCTGTGTGGCGGAAGAGGATTGACCTCGGATATTCCCGAGAAAGTTGCCACCAGCGAAGAACCTACAGAACCACGTGATCCTACAACGTAACCGTCCGAATTTGACTTGTTTACCAGCTTATAGGCGATATAGTACATGATCGAATAACCATGGCTGATAATACTGTTCAGTTCCTTGTTCACGCGGTCCAGAACAAGCTGAGGTACCTGTCCCTCATGCTCATACATCTCATGCATGGTCTTATTTACGATCGCACGGAGATCATCCGGTGCAGAAAGGATTACCGGCGGGTATGTTCCATCCGGGAACGGCTTGATATTCCTCGAGATCTTGTCAGCGATTGCTTTGGGCGCCGTACAAACTACCTCCAGGCAGCGTTCCTGTCCAAGATACTTAAATTCTTCCAGCATCTCGTCAGTCGTACGGAAATATAGATCGGCCTGCATTTCCGCATCCTTAAAGCCCATATCCATAAGCAGATACTTCCGGAATTCACCGTCCGATTTTTCCAGGAAATGCGAGTCGGTAGTCGCGCAACACGGCTTCCCTACTCTTTCGGCCATCTTCGAGATGATCACATTTATATTGATCAGATCCTGTCTGGTGTGAAGCCCGCTCTCCGGTTCACGCAGATAGAATTCGTTATTGCAGATCGGCTGGATCTCAAAATAGTCATAAAGACGGATCATCCGCATGAATTCGGAAGAAGAACTTAAGTCTTCAAGCGTCTTCTCCACATCATTTCCATTTCGGACATAGCTTTCCCGTACAAATCGGAAGATCTGTCCTCTTTCACATGCACCACCCACGATAATACCCGGGCTCAGATAACGGACTTCTGACTTCGGGATCCTCGGGCGCATATAGAAATATTCGGTATGTCCTTCGGAAACGATACGGTACAGATTATAAAGACCCACCGTATCTCGTGCCAGGAAGATGATATGGTAAGAAGGCGTCTTTCTCTTCATGACCTCACTCTTCGGCATCATACCCACATGTTCATTCATCTCCGCGCAGGTCGTAAAGCCGAAATCCGATATACAACGGATCAGGATCTGTCCGCAGGCGCGCGCATCGCCCATGGCACGATGATGCCGTTCGTTTTCAATGCCCAGATATTCACAGGCATCGGAAAGGCTGTGTTTTTGCATATCAGGATAAAGATACGTCACGGCAGAAACCGTATCGATCTCCACGTGATGGAATTTCACACGATATGGATGATGCAGTTCCTCATCAAGCTGCTCGATATCGATCTGGAAGCCTGCTTCCTGAATGAAACCCATATCGAAGAAAACATTATGCCCGACGATGGGTTCGCCCGGCTTCAGAAATTCAGCCAGCTGACCGGCCATTTCGAAAGGAGTCGGTGCACCTTGGATCATATCCTCGGTAATTCCCGTAAGTTCTCTCGCTTTCTCCGATATCTCCACACCCGGATTCACCATAGTGGTAAACGTCTCTGCCTCTTCATATTTTCCGTCCGCATTCTTTACATAGCGTACTGCGGCGATCTCCAGGATCCCGTCTGTCGTGCAATCGAGTCCTGTCGTCTCCACATCTAGCGCAACAAAAGAATCCAAAGGTACCGGATCGTCCTTAACATGATATGCGATACAGTTTCCATCATCGACAAGATACCCTTCCATACCGAAGATCAGTTTGAAATCCGGATTATCCCCTTTATCAAGGCAGCTCTTATACTCGGAATAGGCTTCATTAAAGCCCTGCACCACGCCATGATCCGTGATCGCGCAGGCAGGATGACCCATGCGGTAGGCAGTCCTGATCAGATCCTTCGGATTGGTCACGGCGTCTTTCTCGCTCATCTTGGTGTGCGCATGCAGCTCCACACGCTTGATCTGCGCATGATCCTGTCTCTTCGGCGGCGGCAGTGCTTTATAAATGCCTTTTACGGATGCCTCCACCTGTCCGGAAAAATTACTGAGTGCAAGCGAACAGGCAATACCGATATAGCCACCCTTCTTAAACGTTTCACAGAAAGCATCGGCATCCTTGGGCGACATAAAGACCACGCATTCCACACTTGAAGTCGCATCAGTCAGATAGAACTTCATGAGGACCTTGTTCTTATTTGCGCCGACAAGACGCTGCTCTTCCTCAAGAATAAAAAGGTCTCCTTCAAACCGGATGATCTCTTCCTTTCCACCAAAAGGTTCCACAGAAGCAGCAGTAACAGCATCCAGGATCTTCTTTCTCGGGACATCCTGCGGAACAAATCCCCAGATCAGGGCGCCTTCTTCCGACTGGTTTTCGAATTTCTGCGTACCCTTTCTGAAATCCTTCTTCTCTTTCTTGATATTCTGCTTCTCCTGAAGCGCCTTATACTCCCAGGAATCTTTCTTCAAATCCTCAGGCGGCGTGGCATCTTTGGAAGTGTTCTGCTTCTTGACCTCGATCTCGATCTCCACATCATCTTTCGGAACTTCCACACGGTTCATCATCTGGTTCATGTAGAAATCCGCCCCGCGTGAAGTCACAGAAGACTCTTTTTCCTGCGATTTTACCAGGAACGTCACGGGGAAGCACTTGTCCAGATACCGTTTCGTAAAATCATCGATGGATGCTTTCACCTGGTTCTTATACTGATCAGGCAGATCGGCATAAAGATAAACATTGAGTGTGTCCTGTCCAAGTTCCACCTTCTCCAAAACATGCGAATACATACACTTCGAACGTAATACGCGGGTCATCCACTGAAGGATAGCCGGCATGGAAGCACGCCCGTATTCGCTGTCAACGTTGCAGATATAAAGACGGATATGAGAAAGATGCAAAAGCTGGCGAAGGAGTTCCTCCAGCGCACTCAGGGCCTTCTCATGGGCAATTGTCCCGGTAAGCTGAAGACGAAGTTCCAGACCCGCAAAATGGTCATCAAGATACACCTCGACCACCTCGCTCGGAATCATGGAAGCTATTTTATTAAGACGATCATCTGACGAAATATCAGACGTAAACTCATGCAAAAGCATAGAAAAACTCCTTCGTATACCGTAGAAAACTAAATCAGCCGTTCATTGTGTGGATCATCGAGATCAGTTCATCCACCGCCGAATCCTTGGAAACCTTCTTTACCGGCTTTCCTTTACAGAACAGCAAAAACTCATCCACTCCGCCGGCAATACCGATATCGGCTTCTCTTGCTTCACCCGGGCCGTTAACAGCACAGCCCATAACAGCAACCGTCATATTATATGGCAGATCCGCAATCTTCTCTTCCACTTTCTTGGCCACCTCGATCAGGGGAACCTGTGTACGTCCGCAAGTCGGACAGGAAACCAGTCTCATGCCTTGCTTTCTAAGGCCGAGTGAACGGAGGATGGATATACCTGCACGGACTTCCTCAACAGGCTCATCCGTCAGGCTCACACGGATCGTATCTCCGATCCCCTCGGAAAGCAGCGCACCGATTCCGACACTGGAACGGATCACGCCTTCCCGAAGCGTTCCGGCTTCCGTAACGCCCACATGGAACGGATACGGAACCATATCGCGAAGAAGGCGGTAACTCTCAATAGTAAGGACCGGGTCTGATGACTTCATGCTGACAACTATATCGTGGAAACCATACTTCTCAAGAAGCCGGATAGAATAGAGCGCACTCTGGGAAAGAGACTGGGCATTCACCCCGCCATAGAGATCCAGCATATCTTTTCCGATGGAACCGGAATTGACGCCCACTCTGATCGGGATACCGTATTCTTTGGCTTTCTCCGCCACACTCTTTACCCGGTCATCTCCACCGATGTTTCCAGGATTGATACGGATCTTGGCAGCACCGTTTTCAATCGACGCCAGTGCAAGACGGTAATCGAAATGAATATCCGCCACCACAGGGATCGGACTCCTCTTCGTGATCTCTTTCAGGGCATCGGCAGCCTCCTGATTCAGTATTGCCACACGCGTGATATCGCAGCCGCAGGAAGCAAGTTCGGATATCTGATGAAGGGTCGCCTCCACATCCCTCGTGTCCGTATTATTCATGGACTGCACAGAAACAGGAGCATCCCCGCCGATGATCACGCCGCCCAGATCAACTGTTTGTGTTTTAAACCTTTCGATCATGGAACAATCACCTCGACAATCGGATAATATCGGAAACAAGAGCAAATATCACAAGTCCGATGATCATAACAAAGCCGATCACATTGATCACCTGTTCTGCCTTCCTGGACAGTTTCTTGCCGCGGATCATCTCCACGACGGTAAGAACGATAGCATTACCGTCCAGTCCGGGAATAGGAAGCATATTTGTAAAAGCAAGTCCTGTTGAAATACCTCCGGCCAGGATCAGGAGCGTTTCCACCTTCATACTGCTCTCCACTTCAGGAGCATCCACGACTTCAGATACGACCGAGGCAATACCTACCGGGCCGGAAAGCACATCGTAGGCAGCAACCTTTCCGGCAAACACCTTCGCAAGAGAATCAATGGAGATCCGGATAAACGAGAACGGAAATACCACTGCTTCACGGAAGCATTCCCAGAATCCGCGGCCGTCATCCAGATAGATTCCACGAAGGTTCGATGTTCTGACTTTGATCGGATTCATCTGAAGGATCATTTCCTCACCATCACGGATGATCTTTACATTCAGCAATGCGCCGTTGGAATTACGGATAATGCTTGTACATTCCGGATCCGTAACAGGCACATCATTAACAGAAAGCACCGTATCATTGATCTTCATGACCGGAGAATCATTATTCTGCCTGGAATCAACAGTAGTAACCTTCCATCCTCCATATGAATCCAGTTCGGAATAATGTGAAAAACCAAGCATATACTGATCCTGAATATCCGGAACCAGTGTCACATCATACTTTTTCCCGGTTTTTCCGGAACGCATGACCAGATCAATTGAATCCTTGTTATTGATCTCATCAAGATAATAAGCCAGATCCATCTGACAAAGAACACTTCTTCCGTTGACAGAAACAATAGAATCGCCGACTTCGATGGAAGTCGAAGCCACCTGTGTTCCCTCCACGATCAGACCCTGACGCAGTGAAAGAAAGCCGAAAACGGAAAAACAGATCATAAAAATGATGATACCGAGAATGATATTCATGAAAGGTCCGGCCAGAGATACCAAAAGACGTTTCCATCTGGCCTGATTTATCAGGTTTTCCGGGTTATCATCCTTCAGTTCACCGGTTTCTTCATCGATCTCGGAAAAACGGACATACGCGCCCAAAGGGATAAGACGGATAAAATACTCCACGTCTTTTCTTTTCCATGAGAAAAGTTTCGGACCGACAAAGATGGAAAGCTCGTATACCTTGATCTTCAATATCCGGGCCATGATAAAGTGGCCGATCTCGTGTACGGCGGCCAAAACGCCCAAACCCAGTATACAGATGATTATGCTTATCGGTGACATTCAATTCTCCTGTTTTTCTTTCTAACTAGTGTATCATTCTTTTTCAGATGTAGCCATTTTTCTTGCCCATCTGTCTACTTCAAAAATATCATCCAGCGTCGGCTTTTTGATCACGCCTTCACGCTCATGCAGATCCATCACCCGCTCCACCGTACGCTCGATATCCACGAAGCGGACTCTTCCGGAAAGGAAATCCGCCACGACCGTTTCATTTGCCGCATTCATGGCAACAGGCAGCGTTCCGCCGACATTTCCCGCGTGATATGCCATATCGACCAGACGGAATACTTTTCTGTCACAGGGTTCAAACGTAAGCGACGAAGCTTTTTCCGAAAAAGGAGAAAAAGCCTCGACCACACGTTTTGTCCTCTCCGGATAAAAGAGTGCGATCTGGATCGGCAGCATCATGTTCGGAAAACCCATCTGTCCTAAAACGGAACCATCAGATAATTGGATCATCGAATGGACGATACTCTGCGGGTGGATCACCACATCAATATTGTCGACAGGAACATCAAAGAGCCATGACGCCTCAATGATCTCAAGGCCTTTATTCATCATGCTTGCTGAATCAATGGTAATCTTTCCACCCATCTTCCAGGTCGGATGATTCAAAGCCTGCTCCAGGGTGACATTCTCAAGCTGTTTTCTCGAAAAGCCACGGAAAGGGCCGCCGGATGCGGTCAGAAGGATGCGGTCAAGTGCCCCTTCAGGCTGTCCCCACAAACACTGCCATATAGCCGAATGTTCGGAATCCACCGGAAGCAGGGCTACATTATGCTCTTTCACCAAAGGCATGACCACAGATCCGCCGGAAACCAGCGTTTCTTTATTTGCCAGTGCGATATCCTTGCCGCACCGGATCGCATTCACGACAGAAGGCAGACCGCGCATCCCCACCATAGCCGCAACTACACATGTTACATCACTATGCGTCGCACAGGCTATATTTCCTTCGTCTCCGACCAGGATCTCCACTTTTACGTCAGACGGAAGTAACGAACGAAGCTCATTTCTCTTTTCCTCTGAAGATACACTGACAACTATAGGAGAAAACTCGAGGATCTGCTTAGCCAGAAGTTCCACATTGCCGCCGCATGTCAGCGCGATGACCTTAAGCTCCGAAGGAAAATTTCTCACCACTTCCAGTGTCTGTGTTCCAATCGATCCTGTCGAACCCAAAATACAAAGTTTCTTCATCTTACACTCCCAAAGTGACCACAAATGCCAGCCCCAGTGCAACAGGCAAAGTAAAGAAAGCGCTGTCGAATCGGTCCATCATGCCACCGTGTCCGGGAAGGAATTTCCCGAAATCCTTGATCCCCACCATTCTTTTGATACTTGATGCCATCCAGTCACCAAGCTGGGATACAACAGACAGGATAAAACCGAAGAGTGCCGCCAGAGCCACGAATCCTACAAACGGGATCTTCACCTCGATCACCCGACTCATAACAAAAGCGAAGAACAGGGCCGTAAGCAAAGAACAGAAAAAGGCGCCGCCTATACAGCCTTCCCAAGTCTTTTTCGGACTGATATGCGGAACGATCTTGTGTTTGCCGAAGCAGACACCGGTAAAATATGCAAAAACATCCGAGATCCACGGAGCAAAAAGACCGATCACCACAAAATACCAGCCCTTATTGATCAGAAGGGCCATAGTATTGGTACAGGCGATCGGGAACGATACATAGATAATTATGAGTGACTGGGCCATTCCGGCACGGATCGCATCCGGATCCTCCTTCCTGATAGGCGGAAACATGGTGGTAACGAAGCAATATGTCAGTGCGCATAAGGCATAAAGCGCAAAAGCCTCCGCAGCCGAACCATGAAGCAGCCATGTGATCACCGGAAGGAAACCGAAAAGACCTCCAAGGAAAGTAACCGGAGAAGAGATCTCCGTCACCTTGTTTTTCGCAGCCTTGACCAGTTCATGAATAGCAACCACGGAAACGATCGCCGAAAACAGCAGCATGATCACCGGGTAAAAATATGCCGGTACAACAAGAGCCAGTACCACGATCGTAAATAGAGTGCCTGTGATGATTCGCTGCTTCATGAATGTCTTCCTTTACTTTTTCTCGGAAAGCCCGCCGAAACGCCGGTCTCTCTTTGTGTAGTCGATCAGAGCCTCTGTAAGCTCTTCCATACCGAAATCCGGCCAAAGTACATCGGAAAACCAGAGTTCGGAATATGCGCCCTCATAAACCAGAAAGTTCGAAGTGCGCTCTTCTCCGCTGGGGCGGATGATCAGATCCGGATCAGGAACATCCGGAAGGTACAGATTCTTAGCAAACATCTCCTCCGTGATATCCGAAGCTTCGATCTCTCCTGCCTTGACCTTCATCGCAAGTTTCTGACAGGCCTGTATGATCTCCCGTCTTCCGCCGTAATTGAAGGCAACGATCAAAGTCATGCGGGTTCTATGCTTCGAACCTTCTTCCGCCCGCTTGCAGACAGCCTGAATATTCTCAGGAAGGCCTTCGATATCACCGGTAAAACGGACGCGGATCCCTTCCTGTTCCAGTTCAGGATCGTATTTATCGAAATACTCCACGAAAAGCTCCATCAATGCGTGAACTTCACTCTCAGGTCTGGACCAGTTTTCCGTAGAAAAAGCATATACAGTAACGTATTTTATCCCGTAATGACCACAGTTTTTGCACAACGTCTTCAGATTGTCAGCACCCGCACGATGCCCGGCCGAACGGGGAAGCATACGCTTCTTTGCCCATCGTCCGTTTCCATCCATGATCACGGCAATATGTGTCGGGATCTTCAGTTTGGATTCATCTACCGTTGGTCCTTTCTTTCTTGAGAAGAAAGAAAACCTGGATTCTTCATTACTGCTCATATACTCTCCAAAAAAAGAGGTGCCTTATTCCAAATCAGGCTAAGGCACCCTCTCCGTTACTTGAATCGGGTCAGGTTCAGATCTCCATAAGATCCTTTTCCTTGGCATCACAGCACTTCTCGACCTCTTTGATATAGCGGTCGGTAAGTTTCTGGATCTGCTCCTCAAACTCAGCCAGATCGTCATCCGTGATCTCCTTCTTCTTGTGGATTCCACGATACTTATCAATGGCTTCACGGCGGATGTTACGGATGGCAACTTTTCCCTCCTCGCCGTACTTCATAACACTCTTGACCAGTTCCTTACGGCGTTCCTCGGTAAGGATCGGGAAAACAAGACGGATCATCTTTCCGTCATTGCTCGGATTAATACCAAGATCCGAAGCCTGGATCGCTTTTTCGATTTCACGGAGCATGGAAGGATCCCACGGTGTCAGTGTGATCATTCTCGGTTCCGGAACCTGGATGTTAGCCACGGCATTGAGCTGAGACTGTGTTCCGTAATAATCCACGGTAATACGGTCAAGCACATGCGGGTTGGCACGACCTGCACGGATCGAATTAAAATTCTCCGTAAGGTTGTTGATCGTCTTTTTCATCTTCTCTTCATAGGATGCATATACATCCTTTGTGATTTCCTGCATCGGCATATTCGATCCTCCTTTTTACTTTATTAACTTACAATTGTTCCAATATCTTCGCCCAAAACGACCCGTACGATATTCTCCGGATCCTCCATGGAAAAGACCATGATCTTGGTCTGATTATCACGGCAGAGTGCGGCAGCTGTTGCATCCATGACCTTCAGATTCTTAGCCAGCACCTCGTCATGAGAGATCGTCTTATATTTCACGGCATCCGGGAACTTGTGCGGATCCTTGTCATACACACCGTCCACCATCGTTGCCTTGCAGAAGATATCTGCTTCGATTTCCGTTGCACGAAGGGCTCCGGCTGTATCTGTGGAGAAAAACGGATTACCGGTTCCGCAGGCAAATATTACGATCCTCTTCTTCTCCAGGTGGCGTACTGCACGCTTTCTGATATACGGTTCCGCCATCTGACGGATCTCTACGGCCGACAATACGCGTGTGACCGCGCCTTCCTGTTCCAGCGCATCCGAGATCGCCAGTGCATTCATCATGGTGGCCAGCATTCCCATATGATCCGCCGTTACTCGATCCATGTGTTCGCTCGTACGTCCGCGCCAGAAGTTTCCGCCTCCGACAACCACTGCCACTTCCACTCCAAGATCAGCAACTTTCTTGATCTGGGAACAGATACTATGCACGGTAGCATCATCGATTCCGACCTTTTTCTCACCTGCCAGTGCTTCTCCGCTGATCTTAAGCAGGATCCTCTTATATACTGGTTGACTCATTCACCCATCCTCCAACATATATACTTAGATTATTTTATCGTTATTTGTATTATCTGAAAAGACAACACGATAGATTTTTACATTTTTTTCGAACTTGCTTAATCCATACGTTCATCATCATTGGTAAAGCATTCCCGAAACCTTCCGGAAAAGCTCGGATCCCGTCCGTCAGCATAAAGATGTGCCGTGTCGCCAAAAGAAAGCATACGGAACTGGGCAACCCCCTCACGGCGTTCCTCTGTCACCACCGTCGTGATAGAAGTCGGCGCGGCAATCGTGGCATGCCACAAAACAAACGGGGAAAGATTCAGAAGATAGGAAAGAAGCACACATTCCAGCCCGAAATGGCAGAAAAGGACGATCGTATCATTATTCGGTTCTACCGCCCGGAACAGTTTTCCGTCTTTCTGATAACCATGTTCTCTCAAAAACTTATCAAACTCGGAATAGATCCAGTCCCGTTCTTCCCGGACATGCGCCTCTTCAAAAGCAGGATGATCCGGCCAGCGGTCGTAATCAAAGGCATAGGGCATACTCATCCAGTCAGCCGGCACCCAGTCCCAGGCGACCCCCATCTTCTCCGGACGCTGCACCTTCGGCGCAAATTCCCGAAGCCAGGTAAGCTCCTGCGCACTCATACCCATCTTTTCAAGACATGGCGCCGCCGTCTCCTTCGCTCTGCGAAGCGGAGAACAATAGCATTCCTTCGCCTTCACATTCTTCATTCTTTCTGACAGAAGTTCCGCTTCGATCTTCCCCGTATCTGTCAGGCAATCATTCTTATAATCCGGATCACCATGCCTTACGATAAGAATCTTCATAACTAATATCCTCTTCCTTCCTGCTAAGTCGTTTCTATTTTAACAAATAAACACACGAGAAAAAGACTTGACTTCTATTCGAAAAAAGCATGAAAAAAAGAGCCGGCGCAATAGCCGGCTCTCTGTAGTATCTCATTATCCGAAGAAAGATTACTTGATCTGCTTCATAACTTCTTCAGCGAAGTTTTCTTCCTTCTTAGCAATACCTTCACCCATCTCGAAGCGGGTAAAGCGACGGATGGAGACGCTCTGACCGAAAGAAGCAATCATTTCCTTCGTGTAAGTAGCGATCGTCTTGGAATCATCCTTAACGAATTCCTGCTCTACGAGGCAATTCTCTTTATAGAACTTCTCGATGTTACCCGGCAGGATTCTCTCTCTGATGATCTTCTCCGGCTTACCTTCGTTGAGGTTCTTGTTGATGATGATCTCTGTTTCCTTCTCGATCTCCTCAGCCGGAACATCCTCACGTGTGAGCCACTTCGGATTTGCAGCTGCGATCTGCATTGCAATGTCCTTAGCGAAATCAGCAAACTTGGAATCTGTGATCACGGAATCGTCATCGGTAGCAAACTCAACGAATACACCGATCTTACCACCCATATGGATGTAAGAAGCAACAGCACCGTTGCCCTCTACCTCATATACTACGAATCTTCTGATAGAAGTATTCTCACCGATATCAGCGATAGCTTCCTTCTGGAAGAGTTCCAATGTCTTTGACTCATCATTGTAAAGAGTCTGAGCCATAAGATCCTCAACAGAAGCAGGCTTCTTTGCAAGAATGTGATTCGCAACAGTCTCAGTGAAAGCCTTGAACTTATCTGTGTTTGCAGCAAAGTCTGTCTCGACGTTGATCTCAACAAGAACACCGGACTTCTTATCGTCAGCGATCTTTGCAACTACTGCGCCTTCTGCAGCGACTCTGGCAGACTTCTTCTCCGCCTTAGCGATACCCTTCTCACGGAGCCATGCAACCGCCTTCTCAATATCACCCTCAGATGCCTGAAGAGCTCTCTTACAATCCATAATACCGGAACCTGTCATATCACGAAGTTCCTTGACCTGTGCAGCACTAATTTCCGCCATTGTTATATCCTCCGTATTTTCTAATTTAGCTTAACTAATTCAAATCGAAACCGAAACTCAAGCTTCCTCAGCAGCCTCAGCTGTCTCAGCAACAGCCTCTTCAGCAGCTTCTTCCGAAGCCTCAGAAGCCTCAGCCGGAACTTCCAGCTGTTCACCCTGACGGCCTTCAAGAACTGCATCAGCAATATGACCTGCAATGAGCTTCACGGCACGGATGGCGTCATCATTACCTGGGATAACATAATCCACTTCTTCCGGATCGCAGTTTGTATCAACGATAGCCACTACCGGAATACCAAGACGCTTTGCCTCAGCAACAGCCAGGTGCTCCTTCTTTGTATCAACAACGAACAGGCAAGCCGGAAGATCCTTCATACCCTGGATACCGCCAAGATTTTTCTCCAGCTTTTCCATCTCGAGCTTAAGCTTAGCAACTTCCTTCTTTGTGCGAAGTTCGAAAGAACCGTCTTCGCTCATGATCTTGAGCTCAGCAAGACGGGCAAGACGCTTCTCAATTGTCTTGAAGTTTGTGAGAGTACCACCGAGCCAGCGGTTGTTGATGAAGAACATGTTGCAGCGTACTGCTTCCTCAGAGATAGAATCCTGAGCCTGCTTCTTAGTACCTACAAAGAGAACGTTTCCACCGTCAGCAGCGATAGAACGAACGAAATCATAAGCTTCCTCGATTTTCTTTACTGTTTTCTGGAGATCGATGATGTGGATGTTGTTACGCTCAGTAAAGATGTACTCAGCCATCTTCGGGTTCCAGCGACGTGTCTGGTGACCGAAATGCACACCTGCTTCAAGAAGCTGCTTCATAGAAATAGACATAATTAAATTCCTCCTGTTTTGTCACTTCCACAGGTCCGACTCCTTGATCCGGAGAACAAAAGAAACGCCTGTGTGTTTTTTAGCTCTATAATGTTACAATAAAGAAGCATCCTTGGCAAGTGCTTTTTGCTAAGAATTTGCCAAAATCACAGCATTTTTCATAGTTTTCAGGAGGTTTTTCCATGCAAAGACTAAGTAATAGCGAGAAAACGCGTTATAACAAGATCCTTTCCGACCTTGTATCCATTGCGAGTACGAAGGGAGAGCCTGCCGAAGGTGCACCTTACGGAACAGAACCGAAACGGGCTCTGGAGTATATCCTTAAACTTGCTGCAGAAGACGGCTTCATCACTGCAAACATCGGTGATAAGGCCGGTTATATCCAATGGGGAGAAAAAGGTCCTCTCGTTGCGGCTCTCGGACATCTGGATGTTGTTCCGGAAGGCTCCGGCTGGCTGACACCGGCTTTTGAGCCTGACACGGATTCGCGCTATTTCATCGGTCGTGGGGTCGTAGATGATAAAGGACCGGTCGTGAGTACTTACATGGCTATGTGCCGTCTTCGCGAGAAGTATCCGTCCCCTTCCTGCCGTTTCCGCCTGATCGTCGGAACAGATGAGGAACATGGGTCCTCCTGCATGGAGCGTTATTGCGAGACAGAGGAACTTCCAGACATCGGATTTACACCGGATGCGGAATTTCCCTGCATCTATGCAGAAAAAGGTATTTACCAGATGCATTTTGAAGGAAAGACTGTCAGTGACTTTACATTGCATGGCGGAAACGCAGCCAACATGGTTCCTCCATCCTGTGAATGTATCGATCTGAAAGAAGACAAAGGTATTGCTTCGCAGGGCCTGCAGGCACACGCCTCGCATCCTGAAATGGGCATCAATGCCATCGATCTGATGCTATCCAAAATGCCGCGTGCTTATGTGGAATCAACCGATCTTCTTTCCCTGATGGAAAAGCACTTCAGTTCGCATGCCTCTTCCCCGTTTTCAGCGCTTTTCCCTGAAGATGAATCCGGCAGGATGACCACGAATGTGGGTATGGTACATATAAACAGCACAGAAGCCAGATTACATGTTGACATCCGTTTCCCGGTCACGGTTCCGACGGAAGAAGTCACTGCCAAACTTAACGAAATTGCCGCGGAATTCGGTTGCCGTGTCGTGGATGACTCGGTCCTCCCGCCGCTTTTCAAGGATAAAGAATCTCAGCAGATCAAAGTATTATCCGAAATCTTTAATGAATATAGAGAGTTATTTGATTTTGATCCGGACGAGGAAAAAGACCGGAATGAGTCGCTTTCGCAGGTTTCTTCAGCCATAGCCATCGGCGGCGGTACCTATGCCAGAACAATGCCGAACATTGTTGCCTTTGGTCCCAAGCTGCCTTGGAATAAAGACCAGTGTCACCAGGCCAACGAAAAGATCCTTAAAGAAAACCTGTACCTCCTCGTATCCATGTACGAAGAGGCACTGGAGAAGCTTTCTTTGGTTGTTTCCGGTTAAATGAATCTTCTTACTGTAACGACATAACCCATAGGCAGACAGTCTTCGACGATACATCCGTTCGCGGAAGAAGCATGTATCACTACGGAATTGCCGCAATACAGGCTGACATGATCCACATTGCCGTCACTGTTATAGTCATGACAGAGAACATCACCGGCTTTCAGCTGCTGTCCTGACACGTCTGTTCCCATCTCAGCAATAGATGCTGACTGATGCGGAAGCGAGATACCGTAATAATGTGCATATACGTACATTACGAATCCGGAGCAGTCCAGACCTTCTTCCGGAGAAGAACCGGTATAGTGATAAGGAATACCGATAAATGCCCTTGCATACTCAACCAGACTGCAACTGGACGGATCCGGAAGTTTGACCGGCGGACGCGGTGTAGGCGTGGGCTTCGGCGTCGGTTCCGGTGTCGGTTCCTTATCTTCCGGCACAGGTGTCGGTGTCGGATCAGAAGGTTCCGGTGTCGGTGAAGGCTCATGAGGTACCGGAGTCGGCTCCGGATCACTCTCAGCAGGCGTTGGTGTCGGTGTGGCCGGTGGCTGTACCGGCTCGGAAGATACCAGTTCAGCACTGACATAGCCACCGTCTTTCAATCTCAGCCAATCGTTATCGGTCTTAGCTACAACGATGATTTTTTCATTTCTCTGGAGCTTACGGACCACATCGTAATCCGTACCCGGACCGCTTCTTACATTTACTTCACCAACTGAATAGTATGTTCCGGAAAACTCGGTTTCGCCAGGTCTTTCAGGCGCCTGAGTCGGAGTAGGTTCACTCGGTTCAGGCGACGGTGTAGGCGTCGAAGTCGGCTCAACAGGTGCTTCCGTAGGCGTCGGTGTAGGTGTGGCGGTAACCGGCGGTTTGACCGGCTCATCCGTTAGCATGCTGCCGCTTACATAACCACCATTTACAAGCTTAAACCATCCGTTTTCTGTCTTCGCAACCACTTCAACCTGCTCGTTTTCCGTCAAACGTCCGATAACATCATAGGACGTGCCCGGACCGCTTCTCACGTTGACTTCGCCAACTGAATAAAGGATACCGGAATATGGTGTTTCCGGAGCCGGTGTCGGCGTCTCCGTCGGAACTGGTGTTTCCGTAGGAACCGGGTTCTCTGTCGGAACAGGTGTCTCCGCAGGTGTCGGAGTAATATCTCCGTGCATACGGTCAGGTGTAGGTGTAGGCGTAAGATCCGGATCAAGAGGCGCTTCCGTTGTAAGATCGGAAGTAACCACATAACCGCGGATCACCTCATCTGTGTCCGGAACAGAAACCTGGACATATGACCAGACAGTACCCATGCTAAGCCGATGAACAGGTTCATCCTGTTCAAGGGAAAGGATCACCTGACTCTTATTTGTTGGCTTAACATGCACTGCAACATCCTCGCCAACTGTATACATTTCATCTGATGTTTCTGTAAAAGCACTTTCATCAAGCATTTCAAGAAGCATGCCGTCACGGTCCTTCTGCTCGATGATCATAAATGTATTCTCTTTCACCACATCGTTTTCACTCGTTTCACTTTCCGGGATCAGCTCAATGAAGTGCACATCGGAACTTCCACCGTTTCCGGTTGAATCAGGAAGCGTTGCCTCTACCGGAACTTGAAGACATATGTCGGAAGCATGCCCAATCGACAGGACAGGCATAGAAATTGCAACTAAAGAAGACGCGAGAAACAAAGACAGCATCTTCGCACTTCTCTTGATCTTTCTTCCGATGCGGCGCTGCTTTACTTCAATTTCCGGATATTCATCTGTAAAATGTTTCTTCAAGATAACCTCCGTATGTCAGTAATTCCCAAACTATCTTCATTCTAAGTATAGCGTACTTTTACGGATCTAAGTGCTTTTGTGACACAACTGTAATATATCTCCCGCTAAATTCACAAAATGCACACAATTACAGTATTTTTAAAACAAAAAAGAGGTCACCCGAAGGTAACCTCTTTGAATTTCTGATTATTCTCGGATCACTCTGCAGCGTTCTCAGCAGCAGCCTCAACAGCTTCCGCAGCTTCTTCCGCTACCGGTGCGGCTTCTTCTACAACTGCAGAAGCCTCTTCTACGACAGGAGCTTCTTCAGCAACAGGAGCCTCTTCTACAGCCGGAGCAGCTTCTTCTGCTTCTTCACCTGCTACAGGATTGATCGGAGCAACATCCTTGATCGAGATGCTGATACGGCGGGATGCAGCGTTCACATCGAGAACCTTCGCCTCAACTTCCATGCCCTCTTTCAGAACATCCTGTGGCTTATTCAGGCGAACGTCAGAGATCTGGGAAACATGGCACAGTGCATCAAGATTCGGCTCGAGTTCTACGAATGCACCAAACTGGAACATACGGACAACCTTACCGCGAACGATTGCACCTACCGGGATACGCTCTTCAATGTTGTAGAACGGATCATCTTCCGGCTTCTTGTAACCAAGAGAAATTCTCTTCTTTTCCGGATCAAACTCCTTAACGTATACATGTACCGGATCACCAACAGAAACGACTTCCGAAGGATGACGGATACGATTCCAGGATAGCTCGGATACATGGATGAGTCCATCCACACCTCCGATGTCTACGAAAGCACCGAAGTCTGTCAGGCTTCTTACGACGCCGTCATACTCCTTGCCCTCTTCGATGGAATTCCATACTTCCTCTGCCTTTGCCTTACGCTCGTTGTTCAGAAGTGTACGTCTGGAACCGGAAACTCTCAAGCGGCGCTTCTCGGCGTCAAACTGTGTGATAAGGACTTCAATGGTCTTGCCCTTATATGCTTCCAGATCATTTACGGTGTTCAGTTCAAGCTGTGTGCGGTGGATATAGATATCTACTCCGCCATAATTACCGATCACGCCGTCCTTAACGACATTGGTGATCTTTACCGTAACCGGTGTCTTATTCTCATAAGCGGCCTCGATCTCAGCCTTATTCTTGCTGAAATCTACGTGTGACTTGGAAAGAACGATTTCTTTTCCCATATCCGTGTTGCGGATGCTACGTACATATACTTCGATTTCTTGCTTCTCGCTGACTGCTTTGTCAAAGTCAAAATCAGGTTCGAACTCGTCTTTTGGAATCCTGCCTTCCGACTTATCATGGACATCTACATATACGAAATCGCCATCATAGGACGTCAATACTCCCTTCACTGTAGCGTTCTTTCTGAGCTGTGGAATGCTCTCAATGTAATCGCCAAAATTAATGTCATTCGACTCTGGATTCGTGTTTACCCCGTTCTCACTCATGGTTTGGATAACCTCCCTGATAATACTGACCGGCGTTGATGCTCCTGCAGTCACCCCGATCCGCTTGACCCCCTGTTCCCTCCACATAGGAATAAGAGGCTTTACTTCATCAGGCGTTCCGACAAGATATGTCAGCGCACAACGATCTGAACATATGTCATAGAGCTTCATTGTATTTGAACTTGTCTTCGATCCTATGACGACCATAACATCGGAAGAACAAGCCAGATCCGCAGTTTCTCTCTGCCTATTTTCAGTCGTACTACATATTGTACCAAATATTTGCTCTTTTGCAATTTTTTTCTGCACGAATTCACAAATTTTTTGGAATTCCTTACTGGAAAATGTGGTTTGCGATACCCAAACGGAGTCCTTCTCGATATCGTCAAGCTTACTGCACTCATCAAAAGAAGATACGACACGTACAGGTTTTTCGCACTCACCGCATATTCCTACTACCTCCGGATGGCCTTTCGTTCCGGTAATATACACCGGATGACCTTCCTCTCCGGCCTTTCTTACGATACGGTGGATCTTATCCACGAAAGGACATGTGCAGTCCACAATTCTACAGTTTTTCTCCTGAAGGTGCTTACGAACCTCAGGCGTGACTCCGTGTGCCCGGATCAAAACGACACTGCCATCATCCACCTCATCGGTCTCATGCACAAGAAGCATTCCTTTCGACAAAAGATCACCCACAACAGTTTCATTGTGAGTGATCTCCCCAAGCATATAGATCTTTTCACCAGAATTTTCATTCAGAATAGAATACGCCGTCTTCACGGCATTTTCGACACCGAAACAAAACCCGGATGATTTTGCGGTTTGAATCGTCCAGCCGTTCACTGTTCGCGCCTCTCAGGTTCCGGAAACACGGGCAATAACCGTGTTGATCATCTCTTCGATCGTAATATGTGTAGTATCGATCTCAATGGCATCCGCAACTTTCACAAGAGGGGAAGAAGCACGGGTCGTATCCTGATGATCACGATACTTGATATCGCGGAGTACATCTTCGAAAGTCTGATCTTTCACGCCTTTTGCTTCAAGTTCTGCCAGACGTCTCTTTGCACGTTCTTCTGCATCGGCTACCAGGAAAAACTTATACCTGGCATTCGGGAAAACCTTTGAACCGATATCTCTTCCATCCAGAATTACATTCTTTCCTTCCGAGATCTTTCTCTGAAGGTCCACCATTGCCTCACGTACACAAGGGATCGCAGATACATCTGAAGCCGCTACGGAAACGCCAGGCATACGGATCGCTTCGGAAACGTCCTCTCCATCCAGCCACACATGCTGGGATCCATCCTCATGCGTAATATCAATACGGATCTGCTTCATCATTTCTTCCACTGCGGCCTGATCCTTCGTATCAATTCCAAGTTTTAGCGCCTTCAGTCCGCAGGCACGGTACATGGCCCCTGTATCAAGATAAAGGATACCGAGTTTTGCCGCCACGCCCTTGGCCAAAGTTGATTTTCCCGATCCGGAAGGACCGTCGACTGCGATCTGATAATATTCCATAATATTATTCCTCCTTAAATGGCCCGATGACCGAGGCCGATTGCAATTTCATTCAAATGAAGAAGGCCTATACCAAAGTATACACATACACTGATATGGTCATTATAGCGTGCAATACCGATCTTTCCGCCTACATTCAAGCCGATTGCTTTCGAAGTGATCTGAGAGATCGCTTCACGAGCAGCACCGGCCAGCGCGCCTTCCTCATTGTGATTACTTCCAATGATCCCTTCCCGCTGTGCCGCCACGACGCATCTTTCTATTATCTTGGAAACGGAAGAGATGAACTCACCGCCGAAATCCGCAGCGGTCGCATGAATATTCTGTCCCTTCAGATCCTGTTTCAGTTCGGCTTCTTCTTCTCTTGAATTAGTCAGCGCAATACGGATCGATGCTGATGCCGTAAGTTTACTGCTTGCAATCAGTTCCTTCATCTCAAGAATCCTCCTCTTCTTCGCTTTCCGGAAGATTTCTGTCTTTACCGGTATCATAGACCTTGTATTCTGCCCAGAGAGACTCCAGCGCTTCAAACGATTCCTCGATATGACTCTTCCTGTGCATACCCAGTGCGACCAGAAGCGCATTGATCAAAGACAGCGGAGCCGCAAGCGAATCTACAAAAGAAGCCATATCCGACCGCGCAAAAAGCGCTACGTCAGCATGTTCCGTCATTGGTGTATCCGCCTTGTCCGTAATGACGATCACACTTGCACCACGGCTTCTGGCATACTGCATAGACTGGATCGTTCTTGACGAATATCTCGGGAAACTGATACCGATCATCACATCTCCAGGGCCGATCGGCAGGATCTGCTCAAAAACTTCATTGGCACTATTACTGTGGATATGACGGACATCGTCAAAAAGCAGCGTCATATAAAAATGCATAAAAGACGAGAGCGGCGACGAACTGCGAAGACCCATAAGATAGATCTTCTTTGCACCGAGTATCGTCCTGACCGCGCGGCTGAATGCTTCCGTGTCCAGATTCTCATAGGTGTGTTTCAGGCTATCCAGATCTGCCTGCATGATGGATTTGAGTACGGAGGCATCATCGCTGTACCGGCTTGCCGCATTTAATCGCTGTACGGAAGTAAGCTTGACCTTCAGTTCTTCCTGCAAAACTTTCTGGAAATGCGGATATCCTTCGTAACCCAGTTCCATAGAGAACCGTACGACTGTCGATTCACTGACTCCGGTAGCTTCACCCAGTTTGGCTGCCGTCATATAGGCAGCACTCTCATAATTGGACAGAATATAATTCGCAATGGCCTTCTGTCCTTTACTCATCGAATCGATTTCCTGCGCGATACGCTCCACGACTCCACGCGGGGCATCCGTACGCTTGTCATTCTGACTCATTCTCTTCATCTCCTTTTTGATCATCCATCCAGTTTTCGATGGAGATCTGACGGTCATCATTATTTCCTGCAGCCTCATCCAGCGATTCTTCCAAATCACGGATCGTCTTATACATCATAAGTTCCATTGCCGGCATTTCCGAAACAGAAGAAATACCGAACTCCAGAAGAAATTGCTGAGTTGTACGGAAGAGCGACGGTCTTCCCGGCGCATCCAGTGTTCCACACTCCTCCACAAACCCGCGCTCGATAAGACGGGTCACTATAGAATCCGAACTCACGCCGCGGACCGCTTCGATCTGCGCGCGCGTTACCGGCTGGTTATAGGCGATCACGGCCAAAGTTTCATATGTCGCCTGGGACATAGGCGGACGGTTCTTCGGAGCAAACATTTTTTCCAGAACCGGCTTCATGGACGGCTTTGTGCACATTACATAGTCATCATCCGCTTTACGGATCAGAAGGCCTCCCCACGGATTCGTCTCATAATCTTTCATCATACGGTCGAGCGTTTCCTCGAGGACTTCTTTCGGCATATCCGTGATCTCCATCAATCTGGTGAGTGAGATCGGATCGCCATGCGCAAAAAGGATCGCCTCCAAAGCAGAAGGCAATTCCTGCACGGTGAGCTTGTTTTCTCTTTCCATGCCATCAGTCATATGCGCTAAGCTCCTTCGACTCTTCGTCCCGGTTCAGGCGGAATCGCTCCTGATCCAGTTCTTCCTTTTTGGGTTCGATCATGATCACGTCGAAAGGTTTATCCTGTTCCGCCACGATCTGGTCACCACGAAGAAGTTCCAAAACAGCCAGAAATCCGACGATCCTGTCCATCTTGTCCACTTTGTGGATCGGAAAGATCTCATGAAAGAACACCTTTCCCTTCCCCTTGATACTGTCCCATACGAATCTTATTTTATCACGAATTGAATACTTATCACGTTTGAGGATATGCGTGATCTTTGCGGCGATATCCGCAAATCGCATCTCATTTCTCCTACAGACGGTGTCGATACCGGAATACAATTCTTTATCGTCCACTTTTGAAGGAACATACTGTACATCGATCCCGAGGGATGCCGGTGTCTGCGGCAAACGGTACATACACTTGGAATAATCACGGTAACGGTCCTTGAGATCACCTGCCAGAAGCTTGCATCGTCTGTACTCCAGAAGACGGACGACCAGTTCCTCTCGCGGATCCTCTTCTTCGCTATTCTCATTCAAACGTCTGTCCGGAAGAAGCATTCTGGACTTGATATGGACAAGTGTCGCAGCCATGAGAAGAAATTCAGAGGCTACTTCCATATCCAGAGAGCTCATCTTATCCAGATATTCCATATACTGATCCGTTACTTCGGCAATCGGAATATCGTAGATATCGATATCGTTCTTCTCGATCAAATGAAACAGAAGGTCCAGAGGACCTTCAAATTTCCTTAGTTTGACTTCTGGATTGGGATGCGCTACCGTCATGCTTGTACCTACCGCCGGATCACTTACAGGGAATCACTCGTCAAAACCGATCTTCACTGCTTTTCTTACTTCACGGATCGTCTCTTCCGCTTTCTTCGAAGCCTTTTCTCTACCCTTCTTAAGGATCTCAAGGAGCTTTCCTTCATCCTTCAAAAGTTCGGTACGCTTCTCATAGATAGGTGTATGGAATTCAGCGATCTTTTCCTGAAGCATGCGCTTACATGCCACACAGCCGATACAGCCTTTCTTACACTGGTCTTCGATCTCCGGAACCTTTTCTTCGTTGAAAACCTTATGGAAGGCATGGACAGTACAGATATCCGGATGACCCGGATCGTCTTTACGGATACGTGCCGGATCCGTGATCATACCCATAACTTTCTTCTTTACCTCTTCAGGCGTATCCGCCAGAGCAATGGTATTCCCGTAGCTCTTACTCATCTTACGGCCATCTGTGCCGGGCAGAACCTTTGCCTTTGTGAACAGCGGCTGCGGCTCCGGGAGAACTTCACACTTATAAAGGAAATTGAAACGGCGTGCCATTTCTCTCGAGATCTCCAAGTGAGCCGACTGGTCTTCTCCTACCGGTACATAAGATGCGCGGTACATCAGAATATCCGCAGCCATCAGAGCCGGATATCCGAGGAAACCGTATGTCGCGATATCTTTCTCGGAAGAAAGGTTGGCCATCATATCTTTATATGTCGGACAGCGTTCCAGCCAGGAAAGCGGAGTATTCATGCCCAGAAGCAGAAACAGTTCCGCGTGCTGCTTGATATCGGACTGCAGGAATATCGTGCATTTATCCGGATCAAGACCGCTGGCAAGGATATCCGCCAGCAATCCCAGCGTATTCTTACGAAGCGTATCCGTCTCCGCGTATCCGGTCGTCAGTGCATGCCAGTCGGCAATAAAGAAATAGCACTCATACTGGTCCTGAAGCCGTACCCAGTTCTCGATCGCACCGAAATAGTTGCCGAGATGAATGTTTCCCGTAGGACGTGTTCCAGATAATACGATTTTGTTTTCCATATATACCCCTCTAACTTAAGGCTTACGCCTTCTTATTTTTTCTCATTTTACAGCCGCATGAGCCACGGCACCTTAAGAAGATCATAGATCCATTCCGCAAGCAGATTGACAGGATAACGGAAAGGCCAGGACACCCAATCAATGATCTTAGAAAGGATATTCACTTCTCCGAACCGTCCCATCAGGATCAGTGCGAAGAAAATGTAGTAACTGTATCTTGAAATGTTTTCAAACATCATTCTTCTCTTATAAGGAATAAAAGTTGATATGAACCGGTATCCGTCCAAAGGAGGAACAGGAAGCAGATTGAACGCAAGAAACAAAAAACTGTATTCACGAAGGTAATAGAAGAATTTCAATACCAGGTTAATGGCAAGCTGTGTCTTCTCTCCGCTCTCTGCACTGTGCCAGTACCAGTTGATGACCAGCGGAACAATGCAGGAAGTAACGATTGCCGTAGCGTAGTTTGCTGTGACACCGGCAAGACTGATGAAACGCTCGCACGTGTATCTCTTATACTTCTTCAGATTATTCGGATTATACTGCACCGGCTTAGCCCAGCCGAAACCGGCAATAAGCATCATGATCGCACCGAGCGGATCGATGTGAGCCAATGGATTCAGTGTAATACGGCCCTGACGTCTCGGCGTATCGTCACCCATTCTTTCCGCAACCCATGCATGCATGAATTCATGGACGGAAAAAGTGAATGACAGCACCATGACCAGGAGCGTCAGCTCCATGATCTTCTCAGCCATGGAAATATCCGATTTGAAGATTGAAAACAGCATACTCTAACCGATCCTGTCCTTATGCCTTCTTCAGAGAAAGACTGACTTTCTCTCCGTTGATATCCCAATCCTTAGAAGCATCATCCGAACCTTCTTTGATCTCGGTAGCCAGTACATCTGCCTTGATCTGATCCCCGTACTTCTGGAATACACTTGCCAGCTTAGTATCACAGGAATAACTCACCACGATACGGTCGGTGATCTCAAATCCGGAAGACTTACGCTGATTCTGGATCTTGGAAACGATCTCACGGACATATCCCTCTTCGATCAGAGAATCATCAAGCTTCGTATCGAGAGATACGGTGAAACCCTTATCTGACTGAGTCGACAGGCCTTCCGGCTGTACATTCTCGACAAGCAGATCCTCTGTAAGAAGTTCGAAAGACTCGCCTTCCACTTCAATACTGATCTTACCATCTTTATCCAGAGCCGCCATTGTCTCCTTGCCCGGGAGTGCAGCGATCACTTCCTTGGCACTGTTGAGCTTCGCGCCCAGTTTTCTACCGAGAGTTCTCAGCTGCGGCTTGAACTTATAGTCAAGAAGCGACGAAGCATCCTTCAGGAAAAGCACTTCATGCACATTCAATTCTTCCTTGATGATCGTTCTGTATTCTTCCGGCAGTTCATCCTCGCAAACTGCATAGAGCTTGCTGAGCGGCTGACGGTTCTTGAGGTTCGCAGCCTGACGGCAGGAACGACCGAGTTCGACGATCTTCTCAACATCGTCCATGTCACGCTCCAGATCCGGGATGATCCATGACTTATTGGCAACCGGATAATCACACATGTGGATCGACAGCGGTGCATCCGCATTAACGGAACGAACGATGTTCTGGTAAACGGACTCTGTCATGAACGGGATAAACGGAGCTGCCAGACGGGAGAAAGACTCCAGACAGGTGTAGAGTGTCATGAAGGCATTGACCTTATCCTGCGTCATCTCCGGACCCCAGTATCTCTCACGGCCACGACGCACGTACCAGTTCGAGAGTTCATCCACAAAACCTTCCATCAGTCGGCTTGCACCGGTGATGTCATAAGCCTGCATCTTCGCATCGACGGTATCGATCAGGGAGTTAAGGCGGGAAAGGATCCACTTATCCATGACGGAAAGCTTGTCATAATCCAGCGTATTCTTAGTAGGATCAAACTGATCGATCTCAGCGTATGTTACATAGAAAGCATAGGTATTCCAGAAAGTACCCATAAACTTGGCCAGGATCTGATCCACATTGGCATGGTCAAAACGGGACGGCAGCCACGGCGCATTGGCACTGTAGAAATACCATCTTGCCGCATCGGCACCCTGACGGTTCAGGATATCCCACGGATCCACGACATTACCCTTATGCTTACTCATCTTGAGGCCGTCCTTGTCCTGGACAAGACCCATAACGATAACATTCTCAAACGGAGATCTGCCGAACAGCTGCGTGCTGATCGCAAGAAGCGAATAGAACCAGCCACGTGTCTGGTCGAGCGCCTCGGAGATGAACTGGCACGGATAGTGCGCATCGAAGAACTCCTTATTCTCGAAAGGATAGTGGAACTGGGCAAAAGGCATCGCACCACTGTCAAACCAGCAGTCGATAACCTCCGGAACACGCGTCATCGGTTTACCGCACTTCTCACACTTCACATGTACCTTATCCACATAAGGCTTATGAAGCTCGATATCCTCCGGGCAGTCATCCGACTTCTCTTTCAGTTCGGAGATGGAACCGATACACTGACGGTGTCCGCACTCGCATTCCCATACCGGGAGCGGTGTACCCCAGTAACGCTCACGGGAGATACCCCAGTCAACCACGTTCTCCAGGAAGTTACCCATACGTCCGTCACGGATCGTCTCCGGATACCATGTAGCCATACGGTTGCTCTTTACGAGAGCATCCTTCACCTTGGTCATAGCGATGAACCAGGAAGATCTTGCATAGTAGATAAGCGGAGTATCGCATCTCCAACAGAACGGATAATCATGCTCGTAAGGCATCTTCTTCAGAAGCTTGCCTTCCATATTCAGTTTCTTGATGATGAGCGGATCCGCATCCTTTACGAAAAGACCGGCAAACTCGCCACAGTCTTCCGGAAGGGTTCCGTCTTCCTTGACCAGCTGTACGAACGGAAGATCGTTATCACGGCCGACACGGGCGTCATCTTCACCGAAAGCCGGAGCAATATGAACGATACCCGTACCATCACTCATAGTAACGTAACTGTCTGCGCATACCTTGAATGCTTCTTTTCTGCTCTTCTCCACTTCAGACGCGGAATACGGAAGCAGGGATTCATATTTCTTGCCTACCAGTTCCGTACCCTGATATCTTTCAAGGATCTCATATTCGTCGAAGAGCTGCGGTACAAGACATCCGGCCATATAATACTTGACCGTCTTCTCTGTTCCGTCCAGATCCTTCGGTACGGAGATCTTCACATATTCATCAGTCGGGCTTACACAGAGCGCCACGTTAGACGGAAGCGTCCACGGCGTCGTGGTCCATGCAGCGAAGTATGTATCTTCTTCACCGACAGCCTTAAAACGTACAAATACGGAGTTCTCCTTAACAGCTTTATATCCCTGGGCCACCTCATGGCTGGAAAGAGCTGTACCGCAACGCGGGCAATACGGAACGATCTTGTGTCCCTTATAAAGCATGCCCTTGTCCCACATGGTCTTCAGTGCCCACCACTCGGACTCGATATAATTGTTATCATATGTAACATACGGATGTTCCATATCTGCCCAGAAACCTACACGGTCGGACATCTGTTCCCACTCCGTCTTATATTTCCATACAGATTCCTTACATTTCTTGATGAAAGGTTCCACACCGTACTCTTCGATCTGAGGCTTACCGTTGATGCCCAGCATCTTCTCGACTTCAAGTTCTACCGGAAGGCCGTGCGTATCCCAGCCTGCCTTGAACTGGACATGCTCACCCTTCATGGCGTGGTATCTGGGAACCACATCTTTGATAACACGGGTCTTAATGTGACCGATGTGAGGCTTGCCGTTTGCTGTCGGCGGACCGTCATACAGCGTAAAACTCGGCGTTCCGTCCTTCTCCGGGCGGATCGACTTCTTCTGGATGTCATTGTCTTTCCAGAACTGAAGGACTTCCTTCTCTCTGTCGATAAACTTCATGTCTTTTGAAACTTTCTTATACATGCAGAAAACCTCACTTCGTACAAAAACTCACGTCATTATAACATAGTAATCGCGTCAAGAGTATCAATTTTAGATTTTCAGGACAATTTCGTCATTTCCCATAAAAAAATCGGGGTGCATCCGTAAGGACACACCCCGGTAAAGAAGGATCACATCGTATATTTTTCCTTTGCTTCGGCAAAAGGACCGGCCAGAGTAGCGACTCCGCGATCGTTTCCATAATAATCATAATTGAAAACGATATCGGATCCATCCGTGTTTTCAAACCTCTGCTCCGGCTGGAAAGCCTTTCCGAGAATATCCGTGTTGATAATACCTAAGGAGAAATCCTTCAGTTTCTTGTACACATTGGTGGACAGGAAGTATTTTCCGTCTTTTTCGACGACGTCTGCTTTCGCCTTGAAGTTCTTGACGATCAGGTTCTTCTCTTCCTTGGCATAGGCCTTGGCACCGTTAAAGTAGGCATTGCCGTTGATCCACACAGGCAGATGCTGGAAATGCTTCTCCATGATCTTCATCTCATACGACATAGGCTCACCGAGATGGAAGGAATCGATCCACTCCTGATAGGTCGGATAGTCATCAAAAATGAACGTTCCCGCTTCCTGCTTGTCGAAGAAACGAGGATCCTCATCCTTCGGGCAGGTCTCGATCGGCCACTTCTGTATAAAGATATTGTTATAAATACGGTCGTCACCATGAAGGATGCTCATGAAGCCCATCACTTCAGTTCTGTGTGGGAAATGATACGGCGTATAGCGGGGCTGGTTTTTCCCGGACACCATCTCATCCGTACCTTCACCAATTGCCTGGAACGTACCGCAGATCAGATTGTTGACCACGGCTACGCCTTCCGTTGCAAGACGCAGGGAAGCTTTACTGAGCATGACATTGTTATCGATCAGCGTCGGGCCATGGCCGACCTCAATGAAAATATCCTGGCTCATGATCGTTCCGCGGATACGCTTTGCAAACTCCGGAGTATGGTTGTCATGAAGGAAATTCTGGGAAAGGATGGTTCCCTGTGCCTGCCAGTCACACCAGATACCCATGGTACAGTGATGCACGTGATTTCTTCTCATGATGACATCAATGGCGGCATGTAGCTTGATTCCTGCAATCTCGGCGCCACCGACTTCCATCATGTTATTGATATTATGAATATGGTTATCTTCGATGATCGAGAATACACATCCCATACGGCCGACGATACCGGTCTGCTCACAGTGATGGATATGGCAGCGGCGTACGATATGGCCACCGATATTCTCCTTGAGCCATCCATGATACTGGCCACGGCAGACTGCGTCACGCTCCATCTGCGTCGGGCTCTTTACACGGTATTTTGTAAAATACTGGTTATTATCCGGATCAAGATACTTACCCAGGGAAATACCGCAGCAGCGGCTGTGGCTGACTTCGCAGTCCTCAATGATCCAGCCCCGGCTCCAGTGCGGGCCGATCATACCATCCTGGAAAGAGGCCGGCGGCGCCCAGGTGGTAGCTGCTTTGCATACCGTAAATCCGGAAAGAGTGATATATCCTACGCCGGTCCGGCTCGGGAAGAAGCAGTTTCTTCTCACATTGATCTCCACCTTCTCGGCATTCGGATCTTTGCCCTGGAAGTTACCATAGATCACTGTCTTTCCGTCCTTCTGCTCGCAATACCATTTATAGATCGAGTTTTCCGGTTCCCAGGAAGAAATATCCTTCTCGCCTTTCATACAGTCTTTCAGTGTATCTGTCTCATAAAGAGCCACATCATTCATATATACGCAGCCTGTATGCGGATGACGGTGCCAGAAATACCAGTCTCCGCCGATCGTCGTTGTATACGGATTGTATGCACCGAAGATCCCGTTATCGATTTCAACGACCCAGGTATTTCCCTTATGCTTCTTCCATCCCTTCACGATCTCGGCGCCGGTAATGACCGCCTTGAGCGGTTCAACGGAACGATACGTAATACGTGCATCTTCCGTACCTGCATTCGCCGGATCCACATATTCACGGTATACGCCCGGGTATACCAGGATCTCATCGCCCGGTTTCGCCACCTTGGCAGCCGCAGTGATCGTCAAAAAAGGGTGTTCCTTGGTTCCGGATCCTTGGGATTTCGTGTTCTGGTCAACATAGTAGATCATAGTTTTTCCTCCAAAATGTAAGCTGATTCAATGTCTGATGTATAAATTGCGACTACCGACGGGTAGATCTTCGCCGTTTCTGAAAAAGGATCCGGGTATGTATTCTTATCCGGTCCCATATGTAGCCGGATCATAGCGTATTCCTCCGCAGTGATCCTGATAAATGTCTGGATATAACAGCAGGACTTCTCCCCGTGTCCCACAGGGAAACTGTCCTTGATCGACCAGACTTCCTTTTCCACCCAGTTCGCCACTTCTTTGCCGAACTGGTTGATCTTCGTTCCTTCTTTTACATTCTTCGTCTCCTTCACATAGAAATTGACCTTACAAAGATCATGAAGAAGCGAAGTAATGATCACTGTCTCCGGCTTGATGGAGATCAAGCCCTGCTCCACCTTCTCGGAAAGACGCTGGTACACATGAAGACTGTGCAGTGCAAGCCCTCCCTCACAATGAAGATGATACTTCGTTGAGGCCGGAGCACGGAAAAAGTCCGTCTTGTTCACGATCCAGTCGACCAGACGGTCCATCCCGGGGCGGTTCGTCGACAGCAGAAGTTCCGTGATCTTCTTCTGATTAGCTTCCTGTTCTTCTTTACTGATTACAAACTCTTCCTCCATTCACTCACTCCTTTGCAAACTGATTCCAAGGCTCTTCTTCCGAGAGCGGTAATTCAAACACCACCCGTTCTTTTGAGACCGGATGGTCAAATTCAAGATGATAGGATTCCAGAAGGATATCTCCGGCAAACCGGTTCGGTCCGGATCCGTATTTTCGATCTCCCACGATCGGATGCCCGATAGATGCAAGCTGTGCCCGTATCTGGTGGGATCGTCCCGTGTGGAGCGTGACCGACAGTAAAGACACCGGAACCCCGGCAATACGCCCCTTGCCGATCACCTCATATTCCAGGAAACACTCCTTTGCATCTTTCGGAGCGTTTCCTTTATCCTTATAAACTTTTACCAGATTTGTTTTGGGATCCTTTAAAAGAAAAGAGCGTATTTCGCCTTTTTCTTCTTCAAAAGCACCGTACACGACGGCTCTGTATTTCTTCCCGACTGTTCGGTTCCTTATCTGTTCGCTGATCCTTGATGCACACTTTCCGGTCTTGGCAAAGACCATCACTCCGCGGACAGGCCGGTCCAGACGGTGAAGCAGTCCAAGATACGCTTCACCCGGTTTATGGTATTTCTCGACAAGGTACGACTTAAGAAGCGTCAGCATATCCGGCGCGCCGCTGGAATCACTCTGTGAGAGCACTCCCGCAGGTTTTACCGCAACCAGAATATGATTATCTTCAAAGAGGATCCTTGGCGTGTCTGTCATGTTACGTCTCCCCCGGCGTCCATCTTCCGGTGGATCCGCACGGCAGAATCAGATCCATCTTTGAACACGGAAGTCCCAATTCTTCCGAAACTACCTGACCGCCATGCTTCGTTTTCACCGCAAGCCTCAAAATATCTTCGATCACCAGAGACGACAAACCGGTCGTATAGGAGTTGATCAGGAAAAACAGCGGGTCATCGGAGATAAGCTGCTCGCACTTTTCCACCAGTGGAAAGAGTGCATCCTCCAGCTTCCACATCTCCCCGGAAGGTCCACGTCCGTAGGCAGGAGGATCCATAATGATGCCGTCGTACTTTCTGCCCCGGCGGATCTCCCGCTCCACAAAACGGTTGCAGTCTTCAACGATAAACCGGATATAACAATCCTCCAATTTGGAAGCGACCATATTCTCTTTTGCACGTGTGACCATACCCTTACTGGCATCCACGTGCACCACTTCAGCCGCCCCAGCTGCCGCAAATGCCATAGTGGCACCTCCGGTATAAGCAAAAAGATTCAGTATGCGTGGTTTCTTTCCTTCCTGTACAGCCTTCCGGATCCGTTTGCCGCAAAAATCCCAGTTCGCAGCCTGTTCCGGAAAAAGACCTGTATGTTTAAAACTTGTCGGTTCGATAATAAACGTCAATGGACGCCCCACCGCATCGTAATGGATCTCCCACTTCTGAGGCATCGGCTTTTCCTTACTCCAGTGTCCCCCGCCGCTCTCACTTCTGTGGTATATGGCGTGCGGCTTCGGCCAGTACTGTTCCTGCATACCGGCATACCCGGTCTTCGGCCAGATCGCCTGCGGATCCGGTCTCTGAAGACAGATGTTGCCCCAACGCTCATATTTTTCTCCTTCACCACAGTAAAGCAGTTCAAAATCCGTCCATCTGTCCGCTAAAAACATACCCGTCTCCTATTGCCGCAATGATGTATTTCAGTATACCATTTCATCAGAAAGGAAAAAAGAGAAAAGTCGTTTTGAAAGGCTCAGATGCATGCCCGGAAAACGAATTTCAAAAAAGCTCAAAAAAAATCCGCAAATAATGTTTCAAATTGTTTTTGTTATATTATAATAATTATTAATGTGATTAGTTGAAGAGGTATAAAGAAATGGCTATTGCTCCACACATTCTCATTTGTGACGACGATCCGGTCGTACACGAGTCACTTGGATTATATTTCGAAAATGAGCACTTTACGTATTCGAGCGCCTATGATGGTCGTGACGCACTGGCTCATGTCGCTTCCGATAAGCCGGACCTGATCATTCTTGATGTCATGATGCCGGAAAAAACAGGTATTGAAGTCTGTCGTGAAATAAGGAAGACACTTTCTACACCGATCATCATTCTGACCGCGAAGGGTGAAGAGATCGATCGTGTTTTGGGTCTGGAACTTGGTGCGGATGACTATATCGTAAAACCGTTCTCTCCGCGCGAAGTGATTGCCCGTATCAAGGCTGTGCTCCGTCGTATTACCGAACCGCAGGACAATTCTTCTCTTCTCCGATTTGAAGGTTTGGAGATCAATCTGGATAACTATCAGGTCAAGGTCAAGGGCGAACTGGTTCCTTGTACGCCTAAAGAGGTCGAGATCCTGCATCTCCTCGCATCCCACATCGGTCAGGTCATGGATCGTGAACAGATCCTTTCCCAGGTATGGGGCTATGACTATTTCGGTGATACAAGAACAGTTGATACGCACGTGAAGCGTATCCGTCAGAAGGTTTATTACGAGGGTGCACCATGGTCACTCATTACCGTGTACGGCGTAGGATATAAATTCGAGGTCAATCAATAATGTTCCGCAGCGTCTTTTTGAGAAAGATGGTAGCTCTGGTGCTGGTCGCGCTCTGCGCGTCGGCACTTCTTTCTGCCTTCTTTTTCTCTCTTGCTGCAAACGCCAGTTACCGCTCCCAGACTGAAGACGAAATGATCGAAAAGGCTTCTTCCCTGTCGACTTTTCTGTCGTCCTATCTTGATGAGCATTCTTTAGGCAAGGATAATAACATCCCGACACTGCTCAACGCGATCGAATCCTATACCGATCCTTCTATCCTTGGCGCATCTTTTATTCTTTACGATGCACAGGGAAAGCAGCTTAAAACAGGAAATATTACCACTTACAGCGATGCCGAGCTGATCTCCACACTGGATGATTACGCAACAACTTACATGCTGACGAAGAATGCCAATCTGAATCTTTTCAGCCGTGTGCCGAGTTCGGTCAAGAAGACAACGATCTTTATCGTTCAGATCCCCGTCATGTCGGATGACGCGCCTATCGCTTATCTGATACTGGGAAACGAGTTTCCTCAGCAAAGTGAGACAGTTAAGAGTTTCAGTGATGTACTCCTTTTATCCACATTTGTTGTTGCTTTCTTTATGATCATTCCGGTATATTTCGCCTCCAAGCGGCTGATGCGGCCTCTGAACAAAGTGGCCGATGTCGCTACCGCACTTGGCCAGGGCGATTTTACAAAGCGTGCCGACGCCAGCACCCGTGGCGAAATCGGAGATCTGGCCGCATCGATCAATGAACTTGCCGAAAGGCTTTCCAAGTCCATCACCAGTGTTACGAACGAACGTAACCGACTGAAGGAGATCTTCGATATCATTTCCGAAGGTATCGTTTCCGTCGACAAGAATCTGCAGCCTGACTATTCCAACAATGCGATTGCGACGCTTTTTGAAAAGGTGCCGAGAAAGAATCTCTTCACCGAGAAACTTCAGCTGATCCCGTTTGAAGAAGTTTGGGAAGATTTTGAAAACTGCATTAAGACCGGCGAGACACTGGAGCGTACGATCGAGGCGAAGGATTGTGCTTATCTTTCCACCATCGTTCCGACGAGAGACAGTGATAAGATGATCATCGGTGCCACCGGCTTCTTCCGGGACATCTCCGAGCAGGAACGTCTCGAACAGACACGCCGTGACTATGTTGCCAACGTTTCACACGAATTGCGTACGCCGCTTACCGCCATGCGTGGTCTTGTTGAACCTCTTGCTGATGGAATGGTCAAGAAAGAGGAAGACCGTCAGCGTTACTACGGCATCATCCTTCACGAGACCATGCGGCTCTCCCGTCTGATCGACGACATGCTTGAGCTTTCACGTCTTCAGGCCAGAACGCTTGCATTTAAGACATTCCCGTTCGATCTGAACAAGCTTCTTTCTGAATTCGAAACCAAATTCGCGCCTGTTATGGAAGAAGCCCAGCTGGACTTCTCCGTAGAATATAAGACCGGTCCTCTCCCCACCGTTATGGGTAACCCGGACCGTGTTGAACAGATCATCGTCATCCTTCTCGACAATGCGAAGAAGTACACACCACCGGGAGGATCGATCATTATTTCGACCGAGTATAATGATGAGACCGATCAGGTTCTCGTTTCTGTCAGCGATACTGGACAAGGTATCCACGAGTACGATATCGACCACATCTTTGACCGTTTCTATAAAGCAGACCGCGCAAGAGGCAAGAAGGGCACCGGTCTCGGCCTTGCTATCGCTAAGGAGCTCTTAAGCTATATGGGCGAGACGATCACTGTACAGAGTGAATATGGCGAGGGTACCACCTTCACCTTTACACTCAAGCGCGTCACCGGAACAGTCTGGTATTGATCAGTGCTTTTGACGGAGAATGATCAGTATGCCGGGTTCTGATAACATGGATAAAGAAACATCCATCCGCATCAATAAATACATCAGTTCAAGCGGATTCTGTTCCCGAAGGAAAGCAGACGAGCTGGTGGAGAGTGGCTGTGTCACGATAGATGGCGTTACCGCCGTTTCAGGAAGCCAGGTACTGCCCGGGCAGACCGTTTTGGTTAACGGCAAACCGGTCCTTCCGGACGACGACCATATTTATATCGCATTTCACAAACCGCTAGGCATAACCTGTACGACAGATCAGCGCGACCCCGACAATATCATCGATTACATTCAATATCCGCGTCGCATCTTCCCGATCGGCCGTCTGGATAAGAATTCTTCCGGTCTTATCCTTCTGACCAATGACGGCGAGATCGTGAACCGGCTGCTTCGTGCCGAAGGACGCCATGATAAGGAATATGTCGTCGAAGTGAACAAACCTCTCGATCCGGATTTTCAGAAGAATATGGAGAAAGGCGTACCGATCCTCAATACGGTTACCCTTCCCTGCAAGATCCGTATTATCGGGAAGTCTTCTTTTCATATCGTTCTGAACCAGGGACTGAACCGTCAGATCCGCAGAATGTGCGAATACTTCGGATACCGCGTCGTAAGGCTGAAGCGTATACGCATCCTGAATATTTCTCTTGGCGCACTTCCTGTCGGGCAATACCGGGACCTGACTCCGAAGGAACGGCATGATCTTATGACTATCCTAAATAAGAAAAAGTAATTTGAAAGGGGCTCTCAAGATTTCTCTTAAGAGCCCCTTTCATATAGTGAAATTAGAGATTTGGAGCAAATTGAATGGTTTGTTCGTAGTGGACGTTTTTACCCGATCCATGCTTCGAAACAATATCAGGGCTTCGTTCGATACCCTTCATGTAAAAATCCAGATACAGGTGTTTCTCATTCTCAACCGGGATAAGTTCCTGATGGGCATAATCGTCCAGATCCTCAGGGACATACGGGATACAGGAGAACGAGAACGGTTCCTGTTTATCTTTATAGATCTTGATACCAGGCGCATTTTCATACTGCAGCACGAGAACACGCGTATCTGCATGCCCGCCGTTTTCAGCAGGTCTTGCATATTCGTGATAAAGTGGCGAATCAAGAGACGTAAACCAGCCGATACGCTGCGATTCTTTTCTATCCTCATATGATTCACCGTTACCACGGCCGTACCATCCGATCATTTCTGATGGATCGATCGGAACACGGAAACCATACCGGACAAGATCAAATTTCGGGACAAAACTCATTCCCGCCGAGATCACGCCATTCGGGCTGACACGGTAATGTACAAGGATCGGGCCTTTCATACCGGATGACTTATACTTACAGATCATATGGAAGTCTTTTCCATCCATCTCATAATGGCTGCTCTCAAACCTTATATCGCCCTGGATCGTTCTCCAGTCTGTCTCATGGGAGAAGATCGTCTGGGACAAAACATATGACTTATCCGAACGGTCGATATTGGTCGCAGACCGGTAGAAACTCGGGATCATAAGTCCGTCGAAAAACTCTTTTCCGTTGATACGGATCGAACAGAGTCCGCCTTCCTGACGGCTGAATCCATAGGTCACGGTATTTGTCTTGGCATAGATGAATGCCGGAGCCGTCATGATCTCCACCTTCGCATCTGAATCAGACATGATCAGTGCATTCTCTTTCGAAGAAGCATCGATGACTTTCACCTTCGCTTCTTCTGTACTGAGATAGTTATCTTCGAATATCTCATCCTGTTTTTCCGGATCACATACTTCATCCAGAAGCACCTGCTGGTAGAAAGCAATTTCATGACCTGCGCGTGCGTAGAGAGTATCCTGTTCAAGAGTCAGCCGGATGTCCAGGACCAGTTCTTTGCAAACAGTTTTTTTATAGATTTCATTCGCCTTCGGATACAATCTCCACCAGGACGGCGAAATGAATTCATTCACGTTGAACGGGAACTGCATATCACGTGTTCCCAGTGCAGAGATCGGCGGCACGACACCGGAACCGCCTGTCAGACGGATCCCTCCGATCATCAGCTGCCAGTGCAGTACCAGAGACGGGGTAAAACCGAACTGTTGGACATTATGGATCGTCAGGTTTGCCGGGTTGTCCGCCGATGAGAATATCTTGATGCTTTCGCACTGTTTTTTCACTTCATAAAAGATCGGATGCGGATTCCGATTGGCATCAACGATGCCTTGCGCAATAGATACACCGATCTGTTCCGCGTATTCCACAAGGTCGCCCTGATGAATATACTTCAGATCCATCTCATCTTCCGGACGTCTCGGACGAGCAATGATCGAATCGAAGAGTACTTTATCCTTCTTGAGACGCGCACGCAGATACGGACGGTTCAGGCACAGATCACACCACTCACCGAAAATCAGTCCGGCGCGGTTCGGGAAAGGCGGAAGATCGGAAACTCTTCCGAATTTGTCGATTTCACAATACACCGGCCGTTTCGTATCAAACGTCGAGATCTTCTCCTTGACCTCCATATATGCATTCTCTTCAAACTTCTTGCCGGTCATGGACCACATGATGATGCATGGATGATTGATAAGAGAATAAACGGTAAGCGGAAGAACAGCCGCCGCACTTTGTACGATCACATACATGCCGTACTGGTCACAAAGATCGAAGAATCTCGGATCCGCAGGATGGTGCATAATAAATATGGTATTGATATTGGCACGCTTCATCATGAGGATATCCTGACGGTATCTTTCAAGAGGTACTGAAATCCCGCTCTGCGGATCGAACTCATAATATTTCACGCCATGGAGCGGTACGGCAATATCATTGATATGAATGACATCTTCCGAATACGAGACCGTACGGAAACCGAAACGCTGTTTCTTCACGCAGATCACTTCATCATTCTTATTCTTTACTTCAATAATTATGTCATAGAGATTCGGCGTCTGCTCTGTCCACGGAAGAACAAGTTTCGCATAAAACTCCGTACCCAGGATCTTCACGCCTTCTTTCGGAAGAAGCTCCTTCAGTTCTTTTCGTTGCGTAAGACGGTGTTCCGGGAGATTATAAAGGTCATACTCATCCCTGGCTTCCATAAGACGGCAATTCACACTCACCTCATAGTCATATTCAAGGTGATTGCGGAGTTCAACCTGAATATTCATGCCCACATCGTTACGGATATCCGCGTTCGGCAGGATCTCTTTTTCACGGTCTGTTTCGCTGTCCGCAATATTGGTGTGATACAAACTGGAGATCAGGGCTGTCTTCGGAACAACATCCTTGGCAAGCGTATCGGTAAGCCAGGTCGATGTGATCCTTACCGAAGAGATCTCCACCGGCGCCTCGGCCACGATATAAGGCATACGGAATAATCCGGAAAAGCCGAAAGCACCCTGTGCGCGCATGATCTTGTCATGTGCATTCCTGTCAAAACGGTATACCTGGACCACAATCAGGTTATTTCCCTCATGGATCATATCGTTGAGCAGACACTTTGTCGTAGAGAAAGTGCTTCTTGATGAAGAAGCCTGCTGGCCATTCACATAGAGCTTAAATCTTCCGACTATTCCATCTGTAAGAAAATACACAAAACGGCTGATAAACTGTTCCGGGAGATTGACCCAGACACGATAAATACCGATCTCATTATCATTTTCCGTAGCTACACTGTCCGAGATCCGCTGCTGTAGCCGGCTCGTTCTCTTGGCAAGAAGCGCATTCTTCTCATATACCAGTTCACTCGGGTAGCCATATCCCTCCTGCTGCCAGACGCTGGGCACATCGATCACATCCCAATCGTCATCATTCAGATCCAGGCTCATGAAATCGGAAGGAAGTTCATCCTTGGAGCGGACATGCAGAAATCTCCACTTTGGAAGATCCAGTTTCCAAAGAGATTTTACCTGACCGAACTCCGGCTGCTGTTTTTCACAGTAAAGCTCGTCGATCGAATCATATGGATAGAAACATCCTTGTGCAGGTATCTGCGCCATAATACTCTCCAAGCATACTTATAAACATACTTAACTAAGAGTATTGTAGCATTTTGTCAAATCTCTCATGTATCAGACAGATTTCAATTTGAAGAAGACAACGAAATATTCCGTCACATTGTGCAACAATTAATCGAGTTTATCGAGTTCTTTCTTTCTCTTTCTCGACTTCTTCCAAGCCCATAAGCCCTTGAAAACATGTCCGTTCATCATAAGGATATAGGCTTCCATCTGCTCAAGTGAGATCCTTCCGAGACTGAATGTAGCCAGAGTACGAAGCGGCATTTCTTTCGCCATGACTTCCGCCATCTTCTTCTGATCTTCCGGCTTATCTCCACGGTTTGCCCTCTTGATACCGAGCATCGTGATATTATAGATCGCTTTTCCGACAAGGCCTGCCGATCTGACCTCCTGTACCATCGAGTTCAGAGAATACTCACCCTTCTTCGGGGGCTTTTCTTCGGTAATGACACGCCCGCAGAGTGCCTCAAACTGCTTCTGCTCGAAAATCTTCGTTTCTGTATTGAGTTGGTAATATCTGGGGGCAACCGATCTATAGTCCGGAACCGGTGACGTAGGATTCTTGGAATGCACGACCACTTCCCGTTTCGCCCGGATGTCCCTCGAAGAAGCACCGATCTGGATCTCATACTTTCCACTCTCGACATGCCATCCGCTGATCAGCACGTTATAGTACGCAAAAGCACTGCGGTCCAGTTTGAATTCCACCGTCCGGGTTTCCCCTCTCTGGATAAAGACTTTCTTGAAAGCCCGGAGTTCATGGGCCGGCTTAAAGATCGGCGATTCCGGCGGAGCAACATATAACTGCACCACTTCTTTTCCATCGTACTCACTGATATTCGTCACATCTACGGAAACAGTGAGTATCTCGCTCTCATCGATCTCCGGCGAACTGAAACTGATTTCTCCATAGGAGAACTTCGAATAGGAAAGACCATGTCCAAACGGAAAAAGCACCGGGATATTCGCCGAATCATAGTAGCGGTATCCGACAAATACACTTTCACTGTACAGCGTCTGATGCGCATCTCCGAAATTCAGATAAGAGGGATTATCAGCCAGTTTTACAGGGAAAGTCTCGGCCAGTTTCCCGGAAGGATTGACTTTCCCATATAAGATATCCGGAATCGCTCCTGCGCCTTCCTGACCCGGCAGATAAGCCATCAGAACCGCTTTCACCTGTGATATCCACGGCATCTCCACCGGAGATCCGGCGTAGAGTACAACACAAACATTACTGTTCTTCTTCACCACTTCATCAATGAGACGCTGGTGGGACTTCGGGATCTGCATATGTGTCCGGTCAAAGGATTCACTTTCAAAACTGTCCGGAAGTCCGGCAAAGATCACGACCACATCCTTGTCTTTGGCTGCTTCCACGGCAGACTGGAGAAGTTTCTCGTCCACTTCATCCTTGTCAGGATCATATCCGGGTTCGTAAACGAAGTTTTCGTTTCCGGTCGAAAAACTCGAAAATGCATGTGAAACATGATTCGGATTGATATGCGAACTTCCGCCGCCCTGAAAACGTGTATTTTTGCACATGGCCCCCAGCACCGCGATGCTCTTTCCCGTCGCGATCGGCAGAAGCCCGTCATTTTTAAGAAGGACCGCAGACTCTTCAAAAGCCTGTCTCGCTAGCCGCCGGTTATTCTCATACGGAGAGGACGTCGGCTGCGGTTTATTCATTCCTTTCTCGATCATTGTCAGCAGACGTTCTGCGCTCCGATCCAGAATGCTCTGCGGCATCTTTCCCGATTCCACAGCTTCATAGATCTGACGGTTCCGTTCACCGGAAGATGTCGGCATTTCCAGATCCAGGCCTGCTGCCAGTCCATCCAGGCGGTTGTTTGTTGCACCCCAGTCACTCATGACAACACCGTCAAAGCCCCACTCATCTCTCAATATTTCGGTAAGCAGACGCCGGCTTTCACAACAGTAGGTTCCGTTGAGCCGGTTATACGCCGCCATGACCGTCCAGGGTCTCGCCTCTTTGACCACTGTTTCAAATGCACGGAGATATATCTCACGTAGTGCTCTCTCATCTACGATAGAATCATTGATCAGCCTGCACTTCTCCTGACTGTTCGCGGCGAAATGTTTGACAGATGTTCCGATTCCCCGGCTTTGTACGCCACGCACAAGAGCCGCACCCATCTTTCCTGCAACAAGAGGATCTTCGGATACATACTCGAAATTTCTTCCACACAAAGGAGATCTCTTGATATTGATCGCCGGTCCAAGGACAATGGAAACATCCTGATCGATCGCTTCTTCCGCGATCGCGCACCCCACCGCTTCCATCAATTTCTCGTCGAAGGAATTGGCTGTAGTGGCCGCCGGCGGAAAACATGTCGCTTCACTGCTCTGGCCTTCTCCTCTTCTGCCTTGTATTGTGCCCTGTTTACGAAGACCATGCGGACCATCGGTCATCATAATAGGCGGAATATTATTCAGCGGCAGACGTCTGGTCCTCCAGAAATCGCTCCCGGAGCAAAGGGAAGCCTTCTGCTTGGCAGACAGCGAATGCATCATTTTATTCACAAAATCAGAAGCCATGTTTCAGTCCTCACAACGATCAATGAAGTTAGATATCATCATTATATACCAACAGGCTAAATCCTGTAACAGCTCTTGAAAACACATTTTCATTCATGTATACTCATCAATCATAAAACCCGAAAATGAGAGATTGTATTTGGGGGCGCACTGGTTTCGACGGGGTCGTGGAGACTTGGAAAGCGGGTAGAGGATTCTCGTTGGCCTCTTAAAAAAACGAGAACTGCAAGTAATTGCAAACAACAACAATCTCGTAGCTGCTTAATTTAGCTACCATCTCCCCGTTCTATCTGTCGATCGGATCGGAGATGTCAGATGACAGACCTTACTTGCCGGCAGGTTAAACAAGACAACGTTTCCGGTTAAGCTTTGCGCCGGAGATGTACCTATGAAGCTACCGGAGAAGGCTTCCTGTTCGTGGGAACGTCTTCAAGGGAAATACTCTAAACACGAACTGCACCCGGAGATGTCCTTGTTGACGTGGTTTCGGACAGGAGTTCGATTCTCCTCGCCTCCACCAGGTAACAAAAAACCTCTTTTTCATGCCGGCAGAGGCCGTCAGAAAAAGAGGTTCGTTTTTTACGCAGATCTTATTACTTAACGATAGTGATCGTTTCTTTCCTTTCATAGAAAAGCTGGAGTTTATCTGTCATCTCCGTGCCGACACGTTGGGCTGTCTGCATATTCAGTGACGTGATCTCACCAAGATGTTCTTTTGCAACACGGCCGATGCCGCCAAAGATATCCTGATCTTCTTCGATCGTATCTATAATGATCAGGTGCGATCTCGACTCCGGTCTCTTCTCTGTTTTCGGATATACCATTAATCCATACCATGCCTTCTGTACACGGCGGTCCGTCTTCAGGAAACCGGTCACAGCATCATAAAGAGCCTTAGGTTCCTCCCCCTCCTTCGGAATAGCCAGAAGGATCGGACCATCCTTATCGACCTTCTGTTCACGAAGACCATTCTTAATATTCTTCTTCTGGTGTGCGATCACATTCATCAGTTCCTTCGGAACCACAAACCCTTCCGTCGAAGGATTCAGCGCCAGGCCTTTCACGTCGGAATTATCCAGGATCGTCTTGGCTTTATCAAAATCCATGGGCTGAAGCAGTTTTTCAGAGATGCCGCTTGCTTTCTCCACCTCATGAATATCCGTAAACGCAGGAAGGAATGTATTCTCGCCATTCTTCAGAAGCGCAAGGCCGATCTTTCCCTGTTCTCCCTTATTATCCGGATCATGCATCATTGGAGAAAGCAGGATCGCATCGTCAGCCAGATACTGGATCAAACGTCCCATAAACTCCTTATTCTGCATATGCTCCTTCTCTTTCACTTCACGAAGGATACCGGTCAGATAAGGATTGACCACTTCTTTCGGGCCATCCTCTTCCGCATTCATGCTGTTCACCGAAGAAAGAACATCATATTTCTCGACATCCGACATTTTCAGATCCGAGAGTACAAGCGAAACATCCTCACCATCTTCGGCGGACTTCTTCTTCTGCATCATTGTATCTTCGATACGGAGGATCGTAGTCTTGATGCTCTTACCCGCCCGTCCGAGAAGGAACAGCGAATCACCGACCCGGATACTGCCGCCACGGACATTACCGATCACCGATACTTCAGCGGCCGTAAGTGAGAGAACATCCTCGATCTCAATAGTTATGATCGGGAAGATCCCGTCCTTTTTTACAGAAGAAATCTCCTCATTTTTCTCTTCTTCCGGTTTTCCCTTTTTTCTGTCAAATAATCCCATTTTTCTTATTCCTTTTCTTTTATTTCACATATTCACTGACCAATCAGTCAAAACCCACTTCCACCTTGATAATACGCTCCCACATGACCTTGATATCATCGGTAAGAGAATTAACAATGACAGGAAGCGACAAAGATTTCACGTTATGCGGATCGATCTTCACTTTATCAAAATTCTCCAAGGAAATACTGAAATAATCAGATATCGTCGTAAACGGTGCAACATAGGTAGACTGATGACCCAGCCCGTCAAAGACAGTATCGTCAAACATCATCGACTCATCCTTCAGCTTAAACTGAATATAATCGGCCGTTTTATTTCTGATCGTATAATGGATGTAAATGCGGCCGGGATCCGTTCCGAGCAACTCAAAAGAGTCAATGGAAAGAAGCGTACCTTCCGTATCCACAACGATATCCGCGCCCTCCGGAAGCGGAGACTCTTCATAAACATACTTATCTTCGCCCTGCGGGAAAAGATTAACAAGAATATAATTGTTGCCCGTTTCCGAGATCGGCATCGTTTTTCCGACCTTCAATGAATCGATGGCCAGAAGAAGGAACGAGATCCTGGTAAACTCCTGTCCGTGATAATCCTTCACGCATTTTGCAAAATCCGTCAGATCCGGAACCGTAGTATGCGGCTGGATCGGCTCATCAAGAGTGAAATAGAAACTATTGCACTCATTATCGACCGTCGGATTCTTGAAATGCAGGGAATACGTATAATCCGTCTTATTCTCGAATTCACCGTAAACATAATAATGCTCGTCATCATGCTCGATCTTCGTGATCGTATAACGGAAATTCTTGGTATCGATAACATTTACGTTTTCAAGAGATCCGCTGTAATAACCATTACCATCATTTTCCAGTCCCAGGGGTGTCTGTTGGACCGGGATCGGTGTAGGTGTAGGAAGTACCACATCCTCTGCGTAAAGGCTTCCGTCACTGATAAACTGATCCAGCGAATCCACTTTCATAGAAGGGACAGGAACCGTAGCCTTAGTTGTCGCTTCAGTCGTTTCCTCCTCCGTCTCCTCTTCTGTCGTTCGGGAAGTTTTACCGGAAGATTTCTTACAGGCCGAAAGAGAAACCGTCAGCAAAGATACGCAGAGCATAACAGAAAGAAAACGAATGATCTTACTTTTCTTCATCAGGCTGCCTCCCTATCCATGTACTCTAATAAATTTTATCACATATTTAAAAATGCACAACCGAAGAAAAAGCAAGAAAGATATGGAAATCAGCGTTTCGGCATAGTATTGATAAACTGGGCGATCCCCTGGCAGATCTTGAACTGATACTCCTCGCTAAGAAGAAGCGTCTCCTCATCACTGTTAGATAAATAGCCCATTCGGAGCATAAATGCCGGAATGTCACTGGCCCAGTTCAATCCGCTGTAATTTCCGCTCTTTTTACATCCGTTAAAAGCACAGCCGGCCGTTCCGTTGATGCTCTTACCCAGCATCTCGCCCCAGTTTCCGACTTCCGATGCATACTTTCCACCTGACGGAACGATCACTTCACAGCCGTTTGCTGCAGAATCATTGGCGGCATTACAGAAAAGACGGATATAAAGATCCGGGTCATGAGAAACCGCAAACTGTGCGCGTTCCTTATTGGAAATATCGACATCATTGGTTTCTCTTGTCACATAGACTTCACAGCCCAGAGATTCAAGATACGCCTTTAAGAGCAGTTCCACGGAAAGATTGATCTCCGATTCATTGATTCCGCTGATCACGCCGGTAAACCCTTCCGAAGACTTTGCCTTCGAACCGCTCATGCCATCTGACATGGCTTCCTGGGAAAGATTTGCCACTTCCTGATGGCCGGCATCGATCACCACACAGTAACCATGAAGATCCGGCCCCCCCACCGGGAACGGAGTCGTAGCCGGCGTCGGTTCCGCCGTACTTTCTGTTGTTGTAGTCATTTCCGTAGTAGTCGTGATCTCGGAAGTGGTCTCCGAAACAGATTCGGATGTGGCTAAGGATGTGGTTTCAGAAACCGTCATGGAAACAGAAGACTCCTTACCGCCGGCGGTGAAGTGCTTGACAAGAAAGAATATTCCGGTTCCCAAACCTATCAGGATCACAAGAAAGACCGATCCCAGAAGGATCGCCGCATTTCTCTTTCTTCTTTTGATCTCTTCTTTGCTTTGTTTTACGTGAACACGCCGGACACCCTGACCGGGTTTATTTTCTACAGCATTCCTCGCACCTGACATCGGCTTACCGGAAGCAGGCATGGTCTTCTTTGCTGCATGGTGCGGATCGGAAGAAGCCGAATGTGAGTTCTGCGTTGCCGGGCGTTGGGAATGTTCCACCGGACGGACATTCTGATCCGCCGATACGCGTCTTATACCGGACAGCAGGTCGTTGCTGTTATCTTTATTCTGCTGTCCTTTTCTCGGATCCGGCGTATTCGGACTCTTGTTGTTTTTGTTCATAATCCGGTTACCTCATTCTTTTCCCATACAATAGAAATTGTAACATAAGAATATTTGCGTCATCTTTACATTCTTCCGACTAATGTTACAAATTTGGCTTTTTTCCATTTTGATCGACTTTTACCAAAATCGTAACAATTTTGAATTTTAACAAATCATTTTGATTTCTAAATTCGGGTATTATAAAATAATGAGGATAATGGATGAAACCGAGGTACTTTATGAATAAGGAAGCGATAGTGATCGGATTGGGGATCTCCGGATGTGTTTCCGCAAGACTTCTTGCAGATGCAGGCTATTCCGTTACCTGTTTTGAGCGCGAATCCCTTATCGGAGGCAACCTCGTTGAAGAACTTCGTCCGAACGGTCAGCGTATCCAGGCCTTTGGCCCGCACATCTTTCATACAGACCACGAAGAAGTCTATGCTTTTCTGAAAAGGTTCGGCAACTTCTACCCGTATACTCACCGGGTACTAGCCGGGATCGACGGTACGATCGTGCCTGTACCTCTCAATTTCAATTCTTTGACGCTTCTTTTCGGCTCATCCCGATCCGGTCATCTTCAGAAGAAACTGGTTGGAAAATTCGGGAAAGATACACGCGTCGGCCTGTCCTCGCTCCTTTCCAGCGGAGATACCGAGCTGATCGGTCTCGGCAAATACATCAATGAACATCTGCAGATTGCAAATATCAACCGAAAAGACGACGGAACTTTCTCCGCATGTGACGACTCTTATATGTACGACACATATGTGGTAACCGGAGATAGCGATAACTATTACCCGGATAAGTTTCAGGCCATGCCGATCCTCGGATTCATACCACTGCTTGAGAGTATGCTTTCGCATCAGAAGATCACTTACCATACCAATACAGATGCTTTTGCAAGGCTTTCTCTTGTGGAATCGACCGGTTCTTTTCTCTTTGACGGCATTCCATTCAAGGGTCCCGTCATTTACACCCCGTCTCTGGATATCCTTTTCGATTTCAGATACGGCAGGTTACCGTACCGTACTTCCAAGATCAGTTACGAGGACGTAGATCAGGATTATTATCTGGAGAGTGCTGTTTTGACGGATGCCAACGACGCATCTTCTGTCCGCGTCTCCGAGAGCAAATACTTTACCATGATCGATACTCCCGGCAGAAGCAGCATCTGCAGGGAAGCCCCTTACGAAGTGGAGTCCAGGAACAATGGTGAACCTTTCGAGCCGGCCATTACACCGGAAAGCCGTGCTCTTTATTCCAGATATGCCGATCTTGCCGATCGATACTCTTCCCTCTATCTCCTGGGAAGACTGGCGTGTTTCAAGAACATGTCCATTGCCGAGTGTATCACACAGGCCATGACAGAACTGCCCCTATGATCATCCGATAGTTTAAGAATCAGTCTTTCTCTTTAGTGGAGATAGAAACTCCGACGTCCGCAGGATTCTGCATATCCACACGGAAATATACACTATCGGTGCACTTCACTTTGATCGGCAATCTTACCGATCCCGTTCCGTCCACCTCGGCATAGTCAATATAGGCTTCCAGATTCGATGTCGTCAGTTTCTCGAGAACATTCTTACGTCCTACGATACGTACCGTGACATGATCGATCGGAAAGTTGGGCGAAAGACCCTTCTCTTCAAGCATCTCCGTATTGTAGTACTGAATCGGAAGCGTATATGTCTTTTCGCTTACAGGATTGGTCGTGACCTGAATATACATCCAGAGGAAAACAGAAAAAACGAAGGAAATAAGAAGAAGAATTGCTCTGCCCGAACGCTTGCTGCTCTTCTTAAACCGACGGGAGGCAACGACCGGCAAAGATTCCGACTCCTCCTTCTTGGCATTCTCTTTCTTGGTAACGATCTTTGTATTGTCTTCGATTGCAGGCGCCGGGGTTCCGTTAAGCCCTTCTGTCTGTTTCTTTCCTTTCTTGGAATTCTTCTTGGATCGTACAGTCAATCTTCCTTTCGAAGAAGACAATCCGAGAAGATAAGACAGATTCTTCTTCAGTTCCTGCCCGTCTTTCATCTCATAGAGAACGCCCTCTACGGCTATCGAGATCGTACCGCGCTCTTCTGAAACCACCACTGCGATCGTATCACCGATCTCACTGGCTCCGACCGCCGCTCTGTGTCTCGTTCCATATCTCTCAAGAGTATGGAATGTCTCTGCAAGCGGTACATGGCAACGTGCCGCAATGATCCTGCCGTTTCTGATCAACAGCGCTCCATCGTGCATCGGAGAACCCTTATAGAAAATCGACTGAAGCATCGAGTTGGTCACGGAAGAATCCAGAAGGACCACATTCTCCTGTTTTAGGAGTTCGCCAAGACGCGTACTTCTCTCCAGGATCATGATCGCACCGGTATATGTTTTACTCATCTCCGTGCAGGCCTTGACGATCTCATCGATCATGCCGGCATAGCGAAGCTGCTCATCTCCGTCTTCATTAACAATAACACTGGAAAACGAGGAAAAAGATTTCAGACCTACCGTCTCAAGTGCATGCCTAAGTTCCGGCTGGAAAATGACCACGAAAAGGATCGCTACGATGTAGAGCATCTTATTGAATATGAATCCGACCATCTCCAGTCCCATAAAACTGCAGATCAGAACAAAGGCAAAAATCAGAAGCACACCCTTAAGGAGCTGCCATGCACGTGTGTCACGGATAATGCGGAGAATACTGTAAAGAAGGAATGTTACCAGGAGAATATCCAGAATATAACGGATCAGATCAAGTGGTCCGCCAAAAAAGAGATAACCACTGTCCAGACTTGAAAAGATCTCTCGAACAAAATCTGAAAGCTTTTCAAACATACTCAGCGAGCTACCTCCTTCTCAACATTCTTCTTTTCATTATAACATATACTGAATGCCGCAAGATAGACTATTACTTTCTGTCTTTGGAACGCTCTGTTTCATTCTCAAAAAGCACCTGTTCCAGCTTATGTCTGTCCAGGATCCGGATCTTCTTTCCTTCCACCTCAAGTATGCCGTCCTGACACATCTGTATCAGTTCCCTGGAGAAACTCGGTCTCGGCATAGCAAGGTACTTTGCGATCAGATCCCTTGATGCAGGAAGGACCACTTCAGTCTGTTCCGGGAAACTGCAGATAGAACGGATAAAACAGCCGACTTTCTGACGCAAAGTCTTCTGGGAAAGGATCGCAATGTGCCTGTCCTTCTTAAGAAGTTTCCGGGAAAGGATCCTGCTGTAGGCCTGGTAAAAATCCTTATTCTTTTCAATCAGCAGAAGGATCGAGCTTTTCGGGAAGAAGCAAAATTCCGACGCAGAACAGGAAACCACCGTATACGGGAAATGCACTTCCTCAAAAAGGAGTTCTGCCCCGACAAGATCGCCTTCTCCCGGAAGATCGGCAATGATCGCCTCCCCTTCCTGATTGGAGATCTCCACAGCCGCATCTCCCTTGATCACCAAAGCGAGACTCTCACAAGGATCCCCCTGTACCAGAACGATACCGTCTTTGGAAAACTTTCTTCTTCTGGCAACAGTACAAAGCTCGGAAAGGCTATCACCGTCCAGGCAGGAAAAAGGCTCCGTTTTTTTCAAGATCTCCGCCAGTGTCATAGAGCTAGTCTCAATCCTTCTTTTCAATGGAAGAATCATATACCAGTCTTCCGCGCACCCAAACCTTCTTCACATTAAACTCATTGTCAAAAGCAACCAGATCCGCATATTTACCGGGTTCGATCGTACCCACCTGATCCGATATGCCAAGTACTCTGGCCGGATTGACTGTACAGGCTTTCAGCGCGGCACGCAAAGGCATCCCCCAGGAGAGCAGGTTTTTGAATTCGGAGAGAATATCTGTGGTAGACCCGGCAAGACGACCGTCTCCCATATCCGTACGTCCATTTTTGACAATGACATTCTTTCCTCCCAAAGAATATTCCCCATCTGGCATACCTGCAGCACGCATCGCATCCGAAACAACAACAGCCCGGTCCTCACCCAGATTCTTCCAGGCGATACTCAGCACAGAAGGATGAACGTGGATCCCATCGCAGATCAGTTCGCAGGTCACTCTTTCATCAGTAAGCAGTGCTCCCACCGCACCCGGCTCATGATGATGCAATATGGACATGGCATTGAAAAGATGTGTACCATGACGGACTCCTCTGTCGATCGCTTTTTTCGTCTGCGCAAAAGTTGCCGCAGTATGGGCAACAGACAATACCACTTTATTTTTCATTTCCGAAATAAAGGTGTCAGCGCCTTCCAGTTCAGGTGCAATATCAACTACAGCCACCAGTTTTTCCGGAAAACCGTCCAACACCTTGTTCATATACTCCACGGAAGGAAGCTCAGCATACTCGGTATTCTGCACACCGCATTTTTCCCTGGAAAGGAACGGGCCTTCCATACGGATGCCCAGCATACGTGCTCCAAGAGGCTGCTGTTCCTGGAAAACCTCCGCAGCCATAAAAACATGTTTCAGATCACTTTGGGAGATCATCATGGTCGTGGGGCAGAATGAAGTCACAGCCCGCGAAGCAAGAAATGCAGAGATCTTCTCAAACCCGTGGACATTGGCATCAGAAGTATCTGCACCGTCCGCTCCGTGAATATGGATATCGATGAATCCCGGAAACAGAGTCAGTCCGCTAAGATCGAACGTCTCTTCCTCCGCCAGTGAAAGAATCTCTTCGCCGATACCGGTGATCCGTTCGTTCTCAAAAGTCACCGTCATATCTTTTTTCATATTAAAATCCGGGCCGATCAGATTGGCATGTACAAGACGCATAGGGTCCTCTCCTTTATACTCTTTCAGTGTAATGTATTTGTCGAGCCGGTTTCGCCCAGCAAAGTATATCCTTTTCCACTCCGGATACAGTTCATGATATCCTCTATGCCGGACGGTTTGTGATCCATGGCGATCCCCGCGCCCTTCTTCCCCCAAGGGGCATGGCAATCCGAACCGGAAGTCATCGGAAGATGATGTTCGATAGCAAAATCACGTGCTTTCCGGTCGAAGATCTTGTCCTTGTTTCCAATATTGATCACTTCCACGGCATCAGTAAGATCAGGGAAAAAGCGCTGTTTCGAGATATAGCTGGCTTCACGGAAAGGATGGACATGGATGAGAAGCCCACCCTCTTTTTTTACTAATCGGAGATACTCTTCCAAAGGCATCGTCATGATCTCAGGATGTGCCTTCAGCCATTTCTTCTCCAGTCCCAGCGTAATAAACTCCGTAGCATTGTAATTGTACTCATATCCGAAAAACACAGAGAGACCGATCTTTTCTCCATATCGATGTGCTTTCTCGTAAGCCAGACAATAGCAGTCAACCTGTTCAGTCCAGCTAAGTGACGGATCAATACAGGAATTTCCGTTCATAAAGTGATCCGTAACAATGATCCCATCGTAACCGGCCTTCTTGTATGCCTCTGCCATTTCTTCCGGAGTACCTCTTCCGCAAGCGGAACTCTGGGAAGTATGCATATGAGTTTCCAGGCAGAAGCACTCTGTGCCCGGCCTGATCAATTCGCAACCCTGCTCATTCTTATCGCGCTCCATGATTCTCCTCAACATTCACGTGATGAAATAATTTTAACCCTAAATTCTTCTTTTGTACAAGAATCATATACGCGGATTCCACTGATACTTGCCTTTCCAACTGATATTAGGGGCATTTTTCTTCACGAATTTGCACTATTTCGGTGATTTCCGAAATCTTATACTCTTTTTCCTGAAAAAGAGTCTATAATCAAATAATAAGATTCGATGAAAAAGCATTAGGAGGATTAATATGTTCCCAGAAATTTCGGTTACTAAGACAACCTCACCAAGACAGAAACCGCAGCCGGGTCAACCGCTTCCTTTCGGTCACATCTTTTCTGACCACATGTTCGTCATGGACTATGAAGAAGGAAAAGGCTGGATCAACCCGAGAATCGTTCCTTACGGTCCTTTCGAGATCGAGCCGTCCGCTATGGTATTCCACTATGGCCAGGCAGTATTTGAAGGCCTCAAGGCATATAAGTGCGAAGACGGTACGATCAACCTCTTCCGTCCTGCCTGCAATTTCGAGCGTATGAACAACAGTAATGACCGTCTCGTCATCCCGAAAGTTGATGTGGACTTCTGCGTACATGCTACCAAGAAGCTGGTTGAACTTGACCAGGACTGGATCCCGTCCGGCAAAGGCGAATCCATGTACATCCGTCCGTTCGTTATCGCAACTGACCCGTATCTCGGCGTACGTGCTTCCAACACATACAAGTTCTTTATCCTGCTCTCTCCTTCCGGAGCTTATTATGCTCACGGAATCAAACCGGTAAAGATCTACGTAGAAGACAAGTATGTCCGTGCAGTACGTGGCGGAACAGGCTTCACAAAGTGTGCCGGTAACTATGGCTGTTCCCTGATCGCCCAGACGATCGCACATGACTCCGGTTATGAGCAGGTACTCTGGCTTGACGGTGTAGAACAGAAGTATATCGAAGAAGTCGGCGCCATGAACATCATGTTCATCATTGACAACAAGCTGGTTACTCCTTCCCTGGCTGCCGGCTCCATCCTGCCGGGTATCACAAGAAGATCCTGCATCGAGATCGCTAAGGACATGGGTCTTGAGGTCGAAGAAAGAAAGATCTCCATTGATGAAGTGATCGAAGCCGGTAAGTCCGGACGTATGCAGGAGTGCTTCGGCTGCGGTACCGCTGCTGTTGTTTCTCCGGTCGGCGAGCTGAAGTATGAAGATACCATCATCAATATCAACAACGGAGAGATCGGTCCGATCACACAGAAATTCTATGATACGATCACCGGTATCCAGAGCGGAAAAGTGGAAGACAAATTCGGCTGGATCACCAAGGTAAACTGATCCGTTTTCCAAGCTAAATATCCTAATAAATTAGGGTGTATTCCGGACACGGAATGCACCCTCATTTTTATTGCTTTTTTACTTAGTTTTTCCGTATATGGGATCACCTATGGAAGAATCCGGAAAGCAAGCTGCCACAGGCTTTCCCGAAGAAATAAAAATAACCATCTGACAAATCAGATGGCCATTTCTGTAGTTACATAAATTCAGACAAATCTGTCGTCCTTCTGTGAAGATAATACCATGTAATTTCAAAAATAACAAGTACAAAAATTATTCTTCACAGAATTGTAAAAACTTGGTATTATTCCTCAACCGAGATCGAAGATTTTATAGTGTTTCAGACCCAGAATATCGAAGTTGAAACCAAGCTCGGAATGATAGTTTGCAATAAAATAAACAAGCATTACAAGACCGGCAAAAAAGATCAGCAAACCGATAAAACGAGGTGTTCTTGTCGTGTTGGTAACTGTTGTATTGGAAGCATGATCATGAAACGTCTTATTGTCAAAATTGCCGGAAGCATGAACATAGGATGCAATGCCGGGGAGGATCGTAACGAGACACAATACCTTGATAAAACTGCGGATGATATTGTGAAGGAATGTATTACCTGTATGAAAATCCACATCACAGTTCACGCAAAGCTTACCGGGTGTCGTGGAAAGCAGTCTGGTGATGATCACATCACAAACAAAGAATGCGCCGATCAATTCCCCAAGAAGGATCAGACGCCTCTCAGGCGACATGGTGTCAAGATGGAAAAGAATATTGGTATCTGTTGTTTTATAAAGAAACAAACTGATACCGACTAAAAAACCCAGGAATGTGATGATATCAAGGAAAACCGCTATCAGACGGTTTACCATAGAAGCACTTGTATTCATTATATTACCCTCCTACTTGCATCTATTAGTTAATATATCACTATGAAAAAAACGCGTCAATTTTCTTTATTATTCACAACTTCATTCCCGGAAACCGGTTTCCGTCAATAATAAAAGAAACACTTCAAAACATCTCCGGATTCCCAACGGAAATTCAGAGTCTGGAATTCTCCGGGCTGCAAAGGAGTAAACTTATTTCCATCATTACAATGTGTCACTTCCACATATTCAGGATCCTTCGGGATCTTATCCGAGAAAAAGCCGAGCAGTTCTTTGTCATTCAGCGAGATCTGCGCATTCACACAATCCTGCGGGATCAATACATCCACACGGAAACGGCATGGTTTATCCATCAGGAAAAGAAGCCCGAGAACTTTTCTGTCCGGACCGGGTTCTGTCACTCTCTGTGAGATGGTTACATGTGCTCCATCGAGATCGAACTCATAATCCAGGTCTTTGTATTCTCCGATCACGATACCGGAAAAAAGATCTCCACTGATCAGGTTTCCCTTCTCGATCATTCTGCTTTCCTCCATGTCTAACTCCTGTCTCAGGCAGTATACTTCTTATCTGCTGTTATCTCTGCCGTCGTTGTTGTCTGCGAAGCCTTTTTCTTGGGCTGTTTCGTCGGTTCAAGTGTTTCTCCTGCCTCATACCGGGATATGGTTACACAGTTCTGCGATCCTTTATCGACTGCTTTTTCAAGAATAAAGGCCACCACATTGATCCTTACCTGTAATCTGTCCGGATCCAGTGCTTCTTTCAGCATCGTAGATGAATCCAGTCCTGTTCCTCTGATCACACCGTTATTATCCTGAAGCGCAAGGTTTTTCGTTTCCTTCATTTCGGCCATCGTGGAAAAATTATAATCCGAAGACTCAAAGAAAACGATTGGGATCGATGCTTTATCAAAAGGAACAAAATCAGACTGTACTGTTGTTACTTCACGATACATATCCGCTTTGGTATCTCCATCCACATCAAAACTCAGAAGCGACATATTATAGTTCAGATCCACACCGGTCTGTGAATAAACAGAGTTTTCATATGCAACATCGTAAGCCTCGTAAAGTTTTCTTCTGAAGGAATACTTCTTCCCATCCTTGAGTGACGAGATCCCGGCGTGTGCATAAAGTTTGTCACCGGCATAGATGCTCTCAATGCAGTACATGCACTCGATCCTCTTTCGGTCTTCTTCGGAAAGATTCTCAAGAAAATACTTCGCGCCCATGTAAGAGGACGAACTCGCTCCAAAAGCAACGATTACGACATCATACCCGTAAGTGTGCCCGTACATCTGCTTCGCCAATGTCATCAGCGCACCTATCCCGCAGGCATTATTCTGGATCCCGTCATAGTTCGGGTAAATGAATCGCTGCTCATAGGATATGGGAGAATCATAATGTGCACCGATCACAACCGTTTTTTTCACTTTGGAATACTCTCCGGAAGAATCTCTCTGCATGAAACCTTCGCCGTTCAGACGGACAATATAATTCTCAGAAGTTTTTCCGGTCGAGGATGCGAAAGTCTGTGTTTCCACCTTGTAACCGATATTCTCCAATTCATTCCGTATCATGACACCTGCACCGGATTCCCCTGCCGAGAAAGCAGAACGGTACGGGAATTCCTGCGCGAGCTTCAGTGCGAAGTCCGCGCCGTAACTTCCAAAATCGGCAACCTTCTTTTTCTCCTCCTCTTTTTTGCAGGAAGCGCTCCATGGCAGGATGCAAAAACATAGAAGCAGAGCGATAATCTTAACCTTGGACTTTCGTATTTTTTCTTTCATCTTTTCTCCTGTTAGTGCCCGATGCGGGTATCCTCACAGATGATATCTAGTTTTTCCGAAAAAAACAACATTGCCTCCGCCGCGGTCATGATCACTTCTTTCACTGTACCGTTACCGGATGCGGAAATGACCGGGACCTCATCTTTATATGGAGCAATGCTCTTACTGATCCTTCGTAATAAAGTATCCTTGGAGACTCCTTCAAGTTTTCTCGGGAAACCTAATATATCATACAAACGGAATAATGCATTGGACGGATTCATGGCCGCCATAGCAAAAGCCAGCGCCTCCCCTTCAGAGTAGCGGAGGAAACGGAAATGCTCCAGTATCGCATCCTTCAGTTCTTTTCCAAAATCAAAGGCATGGATATTGGATGCCATGATGCGGGATTTTGCCAGATAGCACTCATCAATGGTAATAAACATATCAGAACGGTTGATCAGACGGTTCAATAATGTGATCTGATCCAGCATGCCATACTGGATGATCTGCGCATATCCGTTTTTGAGATAATGCTCCGGCAAAGTGCTGAGAAAATCGACATCCATGATCACGGAAACCGGCTTGCACTTCACACTTACACAATCCTTATGACTCATATAATTGAGATAAGCTGTATCTGCTTCTGCAGACTCCAGCATGCCAAGAAGCGACGTCGGGATCAGGCAATAGGATAATCCGCCAAGGAAGGTTGATGCGACAAAAGCTGTCACATCGAGGATACTTCCGCCTCCCCATCCGACAAGCAGATCATCCTGCGAAAAAGAAATATCCATCAGTCTTTCAAACACATTCATGACCACGTCAAAGTTCTTCGAAGACTGTCTGCCGTCAATAATGATCACCGTGGGAGTAATGCCTTTATTCTCCAGTTCTGAGATAAAACGCAGATGATGAAGTCCGTTCACTTCCTTATCTGTAACGATTGCCACCTTTACAGGTGCGGAGGAGGCCCTTTCCTTTACAAGTTCATAAAGACGATCGTGCGCAATTTCCCGTCCGCATTCGATCGGATAGGTGCACTTGGACTCGACACGCTTCAGACTCGGCATCAGATACTCCTCCTTTTCCGTTTTATCTCCTGCTATGATAACACTTTTCCCCAAAACTTTGCAAAAATCCGAAAGGAAAGTGCTTTTTGAGAAATATATATGGTAGAATATGTATTTGCATATATAGGAAAGAAGGTTATATATAATGACTGTTGTAACAAATCCGGCAATCCGCACGCGTTTTGCGCCAAGCCCGACAGGCTTCATGCATGTGGGCAATCTTCGTACGGCTCTTTATGAGTATCTGATCGCCAAGTCTTTGGGCGGCACCTTTGTTTTACGTATAGAAGATACTGACCAGGAACGCTATGTGGAAGGCGCAGTGGACATTATCTACAAAACCCTGAAGACCGCAGGACTGATCCATGATGAAGGTCCGGATATCGGCGGTGATTTCGGTCCTTATGTCCAGAGCGAACGCATGGATCTGTATAAGCCTTACGCTGAGGAACTGGTCAGGAACGGCCATGCCTACTATTGTTTCTGCAGCAAGGAGCGTCTGGCTTCCCTGCATGAGGAAGGCGGCGTCGAGGGCGGATATGACCGTCACTGCCGTGATCTCTCCCCTGAGGAAGTCAAGAAGAATCTTGATGCGGGTGTTCCGTATGTTATTCGCCAGAAGATGCCGCTCACGGGCGAGACAACTTTCCACGACTGTGTATATGGCGATATTACTGTCCAGAATAAGGAACTGGAGGATCAGATCCTTTTGAAGGCGGACGGATATCCGACTTATAACTTTGCAAACATCATCGACGATCATCTCATGAAGATCTCGCATGTAGTAAGAGGGTCCGAGTACCTCTCCTCCACACCGAAGTATAACCTCTGCTATGAGGCTTTCGGCTGGGAGATCCCGACCTATGTTCACCTTCCGCTGATCATGGGTAAGAACGAGGATGGTTCCGTAAGTAAACTCAGTAAGCGTCATGGTGCTACCGGTTTTGAGGATCTTGTTGCACAGGGCTTCATCCCGGAAGCGATCATCAACTACATAGCGCTTCTCGGCTGGTGCCCGAAGGATAATCAGGAGGTCTTCTCTCTCGAGGAGCTTAGCAAGGCCTTCTCCATCGACGGTATCAGCAAATCTCCGGCAGTATTCGATTACGACAAGCTCGAGTGGTTCAATGGCGAGTACATCAGAAAGATGACCCAGGAAGAGTTCATCGAGTTCGCCAAGCCGGAACTTGCGAAATTCCCGATGATCACACCGGATCTGTATCCTCTCTTCACCGAGATCATGCAGCCACGAATCACCAGACTGCCGCAGATCTCCGAGAAGCTCGGCTTCCTTCTGGAACTGGCAGACTACGATCTGGAACTGTATGTTCACAAGAAGAGCAAGACGACCAAGGAAGGTTCCCTGGAGATGCTCAACATCGTACTTCCGATGCTCCATGAGCTCGAGTGGACCAAGGATTCCCTTTCCGAGTGTCTGACCGGACTTGCAGAAGGCATGGGCATCAAGAATGCACTCGTCATGTGGCCGGTACGAATTGCCGCTTCCGGTACAGCCGTTACACCTGGCGGCGCCGTAGAAGTGCTCCTGCTTTTGGGTAAGGAAGAAGCCCTGAAGCGTATCGAATCCGGACGACAGCGACTCTCTCAAGCATTATCTTAAGACAAAAGCATTACGATAAAGTATAGAAAGAGAGTTATGAATATGAGCGAATATAAGAGTTTTATACATGAAGCAATCGAAGAAGATATCGGACCGGGCGGACGTTACGAAGGTAAGACCGTTCACACACGTTTCCCACCGGAGCCGAACGGCTATCTTCATATAGGTCATGCAAAAGCACTGGAGATCGATTTCGGTATGGCAGAACAGTATGGTGGTCTTTGTAACCTCCGTATGGATGACACCAACCCGACCAAGGAAGACGAAGAATACGTAGAGGCGATCAAGGAAGACATCAAGTGGCTCGGTCACGACTGGGACGACCGGTTCTTCTACGCTTCTTCTTACTTCGATAAGATGTATGAGTACGCAGTAGAGCTGATCAAGAAGGGTCTGGCGTATGTCTGCCAGCTGACTCCGGAAGAAATGAAGGAACACAGAGGCGACCTGACTCACCCTGCAACCAGCCCCTACCGTGACCGTCCGATTGAAGAGAGTCTGGATCTTTTCGAGAGAATGAAGAATGGTGAATTTGAAGACGGAGCTATGACACTTCGTGCGAAGATCGATCTGGCTTCCGGTAACTTCAATATGCGCGATCCTGCTATCTACAGAATCAATCATATGCGTCACCACAACACCGGCGACAAGTGGTGCATCTACCCGATGTACGACTTTGCCCACCCGATCGAGGATGCACTGGAAGGAATCACGCACTCCCTCTGCTCTCTCGAGTTTGAGGCTCACCGTCCGCTTTACGACTGGGTAATTGAGAATTGCCCTGTTCCGAGCAAGCCGCGTCAGATCGAGTTTGCCAGACTGGGTATCACGCATACTGTTCTCAGTAAGAGAAAGCTTCGCAACATGGTCGAGACCGGTCTCGTAGACGGATGGGACGATCCGCGTATGCCTACACTTTGCGGTCTGCGCCGTCGTGGTTACACACCGGCCTCCATTCACAACTTCCACTCCAGAAACGGTATCTCCAAGGTCAATGCCGTCGTTGACTATGCATTCCTCGAGTACTGCCTGCGTGAAGATCTGAATGCCACCGCTAAGCGTGTCATGGGCGTAGTACATCCTGTAAAGCTGATCATCGACAACTATCCGGATGGACAGACCGAGAGCTTTACCGTAGAAAACAATCCGGAACGTCCGGAAGACGGTACACGTGAGGTTTCTTTCTCAAAAGAACTGTGGATCGAAGCTGAGGATTTCATGGAAGTTCCTGAAAAGAAATACTTCCGTCTCTTCCCTGGTAATGAAGTCCGTCTGAAGTCTGCCTATGTCATCAAGTGCACAGGCTGTGACAAGGACGAAAACGGCAATGTGATCGCAGTCCATGCCGATTACGAAGAGTCAAGCCGTGGCGGTAACCCGGCCGATGGACGCCGTATCAAGGCAACCATTCACTGGGTCGATACCAAGACTGCTCTCGATGCTACCGTACGTCTTTATGACCGTCTCTTTACCGTAGAAGCTCCGGACCTCGCAGACTGTAACTACCTGGATTTCATCAATCCGGATTCCCTCACTGTTGTAGAAGGCGCGAAAGTAGAAGCTTCTTTGGCTGATGCAAAACCGGCAGACCGCTTCCAGTTCCTGCGTCTTGGTTACTTCTGTATGGATACCAAGGACAGTAAACCGGGCAGCCTCGTATTTAATCGTAGTGTTTCCCTGAAGGACAGTTATAAACCGGAAAGCAAGTAATTAAATCTATGTCATCTGAATTCAAAAGATCCTCTTTATCCTGAAGATAGAGAGGATCTTTTTCCTGTGAAATTACAAGCACAAAAAAGACTGCCATGAAGGCAGTCCTTTTGGAAGTTGACATTGAATAAATCAGTTATTCAGATCAAAGTACCTGACGGTAAACCTGAGCCTGGTTCTGAGCTTCTGCCTGCTTAGCAAGAGCATCACGATCCATCAGGGAAACATTTCTCGGAGCAACTACGAAAGTCTTTCTGTTCTGGTCGATCGGCTTAACATTACCATCGATAGAATAAGCTGCACCGGAGATATAGTCGATAACGCGCTGAGCAACGTTACGATCAACATTTTCAATATTGCAGATTACTGTATGGCCTTCACGGATGTGATCACAAACAGCCTGAGAAGAACGGATGCTATCGGGCTGAAGGATAACTACCTGATTGGAAGAAGACTGAACGCTCTTGATCGGATAGGAACGAGCACTCATCTGTGTGTCTACTACTTCAACTCTCGGCTCAACGTAATCGGTATCTGCCGCATTGTATCCTTCCATCGGATCCATCTCGTAGTCGGACATTTCTTCGGAATCATACATTTCGTTCTCGTCCCACTCTTCGTTCTCGTCGATACCTGCAACCTTGTTGAACATCTTCTTAATAAATCCTGCCATACTAACCTCCAAATTTCATGCATCAGTGTGTCCCACTGGCTAATTTCACTATGGTGTCAGTATAGAACTACGGATTTAGGCATGCAATAGATTACGGGCATCGGTAAATAACATGTAACTTTGACACTTTCCTCTGTAATTTTTCCGAAACAATCAAGGATTTTTATGTTACTTTTGTGCAACATTACACAGGATCCGGGTAGTCTCTCTTACCGAAGATAGCAGTGCCGACACGCACGTGTGTCGAGCCGCAGACGATCGCATCCCGATAATCTCCACTCATACCCATCGAAAGTTTATTCCAGCTGTCTTCTTTTACACCCATATGACTGATCTCATCAAAAAGAACTCTCGCTTTTTCAAAAACAACGCGTGCCTCTCCTTCTTTCTGCTGAATCGGAGCCATCGTCATAAGACCCTCGATAGAAAGATTAGGCAGTAATAGCAGGTCTTCCAGCGAATTGAGCACTTCTTCTCTTGAAAACCCGTGTTTACTTTCCTCACCTGAAACGTTTACTTCCAGCAATATAGATGAAACAATTCCTTTTGCTTCGGAACGTTTAGAGATTTCTTTCGCAAGCGAATACGTGTCAACAGAATGGATCAGATAAGGCTCGCCTACGATCAGACGGACTTTTCTTGACTGGATCGTACCGATCAGATGCCAGTTCGGCCGGATACCCTGCTGATCAAGCTCTTCTTTTTTCGCATGCATTTCCTCCGGACGGTTCTCACCCAGATCCGTTAATCCGAGTTCAAATGCCTGTTTCGCATACTCAGCAGGAAAAAACTTAGAGACGCCGATAAGAGTGATTTCAGAAGGATCACGGCCTGCTTCTCTGGCGGCATCTGCAATACTGCTCCTCACCCGTTCTATATTTTCTTTCATGACATCTCTACTATACATCTGCATGGTTACTTCTCCACTTTATCTCCGACTTTTACCGTACTCGGATTGGTAATAACGATCGTGCTTATGCTCGGTACACTTTGTCCTTCGATTGGGGAAATGATCGCATACTCACGGTCATGATCGATCACGATGACCGTATACTCTCTGGCATATCCGCTCTCATTAACGTAAATCGAAGCAACACCACGGTCATAATCCGGGGAAACAAGCGAAGATACCGGCACTTTTAAGCCTCTGGACTGTGCCTGGCTCTTCTTCTGTACGATCTCGATATCAACCGTACGTCTGTCCAAAAGACGCTCCACCTGATTGTTTGTTTCAAACAAAACAAAGAGTCCTTCTTCCGCATACGATGCACGGATCACACGGCACTCCGGTATCGAAATACCTTCCGCAGGAATACGGATCACATGCTCGGATTCCAGTTGGAAATCAGCCAATGTAGCACCCGGAACCGTACATGCAAAATACTGCACATCGTTTTGAACGATACGAAGTACAGGTTCATTGGTCTTCACCGAGAGATCACCACTGATGATACTGTTGCATTTCTTCATCATGTCCGTAAACTGATAATCCATCATGGTCATCAGCTGCGTCAGATCTATATCATTCTCATGACCGTCCAGCTTATAGGAAACGATACCGGGCATCTCCGCACTAAAAGTTGCCGCCTTGGTCTTCAGCTGACTCTTCAGCGCCGACTGGGTACGCTTCAGAACGACCAGTTGCTCATTATCAAAATCGATACTCTCAATATTCGTATCTCTCGTCTCCATCAGCACACGGATCGACGAGGAGTAGCTGGTCATATTGGTCAGGTTACCCAGGATCGTATCTTTTCTTACTGTAGAGATGATCGGCGAGATCTCGGAATTGATCTCGTTAAAGATCGCCTTGGCGCCCTCACCTTTTCCTTTAGACATCAGTTCACGCTCAATATCAACGATCTGCCGTTCCACATTTCTTAATTCGGTAAGTGTTCCTTCCATTTCTTCAGGAATAACCATAGCCAGGACCTGTTCCTTGGCAACACGGCTTCCTTCCGTAGACTGGGTAAGAAGTGTACCGGTATGTGTAGATAACGTGACCGTCTCATCACGAAGGATCAATGCCTTCGCACCAATCGTATGCTCGATACTGCCTTCAGTTACAAAAGCATATTTCGGTTTAGCGGCAACATAATCCACAACATAAAGAACCGCTATAAAGAGTACTCCGACCAAAATGGCAACACAAAGAAAAGCATTGAAGGAAGCCTTAAGTGCATCCCTCTTTCTCTTTTTTGCCATATGGCTTCTTCTTACTTCATCCGAATCCGCCTTTTCATTCACATAAGAGGGAGGTGTCTGTTCCTTCTTCTCTTCTTCCCTGATAGCCGGATCACTACGCTTCTCCCTCGGATCAGGACGCTTCATAGACTTATAGCCGGACTGGATCAGTCTCTCTTCCGGATCTGTCTGGACACGGGAGATCTGCGGACGAGAAGTACGGATGGAGATCGGTTCTTCTCCTCTCATTTCACGGGATTCGCCTTTTTTCTCGACACGCTGAGGTCTCTTATCCAACGGCATCGGTTTTCTTTCCGTCTGCAGAGGATCTCTTTCAGGGACAACGCGTTTTCCGCCGACAGGCTGACGCATTCCGCCGACCGGCCGTGAACCACGCACAGACGGATCAGAATCTGCCGCACGGTTCTGCATGGGAGGACGGTTTCCTCTTATGTTGCGGTCAGATCCGGACGGCCGTTGTCCGTTATTCGGTTTATTCCCTTTGTTCGGCTTTTTCTTCGCCATATTCAATCCTTATTTTTCATCATTTCAGATACAGCAAGCATAGCAGCCAGCTTGACCTGTTCAAAAACGAGACCGCCCTGCATATATACAAGATAAGGCGGTTTCACCGGTCCATCCGCAGAAAGCTCTATCGACGCTCCCTGTACAAAAGCACCTGCCGCCATAACGACCTGCGCATCATAACCGGGCATATCCCACGGTTCCGGTGAAACATAGGAATCGACAGGAGAACAGCTCTGTATCATTCTACAAAAGTTTACCATTTGTTCCGCGTTTGGAAAAGCGACACTTTGCACAATATCTCCACGTTCATCGTCAAAAGACGGATCACATTTACACCCGGCCATGGAGAGCAGTGTCGACGCAAATACCGCGCCTTTCATGGCTTCCGCGACAATATGCGGGGCCATGAAAAGACCCTGGGCGATTTCCCTGTTAAAGCCGAGGCTCGGCCCGACATGACTTCCCAGACCCGGAGCGGTGACCCGCTCGGCCACTCTCTCGACCAGATCCTTTCTTCCTGCAACATAAGCACCGGAAGGACACAGGCCGCCGCCTGCATTCTTGATCAGCGAACCAGCACACAGATCGGCACCCAGCGCGCAGGGTTCCTGTGTTTCAACAAATTCACCATAACAGTTATCCACGAACACGATAATGTCTTCACGGATCCCTTTTACAAGATCGACCACAGCCTTAATATCTTCGGCACGAAGGCATCTTCTTGACGTATATCCCTTAGACTTCTGGAGGAATACCACTTTTGTCTCCGGTCTGATAGCCGCGCGGATCGCTTCAAGATCCGGGGACCCGTCAGATTTCAGCTGCACTTCGTTATACTTCATACCGTAATCCAGGAGGGATCCGGTAAACTTATCCTCTTTCTTGTCCACACCTAACGCCGAAGCAAGCGTATCATAAGGACGGCCGCTTACAGCCAGCATCTCCTCACCGGGCTTCAGTATGCCGAAAAGACAGGCTACAAGGATCTGTGTTCCGCAGGTGACCTGAATACGGACATATGCCGCTTCTGCACCAAAAAGCTCTGCATACATTTCCTCGATCTTCTCTCTTCCGATGTCATCATAACCATAACCGGTCGTGGCACCAAGGTGCGCCTCCGCAAACTTCGCATGACGGAATGCTTCCAGAACACGAAGCTGGTTGATCTCTCGGATCTTCTCGATTCTATCAAATACAGACGAAGCGGTGGTCATCGCTTCTGAAGCCATAGAAACCACCGCATCACTGATTCCAAACATTGTCTTGTAAGGATCAATACTCATCAGATACCATAAACCTCCTCGGGGCTCAATATCCGGATACCCGCCTCATTAAACTTCGCAATGACCGGATCCGGATCCTGTACTCGGATCACCATGACCGCTTCGGAAGAAGCCCTTCCGACAAAACCGTAAATGTAATCCATTGAAACGCCCGTTTCCGAAAACGTTTCCAAAGCCTTATCCAGCGTACCTGGGGAATCCGGGATCGCAATAGCCAGTACCGGAGTCATACTTACCGTAAAACCCGCTTCAGTAAGAACTGAAACAGCCGCTTCCGGTTTATCGAGGATCATTCTGAGGATACCATAATCGGAAGCGTCGGCAACATAAAGGGCGCGGATATCAATATCGGCTTTTCCCAGAACCTTCGTGACCTCAGCAAGCCGGCCGAAAGAATTCTCAAGAAAAACATTGATCTGCTTGACTAACATAGTGGATCCCTCCTTGTTCGTTAATACTACTATTATATCGCAAAAGCACAAGCTTTATGCAAATAAAGCGCGTCCTTTGTTAAAAGCCTGTAAATTCATCGGGATAAGTTTCGCCTTCGATGCAAATGCTTCGTTAATGGCTTCTTCCCAGAGTGCCTTGTCGATATCCATTCCTGCAGAAAGCGCACCGACCATGACCATATTTACGGCCTTGGAACTGCCACACTCAAGTGCTGCAGAAAGAGCATCGAACTCAAGGATCTTCGCATTGGAAGAATCAGAACCTTTCAAAGCTTCGAAGATATTCTCCGGATACTCGGCATTACCGAGAAGGACCGGAAGGCTCTTGATCTTCTGGGAATTTACAAGAAGAACGCCGTCCTTCTTCAGAAGGTTCGCCCAACGGATGGACTCGACTTCTTCAAAAGCAAGCACATAGTCCGCCATTCCTTCCTCGATGATTGGAGAATAAACCTTCTCGCCCATTCTCACATAGGTAATAACGGAACCGCCACGCTGGCTCATGCCATGTACTTCCGACACTTTAATATCCCAGCCGAGCTTCAGAGCAAGGATGCCGAGGAGCTTACCGGCAATCAAGGTTCCCTGTCCGCCGACACCGGCGAGTACGATTGAAATATCCTTTGCCATATTATGCTTCCTCCTTCTTAGAAAGTGCATCGAACTTACACATATTGATGCAGAGTCCGCAAGTGTTACAAGCTTCCGGATCGATCACCGGCTTTTTGTCCGGTCCGGCAACGAGAGCCGGGCACATGATACGCGAGCATGCGCCGCACTTCTTACAGTTTTCTTCGTTCAAGACGATGGAAATGCCCTTCGGCTTCTTGCCTGTCGGGATCAGTGCGCACGGACGGCGTACGATGATAACGGAAACGCAATCCTTTGCGATCTCTTCTTTCACGACCTGTTCCACACCATATGTGTCGACCGGATCTACGGTTCTTACGGATGTAACACCGACACTTCTGCAGAGAGTCTCCAGATCGATGGCCGGAGCCGGCTGCAGACGGATGTTCTTACCGGAAGCCGGATTCTGCTGATGACCGGTCATACCCGTGATGGAGTTATCCAGGATCATGACAGTGATAGCACTCTGGTTATATACCGCATTGATCAGGTTCGTAATACCGGAATGCAGGAATGTGGAGTCACCGATCACAGCGACGGTCTTCTTTGAATCTTCGCCGTCGGAAGCTTTATCAAAACCGTGTGCCATACCGACCGAAGCGCCCATGCAGACAGAAACGTCCATGGCAGCTGTCGGCGGAAGCGTACCGAGAGTATAGCATCCGATATCGCCCATAACCTGAACCTTCAGACGGTTCAGTGCCAGGAACATACCCTTATGCGGGCAGCCGGCACAAAGAAGCGGAGGACGTCCCGGAGCGGTCGGGAGCTTGTCGAGGTCCAGTGCTTTTTCCGGAAGAGCCTTGTCAGAAAGCGCAGCCCGGATCATTCTGGAATTGTACTCACCCTGAAGTGTGAACAAAGACTTACCTTCGCAGGCAATACCTGCAGCCTTGATTTCAGTCTCCATGAAAGGATCGAGTTCTTCTACGATAACAAGACGGTCAACCTTAGATGCAAAGTCACGGATCAGATCCATCGGAAGCGGCCATACACAGCCAAGCTTCAGAACAGATGCTTCCGGAGCGCCTTCTTTCACATACTGATAGGAAGCGCCGGCGGTAACGATACCGATCTTGGTATCGTTCATCTCGATCTTATGAAGTCCCATACCGAGGAAATCCTCGTTGGAAGCTTTAGCAATATCCAGAGTACGCTGCTCCACCACAACATGGCGCTTGATCGCCATTGCCGGCATCATGACGTACTTATTCACGTTTTTCTCATACGGACGTACGACGATATCTTCCGGCTCACCAAGTTCGACGATCGAACGGGAATGGGAAACACGTGTATGCATACGAAGGATCACCGGCGTATCAAAACGCTCGGAAAGCGCAAAAGCCATCTTGGCGAAATCCTTGCACTCCTGGCTGTCAGAAGGCTCAAGGACCGGAAGCTTGGCAGCACGGCCATAGTTTCTGCTGTCCTGTTCATCCTGGGAACTGTGCATTCCCGGATCGTCTGCAACAACAAACACGAGTCCGCCGTTAACTCCCTCATATGCAGCGGTAAACATCGGGTCTGCAGCAACGTTCATACCGACATGCTTCATGCAAGTCATAGCACGTGCTCCACGGATACTGGCACCGATCGCCACTTCAGAAGCAACCTTCTCATTTGTCGCCCATTCGCAGTAGATACGGTCATACGTTGCAATGGTTTCCGTGATTTCTGTACTCGGGGTGCCCGGGTAGGAGGAAACGACCTTCACTCCCGCTTCATAGGCGCCACGCGCAACAGCTTCATTTCCTAACATGATCTGTTTCACTTTGCGTACCTCACTTTATATATAGATAGTTGAACTATTTATAAGCACCCGTCTATTGTACCATGTTTTGCGGATTATTTATCATCAATTCTCGCCGGGATATCTTTGGGCATATCCTTGAAAGCCGCATCGATCACCTTCTTATCCAGTTTCGGCGAGATCCAGGATACTACAGGTACTACGATCAATCCGAACAACATGGCAAAAGCACCGGCGTTGATTGGAGACGCAAGATTGATCGGAAGGCCTGTCGGGAACTTGAAGCTATGTCCGAAGAGCGCACCATTGCTCAAGATCAGATGGGACACCGTGATACCGACACCACTTAAGAAAGAAGCCCAGACAGCGGCCTTCGTTACGCCCTTCCAGAACAGACCGTAGAGGAACGGAGCAAGGAAAGAACCGGCCATTGCGCCCCAGGAGATCGACATCAGCTTGGTGATGTACATATCGTTGGAACGGTAAGAGTAGATCGCCAGAAGCATAGAAACCAGAACGAAGAATGCCAGAAGGAGACGGATCGTACTTACCTTCTTCTTCTCATTCATGTCTTTGATCACATTATCGGCGAGAACATCCAGTGTGATCGTCGAGCTGGAAGTCAGAACCAGAGACGTCAGTGTGGACATGGAAGCCGAGAGTACAAGAACGACCAGGATCGCAACCAGGATCTTCGGAACAGCCATATCCAGCATCTGCGGAACGATCGTATCCATATTCAGAGCACCCTTGGATGCATCATGCTGAACGAAAATACGGCCGAAACCACCCATGAAATAGGAACCGCCTGCGATAATGACGGCAAAGATCGTGGAAATAACTGTTGCAGTATGTACGGACTTATCATCCTTGATCGAATAGAACTTCTGAACCATCTGAGGAAGGCCCCATGTACCGAGAGAAGTCAGAATGACTACGCCCAGAAGGTTCAAGGGTTCCGGTCCGAACAGTGAGGAATATACGCCCTGGAAAGACGAACCATTTGCAGCCGGGATCTGGGAAAGCTTCTCCATGGAAGACATCAGACCACCGTTATAGTTCAGAACACAAAGGATCGTCATGGTAATACCGACGATCATGATGATACCCTGAATAAAGTCGTTGATCGCCGTGGACATGTAACCACCGAGGATAACGTATGTTGCGGCAAGAAGGCTCATGACAATGATACAGATCTCATAACCGTTATTGATACGATCCAGGCGCAAAGCCGATGTAAACAGATAGGAAAGGCCGTTAAATACCGATGCGGAATAAGGGATCATAAAGATGAAGATGATGATCGCCGCACAGATACGCAAAGCCTTGGAATTATATCTTTTGCCGAAGAAATCAGGCATTGTGTTCGTATTGAGCGTTTTGGTCATGATACGGCAGCGCTTACCGAGAACGACCCAGGCTGCAAGTGAACCGATAAATGCATTACCGAGACCGATCCACAGTGCAGAAACACCGAAGTCCCAACCGAACTTACCTGCATAACCGATGAAGATAACTGCGGAAAAATAAGTGGCACCGAATGAGAAAGCTGTAAGCCACGGGCCGACTCTTCTACCTCCAAGTACAAAAGAAGAAACATCTTTGGTGTTTTTTCTCGAGTACACTCCTACTGAAATAATCATTGCGAAGAACACGACAATGACTACTCCGTACAACAAATCGAGAGTATCCATATACTACCATCCTTCTGCTGCCTAATACCCCTTGGCAGCCCTACAATTTGATTTTGCCTGAAAACAGGCATAAAAACTACATTCCCATGATAACAGAGAAAAGAAAAGATGCAAGTGATTTTGCCGAAATGACTGAAGAAATATTAAATCAGACTTCGATCGTCATCCCGGTGGAAATATAATTCAGTTTCGCACCGACATTATCCTTAAGAAAATGGAATTGTTCGATCCCCGTACAGTGGCATGTGTAAAAATCCGCGCAGGAATCTTTCAACGCCCGTACGGCCTCAAGAAGGATCTCTTCATCCCATACGACCTCGTATTTCATAAAATGAAAACCACCGATAAAACAATTAAACCGGAATGCACAGATCAGATTGATAATGCCTTTGTGGGTGCAGCCGCTTACAATATATGTCTTATACCCTTCACGGATCTGAAGATACATTTCATGCTCGTATTTTTCTTTTTCCATATAACGTCCACGTTTTACCTTCTGACCAAAGGTGTCGATAGGACGTTTCAATTGTTTTATCGTGAGAAAAGACAATTCCGGATCGATTTCCGTGTCTTCCCTTACCTTGATCAGCCGCGGATGCCCATCCAGAGTCGGATCCATACCGATAAACTCGTTTCTTCCGTTGTAATGCGGTTCAAATGCCAGTTCATGCATATAAACATTGGCATGCTTATTGATATCCAGAAATGCTTCCAGCCCGGTACTGTGATCATTATGCCCATGAGAAAGAAAAGCAATATCCACGCCGGAAAGATCGATCCCAAGCGCCCTGGCATTGGAGATGAAATTGGTGCTGTGACCGAAATCAAAAAGGATCCTGTGCCGTCGCGTCTCTATATAAAGCGAAAGACCGTGTTCGGTCGGAAGGCCGCACTGACTTGTGTTTTCTGATAATACCGTTACTTTCATGCATTCCTCAACTTCAGCCTAAAATACCGATTCCGGTAAGGAATAAAGTATATTCATCCGGATATGACCCATCAGCTTTCCTTGTCTCTCCGGGAGCCGCTGCATACACGATACTTTTCTCATCCCAGTAAAGAAGGTCTATGCCGTCGTAATTCAGATCACGGGAATAGCCCCAGGCCTTGGACCGGTAATAGTACTCGATCCGATCATCAGGATGACAATGTGAAGCAAAATACTGCTCCGCATCTTCCCTGGTCTGAAAATGATAGAGAGTAAAGGTGATCTTGCTGGTTCCTTTTTCCGAATCGAGAACATAATCCGCATTACATCCTTCGAGACCAAATTTGGAAAGATCTCCGTCCGTATACTTCACTATAGCAGAATCAGAATTCCGTGCTTTCATAGTAGCCATCTCAAAATTCACATCGGTGATGATCGTCGGATGATAAAAAGCATTCCAGTCCTCATCCGTAAGATCTCTTCCGAAGCTCATGGGTGCCTTCGATCTTCCCTCCGTTAACACCTCGTACATCGGATCATAAAGGATACTCACCACTTCGTTGAGATTTTCGACGATCCACACGCCGTTTGAGACAACATAGTTTACCGTGACTTCACTTTTCTTATACTCATTCTTGCCCTGCCCATCGATTGCTCTGGAAAAATAATCCAGATCACCGAAAGAAGGAGCACTACGGTATGCTGTAGTATAATCGGGAGTCACTAAAAAGCAATCAAAGTAGATCTTCTTGTTCGTCTGCCGGACATTATCGATATATACATCGTAGGAAGCTTTCTCCATTACCTTGGATATAAAAGCATCATCCTTATAGCGGTTCAGAGAACTATACAGTACCTCATCCATATACGCCGTCTGCGAAAGCTTCTCTGTATCTCTGGCGAACACACCGTCCAGAAACTCATTAATGTGCTTAGTGCATTCACTGCGTTCATAATACACTTCGTTACATGCCGCTAAAGACATCACAAAAGCAAGAAGAAAGACTAAACAGCAGATTGTCGATAAACGCCTCTTCACAAATAGCCTCCGATAAAGGAATAAATCAAATGCTACTACTATTTTACCATACTCAAATAATCGTTTTTATCCTGTAACCCCCAGCCCGGCAAAAAAACGATATATCGCTGTTTTCGATGTGGATTCATTCTTCGTTTCTACAAGAATGATCGTGCTCTCATACCAGAACCAGTACGCGCCACTGTCATCATCATAATGTGCAGTCAGAAATCCCCAGTTATTCTTCTTATTCTTCTCATGGCTTGTGCCACGGTTATAATACAAATAAACATCACCGAAATAATCTGCAGCATCCTTAACCGATGGAAAAGAATAATACTGATAAACGGTCGCAGAATCGGCACTGTATGCATAAGCTAGAAGATTCTTATCCGCTCCGGCCTTGGATGTATCTGCCTCAATATAGTCTTTGTAAGCATCATCTCCGGAAAGCTTTATTGCTGTCTTAAACACATCCAGAGTAACAAGCTGGGCCGGAATGATAAAATACAGATTCCCTGTGGTGTCGATATTTTTATCAGAAATAACAGGTATGTTCTTCTCCAATAAAACAGTACTCATCTTCACATACAGATCCTGGTAGATCTTCTCGGCAGTCGTCACTACCCAGTACCCTTCTTCCATACGGAAACGGAGTTCAAATTTCATTACGGTATACTGTTCAACAGGCTGTTCCGTCAAAAGAGCAGTAAAGCCTTCAAGAGAGCCGTCAGAAGCAGATATAGCTTTTTCATAATCAGGAATACTGACAGAACAATTGCAGGACGCACGGCTTGTCCTTTCCTTGATCGAATCCTTATCGATCGTAAAAAACGCACGTTCCATAACCGCATCGATATATTCATTGGCAGCAATCTGCTTAATGGAATCGATATATCCGTCGCTGAGATTGGTAAGGATGTGGACCAGTCGGTATTTTCTGGCGAAAAAAGCACTGAAGAACTCCTCGGCATGGGTCTCACAAGCCGTCTTCTTCTCATCGTCACCACAGGAAGCCAATGAGAATACAAGCAAAAAAGAGAGAATGATACAAACTGCCTTTTTAACTGCTCCTTTCATAGTCTCCTCCCTCAAGTACTGTTATTACTGTCATTATACTCGAAATAGATAGGAAGAAAAACAAAAAGAGTTGCCTCAAAATGAAGCAACTCTCTGGTGCGGCGAACGGGACTTGAACCCGTATGGTCGCCCACACGCCCCTCAAACGTGCGCGTCTGCCAATTCCGCCACCGCCGCATGGCTCAAAGCATGAATCATTATACAGATTGATAGTATTGATGTCAATAGTCGATTTCATACAAAAGAGGCAGCTTCTTTCGAAACTGCCTCTTCATTACTTTTTCTGATGGATCACTCCTGATCCTCTTTCTTCTTTCTTGCTACGACTGTGATTGCAGCGCTAATAGAGATAGCAATGAATACCAGTCCGGCAAGCATTGTGATGTTGCTGCCCGTATCACCTGTCTTCGGGATTCTGGACTGACCAAGTACTCCCGTAGGTTGCGGTGTATCCGTCGGAGGAACCGGTGTAGGTGTCGGCACTTCCTCTTCAGGTGTCGGCGTCGGCGTGTCGATCGGCGTCGGTGTCGGAGTTACCGTCGGTGTCGGCTCAACATCCTCTTCCGGAGAAGTCGTCGGCTGCGGGATCGGTGTAGAAGTCGGGATCGGCGTAGCTGTCGGCTTCGGTGTAGGTGTATTTGTCGGTGTCGGCGCCGGTGTTTCTGTCGGTGTCGGCAACGGGGACTCTGTAGGAGTCGGTTCCGGTGTCTCCGTCGGAGTCGGAACAGGTGTTTCTGTCGGCGTCGGCTCCGGTGTCTCTGTCGGTGTAGGTGTATTGGTCACCGTAGGAGTCGGAGTGCTCGTTACTGTCGGAACAGGTGTTTCCGTCGGCGTCGGGAAAGGTGTAGCTGTCGGAACAGGTGTTTCCGTCGGTCTCGGTGTAGGTGTAGCTGTCGGCGTAGGTGTCTCCGACGGTGTAGGCGTAGGAGTCTCGGACGGAGTAGGTGTCGGAGTCTCAGACGGAGTAGGTGTAGGTGTCTCTGTCGGCGTAGGTGTCGGCAGGAGATCATCCTTCATCGTTACAACTGCAGGATTACCATTATTTGCCTTGGCTACGAACTCCGGCTCACCGGATACTTCACCATTCTCGATTGTAAACTTAATGTCTGTCGTCAGATCATAACCGGCAGGAGCTGCATTCTCAGAGAGTACATAGCTTCCGTCAGGGAGATTTCTGATCAAGGTCGCCGTAGTACCGGACTTAAACTTAATTCCAAAGCCTTCATAATCTTTATCGAGCTCAGCGCCATCGCCCCAGATTACAGAATCCTTATCGATTACGACCGGATTACCGTCAGCATCGACACCTTCCAGTGTCATGATCGCACCTTCAAGTTCCTTCGAACCATCAATATTGGTCTTGCTGATTGCTACATCCGTTGAGAACGGTGTAGGTGTAGGTGTAGGTGTTTCCGTCGGCGTAGGTGTCGGCGTTTCTGTAGGTGTAGGTGTATTCGTAGGTGTAGGTGTATTTGTCGGCGTAGGTGTATTTGTCGGCGTAGGTGTATTCGTCGGTGTAGGTGTAGGTGTCTCTGTCGGTGTAGGTGTCGGCAGCAGATCATCCTTCATAACAACAACGGACTTACCATCGTTAGCCTTAGCAATAACATTCACATCTCCGATAACAACACCATTTTCGATCTTGAACTCGATGTCGGTCGTTACATCATAACCGATAGGAGCCAAATTCTCGGAAAGAGTATAGTTACCATCCGGGAGGTTCTTAAGCAATGTTGCTGTAGAACCGGACTTAAACTTAAATCCTGTACCGCTGTATTCCTTATCGATCGAAGCATTCTGTCCGAATACTACGTCACTCTTATTGATGCGGATCGCCTTGCCCAGATCATCAAATCCGACAAGAGTCATGACCGCGCCCTCAAGTTCCTTCGAACCATCAATATTTGTCTTGCTGAGATAAATATCTGTCTTATAAGGAGTCGGCGTAGGTGTGTTCGTCGGCGTAGGTGTCGGTGTAGCTGACGGAGTAGCTGTCGGAGTAGGTGTATTGGTCGGGAGCAGTTCATCCTTCATCACGATGATATCCGGATTACCGTCCTGAGACTTGATCACATACTTCGCGTCGCCGCTTACCTGGCCATCCTCGATCTTGAAATAGATATCAGTTGTTACATCATATCCGGCAGGAGCAGCATTCTCAGAAAGAGTGTACATTCCATCCGGGAGATCCTTAACCAGAGTGGATGTGGAACCAGACTTGAACTGCAGTCCGTCTCCTCTATAATCCTTAATTCTCTCCGCACCTTTTCCGAAAACTACCGGAAGATCCTTAAGAACGATCACATTACCTTCCTTATCCAGACCGGTAAGTGTCAGGATCGCACCCTCGAGTTCCTTCGTTCCGTCAATGTTGGTCTTGCTGATAGCAACACTGGTCTTATACGGAGTAGGTGTGTTTGTAGGTGTAGGTGTATTCGTCGGCGTAGGTGTCGGCGTGTTTGTAGGTGTAGGTGTGTTCGTCGGCGTAGGTGTCGGCGTGTTTGTAGGTGTAGGTGTGTTCGTCGGCGTAGGTGTCGGCGTACTTGTAGGTGTAGGTGTGTTCGTCGGCGTAGGTGTCGGCGTACTTGTAGGTGTAGGTGTGTTCGTCGGCGTAGGTGTCGGCGTATTTGTAGGTGTAGGTGTATTT